>WNFD01008849.1_pt1 | contig 12155 bp, 10 predicted proteins | sample 5400491 | NCBI WGS metagenome assembly WNFD01 (sample SAMN13153343, study PRJNA577476) | soil metagenome | isolation source: 120 cm saprolite under Douglas fir tree site 2 hole 2 replicate 2 | place: USA:California | collected 2015-04-18 | reverse complement strand
TCGGGTGCGTGAGCGTTTTCATCGGGCAGGCCGAAGCCGATGAGAACACACGGGACTTGGAACGTGTCGTACATCTGAGTGACGAAGGGGATGGAACCGCCTTCGCGAATGAAGACCGCTTTTTTCTTGAAACCTTTCTCGAGAGCAGCCTGGGCGCGCTGAAAAATGGGAGCGTGGTACGGAGCGGACCAGGGTTTGCCAGTACTGAGAACTTCGAATTTGCAGTGCACGGATTTGGGCAAAAGTTTGCGAACGTGTTTTTCGACGAGCTTGGCGATGCGCTGCGGATCCTGGCCGGGGACCAAGCGCGTGGAAAATTTCGCATAGGCCTTTGAGGGAATTACGGTTTTTGCGCCTTCGCCCTGATAGCCGCCCCACATGCCGTTGAGTTCGAGAGTCGGACGTATCCAGAGCTGTTCGACGGTGGTGAAACCTTTTTCGCCGCAATAGGCGGGAGCGCCGACGGCTTCCTGAAATGCTTTTCGGCTCCACGGCAGGGCGTTAAGAGCTTTGCGTTCGGTCTTGGAGAGCTTTTTTACGTTGTCGTAGAATCCGGGAACGGTGACGCGGAAATTTTTGTCGTGAAGTTTTGCGAACAGTTCCGAGAGAAATGTCAATGGATTGGGAACGGCACCGCCATAGACGCCGGAGTGAAGGTCGCGCACGGGGCCGGTCAACTCGATCTGGTAATAGTTCAATCCGCGCAGGCCGTAGGTGATGGAAGGGACGCCTTTGCCAAGCATGGAGGTGTCGGAAACCACGAGCGCATCGGCTTTGAGTTTTTCCTTATTTTTTTGGACGAAATTCCAGAGGCTGACGCTGCCGACTTCCTCTTCGCCTTCGATGAGAATTTTGACGTTGATGGGAAATTTTCCGGCGATCTCATGCAAGGACTGAAGGGCCTTGAGATGGATGTGGACTTGTCCCTTGTCGTCGGCGGTACCGCGCGCGTAAATGTTGCCGTTGCGAACGGTGGGTTCGAACGCGGGAGTGGTCCAAAGGTGCAGGGGTTCGGCAGGCTGAACGTCGTAATGTCCATAGAAGAGGACGGTTGGTTTGCCGGGCGCGTTGAGAGATTCGGCATAGACGAGCGGGTGCAGCGCCGTGGGAACGATTTCAATCGATTCAAATCCAGCGGAACGGAGATTGTCGGCGACCCAGCGGGCAGCGCGCTCGATGTCGGGCTTGTGTTCGGACTTGGCGCTGACGCTGGGGATGCGAAGAAACTCGTTCAATTCTGCAAGATGCTGCTCACGGCGTGAGTCAATGAGTTCGGCCAGAGTCATGGGGACAGAAAAGCGTATGAGTCCTTTCAGAGATAAATACAAGCTTCTGGATAAGAATGTTGCGGTGTGGGAATAATAAATGGCGAAAAAAAAAGAGGCTCCGCACCGCCGCTTTTGATTGTAAGACCGGGCTGAGCGAAAGAACAAGCGGGGAAGAGGCCTCGTTCCTGATGCGATACATCTGACCGCTGGGGCAATTGACGCGGGCAGAGGGCGGCGCAGAAGATGGAGGAATGAGTACCACAGCTGAGTTTACGGCGCCCCGGCGTAGCGCACGCGTGTTCCGAAAGATGAAAATACAGGCGCAAGGGCGCGGGCATAACGGCAGCGAAACGCTGGTGGTGAGCGCGTACGGCGGACTGTTGATGTTGAAACATGAAGTGAACAAAGACGAGTTGATGGTGATTACGAATCCGGAGACGCAGGAAGAGATGGAATGCCGGATCGTGTATTTGGGCGATCTATGTGATCAGGGACAGAGAGTGGCGATTGAGTTTTTGACGCCGGCACCACACTTTTGGGGGCTGGAGTTTTCCGATCGAGCGGTTCCCCGTACCGATGCTCCCGTGGTTCATTAAAAAATAAAAACTGAAATTGCGCTGTGGATCAGAATGTGCGTATGGCAGTCGTGTGCGCGAGAGCGGCGGCTCTGCGTTTGATGAGCCAAGCGGTGAAGCGCCAGAGCAAAAGAATGCCGACCAGGAATCCGTAGAATAATGGTTCGCGAACGTCAGATTTGACGAGCCAATAATAATGAATGACGCCCAAAATTGCGCAGAGATAAATGCTGCGATGGATAGCTTGCCAGCGTTTGCCGCCGAGACGGCGAACCCAACCCGCGGTTGACGTGATTGCAAGAGGAATCAGGAGAACGAAAGCGGCGAAGCCGACAGTGATGAAGGGGCGCTTGACGACGTCTTTGAGCATTCCGGCAAGATTGAAGGATTGATCGGGACCGAGATAAGTGAGGAAGTGCAGGGAGACGTAGAAAAAAGCGAACAGGCCGAGGATGCGGCGGAAGCGAATGAGTTCGGGAAGATTGAGGACTTTGCGAAACGGTGTGATGCAGAGCGTGAAGATGAGGAAACGGAGAGTCCAATCGCCAGTTTGATGCTGGAGGAATTCGACGGGATTTGCGGTGAGATCGTTGTGAAAACCGCGCCAGATGAGTACCAGCAACGGAACGCAAGAAAGAAGAAATACGAAAACCTTGGCCCATTTGCCAGCAAGAAATTTCCGCACAGTCGCGAGCCCTCAGTGGAACTTTTTCAGGTCCATAGCATTGTAGAGCGATGCGACTTGATCGGCGTAACCGTTGAACATAAGAGTTTTGTGCATGAAAATTTCACCGAGGCGGCGCTCGGTAGCCTGGCTCCAGCGCGGGTGATCGACGTTAGGATTCACGTTGGAGTAGAAACCGTATTCGTTTGGAGCCTGGCGATTCCACGTGGTGGGCGGTTCAGACGACTGCAAACGGATTTTCACGATGGACTTGATGCTTTTGTACCCGTACTTCCAGGGAATGACCATGCGCACCGGAGCGCCGTCCTGATTGGGAAGAGTTTCGCCGTACATACCGACGCAAAGCAGCGCGAGGGGATGCATGGCTTCGTCGAGACGAAGACCTTCGACGTAGGGATAGTCGAGGCCGGTGTTGTAAGAGTGAGGCATTTGCTTGGCGTCGTAAAAAGTTTGGAAAGCCAGGTATTTGGCTTTGGGCAGAGGCTCGACGAATTTGAGAATGGTGCTTAGGGAATAACCGATCCACGGAACGACGATGGACCAGCGTTCGACGCAGCGGTGGCGGTAAATGCGTTCTTCGAGCGGCGCGAGCTTGAGGATTTCGTCCATGGAAAATTTTCGCGGAGTTTTCACGTCGCCTTCGACGGAGACTGTCCAGGGTGAAGTGCGAAAATTTTGCGCGTTTTTCGCGGGGTCGCCCTTGTCGGTGCCGAATTCGTAAAAATTGTTGTAATGGGTGACGTCGTTTTCGGAAGTGACTTTTTCGTCGACAGTGTAATTGCTTTTTACGGTAGCGAGTTTGCTGTTCGCCTGAATGGAGCCGGGGTGCGAGAGGATCGAGGCGAAGCGGTCGCCGACGAGGGTAGCGGCTCCGGCGATACTCAGACCGCGCAGAAAATTCCGTCGGTTGAAATAGAGATTTTTCGGAGTAACGTCGACGTAGGTGAGTTCGGGCTTGTTCTTGATGAGCATGTCTCTTGTTTAGAAGTACTTGCGGCCGACGCTGGTTGCCTCTCGTTAATAGAATACGCGCGACTCGGTGCATTGGATGCCGAAAAGGCGGCAAGGTTTCCGGGAATGGGAGCGCGAGTTGTATAATTTAAAATTCACTCCTGCATCGGTTCCGCCGGCGGCTCGGCGCGCAAACTCAGATAATCCATGTTCCACCGCTTGAGCTGCGTCGACATGGCGTACGCCATCGCTTCATCCGAGACCGCTTCGCATCCGTTCAGCTCGACCCATTTCCAGCCTGCCGCCGCATCAAAACAGCGCTCCCGGAATGCCGCGGTAATGGACGCAACAGCTTTCTCCGCCGCCTCCAGCGCCTCAAGCGCCTCGATAAATTTCGAAAATGCCTCGAGTTCGGGATCGTGTTCGGTCATGATTCTGCCGATTCAAGTGCGGAAGACAAAATCCTTCTCCAAATCAGATCTGCCTGTTCTTTTCCTCGCGAGGGATGCTGTCCTGCGTCGAGCCAGATTTGGAGAATGTCGCTGATCGGCACGTCATCTTTCCGGACAATTCCTCGAAAGATGCTTTCTCGGTTGCCGGGAATTCGCACATAGATGTCAGCCTCGTCGCTGCCTGCAGTGCCGGAAAGGCCCAGGTCCTTTAGAACGTCCCCGTTCAGTCGCTCAAGGTAGAGATAAGGCTTCACGCCGTGCACAAATCCGATGCCTAATGCCTCGGCCGCCTCGAACAGGCCGAGACACGCGCGCGGGCGCGCCGACAGCAACTGACTAGTGTCAGGAGAGAGCAGTCCATCCTGAGACTCGTAGGAACGCAATGCGTTCCAAAGCGCTTTTCTGCCCCGCTGAAGCACCCACCGCATGGGGATTTCCAGAACACGCCTCTGACTGGCGGCGAGCCACCGATTCATCAATTCTTTCAAGCGGACCAGGCGAAGTGGGCCAGCTCCGGACTCGAGAAAACCCTCTTTCGAAAACTCCTCGACAAAACGAAACGCACTCATCACCGATACACCGGCCGCCTCTGCCAGTTGCGACGCTCCCTGATAGTGACCTCTCGGCGCCGACAAATACGATTCCGCGATTCGCGGAGCGAGGAGAACCTTGACCATCCATTGGTTCAAATCCGAAAAGAGCTGTGGCGCGTGCACTTTCGGTTGCCGAATATTCCGTTGTGGCTTCCGCTCCGAACTCAGCGACTCTAGACCGTGGCCCGCGAATGACCGAAAACCCTCGAGGTCCAATAGTCCGATCGCCACTTCGGGCAGACGTTCCCTCAGAAATTGCTTCGCTTCTTCGGCAACAGAATCGGGCATGTGATTCGCGCCTACCACGGCAACTGGGATCGGGTGACCGGGTAGCCTGCGAGAATAGTAGGCCGCATCCAGCGCGGCCTGGGAAAGCAGGGGAATCACACGATCCTTGCGGCCTTCTGAAGCCCGTTTTATCTCGATGACCAGCTTTTTTCCGTGGCCTGAAGCAATGAAATCGGGCGACGCACCCCCTTGTCGCGGCTGATCCACGATTTTCCAGCCTTCCTCGCGAAACACGTTGGCTACAATCCACCCGAGCTGGGCTTCCATCGACGGGTTTGGGTAGTGGCCTGCCATAGAATTACCACGGCCATGGTACTTATCATGGCCATGCTATGAAGTCGGACTTTTTCTGTCGAGCTTTTATTGGCGCGATTCAATGGCCCAGTAGCGCCGCCGCGACCTCACTCAAGCAGGCGCGGAATCTGGGGAAACTATCGGGTGAATCCCAGGAGATTCACTTGTACTGGTCCGTCTCGGCTGTATTCTCCTCAACCGTTCAGAAAGGAAGTCAGAGACGACGTCGCGGCGCCCATCGCATGGGTCCGCCACGGACGCCGGATTTGCCGGACAGCGCGTTATTGAGCAGCTGCTGTTCCACGATTCGAAACCAATACCGGCCCAAGCGCTTACGCCAACGGTTCAAGAGGCGATGATGACACCGACCAACGCGGTCTCCACTACCGCAGGGACAGCGCTCCTTGTTTGCGTGCCGCTTCCTCATTCCAAGAAGCCGAACAAATGGCAAAACTTCGGACTCTCGCTCCACTCCCAACAATTGCCGCAAGTCCTCCTTGATCCCGCTCGCCCCATGCTCAAGATCCTCAAACGGAGCATCGCCATAGCCGAGATGTTTGTCGTGGGAGTGGACCTGAGCGATTGGAAGACCGGAAACATGGACATGATTCGCGAGTACATGAAGCCAATTCCGAAGTAAGCGACACGGGGTGAATGGGAAATCCAAATTAATTTTCGGAATTCTCAACAGCGCAGAATCGAACGGTGCGCCCCCATGAAAGGACACGGTAGGGAATTTTGGCGTCCTTTTGCGGGAACCGGCGGCGAGCAATGAAAGCGAAAGCGCGCCGGGTTCTAGATTATTGGGCGTTAGGGCGCAAAAACGATTTCGTCTTCTACAACCACGTAACCGGTGACCCGTTTGTGGATCTCGACGCGGGACTCGAATTGGCGTGCAAGAAGGCCGGAGTTGAAGGAATTACGTGGCACAGGCTGCGGCATACCTTCACCACCCGGCTTTTAGAACAGGGTCTAGTGACAGTGCAACAGTTGCTGGGACATTCGACCGTCACGGTAACCATGCGCTATGCGCACCCAAATCTCGCTTCCAAGCGCAATGCCACATCGAAGCTCGACGGTTTTGGTGACAGTTTAGTGACGCCCTTCACCAAAGTGCAGCAGTCGAAGCCGAAAGTGTCACCAATCGCCCCGCTAAGTGCTGTTGCCAGTTATAATTAGAAACGGAGGAGTGGGTGAGCGGTTGAAACCGGCGGTCTTGAAAAAATAAATCGTCACTTAGTTAACTGACATCAATTCAATTAAATCCCTTTGCCAGCTGTCAGTTAGCTCCTCTCCGGTTTTTTGGGTATTCGTTTGTTTTTCGCCAATTTGCGCGGTCTTCCGTCACAATTCCGTCACAGTCGCCCTTCGTTTGACCGCTCGCGCACCATGAGTGTGACACGCGCATCCTGCATCGATTTGAATTCCGTGGTGTTAACTCTCTTTTGGCCGTTTCGCACAATGTCACACTCATGGTTGAGTGGTCTCTTTCGGATGGACTCCGATGGGCACGCTCCAACCCATCGCAGCAAGTTGCGATGAAACCCGACGAATCACCTTCTCCTTCTCTATTCACCCTTCGTTCGCATTTTGCCGCCATTCACCACGATTAGTATTACGAATTTATGACGGCGCGTCCTCGCGCGCTGATCGTCAGGAACTGGACTCTTTCAAATCATCCGAGGCTTGCTTGTTCGCCTTCTTTGCCTCAGCTTTGGCATTGGCTTGCGGACTGAGCTGTTCGATAGCTTTACCCAGGCTCACTCCACCGCTACCGGTCACCTTCGCCTTCAACGCATCGAAGCCACCAGGGACATCAAGATTCTTCGCTACGTGCGCTGCCGCAACGCATTGGCCTACGTTTTTGAAGCCGGCGCAAGCCGCTTGCGCGTCCTGACCCGTCAGCGTCTTAATCCTTCCGGCGATTGCGGTGTTGTGGCTGAGCACCTCGCTTGGAGAAGCATGTGACATATCGGCGTGTGTCGCGGCCCCGGCTTCATGAGCTCCGCTCATGCCAGAGTTAGAGTTCGACCCCGGTCCATCCCCCGAAGGCCGTCCGCCAGGACTCGAAGGCGGTCCACCTGGGCTCGGGTGTGCGCGCTGAGCAAAAGCTGGCGCCGCCAAGGCGAGCACCATCGCTCCGGCCAGAATCAGAGTGAAATGTTTCATATAGCTCTCCTGTTCTTGGGGCGGGGACAGGACAGGCTTGGTTGCCTGCCTTCGCCATAGGTTCTTGCAGTTATAGATTATGATGCCTCAATATTCCGTCGGGATGTAAGTCCCTCTGTGCCCACAACATACTCGGGATTGATCGGCTGCCACTTTCCGCCCCATTGTTATTTCGCGGCTACCTGAAACTCTGACCGGATGAACGGTTGATCCCTTCCTCGCCTGTCAGCCGAAGTGACGAATCTGGGGGTCGTGGCGGTGTCCCCAGAACGTGAGGCGCACTCCCGCGACCGCGCCCAAAACGCGCCAGAGGGGCGCATGACATCATGCGCCCCTCTGAACTTATTTCACGCCCTCTGCGGACTGACTATTTCCCACTCGTTCCCAAATTACTTCCAACTCCGGTGACCAAATCGTATCCGGACTTACAGCTGAAGCTACCGGCCGTTCCGGAGACAATGTCTCGAAAATCGTTGGTGCCTATATTTGAATAGATGACTGTCAGTTCCTGAGTGGTGTTGGTGTAGTTGTGTGCCGCCAAGTTCACGACTCCCGAAAGCGATGGAGAAGACACGCTCGTGCCTCCAAATACCAGCCAACCGCTAAGGCCTTGGCAAGACGTGCTGTCATACACCGACACTCCCGTATTGGGGTCGGCGTCGAACGAAAAATCCGGCGCCGAGCGGTGCGTCGGGTCTGCATTTGGTAATCCCGATTGCCAGACGGGGACTGGCTCGTACTTACTGGGTCCTCCGCCGCTGCCGCTCCATCCAGTCTCGCTGTTCAGTGAACCATTTGCATTCAGCTTTACACTCGTGCCGCCCGCCGAGACCACGTAGGGCGATACGCTGGGATAGCCGTTCACTCCACCCGTGTCTCCGCTCGACGCGAAATAGACCACGTTATTGTTCTGGAAGTGAGAATCGTTCGAGGCCTCCGTTGAGAATTCGCTTCCACTCCAGCTCATCGAGACTTGGCCGTGGCCGCCGTTCGCGGTGACTTGTGCTGTCGCGACGTCCACAGCGGCGAACAAGTTTGCAAAGCTGCTCGACGCCGCTTCCACCAGTACGATTTTGGCGTTGGGTGCCATTGCATGCGCCCATTCGATGTCCAGGGCCGCTTCCTGTGCCCAGCCGCAATTTGCCCTGGGCTTCGAGCCGCTAGCGTAAACCTGCTTGAAGCATCCATTTGCTGTAGTGCATTGCGGCAATCCGAACGCGCTGGAGAACACGCTTAGGTCGTTTTCCGCTGTGGCGTAATGATATGCGTCGACGATCGCGATCGTTCCGCCTCCGCCCGTCGCGGGCAGGCGATAAACCGAGCGCAGCGTAGCGGGAGACAAGCCGCTAGGGGACGTCCCTCCGCGGTCTGGTTCGAATCGAATCAAGTGGTTGGTATGCGCTCGTACCCCCACATCCTCTGCCTGCTCAATCGAAGTCGCGGGAATCAAGATCGGTGCATGAGACTGTGCTACTTCACTTTGCGACAGACTCAGGTTTGGCGCTGCCAGAGTAAACACAATAGAAATTGCTACGGACAAGCCTGCTTTCCAAGTCATGCCTATTCCTCCTTCGAGAATCACACACTTTCGCGAGAACGGATATCGAGGGCGGGGAAAGGCCCTAGCAGAGTTGCGGCAGGGTCTCCTCGATGTGCTGGGTTGCGGGGTATTGAACAATTAATTACCGTAAGTGTTAACCATTAGAAAAATGCGCCAGTAGGTCATCAGTTTCGGAATGAGATATTAGCTCATTTACCGTGAATGATGCCCTTCCAGTTCCGCGACAAGGATTTGGGTCTTGCTATCCCTGCGGGCGATTCCGGTCGAGGCCTGTTCCTGGTTCTCCGTCCATTTCGAGCAGTAGAAATTGGAGGCAGAAAAGAAAAGCAAGCCGAGTTCAAATCACATTCAGGGAATGGCGGCCATAACTTCGCTCGAGTAGACGCTTTCCGCCCCCGTGGAGTCCACTTCGGTCGCGACGTAATGGTAGGTTTGTCCCGAAGTGACGCTGGTGTCGATGAAGGACGTTGCGGAAATGAAGGCAGAGTTCACCTTGGTGTAGGGTCCGCCGGGCAGCGACCCCCGGTATACATTGAAGCCTGCGTACGATGAGGTACTCGGTGTCCAATTCAAAGTCACCGAATGGCTCGCAGCCGCGGCGCCCGATCCAGAGAGCGAGATGGCTAGGGGGGAATTGGTAGCATTGCTGCTAACCGTGACGCCGCCCGAAAGATTTCCGGTGGTGGTCGGAGCAAACGTTGCACTGAAAGAGGTGGACTGCCCAGCAGCAAGAGTGACGGGTAGCGCGAAACCGGACGCGCTGAATCCCGTGCCACTGATGCTGATCTGCGAAACGGACACGCTGGAGTTACCGGTGTTTGCCAGGGTCACACTCTGTGTTCCACTGGCACCCGCGGTGATGCTTCCAAAACTGAGCGAGGAGGGAGACGCCGTGAGTTGGGCAATGGGCGACACGCCTGTGCCTGCCAGGGCAACAACGAGCGGTGAATTGAGTGCGTTATTCACGAGTGTGAGGTTGCCGGAAAGGCTGCTTGCGGAGGCAGGCGTGAAGCTGACGGTGAAGGCAGAAGAACCTCCGGGGGGAACAGAAAGCGGCAGCGTCAGCCCGGAGAAGCTGAAGCCGGTTCCAACCAGCGATGCCTGGGTGACGCTGAGGTTCGCCGTCCCAGGATTGCTGATGGCGAGCATCTGGGTGTTGGTCACACCCACGGTGACGTTGCCAAAATTTACGCTGGCAGGGATCAAGGAAATCCGCGGCTGTACGCCGTTGCCGCCTAGCGAAATCGTAGTCGGCGAATTGGTCGCGCTGCTGATAAAGCTGAGGCTTCCCGTCGCGCTACCGCCGGTAGCCGGCGCAAAACTAACAGCGAGCGAGAAACTCTGGCCTGCGGCGAGGGTCACGGCACCGGTGAAGCCGCTGACGGTGAATCCAGAACCCGTGATGGCGACCTGCGAGAGGTTGACGCTCGCTGTCCCAGGATTCGTCAGCGCAATCGCTTGAGAAGCGGAACTTCCCACCGGGGTATTGCCGAAGTTCAAGCTGCTCGCGCTGGCCGAGAGCAAGTACGATTGAGATGAAGTCGAGGATACAGACGATGCTGTCGTTCCCGTTCCCGAGACAGAAATCGATTGAGTACCGCCGCCATTCACGCGGCTTGTGCTGAAAACGATGCTGCCGCTGAAGGTCTTCGCGGCGTCCGGTTGGAACACCACCTGGAAAGATGCGCTGCCATGAGGACCCAACGTGATCGGCATTGCGGGGCTGATGACAATAAACTCCGGAAGGCTGCTCGCAACCTGCAGGATCGAAACGGCCTGTCCGCCGTTGTTAGTTAAAACAACGGTAGCCGCCGAGCTTGAGGTATTTACGGTGACTGGTCCGAAACTCAGCGAAGCCGGTTTGACTCCAACACCTGCCTGGATCGGAGTAGATAAGAACACTGAACTTACAAAAAACAATCCGAGGGACAGGCACACCAGTCGCGTTTTATGCATGCGCGGCAATCCTTCGTGTTCAATTCAGGTGCGAGAGCAGAACGGGGCAGAGGGCATATCGTTCGCGAATCGAGATTCTTATTTCCAGAGGGAAGATACAACTGGTGGTAAGGTCAGATTTGGAACAGGTGTACTTTGGTTTTCTGATTGGCACGCGTTACTGCTTAAGGGGTGTGACATTGTTAAGTTACATTTCGACGTACTGCTGGAACGCCGCTCGGTAGCAACTCTTTTCTTCCTGTATGCCACCTGTGTCTGCCGCTACCCAGTCAGCCAGCAGCGGTTCAGTCAGGCTAACGAAATTCGGCAGCGAAGCATCTGCGGTCGCGCCGGACGGAACCGGATTGCTTCCGCAAAAAGGACGCTACATCTATGAGGTCCTCTGCTCGAACATCCAAAAATGGCAGTGGCCGAGAGGTCTGAACCGGAGGTCTTTTGGCAACGCACTTCGAATTTCGCGAAGCAAGATCGACGTCTCGCTACCAACGCAACTTATTTCTGATGAATGATATATTGCGATTCTTGGATCGCTCCGCGCAGTGACCCATTGAAACCGTCACAAATCGGCCACAATTGCACCAAAAAGCAGCAAACGACTCGAACTTGTCACAAATTCGGGAGCCAAGTCGTTGAATACGTTACAATTTACGAGGAGGAGTGGGTGAGCGGTTGAAACCGGCGGTCTTGAAAAACTAAATCGCCGATTCGCTATCTCATAGAAAATTCAACTAAATCCCTTTGTCAGCCGCAAGATAGCGAGAATTTCTGTTTCTTGGATTTGCTCCGTTTTTGTTCCTTTTGCGCGATTTTTAGTGACAATTTGGTGACACTCAGGGCTTTTAAACTTCGCGCACGTTGAGTGTCACACGCTTAATTTTCGAAACTCTTAATCCCGCATTCTTGGCGACGTCGCGAGGGCGGGATTTCTGCCAAGGGAACACTCGGGCCGCGCCTTCATGCGGCGGGTTCCGGACTTGCGTCTGTGGTGACGGCTCCTAGCGTTTCTTGTGGCGGAACGGGCCAATAGCGGAATAAAACGTATGCCAGCATGGCCCACAAAGCGACACGCAACACGGCCTTCCCTGCAAATTGCGGCCCATTGGGTGAAAAGACCAGGACATTGTAGAGAGTGTGTGCGCTGGCGGCCGGAACGACAGATTGCGAGCGCAAGGTGAGCCAGGCCAGAGCAAAGCTCAGCGCCACGCACACAAAGATCCGATAGCCTAACTTCAGATCTCCTGACATAGTCCTTAAAAAGCGACCAAAATGGTGATTTTTCATAACGGGGAGTGCGGACCTAAACCTGTCCGCTTTTTGAGTCTGCGATGGTTGGGTCCAGGGTTTGGAGGGCCGCGGAACCTGA
>WNFD01005994.1_pt1 | contig 12156 bp, 13 predicted proteins | sample 5400491 | NCBI WGS metagenome assembly WNFD01 (sample SAMN13153343, study PRJNA577476) | soil metagenome | isolation source: 120 cm saprolite under Douglas fir tree site 2 hole 2 replicate 2 | place: USA:California | collected 2015-04-18 | reverse complement strand
CGAATACGATTATCTTGGTTTTGGCTCTCAAAGCATCGCCGCTACTGCGCCGGTCGGCGCACCGGGTTCCGTCGACCTGAACATCCAAAGAATTACGGCCGGGCTGAACTACCGGTTCTGAGCGCGTGTAAGCTCACTCAACCCCGCCATCTCTCGCGGGTCGTGGCCGGGCTTGTCCCGGCCAACCTCGATTCTGCTCGCTCTGTCACAAGCAATCCTTGGGGCGGTTGGGCGCGATGTCGATCCAGCGCCCCGATTTCCCCCGCGTACAAGCCCATGAATTTACTTACAGAAAAAGGGGTATTTCGTTTTGCGTGGGTTGGCCGACGAATGTATGAATGCCGACTCCATGGAACAAATCTCTTTTCTTTTCAGATAGTCACGTCGTAAATTCGCGATGGCCCTGTTCCGGCTCCGACGGCTTGTTCATCGGCTCCCATGATGCCGCGGGCTTGCTGCGTGCCCGCGAAACGCCGCGACTGGTGCGATTTCGACAGCGCCCGCTCTACCGCGTGTTCCGCCACGGATCGTATTTGTCCTTGGGGTCTGGAATCCTTCCGAGTGCGGCTTTGTACGCGTCATCGATGGCTTTTTTCTTTTGCTGTTCGGCTTTCTGCTGCTCGGCGTTTTGCGGCGCGTTACGCCCCTTGTTGCCCTTGCCGCCCATATCTTGAGCGTCAGCCGTTCCCGCCAGAAAAGCGATTGCGAGCGCTGCCAGAAGAATTCTCATTCTGGTACCTCCATTCCTGATCTGTCCAAGCGACATATCATCGCCAAACGCCGTCTTACATTTGGAAGCGCATGAGATCAGAATCATGGAGGAAATCGAAAATATCGCCATTCGATATTCTCGCGGGCAGATTAAATCTTAGTAATACCGACGCGACGGCGCCAGGATTAAGAGCTGCCAGCCCGCCTATTCCCTTGGCTTGAATCCGAACTGCCGTGCGAAGCGTTGCGCATAGGCCGGCCACACTTCGGGATTGACCTTTCGCGCCACCGGCTTGCCGTCAAGCGCGTCGAGCACCTGTTCGGCGGCGATTTTGCCCATGTTGAACCGCGTCTCGCGGGTGACGCCGGCGGTGTGCGGGCTGACGAGGACATTGTCGAATTGCAGCAACGGGTGATCGCACGGCGGCGGTTCGGTCGCCCAGACGTCAAGACCTGCGCCTGCCAGCTGCTTGTGCCGCAACGCGTCGGCAAGCGCCGCCTCGTCGTGGATGTGACCACGCGCCGTGCTGATGAGATAAGCGCCCGGGCGCATCAGCGCGAACTGCGCCGCGCCGACCATGCCGCGGGTCTCCACCGTCAGCGGGCAGTTGATCGATACGTAGTCGCTGCGGCGCATCAGGTCGCCGAGATCAACCTTTTCGGCGCCGCGTTCGGCGCACACCGCAGCGGTGAGATAGGGATCGTAGGCGAGCACCTGCATGGCGAACAGGCCACGGCAAAGTTGAGCAAGGCGGCTGCCGACATTGCCGAGCCCGATGATGCCGATCGTCTTGTCGAGCACGTCGTTGCCCATATAGGCAACGCGATCGGCAAGGCGCGCACGACGCATCACCTGGTTGGTCTCGGGAATGCGCTTCGACAGCGCGATCAGCATGCCGAGCGCGTGTTCGGCGACAGCTTCGCGATTGCCGCCCGCCTGGTTCACCACAAGAATGCCGGCGTCGGTGCAGGCTTCGATGTCGACCGTGTCGTAGCCGACACCGCTGGTGGAAACCACGAGGGCATTCGGCATGCGCGCGATCAGGGCCGTATCGACGTGAAAGTGCCGCGCAATTTCGTCTCGCGCCGAGCCGACCTGATAGACATGGGCCGCGGCAAGGATTGGCCCAGCCACGTCGTCCTGGCTTTCGTTTTCAAGCCGGTCGAGCCGCACGTCGCCGCGGCGCCCGAGAATTGCCGTATAAACCGGATCCGCAAGATACTTCACATAAAAGACACGCTTTGTATTCACGGACACGGACTGGGACCTTTCTGTCGTTGCGAGGGCGATGGATTTGCGATCTGCGATGCTTGTTCTATCTAGCGCGTCCCGATCATATTGAACCACTTCTCGGGAGTCATGGCGGGCTTGTCGCTGGGCTATGCTTCGGCTAACCCGTCCTACGGGCGCCGCGAGAAAGACGTGGATGCCCGCGACGACGAGGTCACCGATTGGGCGGGGGCCGATGAGATTGAATCATCTCAGCCGGCAGGCCCGCGCGGGGACACCCCGCCGCGCCCCGAAGCCGGGCGATCACAAGGGTCGCCCCTGCAGCGGGCAATGTCGGAGGACGCCGTCTGTCACGCCACCACAGTTGATCGCGAACAGGCCGGCTTGCCGCGTCGGCTGCTATTTCGCATTGACCGCGTTCTTGATGGCCATTTTGGACAGCTGAACCACAAGCTCCCTCAGCCGCTTGGTTTCCTGGCGGAGCAATTCCAATTCGTCACGTTGGGAATGGGACTTAGATGATTCCGAAGCATCATCCGGCCATTGGTAGGATGGTTTGGCATCAGCCATGTGGTTGCCCCCGTCACGAATCACCCTGGACCGACTTTAGTTCGAATTGAGTGGTTCGTTGGGCACGAATGTGTCGGCTTCCATAGTGCGGATGCTTATCGCCGCTGAACGTTTGGCGTCACTCGACCTTGAACTCCAAGGACCCCCAAGAACCGCACCAAGCCCCTCACCGCGTCATCGTCCTGCTCAATTCTCGCTGCGGCAGGTAGGCGCCGTTGGCGCGCAGCGTGATCACCAGCTGCTCGGTGTCGAGATAGCAGGCGGGCTCGTCGGTGCGGATCGACTGCACGGCCGCGGTCGCGGCGGCCTGGCCCATCATGTAGGCGGCCGATTGGGCGCGGATCGAGCCGTGCACCTTGGTGTCGCTCGAATGACAGCGCCCGGCGACCCACAGATTGGTCCAGCCCCTCGGCACCAGGATGCCGTAGGGGACGCCAAGGCAATCGCCTTCGCCAAGACCGTGGAAGCCCTCGAAGTCGTGCAGGAAACGCTGATATTCCTTCTCCGAAGTGTCGGTCGGGTGGACGTCGGTCGGCCGGTTGTAAACCGCGACCTGATCCGGGAACTGGCGCGCGGACTTGAAGTCCTCGATCGTGAGTTCGAATTCGCCGACGATGCGGCGGGTGTCGCGCACGCCCATGACGGGCGCCGTAGTGACGAGTTCCAGTTCTTCGCAGCCCGGCACGTATTTGCGGAAGAACTCGAGATATTCGACCGCGAGCCTGCGTCCCGCCATCATGCCGTCGGACAGCGAGCGGCTCGACAGCCCGTTGAGATTGAAGATATGGCCGCCGTTAAGCTGGGCCGCGTGCTTACCGATCTTGTTCATGCCGGGCATGAACTTGTCGGCTTGCGAGAAATGGCCATCCGCGATCGCCTGGTGGAGCTGCTTCTTGGAGAACGCCTTGACCTTGTCGATGCCGCGCCAATCGTCGCCGTAGGCGGGATCGTCCCAGTTCATGCCGGCGAACAGCGAGCACAGGGTGCTCGGCGCCACCGCCTCGATATCGCGCAGGATGACTTTGCAATCCGCGCCAGCGAGGTCCGACAGCGCGGCATCGCCGGTGGCGTCGATGAAGGCCTTGGCGCGGATGAACCGATAGCCCTCCACGTTGCTGATGACCGCCCCCTCGATGCGGCGGTCCTTCGCTTCGGCATCGATCACGCGGGTGAAGAAGCACACCTCGACGCCGGCGTCCTGCGCCATCTCGTCGAGCTGCCGCTTGAGGGCCTCAGGCTTGAAGGGCACCCAGCGGTTGAGCTGGCTGTGGAGGAATTCCGGCGCCACGTGCGGCCCCAGCGATCCACGCTGCTGCATGGAGAGCACCAGCTCGCGCATGAAGCCGCCGACCAGCATGCGCTTGCCGTCGGAGATCGGCCCGAAGGTCGACACCAGGCCCGACGTGCCCATGCCGCCGAGGCAGCCGGTGGCTTCCGCGAGCAGCACCTTGGCGCCGAGGCGCGCTGCGCAGATCGCGGCGGCGCTCCCGGCTGGCCCGCCGCCGGCGACCAGCACGTCGAAGTGTTCCTCGACCGGAATGTCGCGCGTGAGCCGGTAGGTCTGCATCGGCAACTTTCCTATTGGGCGTCGATTCCGGCTTCCGCCGTAATCTTGCGATAGCGCGCGAGGCTCTCCTTGATGATGCTCGCGAACTCCTCGGGTGTGCTGGTCGCCACTTCGAACCCGTTGTCCTCCAGGGTCTTGCGGGTCTTGGGCGACGAAATGGCAGTGACCAGTTCGGCGTTCATGCGCGCCACCAGCGCCGCCGACATCCCCGGAGGCCCAAGGAAGCCCACCCAGGATTGTGGCATCGCATAGCCGGGCAGGCCCTCCCCGATGGTCGGAATGTTCGGCCGGCTGCGCGAGCGCTTGCCCTCGACCATGCCGACAACCTTGACGGCGCCGCTGTCGATGAACGGAATGGCGGTGGAAAGGGTCGCAAACAGGATCGGAATTTGCCCGGACAGAAGGTCCGTCATCGCCGCGCTGCCGCCGCGATAAGGCACGTGCACCATGTCGATCCCGGCCCGGAGCTTGAGAAACTCGCCTGCGATGTGATGGACCGTGTTGGCGCCCGAGCTTCCGAATGCGAGCTTGCCGGGATGGGCTTTCACATAGGCGATCAATTCCGTGATGTCGTTCACCGGTAGCGACGTGTTGACCACAAGGCACATGGGCAATTCGACCGCGAGCGCCAGCGGCGTCAGGCTGCCGACGAGGTCGGCCGGGAAATTCTTCGCCAGCACGGGGGCCACGTTGAGGGCCGCCGCCGTGCCAAGCAGCAGCGTGGTTCCGTCCGGCTCCGCCCGTGCGACCGTCACGGCCGCCAAGGTGCCTCCTCCGCCCGGCCGGTTGTCGATGATCACCGGCAGCTTGGTGGCGGCCGTGAACGCATCCCCGACCGCATGGCCGATGACGTCGGCGGCGCCGCCGGCCGCCAGCGGGGTCACGATCTTGACCGGCCGCGTCGGCCAATCCTGCGCCCAGACGCCGGAAAGGCTCGCGACCAGCAACGCGACGGCAAGGAGCCCGCCACCTGCACCTAGAAATCCCTTCATGCACCTGCCTCGAGACCGCCTTTGCTCGTCACCCGCGGGTCAAGCCTGGTCAAGCCCGGCGATGACGCGGGCAGCATAGCGAATTCGTGCGCCGGACACACCTTTGCGGAGAGCCGCGGTGCCTTTCGGAAATTGATTATCCGCTCGATCCGGGCCAGTATCCGGCGCGGTCGCTGGATCAAGTGGTCCTCAAGGAGAACGGGATGGATATCCGAAAGATCACCGAGGAGCTCTCGGTCGCGCCGCAGATTTGTGCGGATGACGTTGCTGCGATCGCGGCGGCAGGTTTCCGCGCGGTGATCTGCAACCGCCCCGACGGCGAAAGCTCCGACCAACCCTGCTGCGAGGATATCGAAGCCGCCGTGAAGGCCTCCGGGATGGCGTGGCGCATGCAGCCCGTGCGCTCAGGGGGCGTCACCCAAGCCGACGCCGACGCCTTCGGCGCCTTGATGGCGGAATTGCCCAAACCTGTGCTCGCCTATTGCCGGTCGGGGACGCGCTGCGCGACGCTGTGGTGCCTGTCGGAGGCCGGAAAGCGGCCGTTGCCGGACATTCTCCAACGTGCGCGGTCAGCCGGCTACGACATGGCTGCCATCATGGAGCGGGCCGTCGGGGCGACCACCTGAGCGGAACGAGCGATGTTCGAAATCGGAAAGAGCTATACGATCCGCATGTGGGAAGACGGCGAGGAGGGCGGCACGTTCGCCGACTATGACAACTGCGAGGTTGTCGAAATAGCGTTGCCCCTTGTCAAATTCAGGCAGCCGTCCAACGAAGACGTGATCATCAACACGGCCTCGCTGGCGTTCGTGCAGGCGACGCTGGAAGCGGACGAGGAGGCTGAATCCGAAGAATGATGTAGGGGCGACCCTTGTGGTCGCCCTGCTCCCGGCGGACGATGAGAACCCGGATAAGGTCTCTGCATGACGCGCCTTACCAATCCGGTCAGGGGTACGCGGCGCAATCCGGGCGACCACAAGGGTCGCCCCTACAGCGGGCTACGTCACCGCCGTCGGCGCGATGATTTGCGCGCGACCTTCATCGCTCCCGATCGTTTGCAGCCCGCAGCGCCCGCAGGGTTTCGATGGTCGACCGGTCGGCGCGACCGTCAATGCGGTCCGTGCGAAAGTGGCGCTGAAATGCCGTTACCGCTGCTTGCGTGAGCTCGTCATAGACGCCGGTTGCCGCGATCCCGTAGCCATAGTCGCGCAGTGCGGCTTGCAAGTTCGCAATCTCGGGGCCGCACTCGCCGGGACCAAGCCCGGCGCCGGGCGAAATCGGCGAGGGCGCGATCCAGGCGCCGACACCGGCGCGGCGCAGCTCTGCCCAGGGGAATTTTTCTCCGGGGTCGAGCTTGCGTTGCGGCGCCACATCGGAATGCGCCAACACGCGGTCAGCGCGAATGCGATGGCGCGTCACGATATCGCGGCACAGCGCGATAACGGCGACGATCTGCGCCTGCGGAAAATCCGGATAGCCAAAACTGTGACCGGAATTGGCGATTTCAATTCCGATGCTGCGCGAATTGACGTCGCTCTCGCCTTCCCACGACGATTGACCGGCGTGCCAGGCACGGCGCGCCTCCGGCACCAGTTGGAGAACCTTTCCGTACTCGTCCACCACGTAATGCGAAGACACTTTCGAGGCAGGATCGCGCAGGCGTCCGATGGCGGCCGTGGCGCTCGTCATGCCGGTGTAGTGGAGCAGCACGATGTCGGTCGGAAGCATCCGCTCGTCGTGGTTGGGCGATGGTATGACCTCGCTGACTGATCCGGAATCCGGGGAAAATACCTGCATTGGGTTGATTTGGTCAGACCTCTTGAATGGGTTGGCCTCAACGCTTCCTTAAGTTTAACCGTTGTTAATTGCCTCTGCGTCATCCGCCCGGCGCGCGAGGGCTGCATTGATGCCCATATAGGCCCCATGGTACCCGAAGTTAACCGGCCATTTTCCACAGGCTCAGCCGGTTCCGTCGCCGGGCCAACCCCGCATGTGCCGGTGCTGCTGCGCCAGGCGATCGACTACGTCGCCCCCCACGATGGCGGCGTCTATATCGACGGTACCTTCGGCGCTGGCGGCTATGCGGCCGCGATCCTCGGTACCGCCGATGCCCGGGTAATCGGCATCGATCGCGACGCAAACGCAATCGCGGATGGCCGGGCCCAGGTCGAGGCATCTGGAGGCCGCCTCATCTTGGTCGAAGGCCGGTTCGCCACGCTCGACGCTATCGCATCCGGTCTCGGGATCGCGGCGGCGGATGGGGTCGTCCTCGACCTTGGCGTCTCGTCCATGCAGCTCGACACGCCCGAGCGCGGGTTCTCGTTCCGCCACGACGGACCGCTCGATATGCGCATGGACCGCGATGGGCCGTCCGCCGCCGACATCCTGGCGGTTGCCTCTGAGCGCGATCTCGCCGACATCATTTTCAACCTAGGCGAGGAGCGGCATTCCCGCGCCGTGGCGCGCGCCATCGTGGCGGCGCGGCGACAGGGCCCGATCGTCACCACCGGCGCGCTTGCCGACATCGTCGGCCGCGTCGTCCATGGTCGGCCCGGCGACATTCATCCGGCAACGCGGACGTTCCAGGCGCTGCGGCTGTTCGTCAACGACGAGCTTCACGAACTCGAAGGAGGCCTCGCGGCGGCCGAACGCATCTTGAGGCCCGGCGGCCGGCTGGTGGTGGTTTCATTCCATTCGCTGGAGGACCGGATCGTCAAGACATTCCTGGCGACGCGCAGCAGTTCCGGCGGCGGTTCGCGCCATTTGCCAGAAAAGACGCCGCAGGCAGCGACCTTTCAGGTGCTCTCGCGCCGGCCGGTGACGCCGGATGCCGCGGAAATCCATGAAAATCCGCGCGCGCGGTCGGCCAAATTGCGCGCCGCTGAACGCACCGATGCGCCGGCCCCGACAGCCGCCGGCATCCCTGCGCTTCCCCGCATGCGGGGGCGAGGGGGGAGGGGGTTGCCGTCGCTCGCCGCGATACTGCAAGGAAATCGCTGATGGTGATGCGCTTCATCCATCTCATCGTGGTGGCGGCGCTGGTCGCGGCGGCGGTCGGCGTCTACACCATCAAATTCGAATCGACCGTACGGGCACAGCAGGTGGCCAGGCTCGCGGCCGAAATTAAACGCGAGCGCGATACCATCGCGGCGCTACGCGCCGAGTGGGCCCTGCTCGACAATCCGGCACGCATTCAGGCGTCGGTCCACCGCCACCTCGCCCTCAAGATGCTCGATCCGGCCCAGATCGAGCATTTGGATAGCCTGCCCGAGCGGCCGCCCATGCCAGCCGGTCCACCGGCAGACGCCATCGCAAACATCATCGATGCATTGGAGGGCGAGCTTGCCCCCGGCGCCGCCCCTTCGCCAGCCCCGCCCGCAGCCGGCGCGCCGAGGTGACTGGCATGAAATGGCGTCCCGACGCATCCAGGCGTGCCCCCCACCCTAGCCTCCCCTGGACGCGCGAGACGCGGGCGCTCCCGGCGGAAGGCAGGGTTCGCCGGATGATGCAATCGCTGCTCTACGGCCGTGGCGTCGATCGCGCCCGCAAGGCACAGGCGCGGCTCGGCCTCGCTCTTTTCGGATTCGTTGTTGTCTATGCCATTATCGCGTGTCGCCTCGTGCTGTATGCGGCCACGGCCGATGCCCACATGGTACGCCGCGGCGGATCGACCGATGCGGTTGCGACGGCGCGGCCCGATATCCTCGACCGCAACGGCGAAATGCTCGCGACCGATCTAAAGACCCCTTCGCTGTTCGCGGAGCCGCGGCGCATCATCGATCCCGACGAGGCAACCGAACTCTTGGCCGGTGTGCTGGGAGACCTCGACAGCCGCGAGGTGCGCGAGCGGCTCGGATCGAAGCGCGGTTTTGCCTGGCTCAAGCGGGACATCTCGCCGGCCCAGCAACGTGAAGTGCACCGCCTCGGCATTCCGGGCATCGGCTTCCTGGCTGAGAACAAACGCGTCTATCCGAACGGCAACGAATTCTCGCACATCATTGGTCACGTCAATATCGACAATCAGGGCATCGCCGGCATCGAGAAATGGATCGACACCCGCGGTCTTGCCGATTTGCACCGCGCCGGTTTCGGCGTCGACCGCGAGCAGGAGCCTGTCCGCCTCGGCGTCGATCTGCGCGTCCAGCATGCATTGCACGACGAGCTCGTCGCGGCGCGCGACAAGTTCAAGGCCGACGCGGCGGCCGGCATCGTGCTCGACGTGCGCTCAGGCGAAATCGTGTCGATGGTGTCGGTGCCGGACTACAATCCCAACAATCCACGCGAGGCGTTGGAGCCGAGCCGGATCAACCGGCTCACCACCGGCGTCTACGAGATGGGCTCGACCTTCAAGGCGCTGACGATCGCGATGGCGCTCGACTCCGGCAAGGTCACGCTCAATTCCAGTTTTGACGCGCGCGGGTCGCTGCACTACGGGCACTTCAACATCAGCGACTATCACGCCCAGAACCGTGTGCTCACGGTGCCGGAGATCTTCACCTATTCGTCGAATGTCGGCGCCGCCAAGATCGCGCTCAACCAGGGCGTCGAGAATCACAAGGCATTTCTAAGCAAGGTCGGGCAGCTCGACCGGCTGCGGACCGAACTGCCGGAAAGCGCCGAGCCGATTGTGCCCAGGCAGTGGGGCGAGCTCAACACCGTCACGATAGCGTACGGACATGGGCTGTCGGTGGCGCCACTGCAGTCCGTCATGGGCGTGGCCGCGATCCTCAATGGCGGCTACCTGATCCCGCCGACCTTCCTTAAGCGCAGCCCCGCCGAGGCGCGCGCCATCGCGAGGCGCGTCGTCAAACCGGAAACCAGTGCGGCGATGCGCTACCTGATGCGGCTCAACGCCGAAAAAGGCACCGCCACCAAGGCCGACGTGAACGGATTTTATGTGGGCGGCAAGACCGGGACCGCCGAAAAGGTCATCAACGGCCACTATGCCAAGCACCGATTGATGACCGATTTCATGGCGGTGCTGCCCGCCGACGACCCGCGCTTCCTGTTGCTGATCATGCTGGACGAGCCGCAGCCGATCGCCGAGACCCATGGTTTCGCCACTTCGGGCTGGAACGCCGCGCCTGTTGCCGCGAAGGTCATCACCCGGATCGCGCCGCTGCTCGGGCTTGAACCGCGGTTCGACCTGCCGGCAGCAGATCGCCTGATCCTCGCGGCCGCCAAGGGGCCGCGGTAGGCTTCCATCAACCTCGTCCTTCGATAGCCTCAGGGCACCTTCCCTATGACCGCAATCCGCTCTAGCATCGACCAAACCAGGAGGAGGCGATGCGCAATTTCTCGTTCGCGACGGCGGCTGTGGCCTTAGTATCGGCCCTGGCGCTCCCTGCAGGGGCGCAAGCCGCCGAAATCACGGTTCTGGCGGCGGCGGCCGTCGAGCAGCCCTTCGAAGCCGTGGTGCACGCCTTCGAGCACGATACCGGCAACAAGGTCGCCGTAACGTTCGGATCGGTCGGCGCGATCCAGAGCAAGCTCAAGGCGGGTGCCAACGCGGACTTGGTCATCCTCTCAACCGCCGTGGTGGTGGCCGCCGAGAAGGACGGCACCGCGCGCGCCGGAAGCCGTGCGGTGGTCGGCCGCGCCGAAATCGGGGTGGCGGTGCGCAACGGCACGTCGGCGCCCGATATCTCGACCGCGGACGCCTTCAAGAAAACCCTGCTCGCCGCGAAGTCGGTTTCCTACACCGACCCGGCGGGCGGCGGCACCGCCGCGGTCTTTGTCGCCGGCATGCTGGATCGGCTGGGCATCGTGGACGCCATCAAAGGGAAATCTCTCAAGTTCAACACCGGCCGCGAGGTCGTCGCCGCGGTCGTCAAGGGCGATGCCGAGATCGGCATCGGATTCACCAGCGAATTCGTTCCCGTCAAGGAGGTGAGAGTCGTCGGCGCATTGCCGAAGGAGATCGAATTCGTCAACGAATATTCTGCCTATATCCCGGCCACGAGTGCCGCTGCGGTGACCGCTCAGGCGCTGCTCGCTTACTTGGCACGCCCTGCCTCGCGCGACATCTTCAAGGCCGCAGGCGTCGGCATGTAGCATGTAGGGGCGACCCTTGTGGTCGCCCGGTTTGCACACCAGTCCGCCGGCAAGAGGGCGACCACAAGGGTCGCCCTACAGCAGGCAATATTCTGGCCTCGGACCTTCAATCCCTTCAGAATAGCTGAAGCGATCGACCAGGCCGGCGGCATGGCATAGCTCCTTCACAGCGATCGCAGGAAGTCGAGCACGGCCTGCTGGTCGTTTTTCGAGAGCCCGAGGAATTTCCGCACCACGGCGTTCGCCTCGGATGCCGGATACGCGGGAGATGCGGTGGCCGTGGAGGTCGCGGGGGTGGCGCTGGTCGCGGGCGAGGCATGCAGGGTGATCGCCTGCAAGAGGTCGCTGGTCCGCCCGTCATGGAGGAAGAACAGCCGCTGGCCGACCCCCCACAGCGGCGTGGTGCGGAATTCATCCGGCCCCGCTTGGCCCTGGGTTATATTGTCGGCGAGCCCCGCGCCCATGTGGTGCAGGAGCAGGTCGGAGAACAGGTTCACCGGCCGGTTTTCCAGCACTGCGCTGTTCATCACCGGCGCGGTCTGCATCTGCGGCGTATGGCACAGGGCGCAGCCGATGGCGCTGAACACAGTTTGACCGCGTTGTGCGCTAGCGCTCGGTTTCGGATCCGGCTGCGGGGCATCGGTGAAGCGCATCAGGAGCGAGAACTGCATCCAATCCGCCAGAATGTGCAGCGGATTGTTGAATGCCTCATTCTCCGAATCGTCGGGATCTGTGCGGGTCACATCGTTGGGATGCGGCTTGGCCGAACCATTACAATTGGGATCCTCTTCGGTTGCTGTTGGAAACAGTTCGTTGGTGATCCCCATTTCGACGTTGTAGGCTTCGGCCGCAAACATGGTCAGCGACTTGTTCTGCGCCTTCCAGCCGAACCGCGTGATGGTGCCGTCATTGCCGCTGCGGTTGGGATGGCCGGTGATGCCGAGCGCCGCGCGCTGGCTGGCGGTCGCATTGAAGCGGCTCAAAATTTCGCGATCCTGAATGGAATCGATCAGGCCCAACCCAAGCATCTG
>WNFD01016324.1_pt1 | contig 12158 bp, 11 predicted proteins | sample 5400491 | NCBI WGS metagenome assembly WNFD01 (sample SAMN13153343, study PRJNA577476) | soil metagenome | isolation source: 120 cm saprolite under Douglas fir tree site 2 hole 2 replicate 2 | place: USA:California | collected 2015-04-18 | reverse complement strand
TGTCGGTCGCTGGCGCCGGATTGCCGCCAGCGAGGGCCGTCGTGACCCCGGTGCTGACGGTGTCCGGAAGGGTCGAGATCTGGGTGGAACCCGTGGCGGTGATCCCCGTTCCTGAAATCATGATGTCGCTGTCTACACCGCCATTGACGAGGGTCGCACTGAAGGTATCGGCGGTGAGGTCGCCGGCCAAGGTGTAAGTCAGCGTGTTGCCGTCGTCCAGATTGACCGTCAGGGTCGTGTTCGGCCCGTTAAGGGAAGGCGTCGCGGACGTTGCGACCCGATTGCCAAGCTCAAGGATGTCGCTCACGTCGAAATTCGTGATCAAGCCGGTGAAGGTCGAGGTGGCGGGCAAATCCAGTCGGAGCTCGGCATTGGCGCCGGTGAAGGTGGTCGTCTCGCTCGTCCCGTTGCCCAGCTCAAGCGTCGCGTTCGCGTCGATCTGCAGCTGGCCGCTGCCGCTGATCCCGCTCGAGACGACGAGCTTGCCCATCGCCTCTAAGGTTCCATTATTCATTACGTTTACATCTTGCAGGCTGTCGCTGGTGCCGCTCGCCGCAACGAGAGTTCCCCCGCTGCCCAGCGTCAGCGTTCCGCCGGTTACGCTCGAATTGACCAGCAACACCGTCGAGCCGCTGCCCGTCACTAGGATATTACCGCCGCCGTTCGAAAACATGCCCCCAGTCACGGTGAGGTTCGAGAAGGCTTCTATGTTGATCGTGCCCGAATCAGTTGCGGGGCCATTCACGGCCAGCGTCGCCTGATGGCTGGCACTGCCAAACAGGCTGATCGTACCGGTGTTGTTCAGGCCATTCGCGGTCAACGTGGTATCGGCGCCCATATTGCCGAAGGCGGAGCCGACCTGCACCGTCTTGGTGTTGTCGAGCGTGCCGCCAATCGTCAGGCTGCCGCCGCCGTCCAAGCTGTTGGTATCGAGATCGAGCGTGCAGCTGTTGCCAAAATCGCCGGCGACCGTCAGCGGCGTGTTGCCGTCAAGCTGAAACACACCGCTGTTGGTGAAGGCATTGTTCAGGGTCAGCGGCGCGACGTTAGACAGCTCGAAGGTGCCGTCATTGCCGGTGAACCCGGTGCCGCTGAAGGCCAGCGTCACCGCGTGGCTCGTCGAGCCAAACAGCTTGAAGCTTGCGCCGCTCTCATTGACGAGCCCGCCGAGTGTCAACGTGGTATCGGCGCCCATATTGCCGAAGGCGGAGCCGACCTGCACCGTCTTGGTGTTGTCGAGCGTGCCGCCAATCGTCAGGCTGCCGCCGCCGTCCAAGCTGTTGGTATCGAGATCGAGCGTGCCGCTGTTGCCAAAATCGCCGGTGTTGGCGAAATCGCCGGCCACCGTCAGCGACGCGGTGCCAACAAGCGCGAGCACGTTGCTGGCGTTAATGGTCAGGCTGTGGATCGTAGCGGCGTGGTTTAGAGTCACGTTGCCGTTGGTGGTATCGCCGATCGTGACATCGGAATCCTGGTCGGGCACGCCCGCGCTCCATTTAGGAGCGTCATCCCAGTTGCCTGTTGCATCAATCCAATTGTCGCTCTGCGCCATTCTCCCCTCCCGCGCTCAAGTAACAGCAACGTGCCTAACTGGCACTTTCGTGAGGTCCTTTTTTAGCCGGCATTCCCCGTATGTGGACGGCTTCCTCGCAAGGTATTTTGCCCAACATCCCCCGGATTCCTGGCCGGTCAGCGCGATTTTCCGTCTCATTGACGCGCTGACGCAACGAAATTCGCTCCAACCAGCCCCGTTGGGAGCCAAAGCTGGGATCGCGTAGTTTGCGGCGCTGAAATTCGCAGCTTTTCCGTGCTCAAGACGCAGTCCTCCCCTCGTCGGCGTGCGTTTAAGCCAAGCCGGCTCATGCCGACGCCGGCGGCGCCCGCAGCTGAGCGATCAGCATCAGGATCTTCTTGAACATCTGCCGCGACACCGCGACCTCGGCCAATTGGAAGGTGACGTAGCGGCCGGCTATGCAGCCGCTTGAGCTGGATATTCACCGTGGTCCGCATGCCGCCCTTAGCGCTCGCCCGGTCGGGGAACCGCTCGGCCAGCTTGCCGTAAAGCTCCTGGGGGCTCCCGCCTCCCGCTTTTAGCAGATCGATCAGCGTGGTGATAACCCCTGGCCCCTGGATGGGGGGCGAGGTTGCCGCCTTGCCGGGGGTTGCCGCCTTGCCTGCCTTGACTGCTGCCTTTTTAGCCATGACACCTTGCTCCTGTTAGGGCGCCGCCAACCGGCACCGCGCAAGATCGAGGTTCACGTGACCCCTGACATAAATCTCCAGTCGATTTCGCCGGGGTGGGTGACATAAACCGACTGGTACAGTCGGCAGCGCCGGCACGCCAGCGCGCCTAACGCGGGCCGCGCGCCTCCGCCCCCGCTGCCCGTTTACGCCCCTCTCCCGCCCCTACGCGCGCGGGCCGCACTGCATGCGGCAACCTGGGTGTAAGGCAAGCGGGCCGCAGTCGGCTTTCTCGGCTATTTGCTCGACCGTGCATTTGCCCGGCAGCGCGGCGGTACAGATGCGGGCCAGTGAAGTATCGGGGGTGAGGAGCATGTGGCACCCCCTCTCGATGGCGCGGGGCGTCCCGAGACGGTTAATTCGGACAGGGTGCGGCTCCGGCCGTTCTCAATGACGTAAAGCGACCGTTATCCCACAGGAGGTCCTCCTGGGCACAAGTATTCATGTCTTGGATATTTGGCACCCACGACGCTCGGATTAGGTTGCTCGTAATTCGATATTCTAATCGCAGCATCTGATCATTTTCCCCGCCATGCGGGAAGCTGTAGACGCGCCCGGTCGAAACATCGGCCAGAAGGACGAAACTACAACCGGTGCCGCAACCGAACTGTATGACCTTATACCGGCCCGCAAAGTCCGCCCCCTCGGCTATGCCGTTACGAATCCGAGTGCGGTAATTCTTAAACTCTCTGTCTCGTCCGTCGAAGTCCGGCATAGCTGGAGCGTCACGATATGCCGCGACGACGGGAAATCGCTCAAAAGTGCCCGGTTCGTTTGGCCCCTGCGCTGTCGGACTGTGGTCGCTTGGCGCCGCCGGAGCAACGGTCGGTTGTCGCGTAGACATACTCAATACAAGCACGTGACGATCGTTGTCGAACGTCCAAGATTTAAATCGGGAGAGAAAGCTCTGTCCGAGCAACGGATCGCTCGTCGCCGGCGCGACGCCGGCGGTCACATTGGTCAGCCGATGACCCCCGACCTGTAGCTCGCGCAGATTAATGCGCTCGCTCGGAAGCTTGGAACCATCGGCGAGCACGTAGGTCCGCTCCCCGAGGAAATCACCCTTCGATACGGTCTCGGTCCGGATGAGGGTCATTAGCACGTCAGCCGGGATCAGCACCTCCGACGCGCCGCTGTCGAGCGTAAAGTCGAGGGTGATGGCGTCGTTGATCCGAACGGGGACGCGGTAGGTACCGCCCCGCTCTTTAAGGCGCACCTCATCGGCCTGCGACGGCGCCGTGGAACTAGACGGCCGAGGCGCCACCGCGGTGACGCTGGTCGGTTGGGAAACTGGGGCGACACCTCCGGTCAACGTCGGCTCGGGTGCGGCGAAGCCCGTGGCGTCGGCGTCACTCATGACGCCCGTGCTGGGTCTGCCCCTCGCGGTCTGCCACGCGGAGATCGCCGAGCGCGTCGCGGGGCCGTAGACGCCATCGATCCTGGCGGCCGGCGGCAGTAAGCCGAGCCGCTGAAGGTCCGCTTGGACGCACTCGGGCGACCCAGCGGCGGCTCCCGTCTCCGGGATGCCGCACGCCATCAGGACCGAATTCAGAAATTCGATGTCCTCCTCCTGGAGACGGCGTTGGCCAGCGGGATCGAGCACCTGGCGTAGCGCCTGATAGGCTTGGTTGAAGCGCAGGTCTACCTTCGACAGGGCGGCATCCGCGCAGATCAACAGCGCAAGCGGCGCGGTAGCCTTAGCGCAGTCGAAGCTGGGACCGATCCGACCGGTGGTGGATGCGGTGCTGGGCGGCGAGGCGGCCGAAGCCCCGTAGGCCCGCAGGTAAGCAATCCGGTCGCGCCCGGCTCGCGACATGCATTCCCTCACTTGCGGCGCCAAGGGGACTTGCGGCGGCACGTCCGCGATGAGACCGCACGCCTTCGGATACGATGCGACCCATGCTTTCTGATCGGCCAGGAGCGTTGACGCCCCAGCCTCGCCGACGCGCGCGCGGGCACCGTCGTAGGCCTGCTGACGCTCGCGGGTGAGGTCCAGCAATCCCGGATCGCTACAGATCGCGAGGCTCGATGGCAGGGTGACCTGCCCGCACCATTCGTCGAATTGATCGGCGCGGGCGGGGAACCCCAGGCACCCGAGCAACAGAAGAGCGAGGACGGCTCGCATGGAAATCTCCGATCTCGCGTCGGGGATTATCACGCCCGTGTTAAGAGAACGTTTGTTAGATACACTCGGGTTCATTCCTCCGAGATCACCGGCCGCGGCGACCCCCGGTGCGAAGGCTTCCGGTGCGCTCGCGCCGGGGCGGTCGGGGGCGTTCCGTCGAGTAACTGCCGGCCGCTGCGTGGCCGATTTCCTAAACCGGGCGTTGCAGGTTCGAATTCGAGTCCGAACCTCTCAGGTGGGATCGTCTCCGACCATGCGCGCTGGTTGAAATGCGGAGCTTAGCTCCCCAGATACGCGCCGCCGCGACGTGTTCGCGGATACCCCGGCGTTAGGCTCCTCGGCGACTACGCGGGAAACCATGTGGTGGCCTAGTGACGCATGATGGACGGATTGACGGTTGTCCTGCATGACGACACTCACTCTCAATTGGTTGGTGGCAGTGCGCTTACGCGCAAGGCAGCCGGGGGAAGCGAGAAGGAGCCCGAGGCATGGCACAAATCCGCCGCATCCTCGGCCTCGCTCGCGACGTGATTGGACTACTGATCGGCCGTGTGCGGCTGGTCAAGCTGATCCTCTCCGTCGTGGGCGGGGCCACTAACTACGCCGCGCGATGCGTGGCACTTATGACCACAAGTTCGTGCTCCCGAAGGGGCAACAGGTGTTCGTTCCTTCTGCACCAGGCCGGCAGGCAGGGGCGTTGGTCCATGACGAGGTTCGGCGCCGGTGGCGCACCCGCACCCCGCCCTACTTCTATCACCTTCGCTCCGGGGGTCACGTAGCGGCGCTGAAGGCCCACGTCCACAACCGCTGCTTTGCAACGCTCGACATCCACCACTTCTTCGACAGCGTAACGCGAGCGAAGGTGCACCGGGCGCTGCGCAGCATCGGCGTGGGACACAGCCGAGCGTGGGAGATCGTTCAAGAGAGCACCGTTGAGAAGCACCGGAAGCACCACGACTTCAGCCTTCCTTACGGGTTCGTGCAGTCCCCCATCCTGGCTTCGCTAGCCCTGGACCGGAGTGCCCTGGGCCGGGCCATGAAGACAGTCGCACGCTCCAACCACACCCGGCTGAGCTGCTATGTCGATGATGTTGTGCTGTCCGGGATTGAGGAGGAGGCGATTGAGAGCAGCCGCCTCGCCCTGATCGAAGCCGCGCAAACATCTGGCTTCGCGCTGAACGATGACAAGTCGCAGCGACCGGGCCGGGAGGTGACGGCCTTCAACATTGTGCTGTCGAACGGCGCGTTGGCCGTCACACAGCGTCGAATGCAGGAGTTCGAGGACGACATCCTCGCCTCGGGGGCGCTGGTAGTCGCCGGAATCATCGGGTACGTCTACAGCGTCAACCGTGCGCAAGCTGCCGAGCTGGTGTCTATCGCTCAGACCTCGCCTGATGAAGCGGTTCGGGACGCAGCGGACAAATACTCCTGACGGGGCATCGCTGCGCAGATTCCTCGTGGCCAGCGCGGACGCGACGGCTCATTCGCCTTGTCCGGGGTGTCACAAGCCCACGGTTCGGCGTCTCAGCCCACTAGATAGTGATGTCAAACTCTGATATCATACTTAATCTAGATCGCGCCGGGAAGCTAAGGGTGTGCCCGCACACGTGGATATGAAGACTCCAAATTGTGACAAGCGACAGAACCAGCACTCGGTTCCACAATTCCTTCTGCGAAACTTCGCGAGTAATTTACCCGCGAAGAAGGGCAAGGAAAAGATTTGGGCCTTTGACAAGAGGACAGGGAATACATTCAATCCGAATGTCAAGGGGGTGACCTCGAAGTCGAAGTACTATGAGGCATCATTTGGGGAATTCAAGATGAGCCTTGAAGACGGATTATGCAAGCTTGAAGACGCCACAGCACCTGTCTTTCAGAAGGTAATCCGCAACCGTTCGCTGTCCGGCCTGAATGGCGATGAATGGACTTGGGCAACCATGTTTGTGGCTGCCCAGTTCTTGCGTACTGAGGGGCATCGAGAGCAGTTTATCGAAATAAGCGAACTTATTGACGAGAAGCTAAAATCGACGGATGCGATCCCAAGTGAGCTGGAGGGATGGTCTACGATTGACAAGCAGAATGCGAAGGAAGTCTCCCTCTCGTTCTTGGTTGATCATCTGGGGCATTTTACCAAACAGTTTGCAGAAAAAATTTGGATGATCCACGAGGCTCCGCCGGGAGAGTCATTTTACATCGGAGATAACCCTGTCGTTATGCATAACCGGGAGGATCACAAGCCATACGGTAACTTGGGGCTCTCGGTCAGGGGGATCCAAATCTACCTTCCAATTGACCCGCAGATATGCTTGGCCATGTACCACCCGTCCATAATAGCGGACGCCAAATTGAACCTGGAACGGGCGCGCAAGGATGATGAGCAGCTGAGATTCGAGGATCTGATTGGGCTCGGGCGCGGTCAACCCGGATGGGCCGAAACTCGGATAATGGCCGGCCGTGTGATACAAAGCACAACAGAGCTGATAGCCGCCGCAGAATCAGGGAGTCCGCTTGCGTACAGCAGAGACAATGTGACTTTCGTAAACTCCTTACAGATACACAACGCATCGCGGTTCGTTATGTCCAAACGTAATAACTTCGAACTGGCGGCAGAAATGCTCAGGAGCACTAATCACGGGGAGGGTAGAAACCGTCGCTGGTCAATAGCGACGTAGAGGTAGCGCTGGAGCGCCGACGACAAGCGGGTCAGTTGACCGCCCGGCTCGCCGGCTCCATCCAGCGCGGGCTCCATCCAGCGCGGACTAGCGAGCGCATCGCCGCGGGCATTCGCCGGCCGGACCTCGCTGACCGGGGCGATAAGCTCACGCACGGCGTGCGACTCGATAGGCCAGGTCGACCGTTGCCGCCGCCTCCGGGTGCGCGGCGCCGCGGGCGCCGGCCGGCCGCAGCGTGTCGGTCAGGACGCCGTGGCGACGGGGACGGCGAGCAGCGTCAGCACGTGACAAAGGTCCGGACGCACAGCACCGGCGCGTCACTCTCAATCATCATCACGCTGCCGCCCTCGAAAAGGGTAGGATGGGTAACCAGGCATGGACAAGAACATTTTCGAGTTCTGGGCGGAGATCGCGGGAGCGTCGCGCCGAATGAACGCGCGACGCGGTCTGTTTCGAATGTGGATTGTTGCGACTTTCGGGTGGATATTGTATTGGTCTTGGAAATTTTACGCAAATTGTTATCAACAGGTCGGCTTTTACTGTGAGTGGAAGCATGGATTTGCTACTAATTATTCCGATATGGGACTCTTGGCCACAATCGTCTGGACACTCATTTTAGGTCCGGTCTCGGCATTATTGGGCGGCTTAATTGTGACTTGGATAGTCCCTTGGATAGTCCGCGGCTTTCGGCGTGAGCGAGAATGAAGGGGGGGACCAGGCATGGACAAGGACATTTTTGAGTTCTGGGCGGAGGTCGCGCCAAACGACACCATCCATCCGCGCGACCGCTATGTTTTGGAGCGTGTCTCGCACGGCTTTGATCTTCAGTGTTTGCCGGCACCGTTCGGTGGACCACTGAGAACAGCCCCCGTCGTCTTACTCTATCTGGCCCCTGGTTGGAGCCAGGAGGATGTAGAGGAGGCGAGCACGCCAGAGGGTCAAGCGCGCCACGGAGAGCGTTTGCGAGGCTATCAACCTCTTGATGGGCCGGACGAGTACATGCCTGGCTGGAAATGGTGGGCTAGCCGAACGCGAGCGTTTGGAGCCTGGCAGAACATTCGCGGACGAATCGCGATTCTAGAAATAAGTTGCTACCATTCTGAGAAGTTTATGAATGAACATGTACTGACAGCTCTTCCCTCTAGCAGAGTGGCGCTTGATTGGGCACACACAAGAGGTGTTGTTCCCGCAAGCTGAGAGTGGAGATCGCGTTGTTATCTGCATGCGCTCCCCTCAATACTGGGGTCTGGGCAAAAAGAGCAGATATGGAAAAGGGCTATTCGTACCAGCCGCGACGCGGGGTGGACACATGCTCAAGGCTGGAGAGCACGGGATCGTTCGCGATGAGGTCATAGCGGCTGCGATCGCCGCCCTTAGCCGGGAGGAACCACGGCCGGGCAGGTTGGAGAGCACAAATGAAAACGCAGATCAATAATCTCCTGCTCGCCCTCGTTGTCGTCTGCGGGACCCCGCAGTTCGCTCTCGGGGATGAACACGTACGGGCTATCGAGTGCACGACCGGCATCTGCGTCTATGTGCCCAAGTGCATTACCGAGGAATGCCGCAAGCGCGTCATTGACCAAACGCAAGCGGAGATTGGACTTCTTCTCGACAACTTTTATCGACGCCGCGCCGCCTCTCCCTCCCGATGAGGAGCGGGAGCGATCCCGCTCTTTTCCTATGTGCCAGTCGGGACGACGTGGGTCCGCACGCACAGCACCGGCCGATCCGGTCCGATCATCATCACACTGCCGCGCCAGACGCCACCCCCGGAGGCCTCAATGGCGATCTCGTCATTCGCGTTGGTGACCGCGGCCGGCCACGCGCGGCCCAGGGGGCAGAGGTCTCCAGCGACCGCGGATTCATGGTGGTGATCAACCGCCAACAGCAAAAGGTGCTGATCTCCTTCGATGCCGGCAGCGTTGATCCGCGGCACCGCGACTGGCTCACATCGGTGGGGAAGCGGGAAGCGGGTAGGGTTCGGCGAGCTTGATCCGCAACCTTATTGGGGTTTTGCCGATCTCGAACACAAAGCCGGGACCAAGCTGCTCAACGCATTTTATGTTCAGGCGGAGGTCAAGACAGAACGGGGCAAGGAATCCTATTGGTACAGGAAGGCGATGCGGCGCCAACGCTTTTCGTTCCCGGCGTTCCTCGCAGCCCTCGAACAGGGAAAGGTGCTCGTCGATTTCGATGCGCGCAGCGGGCACAACCACGGCACCAAGTTCCGCATGCGCCAGGATTGCCTGCCGATGCTCTACGAGAAAGCGACGGTAATCGTGCCGGGTCAGGTGGAACAAATTCTCGATGCCGCCTGAGCGCGTGAGCGGGGGGCGGGCAAGAAAGGGGGCGCTTGTGGGGGACTGGTCTCGACCCCACACAAAGAAGGGGTTTCCAGCGCCGGACTCCAGAAGCACGTTTTGGGAACGGCTTGACCCGAGTCCGCCGCTATTGGGGCTGTCTCGCCTCCGGTGGCCATGGAATTTCAGACAGCACGTCCGGATGTCGGGTGTCGTTTGCCGCAATGCCGTGCTCATCTCGCAGGACATCGATCGCGATGAGGCAGCTTTTCGCGAGCGAAGCCTCCTGCGGGGCGCCGCCGAGCAGACCGAACAGAAATTTGCGTATGTGCGCCACCGAGGCCGGGTGAATGTAGAAGGAATTGGAGCCGTCCTGCACCGGCTCGTGCCGCAACGCGACCGCGCGAACGGCATCGGCCATGCGGCTATCGTAGATTTGGCCCGTCGCCGCGTATTTCTTAACCATCGCGATAAGGTCATCGGCGCTGCCGAATTCGCCAAAACCGTGCTCAAGCATGGTGCGGGCGGGGCCTGTGCCAACGGCTTCGTAACGCTTTTTCAGCTCGGCTTTGAGCTGCGGGAACTTCTGGACATATGCAGCAAGTTCCCGCCCGACATGCCAAGCCTCAGCCGAGTAGTGTCCCCGACCGAATACGCCTTCGATGAAGAGGTCGACATACAACAACACCGCCGAGGCTGAATCGCGGCCTAAGATGGCTTTCATCCACTCGAAGTCGCGCGCTATATCGTTGTGGGTCCGGGCAAGGGTTGCCAGCAGCGCTTCGCCTTCGGCTCCCGGCACCGAAGCAACCGCGGTCAGGACGCGCTCCCAGCGCTTCGCCCAGCCGGCGCCGTAGAACGCCTTCACTTTCGTCAGCCCCTCAATCACAGCGTCGGGGCGGGTCGTGAAGGGCAAAAGCTCAAGCCAGGGCTCGATTTCCCATGTATTCTGTCGCTTCTCCCAAGCGTTCTTGGGAGCCTCTTCCAGCCATTCGTCCACACCCTGCATAACAACGTCCACATCAAGCACTCGGCCGTCCAGCGCGATGGCCGCGAGCAGTTCGCACTTTGCTTTCAAAGGCTGTGGCAACGCCATCACGCGCGCGATCAGGGCATCCTGGTCGGAATGAGGCATCGCCAGTCCAATCCGGGCGAGCTGGATAGCGAGGAGCTGGCCCTCCCTATCGGTCTCGGGCCTCGCCAAGCGGTCTATTGCCGCGAAGATCGAGGCCGCCAGCGCGTTCTCGGGTTCGCGTTTGGGGGAAGCCGCTCGGTCCGCCCGGGCGGCGGCGATCTCATCGACAGGCGGCCATTGGCGGTAGAAGCTTGGCTCGGGCACGCGTCTTCTGCCCTCCATGAAGTCATCGCGAGCTTTCTTCAGGCGTGCGAGATCCTCGTCGAGGAGAAGCTTTAGCTCGGGAACAAGCTCACCAAAGCCAACGCGACCAATCGCATTCGAAACCTCGTTCAGGTCGTATCGCCCGCCGCTGGGCGATGAGATCACGGCCTTAACCCAGTTGCGTAAAACACCGATCAGCTGCGGTTTGACGGCGAGGTCGACCGGTATAGGTAACTTCCGGTCATCGTCGTTGCCATGCAAGGAGACAAGGGAAGCGAGCGACGAGATAAAGTCCGGGTGGCCGGTATCGGCGTGCGCCATGACGGCTGCAAGGAAGAAACCTGCGCGAGTTGCTGAAATTCGCGAGCGGAGACGACGCCATTCGTCGCTCAAACCGCGGTCGTTCGGTGTAGCTTTCAGCGCTTGAGTACAAGCCAGGTATTTGTCGACCAATGAACCGACGGTTTTCGGCCCAGCCATGACCGCGGCGGCGTCGAGGTCCCGGTTATCGCGGCTAACGTCAAGGATTGCCGCGGCGATCGGCTCTTCGTCGGTAACCTCCAGCTGCTCCAGAACGTCGTCCGCGTGGAAGGGCAATTCTAGGCCGGATTCAAGACGTTGCCGTAACCCCGCAAGGACGGCCGCTGGCGCATGCTGGAGCGCGTAATAAAAGGACGAGCTGGCCTGCTGATCTCTGACCGGGAAACGCGCGTCTGCAATCGCAGCGGCGATACCAGCGTCCGGCCCCGGATGGTCTGGCGACTGGTCGAGGAGCAGGCGAAGCCGTTCAACCGGCTCAGTCGCAAGGGCGAGCGCTTTGTCACGCTCGCTCCGCAGCCGCGCAGCTGCGGCCGGTTCACGAATCTCGTTGGTGTAGCTTCTCTGTGCCAACAGCACCCATGTTTCGTCGTGCGCGCGCGCCAAGAGGCTTGCGACATGCCTATCAGCGCGTCGGAAATGAAGATACTGAACGACTTCCGCCTGAACCTTCGGGCTTGGGTCGGCAGCCGCAAGCTCGGTCGCCAATTCCATGCCGTCCACTCCGCTTTCCGATGCGATCGACGCAAGCAAATGCTCCCGCGTCGCTTCAGGAAGCGCTGCGACCTTCGAGCGAACGTCAGGCCCGAGGACCGATGGCCGGAAGCGCGGTGCCGTGCGCAGCGTCGGCAGCTGAACCTGCGAGTTCGCGTTCGACGCCAACGGCCAAACGCGCGATTCAAACTCAGGCCGACCCGTCATGATCATAAAGCGCGCTGCGCGATCGACTGTTCCTGAACGGTGCCAGCGGTCAACAAAGGCGATGATGCCAGTTTTCACGATCTCCCAAACGGCAGGTGATGCCCGATAGATCAGCTCGGCGGCCAACATGGGATCGATGGGCAGAGCCAGACCTACCGCATGGGCGACGACCGCTGCACCGTCATCCTCACGCGACACCCTCTCGACAGCGAAGAAGATGGATTCTTCCCAAGCGGGTTGAT
>WNFD01008058.1_pt1 | contig 12161 bp, 6 predicted proteins | sample 5400491 | NCBI WGS metagenome assembly WNFD01 (sample SAMN13153343, study PRJNA577476) | soil metagenome | isolation source: 120 cm saprolite under Douglas fir tree site 2 hole 2 replicate 2 | place: USA:California | collected 2015-04-18 | reverse complement strand
AAGAGCCCGATTAATCGAACGTGTGCCCACTGGCTCCGTGAGCACACTCAGTCCCGTCATGCCGCAGACACTAGAAATCAGGGCCTGAGAACCGAGCCTGCTTTTGGGACTGCTAGTTGGCTACTACTCTTTAATCCTCTTGCCTAGGTTCTCTTTAATCCTCTTGCCTAGGTTCTCTTTAATCCTCTTGCCTAGGTTCGGCGACTTTCGCTGGAGTCTTGGCGCGCGTTTCGGGCCCGAACGCGCGCGCGCTGACGTTGCCGGCAATTGAACGCTCTCGCGGCGCAGAAAAATTATTTGGTCTCTTGGCCAATTTTTGGTTGTACGGGGCTCAATTACTGTCCGAAAGAGCCTGGTGGCGGCTAAATTCGGCTAATGAGAAGTGTATTTAAAGAGCGACAGGTGGTCAAATCTCCTCATAATTTGAGAGAACATCAAGTATCTAGAGTACACGTATGGTAAGCCATTTTGTCGGTAAGGCGGGTGTCAGCGCATTTATAGTTCTAATTCTTCTGTCGATAACGACGACGGCGGGGGCTGCGATATCGCTGATCAAGCTTCGAAAAACGAGTAGCGGTTCCACACTCGTGACCAGCATCACGCTCAACATGCCGTCATCGATCCCTGCTGGTTCCATCTGTCTGGCACACATCTCCACCTCCGGCGACAACTACATCACGGGACCCGCCGGTTGGACGTTTGTACGTGCGGATATAAACGGCCACGCAGGTACGCAAGACCTCTATTGGCATCTGACCGGGGCTTCTGAACCTGCCAGCTATAACTGGGATCCGGGCAATGCAAATTTTGCCAGCCAGGTTTTTTTCGAGGGAGTAATTGCCTGTTACTCCGGTGTGAATACAGTAACACCGATAGATCCCGGCGCACCCAGCGGAAGCGGTGCCGTTGGCACCGGCACAAGCATTACGGCCCCATCGATTATCACGCAGACTCCTGGCGATCTCTTGGTTGCGGTCTTCCACGTTACGGAGAACTCTTGGGGAGAGGGGGTTACCATTTCGCTGCCGTCTTCCCTAAGGCGGCGCTGGAGCTTCACAGATGCGGATGCGAGTTTTCTCGCGGCCGTCTCTGGCGACCGCACGCAAAAAGCGGGTGGGCCGACTGGTGGCTTCACCGTCACAACCACAAATGGACAATCGGGTGATGGTCTGGTTGCCGAACTGATTGCGCTGCAGCCTGCAAATCCTCCGCCGGCAATTCCCCCGGCCGGCACAATAATCTCGTACCTCGCTTCGACCCCGAGCAGCAGCGGTTTGAACACGACAGCGAACCTTACGCTAGAGATGCCATCGCCCGCGGCGGTGCCATCAGGTTCGATTTGTTTGGCGCAACTTTCTATCTTAGGGAACAACTCTATCAACACTCCTACTGGATGGACGCGCATACGTGAGGTCAATAACAGCTTTCAGGCGACGCAGGGCCTTTACTGGCATCTAACGAGTTCGACTGAGCCGCCGACGTACACCTGGACGACAGCCAGTTCGACCTACTATGAAGCGCTGATTAGCTGCTATTACGGTGTAAATCGCACCACCCCCGTTGACCCTGGCGCTTCGACGGGAAGCGCCTCCATCGCCAATGGTTCAACTATAACTGCTCCATCAATCACGACGGTTAGCTCAGGTGACTTGGTGCTCGGCGCATTCACCGTGGCCGAAAACAACTGGGGCGAAGGGGTGATAATCAATCTCCCACCGTCGTTGACTTCGCGCTCTGCTTTTAGCGACTCCAGCGCGGGCTTCCTTGCAAGCGCGGTGGGCGATCGCGTTCAGACCTCGGCTGGAGCCACCGGGAGTCTTACGATCACCACTGCGAACGGCAATTCGGGCGATGGCTTGATTGCGCAGCAGGTCGCATTGCAAGTGTCATCTTCGTCTGCGACCCCGACGCCAACTCCGACGGCGACTACACCAGCGCCCACTCCCACTCCAACCCCGACACCAACTCCAACTCCGACGCCGGGTGGTACGATCTCCTTCGCAGGCTCTGCGCAAACCGCCAGCGGCGGACTGGCTACATCCACCATGAGCTTAGCGATGCCTTCGGGATTGGCTGCCGGTGATATCTGTGTCGCGCATATAGCGATGACCGGTCCAAGGGGCCTGCAGGTACCTGCCGGTTGGACCAGAATACGGGAAGACGTGAACGGTTATCAGTGCACGCAGGGTCTTTATTGGCATCTGACCGGATCAGCCGATCCTGGCATTTATGCTTGGAGCACTGCCGACGGATCGGTTTCGTATTTTGAAGCTGCTATCGGGTGTTACGCTGGTGTGAATAAAGCAACCCCGATCGATCCGGGCGCGCCAAACGGAAGCGGTGCGGTGTCAGTTGGGACAAGTGGCGTAACGGCGCCCTCGATAACCACCCAAACCGGCGCCGACTTGATAATTGGCGTCGCAATGGACTCCGAGACTTCCTGGGGGCAGGGAGCCGTCGTGAATCTCGCGGCTTCATCCACTGTTCGCTGGGCGGCATATGACGCGAACGCTGACTACCTGGCCACAGTGGGTGGCGATAGAACACTCAGCGGTGCCGGAGCCACCGGATCGCTTAATGTCACGACGACTAATGGCCAGCCCAGTGACGGCCTCATAGCTCAGCAGGTTGCCTTACAGCCTGGTCCGTGATGGGGCTGCGCGTCAGGCACCAGCTGGATCTCGGACCCATAATGAGCTCGGGGCCCGCCACATCAAGGCTGCGTGAACAGGTCAGGGTGCCGACTGACTCCGAGCGCACGCACCGCTCGTCGTATTGAGGCGAATCGATGGCACGTGCCTTCGCTTTTCTCCTTATCTCAGTAAAAAACGGCCTTGGATTTTTTTATTTGCCCGTTGCTCCCCGGTACTTTGTCTCAGAAAAGGCGGCGCGAACAAGCTCCGCAGGCACCTTCTGCACGACGAGCGAATGTTGGTCGCCGCAAACGTTGATACTGTCGGCTATCAACATCGGCGTTCGAGGGCAGCGTGCAATCCGGAATCGGAAAGGATTTGCTGCCGATCCCCCTTTTTAAGGTGGCTCTTTCTAAATCGTTAAACGTTTAGACGTCTTGTTAATCTCTGCCTCAACGTTCATCGACTTTGAGCTGCCGACACCCGATCTATGGACTTCTGGAAGATCGTGACGTTTGAAAGATCGAAGCAAGGCACACATCGTCGGGAATACGATGAAGCGAAGTCGGTTCACTTTGCGCTCCAGCGTAAGCTGGTCCGCTTCGCCCGCGCGGGCTAGCTCAGGATCGTTCCGTCAGAAGAGCTGCCAAAAAACGAACCGCCTCTTAGGATCAGCGTTGAACGCTCGCCGGTGCTGGAGTCACGTCGTTTCCGTTAGTTGTTGCCGACGTGCCATTGAAGGTCTCGGCCAGTTGCGCGAACTGCGCCTGGAGGTCCGCAACGGGGTCGAACGCGCGCACAAGATTTAACAGTTCGAGTTGGAAATCCTTGGCGCGCTGGAGCGAGCCGACGAGACGGTTGAGACGAATCTGGAAGGCCTCGGAGAGTTGCGCGAGCTGCTCCTGGAGGCCTTTCATCGGTTCAAAGGTTTGCACCAATTGCGAGAGCTGAATCTGAAAAGCACGCATCGGGTCGAACGAATGAGCGAGTTGGACCAATTGCTGGCCGAAGCTTTGCAGCGGCTCCAACGAACGCGCAGCCGTCTGCCCTATCCTTGCGACTGGTTCGAACATTCCGGTCAGTTCGGCAAACTTGTCCTCGAACGTTTGAGTCTGCTCGAAGAGCTTGGCCACGGCCTGTGCGAGCTGATACTGGCCGTTCGGCCGAGCCGGTGATTTTCCCGCGGTGCTCGAAGCTGTGAGCGGTTGCACATATTGCAAGACAGCACCGCTGACGCCGTTGGGCAGTTCCGGGGCTGCAGGCTCGGAGGCCATCGCTTCTCCGGACGATTGTTGATGGGAAGGCGAGTCGTCTGGCTCAGTCGAATGCGGCTGGTCCACGGTTCGAGGGGGATCTTGCGCAATTCTTCGTTGATTCCCCCAAAAGACAACCGCTTCTGCGGATGGCAGTCGCTGATCGGGAGCCCAGTCGTCCGGCTCAGCCGAACGCGGCCGGTCTACGTAAAGCTCACTCGAACTGCGGCGATAGCTGCCAGTGCTGGGCCCGGCAGTTGTTATCACCGGTTCGAGGAGACGCCTGCGCAATTCTTCGAGCTTGATATTCATTTGCCGCCCTCCAAAATCGGACTAGGCGCGCGTGAGTGGCGCAAGAGGCATTCGTTTCACCATGGGATGTTCCGCATTAGATACCCCCGCGATTGTCAACCCCACACCAACCCTCTCCTAAGTTGACAGACTCAGGTGCCCTAATTCCTTTGGCGTGGCGACTCGTGCATAGCTTTTGGGCGCCGATTTACCATGTCTGTTAATCCCGCTGGTTGCACTTCGGCGACGATGCGTTCGAGAAATTCCTGGATTGCGAAACGTCTGGCTTCTCCCGGGTTGCTCGCATGCACCGTCTCGACCGAGCCGTCAATGAAGGTAATCTTGAAAATCATTTGACATTTCTACCCTGATCGGACCGATCTCAGAACCAATATCCCAACCACAATTGTGAGCGCAGCGCCTGGCGGGGCTTCATGGCTGAGCCGCTTCATGCACTAGTTTCTCGAGTTTTCTCGGGAACGGCAACCGCATAGTCGTAACATACTGCGAATACTCTTGATCCAGCCGTTTTTGAAGGACTGCTAGCGTATACAAACCATTTGCAAAGTCGACCTTCAATTTGGGAATCCATGGAGTGAACTCATCCCGTATCCATTGGGATCCTCAGGGTGAACCCGTTCGTTCGGCAGGTTGGGTAGGAAGAAATACAGTTTGACCGGGGTAGATTCGATTAACATCTTGAAGTTGCGGGTTAGCCTCGACGATACTCTGGATGTTCACTTCCGAACCTAGATGTCGAACAGCGATTCCTTCGATCGTGTCACCACGTTGCACGAAAAATGCACGGGCTTTGTTAACTTCTGGCTGAGTAGTGTGACCAGGATTCGTTACTTGGAAGCGCCGCATTGAACCGGCCGTTGTCGACGAATCCGCAGGTGTGCCGTTCGGCGCTTCACTAGCGTCTGGCCGCGATTCGCGCGAGCCGGGAGCGTCATTCGGTCGAGCGCCATTTGCTAAAGGCGGTGCACTCGGATTTTCGGCCGGCGCAATGCGATTTGGCTCGGTGGCGTAAGCTTCTCCATATTCTTTTGTATTTGCTCCCACGACCGATCTGTTCTTCACGTGAACCGATAGCTCTATGCCAGGGACGCCCACGCCCAGACCGTACAGCCCCACCAATGCGATAAGGCCGAGTCCCACGAATGAGGCTGAGGGATGGGTGGTCATTGAACGGAGCGCCCGACTGCCCAGTGACTCACGGAATTCAACGGTCATTGCGGGCAAATTTTCGTATTCTTTTATGGCTGCCTGAGCGACTTTCAATGTCACCCAAGGGAGGTCGGCTCCATAAGCGCGTATCAGGGCATTGTTGCAGAGAAGATTGAGTTGGCGGGGGATCCCTTGGCTATGGTCAATTATCTCAGCGAGCGCACGTTGCGCGAAAATCTTCTGGACGCTCCCACCGCTTTGCCGGAGCTTAAAATCGACATATTCAAGAGCCTCATCGCGCTGTAGCGGGTTCAATACTGCTCGTGCACCAATCCGCTGATGGAACTGGCGAAGCGACGGTGACATAAGACGATTCAATAGCTCAGGCTGCCCGACGAGCATGATCTCGAGATGGCCCTTGCCGTTGGTTCCATAGTTCGAGAAAAGGCGAAGTTCCTCGAGCGTCTCGTCGCTCAAAGCCTGGGCCTCGTCTATGATGATTCCGATACGTTCGTTCGCTCTCAGTTGGCCGAAAAACCACTCGAATTTCTTGAGCAGCTCCAGCTTTGTCGCCGCCGTTGGCAAATATCCAAGCTCCTCGAGAATAGTCCGAAGCATATCCTCGAAGCTGAGCTTCGGATTGGTCACATACGCAATCCGCGCGTAATCGTAATTCCGACCGTGAAGGGCGTTTATCAAGGTCGTCTTACCAGTGCCGACCTCTCCAATCAGTAAAGTGAAGCTGCCCGGCTCGTGCAGTAAGCCCCACTCAAGTGCAGCAAGGCCCTCGCGATGAGCCTTGCTCATGTAAATCGAGGCCGGCTGGTTCACAATATCGAAAGGGTTCGTTCGGAGACCAAAATGCCTGTAATAATCCATTGCTACTGGCCTTCATTTTGTAAGATTCGCAAAGAATGGTATCCGCCACGTCGAACTTTTCTGGCCGTACATGAGAACTTCGGCCCCATTTGCAACACGTTGAAGTCACGCTGTCTGCCGCGTGACTCATAGCGCGTCTAACCGCCAAAAGCGTCTTCTATCGCCCACTCGTACAACACCCAGATCGTAAGGCTTACGTATGAGCGGTTCACGCTAAAATTAACCCCCGCAGCGGTAGCGAGGGCTAAAGTTGTCGCTCACGTCGTCTGGGCGCTCTTGCGTCACAGTTTTCGACGGGTTCGTTTGCAGATCGCGGGGACGCTTGTGCTACGCGTGTGCATGTTTATCCGCAGCGCGGAAATATTATGTCCAGTACATGGGTTCGTGGTTTGTCTCAAGAGTCAGCAGCGCCTTTAACAGAATCCCGAACTCGCCCCTGCAAACGCTCCCCGCACACAAGAAGCGACGCGACACTGTCATCCTCTGTTCGCGTTATTGCTTCCCCCTCGGAGGGCATTTAAGACTCCTGCGCGACAGGAACCGCGGGCGTAAGACCGATATGCCGAAGACGCATTCTGAGCGCCGAGCCGCTGTTGTCGACTTCCCTGTTCGCTTTTGCTCGTAAGTGGTTCTGGCAGCAGACGCCGAAAAGCTATCGATGCGTATGAGCCACAGAGCCACTATTCCTGCGCCATCGGGGCAATTGGAAATCAGGAGGCAAGACCTACCAAATCACAGTCCGCATAACGATTCCGTTTGTTCTTTGAGCGAAAGATCACGCGGCAGACGCCTTTATCATCGACAATCTAACACCTTGATCGAACGAGAGAGTTCATTTTCCCCCTACCGACACGAAAGTGCGCTCTTTTTAGCCGGCGAGCCGAAACACCCAAAGAAATAATTGGGCTTGTCTAGCGAAATAGCGCTTGTAGAGAATAGCGTGAGTGCCCTTCGTGTACGCTGATTTCGACTTTGTAACTCATTTCACGTTTGATATGAGACTAAAGAGTGTTCTGATACTGCGCGTGATGGCATAAGGTGGAATAGTGGCGCCGGTGAATGTGGTCGAGGCGGATTTTGCGAAAAGTCTTATTAGTTAACCTAGTCCAGGGAGAGCGAACGCTTATTCCGAGCTTTGTGCGGATGAAGAAAGGCGAATCAAGAGTGACAAACATTGTAAGCCGTGACGATCTCTGGCCGAACTGCAAAAACAGCGCGATGAAGAGTTTACAACAGCACCTCGTGGGGATCGATCGCAGTCCGCTGGCGCTAGTATGTCTCGCTTTGTTGCTGCTTGCCCCCGCGTGCGCTACTTCTGTTCCCTCCTCTTCGTCCTCGGAGCAGGAGGCGCAAGGCTCTCGTCTATCATCTGGGATTGTAGCAAATGCGGACGTGTCCGACCCTGCGAACTTGGCTACAGTCGACGAGAGTCGTTCCAGTGCCCTGGAGAGTCTATGGAGACAACGGACCGTTGATGCTGTCCGGGAAGCGTCTAGTTCCGGGTTTTACCTGGGGCCAGGCGACGTCCTGAAAATTTCGGTACCTCAGATTCCGCAGTTGAAGGATCGGACGGAACGAGTATCCGAAGAAAACACGATCGCGTTGCCGCTACTAGGGGTGATAGATGTCCATGGCATGACCCAGCAAGACCTTTTGAGCGATCTCACTCATCGGGTTAGAAAATATATGTATCATCCTGAGGTGGCAGTGTTTCTCATGCACTCGGAGAACCGCGATGTCGCAGTGCTCGGTGCTGTCAAGACTCCCGGGCGTTACATGATGACGAGCCGTTCGGACTCGATAATGACGATGATAAGTCGGTCAGGAGGAATGACCGTAGAGGCAGCTTCGCGGATTATCCTTGTCCCCGCGTCGGCCACGTCGGAGCAGGGGTCCACGTCGGACGGGTCATCGAGTTTCGCTACTCGAAGATTCGAAGATTCTGACGCATCTGGGTCCAGCGTGTCTTCCGTTGCGCTCCACGAGTCCACCGACCTCGATGCCGTTGCAAAGCATAACGGCTTCAATCAGGTGATAATCCTGACATCTGACAAAAAGGACCAGCGTTATCTCGAACTCCCAGTGGAACCCGGCGACGTGATCATCGTCCCTGCGGCGGGGCAAGTAACCGTGCAAGGCTGGGTAGACAAACCCGGAGCTTTTCCAGTCACCCCCGGGCTCACTGCTTTAGGAAGCATCGCGGCGGCTGGTGGCGCACTGTTTACTTCGTCGGCCACTCTACTGCGGGAGCGAGGTAATGACCGCAAACTCGAGGTGCCTCTGGACCTTACCAAGATAAAGCGCGGTGAAGAGCCCGACATTCCGGTGCAGGGCGGCGATGTGGTAGTGGTAGAGCGATCCGTGGCAGGCGCTGTGCCATACTCTCTGTACTTTCTTGCCCAGCGGATAGGCCTGGGCGTTCCTATTATACCGTGAGAATAACGCTGGAGAGTCGGTCCTAGGATGCCGAAGAGTCGGTCGAAGGTGCTGGTTTGGTGGCTTATACATAAGTGGCGGGTTAGGTATACCGAGATGTCGCAAAATCCTTTAGAAACCTGCTGGAGCTGCCGCGGGTCACGTGCAAGATAGATATCCATATCCAATTCAGCAGACGTTTCCGACCCCACCCTCGGAGCTCCAACCAACTCGGCCGCCGCCGGCTTCTGCATATCCAGCTTCTCCATATGAGGATGAGTTCGACCTGTGGGAATATTGGAGCACTATCCGTCGTAATGCGCGGCTGATCCTAAGTTTGTTCTTTATCGTCAAAGTGCTGGCCCGTCGTAACGCGCGGTTGATCCTAAGCTTGTTTTTTGTCGCGGAACTACTGACTCTCCTTATTGTTCTTATCAAGACCCCACTCTACATGGGTTCGAGTACTATCCTCATCGAGAGCCAGGCCCCACAGGTGCTCGAACCTAACAAGGGAAACGGCCAAGAAGACACCAGCAGCTTTTATAAGACACAATATGAGATCCTGAAGAGCAGAACCTTGGCAGCCAGCGTCATTCACGCCCTTAAGCTGGACAAGAACCCACTCTTCACCGGTGTTGAGACTAACGCGACACCCTCACGTGGTTTTTTGGCGTCGATCGGATCCCTGTTCTCGGGTAGAAGGCCTTCGTGGGACGCCGACAATCGCACCTATATTTTGGGAGTCAAGCCCGAAATTATCGACAAATATCTGGATGAATTGACGATAAAGCCGGAGCAAGACACTCCTCTGGTTACAATCGCTTTTACCAATCCGGATCCACTACTTGTCTCCAGAATTGTTAATGCTCATGTTCAAGCATATATCCAGCAAGGCTACGAGTTGCGCGGTCGCAGCAGCGAAGCAGCTCGGCGGTTCCTCAAAGGCCAGCTCGGTGAGTTGGAGAAAGGTCTCGAACAATCAGAGGCTGCCCTGAACGATTACCGTCGCCAGCGAGGTATAATAGCTTTTTCGCTTGACGACAAGAATCAGTTGGAAAGCCAGCGCATGCTTGGCCTGAACAAGGCCCTTGTGGAGGCTGAAGAGACGCGCATCGCGCTTCAAGCCGAAGTAGAGACTATCAAGAGCAACGATTATGACGCAGTACCGGAGGTAGTCAATAGCAGTCTGATTCAAAACCTAAAGGTTGAGTTATCAAGACTCCAAGGTCAATACGCCAACCTGTCGAATCAGTTCACCCCGGAGTACCCGGACGTGGCACAGTTGCACGCTCAGGTGGCGCAAGTGAAACGGCACGAGCAAGAGGAGATTGATCGCGTAATAGAGAGCATCAAGGCAAGGTACAGCGCCGCTCTGGGTAGAGAGACCGAACTTGCAAAGCAGCTTGAGGACGAAAAGATACGCGCGATGTCAGTTAATGACGCGTCGCTCGAAGATGCAATCCTGACGCGTGAAGTCTCCACTAATCGCGCGCTCTATACAAACGTACTTGAGCGGATAAAGTTGCTCGGCGTGACCAGCGAAGCCCAAGTCACCAATGTATCCATAATAGACATGGCTGCAGTTCCCAGACACCCGTCGAGCCCGAAAAAGATACAGAGTCTAGTGCTGGCGGGGCTTCTGGCGTTGATGACCGGACTTGGAGCGGCTTTCATAAAAGGCTTTTTGAGCAAGGACGAAAGAAGCGTGGAACCGAAGCGCCTGCTGTGGCTCCCTAAATTGACAGCCGAGACTGAGAGTAAATATACGGATGCGCTGAAACGGCTAAACAATGGCCCCAACATTGCCGAACTCCCTGCAGCGAACATTGCTGCGAACGGAGTGGCGCCTGAGTCCAGCTCATACGGCGCCGCAGAGGAGGCCTATCGCGCGATTAGAACCAGTATCCTGCTCTCTTGCGCGGGAGGGCCCCCGAAAATCGTTCTCTTCACCAGCACTATGGCTGGAGAGGGCAAAACCGTAACCGCGATCAACACTGCGATTGCATTTGCCAGCATGTCCAACCGCGTCCTACTAATTGATGGCGACCTTCGGCGCAGTCGTTGCCACGAGATCATGAACAGCGAAGCACATCCTGGCCTCGCCGAGGTTTTGAGCGGGCTTCACGGCTTGGAGGACGCAATTCAGTCGACCGGTGTGAAGGGGCTTTTCCTCCTCTCCGGCGGTCTTAATGTGCCAAATCCGAGTGAACTCTTGGGTTCGAGAAAAATGCTCGAAGTTCTCGCTGCAGTCGGATCGTCCTATGACCATGTATTGATTGACTCGGCACCGATTTTACCCGTCAGCGACTCGGTCATTCTCTCAACCCAGGTGGACGGAGTAGTGATAGTGATTGGCTCGGAAACCCCGAAACGACTTGTCCGAGATACGTGTTCAAGTCTATTTTACGTTGGCGCAAAGATGCTGGGCGTTGTTCTAAACAACGTCGATCCCGAGCAGCAGCCCTACTACGCACCACGCTACCTATATCGGCGGATCAGCTAAGGACACTTCCGGAGCCGCGCATTATTTAAACGGCTAGCAGGTTGCGGAAAAACTCAGAAAATACTTGACTAGTCAGTAACGTTGGCATGAATCAGCCCATCAAAGCGTGCGAATGCTCAGTCCGGAAAAGGCCTCAAAAGGCTTTTGTCGCGGTAGGGACGCTGGTTAACCCAGCGCCCCCCGCACAGATCCGTACGGGCAGAATTACTGCATACGGCTCCTACCTCGGATACTTGGCGTCGAAGCGTTGCTTCACGCACATCGAGCAAGTCGCTCGACGCGCTGGTCCGGCTCTGCGTCCGGGGCGCGGTCGCCTGCCCGATGTTCTCCTTGGTCGGTCGCCTTCCCTCCATACCCTCCGCCGGTGGCTTTCCACTGTTGTTCGGGCACTTCGTCGGTACTACGCGACCGTCCGACTCCCCATCGACGTGCGTGTTGGACTTCTGGCTCAAGGCCTTCTCCAACCGGCCCGTCACACCTTCCACGACGGGCGTCGATGGGGTCTCCCGGTTCTCGCGCGTGGAGTTTCCATACATGCTTGGGGTCTCAGACTGCGCGGAGTCCTGCGGATGCTTGATGCTTGCGATAGCGCATCCGTCGGTGTTGCCTTCCGCCATGCGGAACGACGTCGGCACTCCGGTCGCGATTATTTCGCAGCTCAATACCCAGCCTGCATGTGCCCCTGTCAACGCTTCGCCGGCAGCCTTGCGCCTCCCCACGCATGACTCGGGGCCAGGATGGTTCGCTACTCCTTTCCTGTGTGACTCTTTCATTCACAACTCCACGCCGGTTTATCCCGGCGCACTCCGCAACCTTGTATGTTGACGATTTGGTAGAAGGATCGGAATTGGTGGAGCGGCAGACCGGTGCACCCTTGGGAGCAAGATCCCGTCTAGCAGCGAGGGTCGCCACTACACCGATAGCGCTTAGCCCGAACGGTTGTAAGGGAAAGAAATCCCGGATCGCAAGGCGGGGCAAGCCACGCTGAGGAGGGTGGAACATGGAGGAAGTGAAACG
>WNFD01005989.1_pt1 | contig 12163 bp, 9 predicted proteins | sample 5400491 | NCBI WGS metagenome assembly WNFD01 (sample SAMN13153343, study PRJNA577476) | soil metagenome | isolation source: 120 cm saprolite under Douglas fir tree site 2 hole 2 replicate 2 | place: USA:California | collected 2015-04-18 | reverse complement strand
GCTCGAACAGCACCTGCACGTCGCCGAAGCGCAGCAACGCCCCGGGCGCGAGCGCGGTCTCCCCGCGCACCCGCTCGCCGTCCACGAACGTGCCATTGGTCGACTCCAGATCCACCAACATCCACACCCCTTCGCGCCGCTGCAGCTTCGCGTGCGAGGTCGAGACGGATTCCTCTGGCAGGTGAACGTCGTTGTAGTCCGCCCGTCCGATGTTGGCAATCGGCGTCTTGATCGAAACTCGCTGGCCTTTGAGCGCCCCGCTGCGAACGACAAGACGGGCCAGCGGAGCCGCCGCCTGGCCGATCGCCGGCGAGGAGGTAGCGGTAGGGGGAAGGGCCCCGAAGGCCGTGTTGCGGAGCTTGTCTCCGGCTCCCGCCGGCGGAGCCGGGGGCGCGGCCACCACCGGAGGAGAGGAAGAAGGGGGAGCGGGAGGGGGCGCCGTCGGGCGGGACTGGGGTGAGGACGGGGGCGCGGCCGGCGGCGCGCTAGCGGCCGGCCCCGGTTGAGGGCCCGGCGCTGGGGCCGCGAGGTCGGCGTAGAAGCGGAATTTCTCGTCGCCAATCCGGAGCACGTCACCGCGCGCCAGGAGCCGTTGCCCTTGGATCGGCTCCTCATTGACAAACGTCCCGTTCGTGCTCGAGTCTACCAGCAGGTATCCCTTGGGGGAGGCAACGATCTCGGCGTGGCGCCGTGACACATCCTTGCCGGGGACGACGACGTCGCAGCCGGCCTCTCGGCCGAACACCAGCGAGCTTCCGGCGATCGTGTACTCGCGGCCGTCCGTGAGGCACACCACCCGACCGCCGGTGTTGCCCGTTGGCCTCCCTGCCCCACCCCCGCCCGGTGCGCCGGCCTTGGCCTGCGCCTCCGGGACCTTCATCGCCGAGAGATACTGCGTGCTGCCACTCCGGCGCTCATCCACGAAGGTGAGCTCGTGGCCGGCGACCTGCACCTTGTCGCCGTGCAACAGGGGGGTCGGCTCCGCGCCTAGACGGACGCCGTTGATCATCACCTCCGCCGCCGGGGTCGCTTTGCGGATCACAACCTGGCCGTCAGCCTGGGCCTGGAGCACGGCGTGGCGGGGCAGCAGGCCGGCGCCGCTCAACTGGATCGCGGAGCCGGCTTCGCTGCCGAGGAAAATCTCGCCCGCCGGGATCGTGAAGCGCTTCCCGCCGAGCTCGAGCAGGGACATCGGGTGAGTCTCCTAGCGGGTTTAGGTCGAGCCAGAAGTTACGGCCAGCGCCGTAACCGCGCAAGGAAACACAGCTTACGGGCGCTGCTCGCCAAAGTCTTCGAGGACGATCAGCCCCCGCCGCAGCCAACGCCAGAACAGCAGCGACCCAAACCCGACCGTCGCGTAGCTGTTGATGAAGCGCCAGATGAGCGTGTACATGGGCAGCTGTGACGGCCCTACGTAGATATGCATCACCGTCGCCGAGAGAACCTCGGCCAGGCCTGCGGAGCCGGGCGTGGGGGCAAAGTAGAGCAAGAATGTAATGAAGGTCTGCAGCAGCAGGATGTCGACGAAATTAGCCGGAATGTTGAGCACCCGCAGCGTCACATACCCCGCGAGCAGCTTGTTCGCATGCGACGGAGCCGAGAGCAGCACCGCCCAGAAGAGCGCGAGCCAGCCCCGGGGGCTTGCAAAAGCCTCCAAACACTCGTGAGCCCGATCGATGCCCGCCCGCAGCTGCGCGAGCCGTGCCGAGATGCTCCGGCTTCGGCCCCCGAGACGGGTCGCCGCCAATTGCACGAGATCGCGAATCGCGCGGGGGAAGGCCATCATCACAAGCATCACGAGCCCGAGAACCCCGAAGATCGTGAGACTCGTCCGGAACAAGGCGTAGTACGTGACGCCCAGCGCAATCTTGTGCTGGGCGAGCGACTTGCCCGCCCCGAAGTAAATAGCCACAGGACCGGCGATCGCGAAGAAGGCCACGGTCGCCACGAAGGTCATGAAGGTCGAGGTCATTGCCTCCGGAAGGCTCACGCCGGCGCGCTTCATTGTGTACATCATCATCGGTGCCGCGCCACTTTGGAACGGGGTCAGGTAGGCACCCCAGGCACTCATCCCCCCCGAGACGATCATGTCCCGTACCCGAACGCCGGGGTGCACGTGCCGCGCGACGACCCACAGCCGCACCCCCCCCCCGACCCAGTCCATGGAGGCGAGCCCCAGGCCGACGAGCAGCCACTGCCAGCGCAGGTGCAACAGCGGCGCGACCACCGCCGCCAGGGTGTCGCCATAGGCGAACAGCACGACGGCGACACCGACGAGGGAAATGAGAGCGAACAACTCCAGCCCGCGGCGGAGCAGGCGCGGCGTGAGGGCCAGGGGCATGGGGGGGCAAAGTACGGGTGTCACGTGTCAGTGGCCAGATGTCGAAGCCACCGATCCCATCTTTGCCCGTGGCCCGAAGGACCGGCTCGAGCGAGCCGGCACAAGCGCAGGAGTGGACTGACCACCGGGCATCTGACCCCTGACACCTGTTACTTTACAGGGTTATGCGTGCGCCTCCCGATCGCGTGGTCTTACGCAACGTGCGCCAGCACAATCTCAAGGGTATCACGGTTGAGATCCCACGGCGCGCATTCACGGTCGTCACCGGACCCTCCGGCTCGGGCAAGAGCTCCCTGGCCTTCGACACCCTCTACGCCGAGGGCCAGCGGCGCTACATCGAATCGCTCTCCACCTACGCCAAACAGTTCCTGGAGCGGATGCCCAAGCCGCACCTGGATGCGCTCGAGGGGCTCTCCCCTGCGGTCGCGATCGAGCAGAAGAATCCCACCACGTCGAGCCGCTCCACCGTCGGCACCGCGACGGAGATCTACGACTACCTGCGCCTGCTGTGGGCACGAGCGGGCACGCCTTACTGCCGGACCTGCGGCGCCGTAGTGAAGGTGGATACAGTGCAGGACGTGGTGGACGCCCTGATGGCCGCGCCACCGCACGACGCACTGCTGGTGACCTTCCCATTGCCGGCGAGCGCCCACCGGCCAGAAGTGGCGGTGGCGGCGCAACTGCGGGCGGCGGGGTTCGTGCGCGCGCAGGTAGACGGGGCCATGCTGCGCCTGGACGACGCCGCAGCCGAGCGCCAGGTGCGCGAAGCAGCCGAGGTGCTGGTCGTGGTGGACCGTCTCGCGGCCATCGACGCCAATCGCAGCCGCCTCGCCGACGCCATCGCCACCGCGTTCAACGAAGGCGAGGGGGTGACGCTCGCGGTGGCCAATGGAGACCGTCGGCGCTTTTCGGAGCACCCGACGTGCTCGGGCTGCGGCACGCCCGCCCCGACCCTTACGCCGTCTCTCTTCTCCTTTAATAACCCCCGCGGCGCCTGCCCCGGCTGTAACGGCTTCGGGGCAGTGCTGGAGTACGACGAGTCCCTCATTGTCCCAGACGCCGCCCGCTCGCTCGAGGATGGGGCGCTCGATCCCTGGACTAAACCACGCTACGAGGGGCGGCGCCGCGTGCTACGGGAGACTGCCCGCGCCAAGGGCATTCCGTTCGATCGCCCGTGGCGCGATCTCAGTGAGAGCCAGCGGCACCTGTTGCTCCACGAGACGAGCGGCCGCTTCGTCGGGATCTATCCGTTTCTCACGGCGCTCGAGGAAAAGCGGTACAAGCAGTACATCCGGGTCTTCTTGCGGCAGTACCAACTCGCCAAGACCTGCCCCGCCTGCGGCGGGGCCCGCCTCAAGCCGGAAGCGCTGTCGGTCCGCCTGGGCGGGGCGGGGAGTGCGGGCCGGACGATCGCCGAGGCCGCGGCCCTCACGGTCACGGAGCTGCGGGACTGGCTGGGCCGCCTCGAGCTCGGGCCGTTCCAGCAGCGAGTGGCCGAGCACGTGCTGGGAGAGCTGGCCGCACGGGTCGGCTTCGTAAATGACGTCGGCCTGGGGTATCTGACGCTAGACCGGCAGACCCGGACGCTGTCAGGCGGCGAGGCCCAGCGCATCGCCCTCTCCAACGCCCTGGGGTCGCACCTCGTGGATACGCTCTACGTGCTCGACGAGCCGTCCATCGGACTCCACCCGAGCGACATCGACCGGCTGCTCGGGCTCTTGCGCCGCCTCGCCGATACGGGCAACACGGTCGTCGTAGTCGAACACGATCCCGCGGCCATGCGGGCCGCCGATTACATGGTTGAGCTGGGTCCCGGCAGCGGCGAGGCGGGCGGGCACCTCGTCTACCAGGGCCCCGCGGCGCGCGTGCAGGAGGCCGGCACCCTCACGGGCCAGTATCTCTCGGGAGAGAAGCGGATCGCGGTGCCGTCGGCGCGGCGCCCGGCCGGGCCGCGCTGGCTGTCGGTCCGCGGAGCGCGGCTCCACAACCTGGCGGGCGTGGACGTCCGGATCCCCCTGGGGACCTTCACCGTCGTCACCGGCGTCTCGGGCTCCGGCAAATCCACCCTCGTGCACGATGTTCTCTACCGGCAACTGGAACGCCGCCTGCGAGGCGCGCACAGTGCCAAAGAGCACCTGGGAGAGGCGGTGGGCGACGTCGCAGCGCTCGAGGGCTGGGAAGGGCTGGCTGACGCTGTGCTCATCGACCAGTCCCCTGTCGGCCGGACGCCGCGGTCCAACCCCGTTACGTACGTGAAGGCCTTCGACGAGCTGCGGACGCTGTTCGCCTCCCTGCCGCTCGCTCGCGAGCGCCGCTATACACCGAGCACGTTCTCCTTCAACGTCGCGGGCGGCCGCTGCGAGGCGTGCGAAGGCGCGGGCCACGTGCTGATCGAGATGGTGTTCCTCGCCAACGTGTTCGTGCCGTGCGAGCACTGCGGCGGGCGGCGGTTCAAGCCGGCGGTGCTCGAAGTCCGGTTGGAGGGCCGGTCGATCTACGACGTGCTGCAGTGGACCGTGGACGAGGCGATCCGCCGCTTCCACCGCCACCCGCGCTTGGCACGGGCGTTGTGGCACCTGCAACAGGTGGGCCTGGGCTACCTGCGGCTCGGCCAGCCAGCGACGACGCTCTCGGGCGGCGAGGCGCAGCGCCTCAAGATCGCCCGCGAACTGAGCTCGGCGCGTGGCGCCGGGCGCCGCCCCGGCGGCCGCAACCTCTACATCCTGGATGAGCCGACGACAGGGCTGCACCTGGACGACGTCCGCACGCTGTGCCGCGTGCTCGACCGACTGGTCGACGCCGGGCATACGGTGGTGGTCATCGAGCACCACCTCGACCTGATCAAGCGCGCCGACTGGGTGGTGGACCTCGGACCCGGCGCCGGCGAGGAGGGGGGCCGTGTGGTCGCTCAGGGTACCCCCGAAGACGTGGCGCGGGAGCCGACCTCGCGCACGGGCCGCTACCTCCAGGAGCTCCTCTGACCCCGCGCCGGGCCGACGTCACTCTGATCGGGGCGACGTTGATCTGGGGCGCAGCGTTCCCCGTCGTCAAAGCGGCCCTGCTCTCGAGCACACCCCTCGCGTTCCTCGCCGTCCGCTTCGCGATCGCGGCCGTAGTGCTCACGCCGTTCACGTCCCTCGGGGCCCCGTTCTCACGGCGCGAGCTGGCTGCCGGAGCGCTGCTCGGGACGATCCTGGGCGGCGGTTTCGCCGCTCAGGTCGTCGGGCTCGTCTACACGACGCCCGCGCGCTCGGCCTTTATCGTCGGAATCTCCTCAGTGCTAGCACCGTTGGTCGCGTTTCTGGCGCTGCGGGAGCGCGCCCGCTGGACGGCAGTCGGGGCGCTGCTCATCGCCGCCGGGGGGATGTACTTCCTCACCGCTCCCGATGCCGGCGGCTTGAACCGCGGCGACGCGTGGACGTTGCTCACCGCCGTGCTGTTCGGAGGCCAAATCGTCGCGGTGGCGGAGCTGTCGCGGCGCTTCGACCCAAGGCGGCTGGTGTGGATGCAGACCATCGTCACCGCCCTATTCGCCGCGCTGGGCGCCCTGGCGCTCGAGGATGCGCACATCCGCTGGAGCGCCCCGTTCACGGCTGAGCTGGTCTACGCCGCGGTCTTCGCGACCGCACTCGCGCTGATGTGGCAAATGCAGGCCCAGCGCCATATGTCCTCGGCGCGCGCGGCGCTCATCTTCTGCCTCGAGGCCGTCTTCGCCGCCGGCGCGTCCTGGCTATGGTTCGGGGAGCGGCTGTCACTCACGCAGTGGATGGGAGGAGGATTGATCCTGGCTGGGATGGTCGTAGCGGAACTACCCCCCAGCCATCAGCCGTCAGCCATCCGCCAGCAGCCGTCAGAACGTCGCCCTGGTTGAAGTCCCGCGGCGCGATGGCGATATTCAGCGCCACACTGACGGCCGACGGCTGATGGCTGACGGCTCTTCTTTCCCGAGTAGCTCAGTTGGTAGAGCAGCCGGCTGTTAACCGGCGGGTCGCAGGTTCGAGTCCTGCCTCGGGAGCTTCCCAACCCTCAGCGCCCCGCCGACGTTCCGCGGGTGTCCAAGACCATCGGTGTCGACGTCAGAGAGAAAGCCAGTGCCACTGCCTGATTGCGCGACGATCCCTCGGTCGTCGCTCGGCCCCGCGCTCAAACCTCGGCCTTGGCTCACAGGTTCATCCAAAGGAGGGATCTTTCCCATGACTTGGTCGACGTATCTCTTCAGCGCGCTCCTCGCGATGATGACACCCACTCATGCGGCGCCACCCACCAGGTGGACGGTGATCGTCGGTGGGGCCACCGCCGATACCAGCATCTACGCCAACGCATTCTTTCCTCAGGCGATCGAGATCGGTGTCGGCGACACCGTCACCTGGACCTTTGAAGGGTTTCACAACGTCGCCTTCCTGGGTGGGGGCGCCGCGCCCCCGTTCAGCGTTTCAGAGGGGGACAAGATGTATTGGAATCCCCTGATCTTGTTTCCCGCCGGCGACAACACCTACGATGGCACCGGCTATCACAACTCGGGGGTGCCCGGCCCGGACGGGCGGCTGTCGTACACACTGACGTTCACAAAGCCCGGACGCTACTCGTACATCTGCGCGATTCACTCCGGCATGCGGGGGATGGTGATCGTGACAGACAAGGCGACGGGCACGCCGGCCGCTGCATTGCAGCGGGGACGCGCCGAGCAGGCCGCAACTCTGGCAGCGGGACGCGCGCGCCTCGCCAGCCTTCCCGTTGAACGTCACGGCACGACCTTCGTTGTGCCGCTCGTAGGGAATAGCCAACAGCGCTACTCCGTACTCCGCTTCACTCGCGAGCCCCTGGTTGTTCCGCGGGGCTCGACCGTCACGTGGGCGATGCGCGACACGTTTGAGATCCATACAGTGACGTTTACCAGCGGAGAGAAGCCGCCCCAGTTCGCTGTGCCCGAACCCCAGTCCAGCGGCCCACCCAAGGTGCTCTTCAACCCGAAGGCCCTCGCCCCCACCACCACCACTCAGTACGACGGCACCGGCTACGTGAACTCCGGCATGCTGTTCCCGCCAGGCAACCCGGGGACGCTCCCGTCGTCGTTCAGCCTCACGTTCACCACACCGGGACGCTTCGAGTACTGGTGCCTGATACACGCCGAGGTCGGGCAGCGTGGAACCATTGTCGTCCGGTAACGCTCCGCTTGTCGCGTCTGGACCGGGGACCGCTAGGGCGATCGAATCCCTGCGGTTCAAGTCTTGGGCTCGCAAGTTCATCCATAAGGGAGACATTTCACCGATGGCAACTGAACTGCTGTCTTCCAGCAGTGTGATGCGCGATCCGATTAGCGATCATCTCATCACGCCCCAGAAATCGGCGATGGTCGTGATCGACTACCAGCCGGCTCAGGTGGGCGCGGTGAGCTCATGGCGACGCTGGACGAGAACCGGATCAGGGATCGGTTAGCCGAGCTGGCGGTTAGCTCGAAGGCACCGCCCTCCAGAGACGAAGGATCGCGGTCCGGAAGCACCCGCGCGTACCTGGTGGGGCCGACTGCGGCATCGATCGGCAGGCGCGCCCGCGACGGGGACAGGCAGTGCGTTCTGAAGGAAGAGCGGATCGCAGCCATGTGGACCTCCGATGCAGCCATCTACAGCATGACCAGGCCTCGCCGCAGTCCCGTCGCCACCGCCTCCGCCCGGTTCGAAACCTCGAGTTTCTCGTAGATGGCCGCGAGGTGGGTCTTAACGGTGTGCTCGGATATGCCGAGCCGCACCCCAATCTCCCTGTTCACGAGCCCTTCGCCGAGCAGCGTCAGGATCTCCCGTTCCCGCGGGGTCAGAATATGGTCTCCGGTGTCGAGTGGCGCAGCCGCGCTGTCGGGTGACCTGCCATCGAGCAGCGCCCCTGCCAAAGCCGCCGGCAGGGACGCGAGCCCCGCCGCCGCCGCTCGCACGGCCGCGCGAATCTCCTGCGGCGATGCACTGCGTGGCAGGACGGCCCGAGCGCCAGCGCGCAACGCCCGAGCTCCGGCCTCGCCATCGAGATCCTCCAGCAGAACCACAAACGCCTTCGCGTCCCTGCTCGGCCGCCGCTCCAGGAGCATCGGGAGGGGAGGGTAAGACTCAAGCCCGGAATCGAACACGATGACGTCCGGCAACTCAGAAGGATCGGCCCCGGCGAGGAGGGCCAGCCCGGGGTCCTGGGCGACAACGTCCTCTAGCGCTCTCCGTGCGCCGGAGCTAGGCGACACCACGAGCACGCGGATCACCTCGCCACTGGCGTGTGGGAGCGTCGCACCCATGCCTCGACCTCCGCCGCGGGGACCGCCAGCGCCAGGCTGCCCTGCATCATGGTGTTAACGCCGACGAGTCTTCCTGTAGTATCGGCGAGTGGGCCCCCCGAGAACCCAGGCGCGAGGCGCACGTCCGCCCGAATCCACCGCGGCGCTCCAGCCTCGCGCTCCTGCTCGACACGGTGGATAATGCCGAGCGTGGCTGCGCCCACCAACCCTCCCGGATGTCCGATCGCGATCACTACTTCACCCAGGCGGAGCGGTGGCGAGTCCCGGACGACGGCGAACAGCAACTCGCGGGATGGCTCGAACTCCAGGGCGGCGAGGTCGCGCTTCGCGTCGCGCGCCACGACCTGGGCTCGTGCAACGGTGCCGTCGCTGAGCTCGATCGTCGCCTGATCGCCCCGGAGGACGTGGGCGTTCGTGACGACCAGCGCGCTGCCGTTCGAGCCTTCACTGTCCCACACGACGCCCGCGCCGGCCGGGCCACGCGTCCGTACCTGAACGGTCATCCGGCGGAGCTCGTCCACCGCCGCCGCGAGCTCTCGCGCGAGACGAGCGGTCATGGGCGCAGTCATGCGGCCCGCGATTTCGGGCGCTCGCCTGGAGTCACCTGAAGCGTCTTCATCTGTCCTCCCCGGATCACGCGTGCGGTGAGGGGCCGGCCCACCCGGTCGCCTCCGAGCTTCGCCAGGATGTCTGCTGGATCGCTCACCACCGCGCCCTCGATCTCGAGCAGCACGTCGCCGAGTAGCAAACCGTCCCGGTCCGCGGGTCCGCCCGGCTCCAGGCTCACGATGAGCAAGGCCACGTCGCCCTGGAGCTCGAGCTTGCGGGCGAGCGACTCCGGGACCCGCACCCGTTGCGTCCCGATACCCAGATAAGCGCGGCGGATCGTTCCGCGTTCCAGGAGTTCGGTAACGACGCGCTCGACCGTCGCGCCGGGAATCGTCACCGGCACGCCGCGCGCCAGGGCCGAGGTGTTGATGCCGAGCACCCGCCCCGCCCCGTCAATCAGCGGACCACCGGAAAAACCATCGTAGATCGCCAGGTCCAGCCGCAGCAGTGAGTCTATCTCCGCACCCTGCCACGTACGCCACGGGCCATCCACGCGGCTCACGACGCCCCAACTCGCCGTGAGGCTCGGCCCCGGGCGGCCGAGCGCGATCACCAGCTCGCCGACTTTCGGGGGCGTATCGAGTCGGATACTCGGGGTCGGCAAGGACTGGCCGACGAGCTTCAGGGCCGCGAGGTCCGTGCTTGGGTCTCGCCCGGCGAGGCTCGCCGGGACGGTCGTGCCATCGGGGAGCGTTACCGTGATGTTTTCGTCACGGCTGATCGTGTGATGCGTAGCGACGATCACGCCAGGTCGCCAATGCACGCCGCTGGCCGGAATGCGCCGCCGGGCTTGTATCGCCACGACCGCGCGACCCGCCGACTGTACGGCGTCGGCGAGCTCGGTCGAAAGTGACTGCAGCACTGTACTCATCGTTCCCTCCGTCTCCGGCGGGCGTCAGCGCCCGCTCCGTGGATCGGAGTATGGGGCGCCGCCACGCTGGGCGGCATCGGCCGAACGGGCGATCTTGAAGGGCGCCGGGCGCCTACCGCGGCGCCACGTCGAGCAAGGTGATCGCGCCGCACGTTGACGCATTGGCGTGAGCGACGTCCGACTGGTCGTGACCCCTGAACCCATCGGGAGATGTGATGCGAACGAGGATATTGTGGGTCCTGTGCTGGCGCGACCGTAAAGTTCCCGGGGAACTCACCACCGCCGCCACGGGTTGCTATGGTTGCACGGGCCTGGAGTGAATGGTCGGCAGTTCTCCAACTCGGACTCGAAAAAGCAGAGACGCATGAAATCGCTTGGCATTCCCTCGGTTGCCGCTGGGGTGGTAGTGGCGGCGCTGCTCACGCCGCTCCCGGCGCTCGCGCAGCTGGGGCCCACTGGCGGTGGCGTGCCGGCTCGAGGTGGTCTCTTCACTCCGCTGCTCGCCGACCCGCAGGAGCCGGGCTTCTTCGCCACGTACCTCTTCGCGCGCACGCAGCACTTGGCTCCTCGCATCGGCAGTGTCGGGTTCGGGCAGACGATCGGGCTGGTTCGCGCCCAAGCGGATCGCTGGCAGCTCGCGGTGGCCGCCGGGGTGTTCTCGCAATTCGACATGGCGTCGACCACCAACCACCTTATGAACACCGATTACATCGTCGGTATCCCCATCAACTACCGGCGCGGCCCGCAGTCGGCCCGGATCCGCGTATATCACCAGAGCTCCCACCTCGGCGAGGAGTTCCTGGACGGCGGCGCCGTGCGACGCCAGCTGGTGAGCTTCGAAGCGTTGGAGATATTGGTGGCCGACGAGTTGTGGAATTGGCGCCTCTACGGCGGCGGCGAGTACCGGTTCCAGCACACACCCGGTAGCATGAAGCCCACGGTCGGGCATGCCGGCTTGGAGTACCGCAGTCCCGAGCCGCTGGTGCGCCTCGGCCACTTCGGGGACGGGCAACTCGTCGCTGCGCTGGACGGCAAGTCGTTCGAAGACCGTAGGTGGCAGGTGGGTTGGAGCCTGAAGATCGGCCTCGCCTTCAGCAATCCGGCGGAAATAGACGCCCACAGGCCGCACTGGAGCATCGTGCTCACCGCGTACACTGGGCCGACGCCCTACGGGCAGTTCTACCGGGAGAACCTGTCGTCGGTGGGCCTCGGGATCGCGTTCAGTCTCTGACCTCTGCGCTGCTTCACGCAAGCGCACGACTGGAGGAGGAGCCATGAGTATCGGGCACGAAATCGCGCGTGCATCGCTCTTGATCGGCAGCGTCGTCGGGGTGACCTCGGCGAACACGGCTGCCGATCCGGCTCTGGGGCGCCCCGGGCAACCCCGGGCCGCGGCCCCCCGGAACGAGGTGTACGCGGCAGTTCGCGCATATGCCGCCGACGCAGGGATACCCGCCTTCGCCCGGAAGTACGGCATGAAATGCTCGGCCTGTCACCTCGCGGTCCCGGTGCTCAACCAGTTCGGGCAGGCCTTCAAAGACAACGGGTACCGGATGAAGAACGGCACCGACGACCTGCGGGCCAACGAGCCGGCCTATTGGCCGCTGTTCGCCTGGCTGTGGAAGGACTACGAGGTGGATGTCCAGCGCGTCGGCGGGCGGACAGTACAGGAACGAGGCGGCGTCTCCGATGGCGCAGTCGTCCTCGGGGGGTTGGGCTCGATCGGCGACAAGGTGTCGTTCCGGTTCACCCCGATCATTTATGAAGACGGGAACACCATCGTCGATCACGGTTGGATCCGCTACAACCAGGCGTTCGGCAGCGACTGGGTGAACATCAAGGTGGGAGCGGCCGAGCTCGATCTGCCGATTTACCCGGGGCGCGAATACAACATGGGCGCGTCCCGATTCGCCGTGCTGTACGCCTACGCGGTGCCGGGCTCGGTCTCACGCTTCAGCGTGCTGTTCCCCCAGCCCGGCGTCGAGATCATGGGGCACGATCTCGGCAGCCGGAACCGCTACTCGGTGAATCTGTTCAACACGGGCGGAGCGCCGCGCGCGCATTGCGT
>WNFD01019787.1_pt1 | contig 12167 bp, 16 predicted proteins | sample 5400491 | NCBI WGS metagenome assembly WNFD01 (sample SAMN13153343, study PRJNA577476) | soil metagenome | isolation source: 120 cm saprolite under Douglas fir tree site 2 hole 2 replicate 2 | place: USA:California | collected 2015-04-18 | reverse complement strand
CTGACTGACCGGCGTTGATGAAAACGAAACGGTTCGACGAATTGGACGCGTCGGCAACAATGAACGCGCGGCTTCGCTGGCGCATATGGAGGCCCGAGTCGGTTTGTGGTAAATAGGCATAACCCTAGTACAATGAACCGTCAAATTCAGCATATTGAACCCCACGAAAAAGCTTCGAAGCAAAGAATTCTAGCTCCACCCGCACATGCTTCCCTTCGCGGACGCTGAAGCGAAGAGGGTTGTGATCAATGATGACGAAGCGTCGGTCGGTACTTTAACCAGTTGCGCGATTAGGGGACTGGCACGTCGCCTCCGTAAGCGTCAGAAGCCTCGGCCTCTCATGTGAAAGCGTCGCGCCTTTACAAGCAATCCATGCCGATGACCCGACTGTTGGGTATCATACGGGGAAAAGGGAGGAGATCCCAGATGGATGAAGATGATACGGAATCGGACAGGAAGGAAATGAGAGATCAAAAGGGAAACACGAACCATCATGTTGGTCTCCACCACAGGTCTTCATCGAAAGTTCCAAGGACGTTCAGGGTAGATTGTGTCAGTACATGCATTATGATCGTGGGGAAACCCCTACCCCGTGATATCTCCAATCCCTGTATTGTGGACGATTCAGAATCACGGATCTTTGCGTAGAAAGCACCAAAACATCTCACCGACGCCCAGCAGATATGGAAGTTGCGCCTGCGGGGCGGCAAGGATCGCCTGCGAGATGCTTGAGGCCAGGAACGCCGTCACAGAAAGCCAAGCACGAAGGCCCGCTTCCCGCATCTTTTGAAGGACGTCCGGCTGGGAGAGAAAGAAAAGAGGGGGCGGCATCTTTCCCGCGAGAATGCAGTCTGAGTATTATGCGTTTATCGCGTAGGGGAGAAGCGCATAGACACGCAGATACCTGAGGTATCCGCGGGAATACAGCTAGTCGAGAGGGAAACGTACGATGATGATTCTCTCTGTAATTCAGTTGTTGTTGTCGGTCACCTGCCCACCCAGGTCTTGCGCGCTCGGAGGAGGCCGTCACGGTCAAGGGACAGTTATCGTTATCAGGAGACGCCAGTAAAGTGTTATCTGGCCCTTGTTGCAGCTGTGGCACGAGCTTGAATCGTAAGCTTCAGTAGCGCTTCAGTCGCCATCGCCATTGTTGATTATTCAGAATTCAGAAAGCCGAGAAGCATGCCACGTTTACGGCTGGTAATAAAGTTATCAGTACAATCAGTGAGTGGAGTTGCACGCTAGTGGGACGGATCTTTTTTGTACGTGAGGACCCTCCCTGGATTTTCCTCGAATCTTTGACTGCTGCCTATTCGCCGTTTACTAGTTTACTCCCACCCACTAGTTTTTTTTATAATTTTTTGTCGAGAAGATGGTCTTCCAGAAGTGTCTCTACCAAACAGCCCAACAAGCGCCGGCGGTGCTCTTGCTCAACCCACAGAAGAAATCAAGTTGTCTACCCGTCCTGAGCCATCCTTTTTTCAGAGCTATTGAATCCCCCATTGTGACTCTCTAAAAAAAATAATGAGCAGGCCCACAGAATGTCAAGCATTTTTGTAGTGAATTATGGAGGAGAATCGAGCAACGACCAACGAAGAGGGCACGAGTATCCCATTGGCTCTGAGTGTATCCACGTTCTACATCACACGAGTTCTTCGTTGATTGTCTCCTTGGTTTCCCTGCTATTGCTTGATTCAAAGTGCGATGTATCACGCAAGTGACTGAGTCAAATTCTGCGCGTGGCTTGCACCTTCGCCGTGGAATATACTGTAACGGCCATCATCCTCTTTTCTCGCCATGGGAGTTGAGACGGCCCATCGATGGGTGAAACCCGCAGATATGTATGAATGAGGCAATGAGGTACTGACTGTAACCACCGTCCTGCCCGACCCACCATGTCGTAGGCTCAACCCGGTATCGAGTACCCGGCCAGCCGGATGCCACAGCAAAGTAGCAACACCGCAACAGCTAACCATCATCGCCGCGGCCATAAACCGTGACATTGGTGCCGTTTCCGTCTTTCCTCACCCACGTCCCCCGGCCAGGCTGAAATTTTTTCGCATCGCTGCCGCCCTTGCTCAGCATCCGACACGTCGGTCTAGCCAAAGCCTTGTCACTACAGGAGGCCGTCCAGCCCCGGAGGTTACGAATCCTCACTTCCCAGTTTGCTCGTCCGGAGGTGTCCGCCTACTTCAGTCATATCGAGACGACCCAATCTGCCCTGTCAAGCGGAGAAACCTGTTGTCCCACAAGCAACCCCACTCCAATCCATCCGGTCTCACGAGGACTCCGACAGTCCATTTACCCTGCCATTCTTTGCGGGAACTTATCTGTACAATACAATACCATTCCAACCGTCAACGACGTTGCTGCGCTCGAGATCCCATCTGCTTCCGCTTCTGTTACTTAGTTCGGGTGGCAAGGCAAATCTCAAAATAGGTCCCGGCCTCGTTGGTGCCGCGCAACGGGGCTCTCACGAAAGGCGGAAGCGAAAAGGTAAAGCCTCGTGATCGCAACCCGCGTGCTTCCTGCTTCCTGATCGATATCAACGTCCCACCACGGTTGCAAACGAATAGAATAACACGGATGAGAGAGAACACTTGCTAGGTACAAACACAGCCAAATGCACAGTGCACCTTTTCGCGTGTTGCAAGCCCTGGAAGTGTGGGACCATTCACACGCAAGAAATCACGAGCCCGCGGGATTCAGGCCCTAGCTCTGGACCCACCGCCACCCTTAACTTAGACACAAATGTCCATCGGAGTATATCTGATCAAACAGGGCAAATCGAGTCGGAGGCGAGGGGCGCAATTAGAGACCTGAAAGGCGTTTCTCTGTCGTGGGCAGAGCGAACAGCCCTTCCTCCTTTGTCACGATTAGCCAACTATTCGGCCACGATGTGGCAAAGAGGTACTTACGCTGTTTGTGGGAAGGGCGATGCGGCCGCGGCGCGAGCGCTTGAATTTGGAAACAGCAAGGACAGCAAGCATGAATAGGGCGGCAAAGAGGGCCCCATACATCCCGGTCGTGAATGGGTACTTGGTATTGCGTCCCTGCAAGAGAGGAACCGCTGGCATTCCCCACGGCGTTGGGTTCGAAATTTCCGAAGCACCGCAAGCCTTCATCCACTCGGTGTTAGAACCGATCGCAGCGTTCTACGGAAATATTGCGGTCTGAGGCAGCCTTGTGACCAAAGACGTGGACGGTACGGAAATCGTCGTCAGTCCCGTTCTTGAACCTGAAGCGCAAAAAGTCACGGTTATCCGGAAGTGAGCCGCGGCGCAGTTCGATGGCAAGAGCAGAAGCAAAGTTGGCTACGAGCCTGCGATTAAATGACGAAATATAGACAATGCGGTGGTCACACGCACGAATGCCTTTAAGCGTAGGGTCGCTCTTGGCCATCTCTGTCTGGGCGAAGAGAGAAATGAATGGCTGGTAGGTGGTCGACTCGACAAGGAACTGCAAAGGATCGCCATCGAAAGTGATCCGCTCCAACGAGGTGATGATAGATTGGAGAAGCGTGCGTCCAGCGACTACAACAATGTAGTCAGCTATCGCTAGCGACAAATAAAAGAATTCGGAGCGCACTGTTCCCAATGCCACCCATAGATGGGTCAGAGAAGACACCTTGTTCGTGGAAATTGGCCCAGTGGCGCGCCTGCTCGACCAGCGTTGGTGGAAGACGATGCGCATAGGTTTTGTTATGGGTCAATTGATGATTCATGAAATCATAGATCTATGGATAAATGTCTTCAAGTGAGGTCAAATCGCTCTACCAAAGCAGGTAGAGCGTACGTTAACCTATGAAATAAAACTGAGCGCGCTAGCCACAGTGAGCTTCTAAGGGTGCTTACAGCGTTCTCGAGGGTGAGAGGGCGGCCAAAGACGAAGTCATTGGCCATGTGGAAGAATGGCTCAGCGCTCTTCGCCGCGGCCTGAAACTCGGGCGAACCGTAGAACTGTTTCACATGGGCCTCGAACGTCTACAAGACTTTCCGTCAGGGCTTGTACCGCACAAAAGTCAGTGTGATTACTGGGCAGTCCGTCCAGCTCTCGAGCGAGCGATCGTTAGAAGGCTCGACAGTCTCAGCTGGAGCATACGTCAATTAAACAACCTCGAGAAACACCATACACACAGTACTCACCGGGGACATATTGGTAGCCACCGAGCGGGGCAGTGACCTTCGTCTCATTTGCGAGCTCGATCGTGTTCTCCGGGGTGGGAGGGAATAAGCCTTGCAGGAGTGCGATGGTGGAGTCGAAGACAACACGGCCCTCGCCGCCGTTTTTGATTCGGGCATGGACCTGGTCAAGGTCGACAAGCTCGTTGCGAACGTTATGAATGTAGTTGGTTGAGGCCGGGTCGAAGTATTCCTTGCGCAAGAGTGTGCCAAGCTGGAACGCTTGGACCTGCACGTGACCATCAAACAACGGCCAATACACGCAGAAGGTGCGTGTTGGCGTACCTCCCCCAGCGGGGTGGAGTCGGTATGGGAGCTTTGGTACGTGAAAGGGTCCTGGTAATAGTCGAAGCGGTCACCGTTACGTGTAACTACAACAACACCGCGGACAGTGGGATGTGACATGTTGACCGAAGAGGAGGACGACAAGTGGGAAGACCGTGCAAGTCTGGGCACCTTCAGCGCACACGATGGGGTTTATATGTCTTTTCCAGCTACCCTACGTGTCCCAGGGCATTCATGACCGAGGTGTCTGCCGGTGAGTTAGAAGAGGTTGCATAACGTGAGATGAGCCTGGCCATGCATTTCACGTACTGAACATTGCTTTGGGGCGTGTCGCGCATGTATTCCACGCGAAATCCATGTGACTGTCCCTTTCTCAGACATGCACTCACTTCTAATTAATGGACCCTGGGAGGTACAGGAATGATTGAGGAAAAGAAGGTGCCCTGGGTGTCCAAGGACGACTCTGAACGGATCATAGTCAACCCACGCATAGCAACCCTTCAACTTGTAACTAGTTTGTTGACGCAGAGGTTGGACCTTGGTCGAGACTTGGAGCCTGGCTCGTTCCAGCATTCGTTAGTTGCCAACAAAAACGTGCCGGAGATGAACGCCAAAGACGCGCTATAACCATGAGGTCGATGACAAGAATTCGCTCGGGATCATGGATAGGACATTAATCTAGAAAAACGTAAATTTTTTCTTGTTTCGAGAGTGAGAGAGTGGCGCGAGGATTGAGGAGGGAGTCGGCATCCCTTGGTTTGTTGGTTTGTTGGCTCAGCGGACCACGTGACGATAAATATGGGGGATGAATTATTTTGACGAGAGTAAAAAAGACATATGCAGCACGCATGTCACTATGTGAAGTGATCACCTGCAACGTGTACATTTAGATCACCCCTGATGGTGCCTCGAGGCTCGGGGACAGTATTACAATCCCACTAGCACTTTTTCCCTTTTCCGTGTGCCCCGCTTCGGCCATGACCACCTGTGGCTGAACCACCCACACCCTCCACCAACCCTTGTGTAGCACCCCCGCCGCCTTTCCTCTTTCCTCGTGCTTGCTGGAACGTCGATCGCTCAGATTTCTTAAGCCATCGTTCCGGATCAGGGGGAGGGGTTACACCGGGTACAACCCCCTTGGGCACGCGTCGCCCACGAACTCTTCGCACTGGCGCCGATTCTCCTCCTGCTTCCTCAGGTTTCTTTGCAGAGGAAACCACCCCTAGACTTGTGTCATACGACGAAGCTGTTGGCACCGGCGGAGGCGCATGTTCCAGCGACGCCGTCACATCTGAGCTTAGACCATCAAGGGCGCGAAGGTAGTCAGCATTGATGAAATCAAGGTGCTTCTGTGACGCTTGAAGATTGGTCAAGATGTCAGAGTACTCCTCGCTGCCCTATATGTGGTGGTTAGAGATATCGAACCAAATAATCCGTAGTGTAAAGTTATTACCGGGTCAGAGGAGTCGAGGAGCTGGTTATACAAGTCGAGGGCGATCTCATAATTACCTTGTCTGTAGTTCTGCCAGCGGATGAGCTCAGATTGTGTTTCCACACCCAAAATAGCGCGTACTAGTTGTGCCTCCAAGTGTAAGGCTCCACGGCTCTGTTCCGGTCTTTGTTTGAGACCATCGAGAAGGTGTACTGCTTCATCCAGATGTTGGAGCCGGTAAGACGAATAAGCCCGTTCAAATGCAGAGGATTTATTAGAAGCCCCAAGCAATACAAGGGCATCGCTGTAACGCTCCGTCTGAAAGAGGAGGAATAGCTTTGTTTGTCTAGCATCCTTATCGTCGGGCACGAGACGGAGAACTTGGGCAGGAAAAGCACCATCATCGAAGAGATCGCGGATAGTAGGGAGGCACATACCTTTGTCGCATGTCTTGATCGCGTTTGTGAAATGGCTTCCGTCAATCTGCGCGCACAAGGACGTGAAGAGACGTTGTACCCGGTCTCCGAGTGGGATATCCTTCTTGGGAAATACCTTTCTCCTCGCACGCGTTGCTGAGGGTTGCGTCATTTGTGATTTTACGGGTCTAGTAGCGTGTACGGTGGATCTGGGGGCCATTGTGTTGTGCCGAACCGGTTGCCAGACGCCACTAAGGAAAGGACAGGCGGACGGGGTCGGCCATGCTTTATCCACGCGCGCGTCTACGTCGATTCAAAGCCCGCTCTTCTCCCCCTTTGACCCTCTCAAAAAGAACTGACTGGGGGGATAATAATGTCGACAGACGAGTCGGTCAAATACACGTTTTGCTATCTTCACCTCAGCTAATACCTTTGTGTGATTCATATAGACAAATTCAAGCTCCTAACAAAGACCAGGTGATGGACGCGGACGCGACAATGCAAGAGGCCCAACCTGCTGAGGCAACCGCGACTGCGGCCGCCACACCGAGGAAGCGACCACGATTGGATCTGACTATCGAGCCTAGGGAGCGCAAGCGTGGCAAGAGTATGTTTGGTCTTCTCGTTGGAACTCTGAACAAGGCAAAAACCGAAGACGAGGCTCGAAACGCCAGCGAAGCGGTGCGAGCTTATACCTAGGTTCACAACCACATCGCATCTGACCTCAGTTTAGGCGAAGAAACGACTGTTGATTGATAAAAGGCTACAGGATAGACTCCGAAAAGAAACTGACACTGTCAGGAGAGCCGAAGAGGCGAAGAAAGACAAACATACTGCAAACCGCAAGGAGGAAGAGATCCAGCTGAAGAACTCGATCGTGAGTCACCTCTGCGCTGCTCTCGACGCTGGCAAACTAAGGCTACTTGGGGATCTTCACTAGCATCGACTTCGTCGTTCGAGACTTCCAATCCTCGCCAACTTCCTGCTCACGTCAGACGTCATTCCCACTGACGATTCGAGCCCTCCACCGTCGCACCAATCGGCCCTTGAACCATTGCGTTCACACCCTCCCCCGCTCTACTACCTTCCGGCGATCCTGACCCCCTCTCAAGAGGCATTCATTGTCAAAAGAAAAGCAGAGGTGATTCATCGCATCATCGCTTTCCCGTTGCGATTTTGATAAGATTCCGGTCACCCCAGGCGGCTGAAATCGTTGAGAGGGAGTGGGGCTCATTTCTTGGCGAGCGCGATGTCGCTATTAACGAGATTCGCGAACTTCGGCAGCGAGTGGTAGAAGAGGAGGCCCGCAAGCATGCGGAGCGTGAGGCCGTCAAGACAGAGGATGATGCCAGACCCGATCCTGTCCATAATAACGAACAGACAGGGAGCTCCATACCTGAGCCTTCCCCGTCAGAGCCTAGGATGGCCGTGGACGAGTCGCCTACAGAGGAGGGACCTGGATTAACCTCGAAGCAAGACAGCTCAAAACCGGACGAGCCGGAAAGAAAGGATGATACTGCGGTGATGCAGGCGGACGATGAGGATGCGGTGGAATACTGAGATGATTTTCAAAGGTAGTGATTTCTTTTCCCCCTTCCTTTTTGCTTTTTGCTCGCATATATCTCTTTATTTTCTCTCTATGTCACACGTTTTTTTGCATTGCGTTCATCTTGTCCTTCGTCCATAGGTCGCTCCTGTATCTAGGTCGTGGTAATTTTAAACTTTCATCAAAAAAAACGTGTTGTGTTACTCCGCACCCCATCGGCGCCGCACGGTGAGGTGATTCACTTCCGCATCATGACATCTGCCGTTTTGAAGCAAACTCAGTGGCGCCTCTGATGGCCCGTCACTGTCAGATTGCGATGACTCTGCGCAGTTAGACGAAGCTTGTTGTTCTCGCTACCGACAGCCTGGATCTCACGTATACCTGTAATACTGTGGTGTGCTTCTAGCTTCTACACTAGCGTCTCACAAGGGGTGGCGTAAAAGCTTCGTGTCGGAGGGTGGTGGGGCGTCTTGGCACATCACCGCCCGGCTCCTGCCCTCTCCCATCCCACTCTAGGACAGTCTTCTGCTCCGAGCGTTAGCCCAGATTTGGACACGGGAAGCGACTTCATGACGTCTTGGATTTCCTGCCTAGGAGGGGGATGTTTACTAGTGCAAACCTAGGGGCCTGGCCAGCTGATCAGTGTTTGCCATAATCCCACAACCACTTCGGGACCCTTCTCTTGTCGGGGTAAAAAAAAATGACATGAGTTTGTTACCTCACGTCGGGGCTCCCCTAGTGCTTTGTTCAGGGCTGGCTCCTCTCCTCCGTCCTGTTCCCAGATGGGTACCGCGTGACTATTTTAATTGCTCGCAGCCCTCCTGAACTGGACCGACTCCTTTCTGGGGTATTCACATGGTCGCAAGGCAAGACTGTAATTATTATTACCAACAGAAATGGACACGGCGCATTCATCCTCACCGTCTTGGCCGCGCGATCGCGATTCCTATTCCTCATTCGCGACATTAATAAAGCCCAATTCATGTAGCTGGTGCACGCCTGGACTGCGTCGTAGAAGTTCGGCACCTGTGTGCGGAGTCAACGCTTCTACGAGTTTCCTCCTCACGAAGCATGCGCATACAGATTCATTTAACCACACCCATCGTTTCTTCAAGATACTCGATCGGCGACAGGTGGCTCTTAGTTGAGCCCCGTCGCTTGCCGCGACCTTCCCTGACCTGTTATCCCTCCTGTGGTCGGTCACAAATTCGCAGACTCCTATGACTCCTCCCATAAGCAAGCTCCGTGTTGTTGGCTCGCCGACCGATTGGTCTCCTCACCCCCCACCCCAGCCTTGTTACAAGATCACACGTTTCAGCCAAGGTTACACGGTACTTTTATTATTTGTTACATGATGAGCAACTTTACAACGGATCGACGTTCTTGCTTTACTACTTAGCCGAACCCGGACACTTCGGATCGGGATCAGTCCAACCCGTGTGCTCGCGCTCTATTCGTCGCCCTAACTGCCGGGACGACCGCATGCTCCCTATTGGCACTCCTAGCACTGGCACGGATAAGACCCGCAGATTGGCCGGCAAGAGAGTCCCAAACCGTCTTCGTCAGAGTTCCATGTCTCCCCAAGCTCGCGTTGCGAGGGGCAATGCCACCGGGACCATTACTGCTCAGCCTCTGACAGGGTGGGTCAAGTCGCATGAGAATTTTTTTTGGGGGGGAGGAGCGTGGCATCTCCGTGTGACTCGGGTACTGTGCCGTATGGCGCGCGCGCGCGCGGAGACATACGAGGAAGCGAGTGCCGGGGATAGTAAATTTAAAAATTAAACAAAGATTTCAGTTTGAATCTCGACTTCTTTTTCATTATAACCTTTTCTGGAAATGAATCTTCCCGCCGACCCGGCAAGCGACGCGATGATGAAATACGCCATGGCGCAAGTTGCGCACGCCTCCCATTGGATTTTGGTGGGCGCCATTTTGCCCAAAAGTCCGGCTGCGCTTCCGACTTTTTGGCAGACAGCTCCGGAGACTGATTTACTGATGGCTGCGTATGATTGCACGAGGAGCACAGCCCATTCTTCTCAACGTCTCTCCCATCCGTTGCCGGTTCTGACAAGGTCGGCCCTCAGTGATCGGTACAGGTATTCGTCCATATGGGCTCTTCTCACGGGGGACGTTGTACATGTTTCTCGACTATGCAAGGCCTCGTCGATCGTTCCCACGGAGGTGAAGGACAGGACCGACCGAGTGGTACCGATCAATTTACGTGCCACCACCCTCCTCCGAGTCATGTGCACCGCGGCGCTGGGTATTACCCCCGGGGGGCCACTCTGACACAAATCGCCGCGTATCATAATGCAGAGGAACTGGTGAGTCTATAATCATGAAGGCCGACAACTAATACATTACTTCTTTCCTCCCCGGGCAACAGGCATGATATCACAGGGTAACAGTGGCATGGCCCAAATCATGCAGAGCACAAGGAAAACAAGAATCGGGAGAACATAAGGAGGAGACAATTGCATGGGAAAGTAACGGAACTATAATGCGCAGATGGTAAAGCAAAGTGCAGGGGCAACCGGGTCGGAATGAAAGGCACGAGTTAGACAGAGCAGCGTAGAAAAACAGAAACAACGGGACAGCACCCCTTCCGGGGTATTTCTGAAGGTATCAGCGGAACCCGCAGAGATGGAGGTTATGCAAAGCGAGGCAGTGGAAAGGCTACGTAGTGCTACAATATCAGGGTGATGCGCTCAGGAGGCAAACGACTAAGACAGACATTTAGCAACGGGGCAAAGCAGAATATGCACTTCCAATCTCACCTTTAATGATATACAAATAAATGCGATGGAGAGTCGACCTGCGAGTAGGAGGACGATGCTGGTTTTACAATAGCGGTTCGGCTGCTGACGGAGCATATCCACCCCAGCGATGATTGAAGGTATCTTCCACAGGCAGAGAAGGGATTTGATGATAAGTCGTCTCCTGGAGGTGGCCCATGCAATCAGAGGATATGTACGACCCTACATGGTCACCATTTTCACTGAACGTCGCACTAACAGGTGAGATCGGGAGATCCTGCATGTACCCTGGCTGCTCGAAGAGGGTTAGACGTTTCCATACGATGGTTCCGAGGAGAGAGCAGAGACGAACATTACATGAGGTCAACGGATAGCGATTGTGTATGCTAACCGGAGAGGCAGTGGAAGAGGAGGGTACGGGAGACTCCGACGGTGACCCATGCTCATTGAGTTGATAGACAACTGTGAGGAGCGTTGTCTGGACAGGGATATCGCCATCAGAAGACCGTCCCTGGACTGTCTGGATTATCTCCTGAACGATTGAATATCGTCCGGGTTCTGGAGAGAACGTTAGTGCCCTCAATCTATGCCCACCAGCCCAACGTTGGAACCTACCGTGGGATTGGCACAAGCGATCCCAATATTGGGGTATCAGGGTCGTTCGATAGAGGAACATCCCCGACTCGTCCTTGGTAGGGGTGCAGGCCACATCTGCGACGTCGGTGTGGACGCAATTGCCATCAAAGTACACAGAGCACGAAGACTTAGCCACCACAAACGAGGGGGAGGTAAAGGTGACCACAGGATCGATAGCTCGGAGCGGGCGGGGCGTCGGTGAGTGGAAGATGTTCACCTGCGAAGTCTGGGAGAATGTATGCGCCTCTGGGGAGCGGGGCGGGGTCATGAGGGGATTCCCCATCACAATACCAGCATCATCTGATGGGGACCAAGGCGAATTTGCGGCGAGCACATCGATATGCACGAGCGCGCGGGCGGTGCGGACCGGCGTATGTCCACGGACGGCGATGGCACGTTCCGAGGCGGATGGGCTAGAAGAGGCGCCATCTGAAACGTGTGCATCTTCCAGGGAAGGTGAAACCTCATGCGCCTCTGGGGGCGGCGAGAAGTGGCGGTTAGATAGAAGCTTGAGAACTGTAGGGGACCCGCCGCAGGTGTCCCGGAGTTGCTGAAGCCGACTGCCGACTTGTTTTGCGGTCCTTCGCTTTCCGGTGACGTGGAATATGTAGTCCGATATGAAGCGATTGCGGTTTGGAAACCTGCTCAGAGAGCGGGTCGAACGGGAGGTCTCTGGACGGTACTTATCGAGGGCTGGGAGAAGGGAAGGGAAGGGTGAATAAGTGGGGAGGGAAAGTGGGGGAGGGTGGACGTACCTTCTATTAGAGCAGCCTCGAGGTATGGAGGCCAGACAGCTTCGCCCTTTCCCTTGAGGGTCTTCCAACTCTTCCTGCCGCTGACAATGGTGTTGACAGCATCTCGGGTCCTATCGTCGCAGGCCAGGGGATAAGAGAGGTCATCGACGGCTGACATGCG
>WNFD01015533.1_pt1 | contig 12167 bp, 6 predicted proteins | sample 5400491 | NCBI WGS metagenome assembly WNFD01 (sample SAMN13153343, study PRJNA577476) | soil metagenome | isolation source: 120 cm saprolite under Douglas fir tree site 2 hole 2 replicate 2 | place: USA:California | collected 2015-04-18 | reverse complement strand
AGATTTATGACCCCTGTGGCACTCCGGCTGCGACAACAGTAGTGACCTGCACCGGCGGCAGCCGCACCCCGTTCCCCGGAAACATAATTCCCACTGGCCGGCTCAATCCGACGTCCCTTGCTCTCTTAAAGTTTTTCCCGGCAGCCACCGGCACCGGAACGCCAGGAGTAGTCGGGAACAATTTCTTTACCAATAACTACACGACAGCCACCAGCGGCGGCGGCAACCAAAACCAGGTGGTTGGGCGCCTCGATCATGCCATCACCAATAACCAGCATATCTTCTTCCGCTACAGCTATTGGAACGTGCTGGATTTGCCCGTCGACCCGTTGACAACGGGCTTGTGCGCGGATCGCTGCGCGGAAAAATACGACAGCAGCGCGCCCGCTCTCGGCTACAACTGGACGGTCACGCCCAACACCATCGTTAGCATAAACGCCAGCCTCAGCCGCTTTGCTTATAACCGCTCGCCCAAAAACGCTGGGTTCGATCTGACCACCATTGGTTGGCCAGCGCAGTACAACGCCGCCGTTCCCTCCGGCGCCAGAACACCACCCACTCCGTGCATTTTCAATTTTGCCGACAACATCACGTGCTCTCAAGGACAGAGCTTCATCACGGACCGAAATACGCAGTGGAATCTTAGCCCGAGCGTCACCCTCGTGCGCGGGCATCACACCGTGAAGCTCGGATTCCAACTGGAAATCGGGCGCGACAACTACGCACAGACCAACGTCGGCAGCGGCGCCTTCGCGTTCTGCGGTTCCGGCCTCCCCTGCTTCTCCAGCTTTAGCTTTGCCGATTTCATGCTGGGGTATGCGGACAACCCGAGCAGCGTTGAGAATCACTTCTTTGGTCAGGCCGTGGTACCCGCATTGGTTGCCGGACAGCAAATCTACCGCGGGTTCTACGTGGACGACACCTTCCGTGTTACCAACAAGCTCACCCTCAACCTCGGGATCCGCTACGAACTACAGGGACCGTGGTCCGAGCGGTATAACCGACAGTCGGAGTTCGATCCGACGGCGGTCAGCTGGCTCGCCAACCCGGGTGTTACCGCAGGGCTAACGAACGTCCCGGGCCTTCCCGGCCTGAGGGGAGACGTCTCCTTGGTTAGCACCAGTCAGCGCACCAATATTCCTCTTCACAAAGACAACGTTTCGCCGCGCCTCGGCTTCGCCTACAGCTGGGATCAGAAGACCGTCATTCGGGGCGGCTATGGAATCTTCTGGGTTCCCAACTACGTATCCTTCGGCCTGAATCCCAACAACGACTTCGTCAATGACGCCACCACCTCATACACCGGAACGGTTGATGGTAATCACCCGGTGAACACTATTAACACGCCTTTCCTTCCGCAGATCGTCCCCCCGGTAGGCCGCAGCCTAGGCGTCCTGGGCACGCAGCAATATGCAACCCAGGTCGTTCAAAACTTCACCATCGCCGATTACCATGACCATCCGGCGGCCTATATCCAGCAGTGGAACATCAACATCCAGCGAAATCTGCCTTGGAACTTCTTCGTGTCCGCCGCTTATGTGGGTTCGAAAGGTACGCATCTGGCGCTTTACGACTCGCAAATTAACCAACTCGGCGACAATTTCCTTGCTTCGGCGGCGCCGCAATGCGCTGCGCAAAGCGCAGCCATCGCTGCATACAATACTGCGCATCCGAATATCACTCCGTTTGACACTCGGTGCTCTGGGGCACCACCGCCGGTTGTCGGAGCTCCGGCAGTAACTTTGCTGCAATCCGTTGCGAACCCCTTCTTCGATCCGACCGCTGGGCCAACGGGAACCGCATATGCCTTGTCGGGGCCGACGACAACAAACGCACAGTTGGCCCGCCCCTATCCGCAATATACTGGCTTGAAGCTGGCCGGTCAGGGCGACTACGACAGCATCTATCACTCCCTGCAACTCACAGTCGAACGCCGCTTCGCGGGCGCCGGCTCGTTGCTGGTTGCCTACACCAACTCCAAGCTGATCACCAATGCAGACACCCTCACCAACTGGCTCGAAGCCGCGACGGGCAGCATTCAGGATTTCACCAACCTCAGGGGCGAGCGTTCCCTGTCTTCGCAGGACGTACCGCAGAGACTCGTGATCAGCTATGTTCTTGACCTTCCTTTCGGCCACGGCAAGAGGTATATGTCCAATTTCACCGGTGCTATGGACAGGGTGGTCAGCGGATGGGGAGTGGACGGCGTGACCGTATTCCAGAAGGGCTTCCCGCTGGTCTTCTCCAATGGCAATCCAAATTACACCACGCAGTTCGGTGGAGGCTCGCGTCCCAACTACGTTCCTGGTTGCAGAAAGGGTGCACCAGCGGGCGGAACCTCCAATAAGATCAATGAGTGGTTCAATACGGCTTGCTTCGTATCACCCGCGGACTTCACCTTTGGCAATGAGTCCCGCACGGATTCACATCTGCGCGGCTCCGGCGTGAACAACTTTGACTTTGCGTTGTTCAAGCGAACCCAGTTTGGCCCCGATAACAGGTTGGGACTGGAGTTCCGCACTGAATTCTTTAACCTGTTTAACCGCACACAATTTGCACCGCCCAACACCAGTGTTGGTTCGGCAAACTTTGGCAAGGTAACCAGCACGGCAGCGGGTACAAACCCGAGATTGGTCCAGTTCGGACTCAAGTTCATCTTTTAACCACCCCGGAGAGCCCGGTATGGATGCTGAGGAGGCATCTATATCGGGCTTCACCATTTTGGGGCTCAGATTTGCAACGACTGATTTTCCTTCCCACCGAAAGACTCTCCGTACTTCGCTTCGTGTTAGCCTATTTGCGCATCCTAAAAGACATCCACTACTGCTGGGCTGCGGGAAGGCACGCCCAAGGAGATTTGCGAAGAAATGCCTCGCCGACATACGCGCCGTGATTTTCTGAACTACGCGGCGATGGCCGCTGCCGCGCCTATCTTCGAAGTCAAGCCGCTACGCGGCATCGATTTCTTGTTGCAGAATTCGCCTACCCCACGCAAATTCCTGATTGAGACGATGCCGGGTGGCGTTGCTTTGTTCGATTACAACAATGATGGGCTGCTGGATATTTTCATGGTCAACGGTGGACGGATCACGGAAGGCCTGCACGTTCCCGAGAATTTTGAGCGGAGCAATCCCCGCTATTGGAACCGCCTGTATCGCCAGAACCGTGACGGGAGCTTTCTGGACGTTACCCAGGCGGCGGGGCTGGCTAACGCGGGGAATGGCAATTACGGGATGGGAGTGGCAGTCGGCGACTACGACAACGACGGAAATGCCGATTTGTACGTAACAAGTTACGGCAGGAATATCCTTTATCGCAACAACGGGGATGGGACATTCACGGATGTCACCGCCAAGGCGGGTGTGGCGGGCGGCGGCTGGTCCGTCTCCGCGGGCTTCTTCGATTACGATAACGACGGAAAGCTCGACCTGTTCGTTACACGCTACATGGACTGGGACGCCGATCACAATAAAATATGTGGCGGGGACTGGCATACATATTGCCCGCCGAATGCTTTCCCGGCGACGACTTGCCTGCTCTATCACAATCGCGGTGATGGCACGTTTGAGGATGTCACCGAACGCTCGGGTTTGGCGGCGAAAAAAGGACGCGCGCTGGGGGTGGCTTTTGCGGACTACGATGGAGACGGCTTTACAGATATTTTTGTATCGAACGACGGCATGCAGCAGTATCTCTTCCATAACAACGGCGAGGGGACGTTTACCGAATGCGCGCTTGAGTCCGGCGTGGCATTCACCGCCGACGGCAAAGGCATGTCGGGAATGGGCGCCGTTTTTCAGGATTACGACAATGATGGACGCCCAGACGTTCTGGTAACCGTGTTGCCTCGCGAAATTTACAGCCTCTATCACAACGAAGGTGGTGGCACTTTTAATTACGCCAGCCTTGAGGCCGGGCTTGGCGGCCTGACGTCGATGAGTTCAGGCTGGGGCGTGGGCCTGGAAGATTTCGACAATGACGGCTGGAAGGATCTCTTCGTCGCGCAAGGCCACGTGCTCGATAATGTGCAAGACATTGACGCTTCCTTGCGCTACAAGGAACTCCCGCTGCTCGCGCTGAATCACAAGGGGCGCTTTGAACGCGCCGATTCCGGCGTCACCAAGCCCCTCGCGGCCCGCGGTGTGGCCTTCGGCGATATCAACAACGACGGATGCATGGATGCCGTAATTTCATGCCTCGGCGGACCGCCTGTCCTTCTGCTCAACCGTGGCGGCGGCAACAATCACTGGCTTTCCATCTTGCTGCAGGGAACGCGCAGCAACCGGGACGGCTACGGCGCGCGCGTGAATGTGAATGGCCAAACACGCTTCGCCACTTCGACGGGAAGCTATCTGTGCGCCAACGACAAGCGGCTGCACTTCGGACTGGGGACCTCCGACAAAGCGACAGTGGAAATTCTCTGGCCATCCGGTGCAAAACAAGTTCTCAGCGATGTTCGCGCTGACCAACTCCTTCCAATCCGCGAACCGGAGCGTTCATGATTCATCTTTTTTTGTTTGCGTGGCTTGCAGGACAAGCCGGAACATCTGACGCACAGCAACATCTGCAGGCGGGCCTTGAAGCGCGCAAGCAGCACCAGATCGAGGTGGAAATCACGGAGTTTCGCAAAGCCGCCGAGAGCGACCCCAACTTGGCGGATGCGTTCGTAAATCTGGGTGCCGCTTACATGGAAAAACGCGACTACGGCGCAGCGATCATCCCTCTAAAACGCGCGCTTGAGCTCAGCCCCGACCTCGCCATCGCTCATCAACTCGTCGGTTATGCGCTTTTGGCACAGGGGTACTCAGCGGAGGCGATTCCTCAGGATTTGTTGTACTACCTCGGCCACGCGAGCGGTCTGCTGTCCAAAGACGCGATTGATAATTTACTGGCTACTCATCCGGATTCTGCGCGGGCGCATCAGGCGCTTGCGGAAAACTATTTCGTCCTGCGCCAGATGCCGCAGGCCGAGAAAGAATACCTGGAGGCATTGCGCGTGCGACCCGAATTACCCGGACTCCATCTGGAGCTTGGCCAGGTTTATGCCAACTCCGCGCAATGGCCAAAGGCGGAGGCCGAATTTCGCGCGGAGTGCAAGTTGCGCCCGGGTAACGCTGAGGCCGCCTACCGGCTGGGTGCAGCGTTGCTCCAGCAAGGGAGAGCGCGCGACGCGCTTCCTGAGCTGAAACGATCGAATGAACTGAAGCCTGATATGCCGGAGACACTCTACTCGTTGGGCAAAGCCGCGTCGCTGGTTGGCGACAGCGCCATTGCCGAGGGAGCGTGGCTAAAGGTAATTGAACTTGAAAAAAGCACCTCGCTAGCAGCGCAGGCCCACTTTGGCCTTGCCGGCCTGTATCGCAAACAGGGGAAATCCGCGCTGGCGCAGCGCGAGATGCAGGAGTTCCAGAAGCTTCAGAGCACCATCGGACCGCCGCGCTCCGAATAGTTTGACCTCGACCCGGCCCACCAGAATATTTCGACATCCATTTGTATCGACGGCCCGGCGCTGTTACCATCGGCGATATTTACCTTCCCCGTTACCTGGAGGTCTCCATGCAACCCTGGCGCAAACGATTCCTGCTCTTGTACATGATGCGGGTGCCGCTGACGTTTCTGACCGTGCTTGGATTCGGATTACCGTGGGCCTTTCAAACACCGATGTTTCACGGAATCGCGGATCTGGAACTGGTTCAAGTGGGTGTAGCTGCTCTTCTAGCGTTTCTATATATCAGTTCAGCGATAAGTTGTTGCTTCATGATTTTGCTGTACGGCGAAGAGCGTGCGGATGGGTGGGGAAACCTGCCTGCGCCACAGGATCGGGTGAGCACACTCAGCGTGGCGCTCCTCTATATATACGCAGGACTCTGTTATGTGCGCTTCCTGGTCTCCATCGGCCAATTCATGACTACGGCCGGACGCGTGGAAGGCAATCTGCTCGTCGGATTCCTCTTCTATTCGGCAATCGGATTGATCGCGGGCTTCCTGGCCGTGATGGCAGCCTTTTTAGCCGCACTGCGTTTTGCAAAACCCGAAGACGACGACGCGCTTGAAGTTTTTGCATTCCCCGCTTTTTTGATTTTCCGGAGATTTTTTGGAGGAGCGTGGATCCGCGCGTTCAAGCGGGGGAAATGCTCTGAATCCGCACCTGGCAGTTATGCCGCTCACAATGGCCCCGTTAGCGGATTCCTTGCTTCGCTCCTCGGCCCGGGCTATGCCACCGGCCCGGACTCCGGGCATCCTTCGGTACTGCATTCCGGTCATCGGTTCGCGACCATTCTTGTGGTCCTCTTTCTTTTCGGCTACTGGCTCTCGGGATTCGGCACGTTCAGAGATCTGAAAGACCTTCAGCAATGGGGGATCGGCGGCGCGCCGAACTCGGTGCTGAATTACTTGCTGCTTTTCCTGATCTTCTGGAACTGCCTGTTGGCGGGACTTGCCTTTTTTGTAGATCATTTTCGATTCCCTGCCGTGGCGGCGCTGGGCCTCGCACTTGCGCTGGTTGCAGCGTTCGGCAGTTCGGACCACATGTTCTCCACAGTCGAACACACGAACTCGTCCGCCAAACTATTGCGGCCCGAAGAAGCATTCCAACGAGCACCCGAAGCCGTAATTGTTGTGGCGGCGGCTGGTGGCGGCATCCAATCTGCGGCGTGGACCAGCAAAGTGCTATGCGGCCTGAGATCGGAGCTTCCTGATACCTTCCAAAAAAGCATCCTGGCGATCAGCGGAGTTTCCGGCGGATCAGTCGGCACAATGTTTTATCTGCGCTGCCTCGAAGGACCCGCGAACGACGAGCGTCCGGCAAAATGGGCGCAAAACTCCAGCCTCGGGGCAGTCGCATGGGGCCTGACGCATCCAGACCTGAGGCGCGTATTCTTCCCCGGTCCCGACACCCGGTGGAGCTCAGCCGATCGCGGTTGGGCGCTCGAACGCGCACTCCTGAAAAGTGTTCACTTCGAGCGTACCGAGCGCCGCATGGGCGAACCCCACCCCGAGTGGCCGGTGATCTTGCTGAACTCGACGGATGCCAAAACGGGTGATCCGATCGTATTTACGGACAGCGATTTTCCAAGCACTCCCAGACAAGCATCGAGCAACAATCATTATCTGCGAAACTTTCACCAGCGCTACACGGGCAAGGACGTTTTTTTGGAAACAGCTGCACGGATGTCCGCGGCATTTCCCTACGTCTCACCCGAAGCGCGCCCGAACGGAGAGGCGGAAGGAGTCCATCTGGGAGATGGAGGCTATTTCGACAATTCAGGAGTGTTCACACTTTCTGAGTGGTTGAAAGAGGCGAGCAGCCGGCAGCCGAGTGTCGCGACTGCCTCTCCCATTTCTCCGATGGCCGGCAAGAAGAGAATCCTGGTGCTGCAATTGGAAGCTTTTCCCGACAGTAACACTGCGGATGTTGAGCCTTCCAAGAAATGGTATCACCAGCTGATCTCGCCCATCCAAACGATGCTCACCGTGCGATCCGAAGGACAACTGGTTCGCGACAAAACGGCTGGAGAAGATCTCCAGAAACTGCTCAATGGAAGCGGGTATCAGACTACGTGGCTGCTGGTTCGCTATAGCCCCTCCGCCGTGAACCTTCGGGCTGGCACTGTTTCGTGTTCCCCTAAACCACCGCTCTCCTGGCATTTGACTGTTGCTGAGAAAAACTGCATTGACCAGGCTTGGAAAGACATAAGCAAGCGAACGAGCCGGAAAATTGCTGAATTTCTCAACAACCAGGGTGAATTTACGGATGCGGAATGCGACGCCGGAGATCGCAATGTGGCTCCGGGCGTGTTCGAACGGCGGTGCCCCGCGATAACTGGTCAAACCAAGCGCTGAACTTTAGCGTTCGGAATCGCAGTCACTTTTCTCGCCGATTGTGCACACACAGAAGCAAGAGCCAGAAAAACGATCCAGCGCCCGGCAACATCGCCGGGCGCTGGATGTCCGGACAGCCTTGTTTTCGCCGGGATTAGAACCGGTAAATCACGCCGGCCGACGGCTGAGCAGTGTTTGTTGTCAGACCGGAGCGCAATGCATTCACTCCAAAGTCGGGACGCCCGTACACCAGCCCACGATACTCCATGCGAAAAGAAAAGTGCTTCGTGAAGTCATAGTCAACGCCGCCGCCATAAACGAAGGTGGCTTTCGCCTGGTTTCCCGCTCCCGGAACAGTGGCTCCCGCGCTTTGGGTCGGGGCAAATACCAATGCACCGGTGCCCGCAAGAACATAGGGATTGAATCGCGCCGTGCGCCAGGGAAGATTCACTACCGCGGCGACCGTGGTCTGGTGGACATTCGATTGCACGCTCAAGGACCCGCTGGACGAAGTATTCTGTTGGGTATCACGATTCCAGCCGTAGCTGACATCGGCGGCGAACCAGCGGTTAAAATGATAGCGATAACTTACCAGGAATCCTCCGGAGTTGGTTGTGTGCTGATTCAGAACGTTGCTGCTCGAGTCTTTGGTGAAAAATCCCGTGCCCTGCACGCCGACTTCCTGGGTGTTGCGTTCGTCGGCCCGCGCGCTTGACATCAACATAAACAACATTCCAAACACAACTGCAGCTATCGATCGGAACTTCATTCTTGCTTTCTCCCTTGGTTGGACTTGAACCTATGCGATAGATTTCATGAAGCAATCGCATGGACTTGCTGAACTGCCGAAGCGTCGCTTTATTTTTGGCGCCGCTTCTCATTTGAGCGGCATTGAGTCCTGGGCGAACTCGCCGCGCAAAATCTCAAATAAGGTCCCTTGATTCACGGTTCTGCGTAATACAAGGCATTCTTCAAATCACCCCGCCCGCGGAGTCTTGATCGCGGTACCTGATAGCTCTCCACAACATTTGTTGGATTCGGACTTCAGTACTTCTGCTCACCCCAGGAGCTGAAGCAGGAAACCTCTTGATGCATCCGTAGGCTTAGATGGCGGAGAATGAAAGGAAGTTACTCTCAAGCTGAAAATTACCAACAAAAAATATTTCACTGAGAGTTCAGCTGCTTTTTTATGGCTGCAAGTTTGAATATTCAACGTTTTTCCGACTGCACAGCATTAGCATTGCCATTTTTCAAACTGAATACCGGGAGGAAAGTACCCGCCGTTACAAAATTAAGAAACAAAATCCATAAAATAGAAGAAGGACATATACCTCAAAGGATGAAACCAAACGCAGCCGATGATCCCGCGAAACCTTAACTTTCTTGTGGAAAACTTGCGCCACCTATTGATGCGCTAAATTTCAGCCACATCTAGCGCCGGGCGCATTGTCTGTGGGTAGGAACCGAGCTAGAGTAAAGACACTTACAAAACTCAATTGATGTTTCTTGCAGGGAAACCGTATCCAGACGTGAAAGAACTGCTGAACCATGGGTGATCTCGGCGTTACAAAATGGATGACGCAGCGCGATGTGTCGCGCGCGATGCCATACGGAGTGGCGATCGCTTCGGTGACGGGCGCTCTGTTGCTGGAGCTGATATTCACCCGCTTCCATCTGCCGCACGCATTTGCCGCATTGGCCTTGTCCGCAATCGCGATCACATTCTGGTACGGCGGCACAAAACCAGGCATCGTCGCGGCCTTGCTGGCGATCATGATTCGCAGCTATCTGTTCGAGACCGAAATATCCGCCGTTTCGCGGGTGCTTTATGACCTGGTGTTTGTGATTTTCGCTGTGCTGATGAGTTGGCTCAAACGCAGGCGCAACGAGCTGGAAGAAAAAGTCGCGGAGCGAACTGCGGAGCTGACTGGGGCGAACAAAGAACTGAAGATAGAAATTATCGAACGTAAAAAGGCGGATGAGAAACTTCGAAGAAGCGAGGCCTACCTGCTCGAAGGCCAGAGATTGGTCCATATGTTCAGTTGGGCGCGCGACACTGGAACGGGCAGAGTGACCAGCTCGCCGGAAGTTCGCCGAATTTTCGGAGCCGCACCCGAGGAAGACGTATCCACCACCGAATTCTTTCTTGGCAGAATTCATCCCGAGGATCGGCCAGACGCTGAACGTGATTTCGCGGAGGCAACGCTTTCGAAAGCCAGCTATGAATCTGACTACCGGATCGTTCTTCCGGACGGTTCGATCAAGAACATCCACACGATCGGCCACCCCGTTCTGGGCGAGTCTGGCGAAATTGTGGAATTTGTCGGAACCGCTATGGATGTGACGGAGCAACGCCGCGCGAGGGCCGAGTTAGAGACGGCATTTGAAGAGATCAAGAAACTTAAAGATCAGCTTCACGATGAAAACGTCGCGCTGAGGGAGCAAATCGATCAGGCATTCATGTTCGAGGAGATTGTGGGGTCATCCTCGGCGCTCCAGGCTGTGCTATCCAATATCCTGAAAGTTGCTCCCACAGACTCTACTGTGCTGATCACGGGGGAAACCGGCACCGGCAAAGAACTGATCGCACGCGCCATTCACAAGCGATCGCAGCGCTCGGGCCGCGCCTTTATCGGCGTGAATTGCGCTTCCATTCCTTCATCGCTAATTGCCTCGGAGTTGTTTGGCCATGAAAAAGGTGCGTTCACTGGCGCAATGCAAAGGCACCAGGGCCGATTTGAGCTCGCACACTCGGGCACAATTTTCCTGGATGAGGTCGGTGAGCTTCCTGCGGAGACCCAGATCGCTCTCTTGCGCGTCCTTCAGGAGCACCAATTTGAACGAGTGGGAGGGAGCCGAGCCCTTCCGACCGATGTCCGCGTTATTGCCGCCACCAATCGCGACCTGCGGGCGGCGATCGCCTCTGGCACCTTTCGCGCCGACCTCTTTTACCGGCTGAATGTTTTCCCGGTCGAAGTTCCGCCCCTTCGGCAACGGAAGGAAGACATTCCCATGCTGGTGGAATATTTTGTGAAGCGTTACGCGGAAAAAGCCGGCAAACAGATTTACAAGATCGACAAAAATACGATGGAGCTCTGCCAGACATATCCGTGGCCCGGCAACATCCGCGAACTCCAGAATATTATCGAGAGATCGGTGATCCTTTGCGGCGGGGATACTCTCTGGATCGATGAGGCGTGGCTGACGATAGAGGTTCAACCTTCCCAACCGGATTTGTCGGCCCCTCTTACCGAAACCCTCCAGCATCAGGAAAAGGAAATCATCGAAGCCGCCCTTGCAGCCTCGGGCGGCAGAGTCGCTGGACCAAATGGAGCCGCAGCCAAACTTGGTATTCCACGGTCAACCTTGGATTCAAAGATTAAGCAATTGAAAATCCGTAAACACAAATACGCGCCTGAACCGCAGTAGGGTGTCAGCCGGCGGACGAAAATTCGGCACTTCCCGAATTTTCGTGACTCTCCCTCCCACCTACCCCTTTATTTCCAACTAGTTACAAATGGCCAGCCCATTGCATAACCTTGGTGCCAACCAGCCCGTCGTAAACGGAACGACAGGCTGCTGACACATAAAAGGGCCAATCAAAGAACCCCATGACCTTGAAGATTGAAAGATCGATGAGCCAAGGATTCACAATTTTCGTCCTTAGCGGTCGCTTCGAGGCCGAGTACATCGAGGAGTTGCAGGGGCTCTTCAAACAGCAGAATGGCACGCCGGACATCGTGTTGGACCTGAAAGAGATCAGACAGGCCGACCGTGGTGCTGTCAAGTTCCTGGCGCGGTGCGTAGCGGGCGGAGTGCGGCTGGAAAATTGTCCAGCGTATATCCGGGAGTGGATGGGGAAAGAGAAGGGATGAGGAAACAACGGAGTTGGTGTCGAGGGTTCGTACGAGGAGAGAGCGATGAGCATTGAATTGATGGATGCGTGCGGGGCCAAAGAGAGCAATTCAAACGACGTGGTGAGCAACCTGGGGGATTGGAGTGAAGCCAGATTGATAGCCGCGGCGAAAAGCGGCCACGGCGTCGCGTTCGGCGTACTTTGTGAACGCCACGCGGAGATGATCCTCCGGGTGACCTTTCGGATCACCCGTAATCGTGAGGATGCGGAAGATGCCGTGCAGGACTCCTTCATGAGCGCTTTCGTCCACTTGACCAATTTCGACGAACGGTCGCGCTTTGCCACCTGGCTCACGCGCATCGCCATTAACTCGGCGCTGGGACAACTCCGGAAGAAACGCGGAATACGGGAAATTCCAATAGATGAGCCGAGCCGGGCACCGGAGTTCTGGCCGCATCTTGAGATTCCCGAACACGCGCCAAATCCAGAA
>WNFD01005985.1_pt1 | contig 12167 bp, 13 predicted proteins | sample 5400491 | NCBI WGS metagenome assembly WNFD01 (sample SAMN13153343, study PRJNA577476) | soil metagenome | isolation source: 120 cm saprolite under Douglas fir tree site 2 hole 2 replicate 2 | place: USA:California | collected 2015-04-18 | reverse complement strand
ACAGGACAACGCTGCCGGCGCGTCGACCCACAAGCTTGTGTCCCACGCGACTCAAGCTCCCGGCAGGGGTGCCAGCCAGTTCCCCGGAGCCTCTGGGTCCTCGCTGAAGTAGTACTCCTCGAGATTGGCCATCCAGTCCTGTTTGGAGATGCCACCGCTACCTCGCCGGTCGAGGTGCTGGAACGCCTGCTTCGCCTGATCCTCGGAGTGGCTCCACGCGCGGTAGTGCAGGATCAGCTCCTCCTCGCTGAGCAGACCATCGCCATCGCGGTCCGCCATCGAGTAGAAGGAGTCCACAAGGGTACCCATGCCTCCCAAGAAAGCATCCCGTTGGCTCAGGAAGGCGTCGAAGCCGGCGATGTACTCCTCTAGGCTCACTTGGCCATCCCCGTCGGAATCGAACTGCCGGATCTGGTCCCAGATGCCCAGAGTGTTGCGGACAAGGTCCTCGTACTCGGGTGAGCCGGGGACGAAGCCATAGGCCGCACCATGGTTGTGCACCAGCATCTCGATGTCGCTCCGCTCCACATGCCCATCGCCGTTGGCGTCAAGCTCCGCGAAACCCGAACTGATCTTCTGCGTCCGGAAGTCAGACAGCACGATCGTTGCCCCCTTGGCGTCATTAGCCGTTTGGACTGGTTCACTCTACGTCGGTATGATCGGATTGGGAAGTGGCTCTCCGGAGGCTTTCGTACTCTGGCGACGCCGGCCGCTTGACTGCGTAGTTGCTCATCTTGCGCTTGACCACCCGGGCAGCGGCAAGCAGACGCGGCGTCTCGGCTCGAGCTTGCGGCAGATCTCGGCGACGACATCCGCCAGGGCGACGGCAAGCGTAGGGGTGGCGGCACCGAGCCCGGCGCGGACGCTGCGCCGGGCGGCGTGCAACGTTGCCGTGAAGGAGATCCGGTCGGGATCGACCTTGCCGTCCCCGGGGGCGGTGGCCATCAGCGCCCGGATGGCGTAGTGGGTGCACAGGTAGCCCCAGGCTTCCTGGCGCACTCCCCCTGGCGCCTTGGAGCGCAGCACGACGCGTGGCCCGCGCTGGTGGCTCTTCAGCTCGTCGAGGGCAGACTCGAACTCCCAGCGCTCGGCATAGAGGGCCGCAAGCTCGTCGGCCGGTGCGTCGTCGGGGTTGAGGATGGTCGTGACGAGCCGGTAGCGGGTGTCGCCTGCCTGCGGACGCCCCGGGTCGTCGACCTCGTACTCCACGACCCGGACCGGGGTCACCCTGTCCCGAGTGCGGCGGTCGTCGTGGGCCACCAGCTCGGAGGCAAACGAGCCGTCGGGATGGCGCCCAAGCACCGGCAGGACGGCGTTGGCCTTGGCCTGCCAGCACAGGTCCGCGCCGGTCGCAGCGAAGGCGGAGAACAGCGGGTGGGCACAGAAACCACGGTCCGCGAGCACCAGCATGCCCGGGCCGAGCCCACTCGCCAGGTCGCGTGCCAAGGTGGGCTCCCCGGTCGTGCACGGCCCCATGGCCGCAGCGAACATGGCATGGGTGCCGCACTCGGCCAAGGCCACCACCCGCAGCTGGGGGAAGGCGTCCTCACCCGATCCCCGCCTCGAGCCTGGCCGGCCGAGCTCCGCAGCGTTCTCCGGCGTGTCGGCCACGTCGAGGGTGGTTCCGTCGATGCTGACCAGGCGCCTGCCCCGCCAGAAGGCCCCGGGGGTCGAGGGTGTGGCGAGCGGGACGCACCCCCGGGCAAACAGCTCGGCCAGCGGCGCCTCCCCCAGCCGGGCACGGGCCTGTGAGATCGCCGGCTGGGAGGGCACGGCCCAGGTCTGGCGCCATCCCGACTCCCACGACAGGCCCTCGACCAGGCTGCGCATCACCTCCTCGTAGCCCGAAGACGAGAACAGGGTCATCGCCATCACGTAGTAGGCCACCAGCCGGGCGGGCAGCAGCCGGGAGCGTCGCTCCTGGCGGCCTGTCTCGGACAGCACCGCGTCGACCAGCTCAGGAGGGAACGTCCGGGTCAGAACACCCAGCGCAACGTGATCGGACAACCGCTGGTCGTCCCTCGGCTTGACCCACCCGGCTCGCGGCACGCCAGGCAGAATAGCACAGAGATAACCTTAACTTATGGGTATTGGGCCTAGCCGCCAACCTCGTGTGGCTCCGATGGCTGCAGCACGCAAGAAACGCCCTCGGTTGACGAGTGCCGAGGTTCTGCCTCTGTGGGAGCGAGGCTGGGCGTGGGTCCTCCTTCTACGGCCATCGCCGTGCCCTCAACAGGTGGTATGAGGCGGGTGGCCTCACGAACAAAGCCCAGGGCTGCCACTTATTTCCAAGAGGAGGATTGCCGATATTTGTGAGAAGGGTCCACAAACAGGGACGAGGTCCCGCCGCTACGGCGATGACTCACTGCCCGGTCCCGACTGGCACCTGCCCATCCATGTCGGGACCTCGGCTGCGGCCGGCGGTATGGGAAGAAGGGCACATCGACGGTGCGAGATCTGCCGAGACATTCGAAACGTGCACCCACTGCAACGGGCGACCTGCGTGCGGCCCGCATCTCTGCCCGCTCAACCTGCAATCCGACCGCTGCAAGTGCTGCGGAGCTTGCGCCAAGACGTGTGCCGACATCGCCCGCCACGTTGAGGTGCACACGCCCGCTGCGTTCATGGGACCACTACAACCGGCGAGTTCTTCATTTCCTTCGTCCAAGTCGCTGATACCGATGCGGAGAAGCTCCAGGAGACCGGCGACGCAACTGACAGCGACGGCCAGGACCTCGGCGGGCTTGGACTGACCGCATAGTGGCCGCCGGTCCAGCCGGTTGCACCCGACGGCTGGCAGCGAGCGGGCGCGAAGCGCACTGCCGACGCCGTCATTCGCCGAAATCTCCGATGTTCCCATCAGTAAAGAGTGCGGATGCTCGCGCGGCTGTTGTCGCTGGTCAGCCCGTAAGGAGCTGCCGGACCTCCACGACCTTGTAGTCGCGGCCGACGCTCTCCTGCAGGGGTGGCAGGCCGTAGGCGGAGAAGTCCTGCCATTGGCCGTTGGGCACCAGCGTCTGGCCGGGGACCGACACCTGGAAGGCGACGTCGAAGAAGGCGGTGACACTCACGTGGTAGGTGCCCGACGGGCCGGCCATGGGGCTGCGGTCGCTGCGCACGTCGTAGGTGTGGGCGATGTCAGAGATCCTGGGGTAGGACTGTCCGATGCTGGTGGTCGTCACAGAGCTGCCGTCCCCGAAGCTCCACTGGTAGTAGAGCGGCGTTGCCCGGAGATAACCCGTCCCGGCCGTCCCGGTGGCGACCCGGTAGATGGGGGCCCCGTCGTAGCCCGTGATCCATAAGTAGGAGGTCAGACCAGTGATCCCGGCCTGGTCGGGATTGAGGTTGATGCTGATTGCCGGCACCTGGATCTCGCCCTCCAGCTGCTGGGCCTGCGGGGCGGTGAGCCTGACGGTCTGCGATAGCGTGCCCGGGGCGTTGGGACCGGGCGTGAACACCTGGCCGTAGACGAGGGTCTTCTGCCTGTTGCACTCGAACCAGAAGGGCACGACCCCCAGGCTCTTCATCGCCTCGGGGATCGCCGAGGCGTAATAGGTGACTGGGGCCGTGGGGAACCGTCCGGGCCTGAGGGTGCCGGTGTCCGCCTCCTTGGCCCCGGCCCAGACCCCGGGCGAGCTTAGCTCCGTTGCGTTGAGTGCGACGTAGCCACAGAACGGCGCGGGGGCCGAGACCTTCTTGGCCGTCTGGGTGGAGGGAGTGGGGGGGGCCTGGGGGGTCGGGGTGGGCAGCTTGCCTTCCTGAGAAGTGTAGTCCAGCTTCCCTTCCAATCCGTTGTCATTCAGCTTCATTTGCTGATGCATTCGGTCCCCGGAGGCCGATGTGTTGTCGCTGGAGGCGGACACCGACGTTGGCGATGGAGACGGCACGGGAGACAGCGCCACCGCCGTGCCCTGGATGACCAGGCAAGCCAAGAGCGCAGCGGCAGCAACTACTTGTACTGGGTATCTGAAACGAGTTTCCACACGCCACCAAGCCTCTGAAATTCGTAACCCTCACGGATGACCTCCGGAGGCCCAGCGTCAATTGCCTTGCCCGATGAGAGCTCGAACGGGTAACTAGAATCGGCAAACGTGTCGTAGACCCAGAACGTGTCGGCGTCTTGTTGAGCGATTCGGAAATTGTGTTCGACTTTGATCTGATACCCCTGATTCTTCGCTCGCCTCGCCTGCAAGAGATCTCGGTCGTGCTGTAGGACGGAATCAACCTCGACCGCCGCCAAGGGAGCTGGGTCAAGATTCTTGAACGCAGCCGTGTCGGCGGCCCAGTAAGCCTGGAAGGCATGCTCGATCGGGCTCCTTGGAGCGGTGCCTAAAGGCTTGTCTCTGGAGACAGCCGCGTAGGAGATATCGAACGGCGGCTCGGATGAGGCGGTACCAAAGGCCGCCACGGAATCGACAAGCCAACGACCGCCTTGTTTCTTGAGGGCATAGCTCTCGTGGATGATGTCGCTTTGTGCTGCCCCGACTGCGACTCTCGTCGCGAGATCCAGTTGGACAGTGTGGCGAACCTTGATGTCGTCGACAGACGCCAAATCTCCGCTCGTATAGACGACTACCTGAGGTTTGTGGTCAGCGGTGACCTCATAGCGAAAGCCGGTCTGACTGATCTTTTGCAGGAGGGTCGCTTCCTGTTTGGCTCCCGCATCCGTGAGGAAGGGTCGCACCGGCGTAAGTACGAGTTCACGGACTTCCTGTGCACCCGCCTCCGAGTATGCGAGGTAGGCCCGCATCACATCGTCCGTCACTGAATGCACCTGACTCCGATGTCCCCGGTGGTTGTAGAGAACTAGGCCCCCGACGAGCAAGACCGCCAGCAGGATCGTCAGGCCGACTATCAGGAAATTGAAACGGCGCTGACCTGGCCCTGACGGGGGCGGCGTCGGTCCACGGGGAGGGCCGGCGTCGAAGCTCGGCTGGGCGGGTGGTGCTGCCACACTGCCCTCTTCAGTTGATCTGTGCCACACGGATAATCCCCGCTAGTCTGGCTCGGCCGAGCGATCATAGCGACAGTCGCAACGTTCTGCAACATGTATCAGCACGCTAGAGCACTTCTCTGATCCACTTAGGACCTACCGTAGCAAACTTCGTGCCGCTTGTGGGATTCGGGCGATCAGCCAAGGGTTCCGCCGAGGAACCACTCGTCACAGCCGTGCCTCGTCGGCCCCCGGGCCCTCCCGCCGTAGGATTCCCGCGTGAGCGAGAAGCAGACCCGCCAGCGGGATGATCTCGTTCGGGCCTACGAGGCCTGGGCCGAAGACCGCGGCGCCCCGTACGACGTTGGCGCCATTGTCCTTCTGCTCCGGTACCGGTCGGCCTACATCGACCCCAACCTCACAACCTGGAGAGCTGGGCACCTCACGGATCTCCTGCTTGGTCTCTTTCCTCAAAGGGCACGCTGGATCACGAGGATGTGGGCCTCGTGGTCCCCGCCGTTCGCAGCTTTCTGGACTTCCTGGCTTCGACTGGGCGCATCGACCAGACGAGGGCCCCGGTGAGCCAACTCCTGGCGGAACTCGACGAGATCGAGGAAGAGTTCGGCACCGCAATGAGGGCGGTGGAGGCCTACCGCGCAGCCAGCCGGCTCTCGCTGGCGATGCAGGCCGATGGTGTGGGCATCAACGACCCCGTCGCCACCCAGAGCTGGATCGAGGCCTTCAACGGCTGGCCCCCCTCGGACCAGGAGGCGTTTTTCGCTGCCACCTCCGTTACCTCCGACGTTACCTCCCGCGTCTCGTTGCCTCTGGATGGCCCCTCCCCATCGTGTGCCTCCTGCCTGACGAGGATCTCGCTCACCCAGCGGGGCAGGCGCCGATGATGGCTCGCCTCGCAGCATTCGTCGAGTGGGTCGCGGCGCGCCCCCCTGAGCTCACCGACTCGGGGGGACTGAGGCCGGCCGACACGGGCGGAGCTCCTGCCGCTGTTCGGTCTCCCCGCCCTCGCAGCCGAGACGCAGAATCGCAACCTGGAGGACTTGCCGGGTGGGGGAGACGATCCGCGAAAAGATGGCCGGCGACATCGAGACGTTGTTCGAGAAACTCGCAGACTTCGGGGTTGCCGAGCGCCGGCCTGGCTTGCTGCTCCTCGCGCCGCTCGGCGTCTGGGCGGTACAGGGTCTGCTGCAGGAGGAGGGCTCCGACGCCCCCGGCTTCGTCGGAGGGCCCGATGCGGACCCTGCAGAGCTCCTCGAGTACTGGGGCTCACTCGATGTCGACGGATCCCGTCTCGGGGAGGGTGTCGACGCGTGGCTCGCGGCACACAGCCCGGAGTCGGCAGTCCAGGCCTTGGCCGACGCCAGCCGTGCCGATATCCGGTTTCGCCCCCTGTTCATGTTGGTGCTCGAGCAGCTCGGGCCGGATGCCACCGCGGCCATCTCCAAACTGCAGGGCGATGCCGCCCTCGGCCCGTATGCGGCCATTTGGCTGGCCGACCACGACACCGGCGAGACCGTTACCGTAAGCCGACGAAGACCTGTTCCGAGTGCTGGCCGACCAGCTCATCGCCGTCCTGATGAACAGCGGGCCCGAAGATGTCGTCGAGATGGTGGAAGACATCGGGCCTCTCTCCGAGCAGGCAGCGCTCGTGGAGATGCTTGGCCGGATGGTGGACCCGGATGTCGACGAGGTGCTGCAGGCGCTGGCCTCCTCGCACCCGGACCTCGCGGTTGCAAGGGCGGCCCGCAAGGCGCTGCTCAAGGAGAGGTGACTCCCAGGTCCTCGCTGACCGCCACCGGTCAGCGAAGCCGAAGCAAGCGCCGCTCCAAGAAGAACGTTCCGGGCGCTGACGAGTACCGCTCTCAGGCGCGAGAACGGCGTCGACGTCCATCTCCTCGAGGACTGGCCGCGGTACCGCAGCCGCGAGCGGGGACCATCTCGAGATCCTGGATCTGGGCGATGGTCTTCGGGCGGTCGTGCCTCTCGACGTAGCCTCCGGTAACGTCGGCCCAGGCCGGGTGCCGAGCAGCTCCTCGATGGCGTCGTGGTCCACCCGGCGCCGGGGCCTTGGCGTGCCACGGTCATCACCGGGCCACGGCCGAGGGGCGGCTCCCGGACGAATGCCCCGGGCGATGTGTTCGAGATCCTCGGCCGTTCGCGGCATCGTCGGTCCACGGTCCCCAGTTCCGGTGTACACCTGCCCGAGGGGGATCGGTCTCGTTCTTGACGAGCTCCTGTTGCCGGCTGCCGGAGCCTTGACGCGTTCTCGGCGCGGAGTCCTCGTGAGGGCTCCTGCCCGCCCGCCGTCACGGCGGTTCCTCGGGGGGTACGCTGAGATCGCCATGGAGACCGACATCAGCAGTCACCACTACATCTGACCCTGCAACCGCGCCCGCGATCGGAGAGTGAGTCCCGACAATGGATTCCGGCAAACGGACGCACCACCTCATCGACGAGATCCTGGAACTTCTCCGGGAACTCTCCTACGAGACGCAGCGCCAGGAGAGGACCATCGCGGAGCTGCAGGGGAGAGTCGCGGCCCTCGAGGTAACGGCAGCTGAGCGCCAGCCGGCCACACCGGGCTACGGGACGGCTCGCGAGAAGTAGGCGATGGGGCGGCCTCGCTGCCCTGTGCATCCTGACTGCCGCCTGGCATAGCGGATCGGCTCCCACCTCGGCTCAGACGCTGCCCCCGGTTGCGAGCTCGACCACTGCGACCGTGACCCCGGTGGGCCCGGCGGCCACGCTCCCGGCGATCGTCGCACCGACCCTCAGGCCTCCCGCGACAGCGACGCCAGCGGCCCCCCACAGCCGCCCCCACGAAGCGGAACTCTCCAAGCCCGAGCGCCAGCCCCAGCCCAAGCGCGGCCAGCGGCGGCGGGGCCACTATCGCGGGCTGCCCGCTCTTCCCGGCCGACAACGCCTGGCGGCGCAACGTCTCCGCCGACCCGGTCGACCCCCATTCAGACGCCTGGGTCGCGAGCATCGGAGCGTCCACCCACCTGCACCCCGACTTCGGCTCCAATCCCAGCTATGGCATCCCCTACGTCGTCGTCCCGGCTACCCAACCGAAGGTGCCCATCACCTTCGATGCGTACGGCTCGGAGAGCGACCCCGGCCCGTACCCGGTGCCGGCCAACGCCCCCGTCGAGGCCGGCAGCGACCGCCACGTGCTGGTGGCCTCGGCCGACTGCCATCTCTACGAGATGTTCAATGCCTCCCACAACGGCAGCGGCGGATGGGAGGCCGGCTCGGGAGCGGTCTTCAACTTGGTCTCGGACGCCCTGCGGCCCGACACCTGGACCTCGGCCGACGCCGCCGGGTTGCCGATCCTGCCGGGCCTGGTCCGTTGGGACGAGATCCAGTCCGGCCGCATCGACCATGCCCTGCCTTCACGGTGGCGACGACCCAGAAGGGCTTCATCCACCCGGCGACGCACCAGGCCGGCTCGACCACCGACCCCAACGTTCCCCCGATGGGGGCCCGTTTCCGGCTCAAGGCCTCCTTCGACGTCTCACGCTTTCATGGGGCCGCCCGCGTGATCCTCGAGTGCCTGCAGCGCTACGGGATGTTCGTGGCCGACAACGGCTCGAACTGGTACATCTCCGGCGCCACCGACTCCCGCTGGAACGACGACGACCTGAACCAGATGAAGGCCGTGCCCGGGTCGGCCTTCGAGGCGGTGCAGTCCGGGCAGATCCTGCACTGAGCGGTGCTCCGCAGGCCTGCGGATAGCTTCAGTCCTCGGTGTGGGTAAGGACTCTGGTGTACAGCGTGCGCGAGGACGAGAGATCGGCGACCAGATGGCTCCGTATGGCGAGGGAGTTGGCCCGAGAAGCGCAACCTCGGGCGTGCGAAGCGCCTTCCGAGGCTCCGGGCGGTTCGGACCGAGGCGGCACGGCACCAGCCAAGCAACCGTGTCGCAGGCAGCACAAGCCAACGATGCCTTCTTCGTACGGCAATCCCCGGGAACGGTGGCTGTTCGCCAGGACGGGGTCCACCTGGTGGTCCCGGGGCAGATCGGTGACGTCGGCGCGCTGGATGGCAACGAGAACCCGGAGTTCTTCGACCGGGAGGGGAGCACGCTCGGACAGATCGAGATCCTCGGTGTCGCCGACACCCCCATGACCTGTTCTCTCTTCGCGATCAGCAACCTGAGCAAAGTACGCGGGGCCGCCTACCTGGCAGTGTGGTACCTGACCAGCCATACGATGGCAACGTCGTTCGAGGTGCAGAGCGTCAACCCCGACACGTTGGGGCGCCTCCTGAAGAGGCTCGGCATGGCCTGGGTGCCCGGGACGAACAACATGGCGGGAGAAACGAAGGACGTGTCCGACGCGGCGCGCCGGAAGTGCCAGCGTCACCATTGGCGATTACGGGAGGACTCAGCCACGGGGCCGTGAGGCGCGACCTCAGGTGGGCCGCTGAATCACTCGGTAGGGGCGGTACCCAATTTACCCTGCCCGGTGTGATCGCCGATCCGGCCGCCAGCGCTACCATGCGCTCTCGGAGTTGTCGCGCACGGAGTGTGGTGGTGCCACAAGGAATGTCAGCATCGCACGTGCTCAGCCTGCAGGACGTATCCACGTCCCCCGTATCTTCCGTGGGGCGCAAGGCTGCCACGCTCGCGCGGTTGGCCGGCGAGGGGTTCCCCGTTCCCCAGTTCTTCGTTGTCCCATCGGCGGCCCTGGGCCGGCATCTCGAGGCGAACGGGATCGCCTGGCCGGGTCCGGTGGATGCGGCCGGGGGCCGTGAACGGCTGATGAGACTCGGGGAAGACCTGCGAGCGGCCCCCATGCCGCCGGCCGTTCGTGGCCCGGTCCTCGAGGCCTACGATGGCCTGTGCCGCAACAGTCGCCACGCCAGGGTGGCTGTTCGGTCATCGGGGGCCGAGGAGGATGCGGTTGGCGCATCGTTCGCCGGGCAGTTCACATCCGTCCTCGATGTCACCGGCCACGACGCGCTGCTGGCCGCGGTCGCAGCGTGCTGGTCGTCGTACCTGTCGGCGAAGTCGCTCGGTTACCGGGCCGAGCGGGGCATCACCTTCGGGGCGGAGCCTCGCCTCGCGGTGATCGTCCAGGTCCAGGTCTTCTCGCAGAAGGCGGGGGTCCTCTTTACGGTGCACCCGCTGGAACCCGGCGGCGGGACTGCCTGCATCGAGGCCAACTTCGGGATGGGCGACTCGGTTGCCGGCGGGCTGGCGACACCGGACACGGTCACGGTCTCCCGGTCGGGTGGGGAGGTCGTCGTGGCACAAATCGGGACGAAGCGCCGGATGACGTCGGTGTCGCGCGAGTCGACGGGCACCGGGGTCCACGAGGTCGACGGTTGCCGGCGGAGCTCGCCCGTCCTCACGGACGCCCAGATGCGGGAACTCCTGGAGATCGGCCTCCGCATCGAGCAGCTGCTGGGAGGTCCGCAGGACATCGAGTGGGCGTATGACGCCGAGCGCCTGTGGATCCTGCAGGCCCGCCCAATTACCGCCCTGAGCCCGAATCGAGGCTGACATGGACATCGAGTACCGAACCTTCGCCACGGGTCCGCAATCGGTCCTGGGCGGGTCGTTGCTGGCGCTCGGATCGCAGCGGCAGTACATGCAGGCAGCCATTGGCCTGGAGGGTGGGGTGCACCTCCACCGGTTCGCCAGCGACGCCCACGCCGTGCCGGTCGAGGACGCAGAACGGATCGCTGCGGCCATCGCAGCGCAGTCGGGCGCGGATGCGAACTTCCGGGCGGACGTCGTCCGGCGCCGAACGACGTTGGCCGACCACCTGCTGGAGACGGCCCGCTCGGTAGCGAGGCCGGGCGAGGATCAACCGGATGCGTCCCGGCTCCTGGAGGGATTCGCCGCGTACGCAGAGGCGGTGAAGGCGGCGGCTCCCTTCGTGCTCGTGACGCCGGCGGCTCGGTCCGAGGACCCCACACGGGACTCCGAGGCCCGCCGCGAGGTGCGGAACTTCTACCGCGTCGCCGAGGAGATCCTGAAGGACAAGGGGGCGGCGGGCGTCCTCCGCACGACGTCTGCCGCGATCGGGCTGCGCCGGATCGAGCAGGAATTCCCGGCCCTGTATGAACTCATCGCCGAGCATGTCGATGGATACGGCTGGCTTCGTGCCCGGGGCTACCGGGCGCAACCCATGGGGGCAAAGGATGTGGTCGACCGCCTGCAGGTCGTCCTCCTGCGGTGGCCCCCGGAGGCCATCGAGCATCTGGCCCGGCACGAGACAGCCCCCGACGTCCTGCCGGGCAACGGTGCCGGCATCGACCTTCACCTGCAGGCCGAGGCCCTCGCCATGCCGTTCTTCGGAAAGATCGCCGCAGCGCTTGGTTGTACCACCCGGCAGGTCCTCTTCGCCTCGGCGGCGGAGATCGCGGCGGCCTTGGCGGGCCAGGCGCCGTTGCCAACCGAGGAAATCGATCGCAGGTTCCGGGACGGTTTCATCGGGGAGCGGATCGGCGAGCGCCTGGAGGTATCCGTGGACCCCTCGCCGTCGCGCTCGATTGACGGCGGGGGAGCGGCACCGCCGCTCACGGGGATGACCGGGTGCCGGGGCCGAGCGGTGGGCCCGGTCAAGGTGATCCTCGATGCGTCCGACCTCGACCGCCTCGAGATCGGCGACATCCTCGTCACCGCGGCGAGCACGACGGACATGATGGGTGGCAGCACCGTCTTTCCCGCCCGAGGGGGCGGACCCCCTGCCATCGACAAGGCGCTGGCCATCGTCGCGGACGAAGGCGGCTTGCTGAGTCACGCAGCCATTGTCTGCCGGGAGCGCGGCATCCCCTGCGTCCTCGGAACGGAGTTCGCCACGAGGAGCCTGCACGACGGCGAGATCGTCGAGGTCGACGCGACGCGGGCAAACGGGACGGTCCTTCGGTGGGAGCTGCCCTGAGCCCGGTGAACACGGCTCCGGAGCAGGCCCCCGGCCAGTTCAGCCGGCGACGTGGCGGGACGACTCCTGCTCCAGCCATTTCTCGGCCCTCGCGAGGCGTCGCTCCAGGTCGTCCACCGTGGCCTCGCTGATCTTGCGCAGGCCCGTGATCCGGTTCAGCTCGTTGTTGACCGCGGCATGGGTCAGCCCCGTCTGGCGGGCGATGGCCCGCACCTTGTTGGTGTTGGCCTCTCGCAACCAACTCTTGTGCTCGCGCAGGGTGCGGCCCTCCGGCAGCCGTCCGGCCGCCGTCCGTCCGGCCGGTGGCAGCGGCGGCAACGGGA
>WNFD01007824.1_pt1 | contig 12169 bp, 9 predicted proteins | sample 5400491 | NCBI WGS metagenome assembly WNFD01 (sample SAMN13153343, study PRJNA577476) | soil metagenome | isolation source: 120 cm saprolite under Douglas fir tree site 2 hole 2 replicate 2 | place: USA:California | collected 2015-04-18 | reverse complement strand
CTGACGGCGGGCGACCCGGACCTGGCGACTACGCGGGAGATTGCGCTGGCGGCGATCGATCACGGCGCGGATGTGATTGAGCTGGGGGTTCCGTTCAGCGATCCGCTGGCGGATGGGCCGGTGATTCAGCGGGCTAGTGAACGGGCAGTTGCACGAGGGACTCGGCTGACGGATGTGCTGGGGCTGGCGAAGGAGTTGAGGGCGGCTCGGCCTGCTGCGGGGTTGATTTTGTTTTCGTATCTGAATCCTGTGGTGCGGATGGGGATGAAGACATTCTGCGCGCAGGCTGCGGATGCGGGCGCGGATGGCGTGTTGCTGACGGACATGATTGTGGAGGAGGCAGGGGACTATCTGGAGGCTATGCACGAGCATAAGCTGGCTCCGGTATTTCTGGCTGCTCCTACAAGCCCAGATGCTCGGCTGAAGGCTATTGCGGAGGCTTCGCAGGGCTTTGTGTACGCGATTTCGCGGCTGGGGGTTACGGGGACGCGAAAGAAGATTGAGGGGGATGCCTCGGAGCTGGTGGATAGGCTGCGACAGTTTACGAAGCTGCCTATTGCTGTGGGCTTTGGGATCTCGAATGCGGACCATGTGAAGGCCGTGGGCGAGTTTGCGGATGCGGCGATTATCGGCAGCGCGCTGGTGGCGTTGATCGAGAAGAGCGAGCCGGCCGAGGCACCTGCTGCGGTGGGACGGTTCATTGCGGGGCTGCGGGGATGAGTCCTGAGAGTGGAGTTGAGGCGATGGCCGGCGGTTATCATGGAATGTACAAAAATATTCCGCAGCGGGCGAAACCGGAGAGCGCAAGGCCGGGACGAATGCCGCTGCATCCTGAGGTTACTGCATGGAGATATCCGACTGGCGGAAGAGGATTGATGAGCTGGATGAGCAGATTGTTCGGCTTATCAGCCAGCGTGCAGAGGCTGCGCAGGCTATCGGTGAGATTAAGAAGACAGCCGAGCTGCCGGTCTACGAGCCGCGGCGGGAGCAGGCGGTCTTCGAGCATGTACGGGCGGTCAACCCCGGGCCTCTGGACGATGCCGAGATGCTGCATGTGTATGAACGGATTGTCGACGTGATGCGGACGTTGCAGCGGCGAAACCACTAGAGTGATTTTTCGAGTTGAGACTTAGATATATTTTGTATCGAATTTAGTTACATATAAAGAGAGCGAAGCTAAAACCATGATCGTAGCGATGCAGGACCAGGCAACAGAGGAGAATATACAGCAGGTGATCGAGCGGAGCACTTCGAGGTTGCGGAGTTCAAGGTGCTGGCTGGCGTGTATGACGCGTACCGGATCTCGTCGCCCTACAAGCTGGCTGGACGGAGCTTCCGCCCGGAAGGGACGAAGGTTACGTTCCCGAATGGCGTGGTGGTTGGCGGCAACGAGGTAGTGGTGATGGCGGGGCCGTGCTCGGTTGAGTCGCGCGACCAGATTCTGCTGAGCGCGAAGCAGGTTGCGGCGGCGGGAGCGAAGTTCCTGCGTGGCGGAGCCTTCAAGCCGCGTAGCTCGCCGTATAGCTTCCAGGGGCTGGGGCTGGAGGGTTTGAAGCTGCTGCGCGATGTGAGCAACGAGACCGGGCTGCTGGTGATCACCGAGGTGATGGAGATCCGGGCTGCTGGTGATCACCGAGGTGATGGAGATCTCGCAGATCGAGCTGATGCTGCCGTACATCGACTGCTTCCAGGTGGGCGCGCGGAACATGCAGAACTTCAACCTGCTGCGCGAGCTTGGCCATGTGCGCAAGCCGGTGCTGTTGAAGCGCGGAATTTCGGCGACGATCGAAGAGGTGCTGTTGTCGGCGGAGTACATTCTGTCGGGCGGCAACTACGACCTGATGCTGTGTGAGCGCGGGATCAGGACCTATGAGACTTACACCCGCAACACGATGGACATCTCGGCAATTCCAGTGCTGAAGAAGCTGACACACCTGCCGGTGATGGGCGATCCGTCGCATGGTGTGGGCATTCGCGACCTGGTGCCGCCGATGGCGCTGGCTAGCGTTGCGGCCGGAGCGGACGGACTGCTGATGGAGATGCATCCGAATCCGGACAAGGCGATGAGCGATGGTGCGCAGAGCCTGTACCCGGAGCAGTTGGAGAAGCTGATGGCGCAGTTGCGACAGCTGGCGACTGTAGTCGGACGTACGGTTGCCTAGGACGACTGCTAGATTATGGCTTCGAGTGCTATAGAACGCGTTCTCATCATCGGTACGGGGCTGATCGGGGCTTCGGCCGGGCTGGCTCTGCGAGATGCGGGGTTTGTGGGCCGTATCGATGGATGGGACGTGAGTTCGTTGGAGAGAGCGGCGGCGCTGCAGATGGGCGCGGTCCATGGCGTGGCTGCCGACCGCGAGGCGGCGCTGGAGCTGGCGCGTGCGGCGGATGTGATCGTGCTGGCAGTGCCGGTGCTGGCGATCAAGGACTGGATGCAGCAGCTGGCGCCGATTCTGCGTGCGGGCCAACTGGTGACGGATGTGGGGAGTACGAAGCTCGAGATTGCGGAGCTTGGAGCGAGGCTGTTCGGCGGGCCGGAGTCTGCTGGATTTCTGCCGGGGCATCCGATGGCTGGCAAGGAGTCAGGTGGCGCGATGCTGGGCGAGGCGAAGCTCTTCAACGGGGCGATGTGGTTGTTTACGCCGACCGAGACCGAGGCGACTGCGATCGATAAGGAGTGGCGGAGGTGGGTGGGCTTCTTTGGAGCGCGCACGCTGGATATGGATGCTGCGCGGCATGATGAGCTGTGCGCCTGGGTGAGCCATCTGCCGCAGATGCTATCGACGGCTCTGTCAGCGCTGCTCGAAGATCGGTTTGGCAATGCGCCTGAGATTGCGGCGATCGGTGGACGGGCGCTGCGGGAGACGACGCGGCTGGGGGCGAGCCCGTACAGCATGTGGCGAGATGTTGCGATGACGAACACGGGGCCGATTGCGGACACACTGCTGGCTCTGGAGCAGCGGCTGATGCATGTGCGGGAGAATCTGCGGACACCGGAGCTGCGGGAGGAGTTTTTGCTGGCGAATGAGTTTCGCAAAAAGCATTAGTTTGCGGTTGAAGTGCATCGGGAGATCTGTGAACGATTTGAAGAATGATCTGAATATCAGCCTGGCGGATGTGGTGGCGGCGCGCGAGCGGCTGCGCGGCTCTATCTATTACTCGCCTTGTCCGCACTCGCAGATGCTCTCTGCGCTGACAGGGCAGGAGATCTATCTGAAGCTTGAGAACCTGCAGATGACGGGCAGCTTCAAGGAGCGCGGCGCGCTGAACCGGATTGCGATGCTGACGCCGGAGCAGGCAGCGCGCGGCGTGGTTGCGGCGAGCGCGGGGAACCATGCGCAGGGGGTGGCGTATCACGCGACCAAGCGGGGGATTCGTGCTCTGATCGTGATGCCGCTGGCGACGCCGCTGGTGAAGGTGACGGCTACGCGCGGGTTCGGCGCTGAGGTGGTGCTGCATGGGGCGAACTACGACGAGGCATGTGTAGAGGCCACGCGGCTGTGCGAGGCGGAGGGGATGACGTTTATCCATCCGTTCGACGATCCGATCGTGATGGCTGGACAGGGAACGATTGGGCTGGAGTTGCTGGAGCAGGTGCCGCAGCTGGAGGCGGTGGTGGTGCCGGTCGGCGGAGGTGGGCTGATTGGCGGGATTGCGTGTGCGATCAAGGAGTCGCGGCCAGATATCAGGGTTGTCGGTGTGCAGACTTCGCGGCTGCCGTCGATGGCGATGGCGGTGGAGCAGCATCATCCGGTGACGCTGGAGGCGGCGACGACGATTGCGGATGGTATCGCGGTGCGGCGAGCGGGGGATGTCACTTTCCCTGTGGTGGACAAGTATGTCGATGAGATCGTGACCGTCGATGAGGACGAGATTGCGTCGGCGATTCTGGTGCTTTTAGAGCGGGAGAAGACGCTGGCTGAGGGGGCGGGTGCTACGGCGCTGGCGGCTTTGCTGCAGAAGAAGACGACGCTGAATGGAGCGCACATGGCGGTTCTGGTAGGCGGGGGCAATATCGATGTGACGTTGCTGGCGCGGATTATCGAGCGGGGCCTGGTGCAGGATGGGCGAATGATCCGGCTTCGGATTCATCTGCTGGATAAGCCGGGCGCGCTGGCGGAGCTTACGCGGCTGATCGCGAACTATCGCGCCAACATTGTGGATACGCTGTACAACAGGGCTTATTATGGCGTGAATCTTGGTAACACAACGATCGATATCACGCTGGAGACGCGTGGACGTGAGCAGGTGGCAGAGCTGCTGGCTGCGCTGACGTCCGAGGGGTACGAGCACAGCAGGGTGTTGTAAAGAGCTTTGAGCTGTGAGTGGTGAGCTTTGAGTGGACGCGACTAGATTCGGGTGAACTGGGTCTGTTGTTTTTCGCGGTGGCGTTCGATAGCAAGCTGGATGAGGCGGTCGATGAGCTGTTTGTAGGGCAGGCCGGTGGCTTCCCAGAGTTTGGGATACATGCTGATGCTGGTGAAGCCGGGCATGGTATTGATCTCGTTGAGGTAGATGCGGGGTTTCGTACCCTTTTTCGCTGGTTCCATGAGGAAGTCGACGCGGGCGAGGCCGGCGCAGTCGCAGGCGCGGAAGGCGGCTATGGCCATCTGGCGGATCTGCCTGGATTCGGCTGCGGTGAGCTTGGCGGGGATGATGGGGATGCTGGCGTCGGAGTGGTACTTGGCTTCGTAGTCGTAGAACTCGGCTCCGGGGACGATTTCGCCTACGACGGAGGCAACGGGCGAGTCGTTGCCGAGAACGGAGACCTCGAGTTCGCGGGGCTTGGCTCCGGGGCCGCCTACGCCTTGCTCGATGACGAGTTTGCGGTCGAAGCTGGCGGCGAGGTCCATCGCGGGGGCTAGTTCGCTGCGGTCGTGGACCTTGCTGATGCCTACGGAAGAGCCTAGATTCGCGGGTTTTACGAAGACCGGGTAGGTTAGGGATTTTTCGATGAGCTTGGTGCAGCGCCTGGGATCGGACTTCCATTCGCTGCGGATGAGGGCTAGGTGCGGGGTCTGGGGGAGGTTGGCAGCGGCGAAGAGCTGCTTCATGGCGGCCTTGTCCATGGCAGTGGCGGAGCCGAGGACGCCGGAGCCTACGTAGGCTATGTCGGCCAATTCGAAGAGGCCCTGGATGGTGCCGTCCTCGCCGAAGGTGCCGTGGAGGACGGGGAAGATGACGTCTAAGCGCTGGCTGAGGGCTCCGGTCTGGGCCAAGGAGCTGCTCTGGTGTGCGAGGTCGGCGCTGGCGCTTAGCTGGATGGTTTTGGTTTGCTTGAGGGGCGCGGGGTTTGCTTCGCCGCTCAGGAGATTCTGGGCTTCAGTGGAGGTGAGCCATTGGCCTTGCCTGGTGATGCCCATGGGGACTACGTCGTACTTCTTTTTGTCGATGGCTTTGAGGATGCTGGCGGCGGAGAGGAGAGAGATTTCGTGTTCGCCGGAGCGGCCGCCGAAGAGGATGCCTATGCGTAGTTTTTTCTTCATTGCTTTCGTGGGTTCCTCTTTCAGTCTCCAACAGATGTTGGCGGATCGTCTCGCCTGATACCGAGGGGTACCCCCTTAGGTATCTTTTTCGCAAAATCCTGCAGCATAAGGGTTTATCCGGCCATCTTTTCGTAAAATCTTCTATTCAGATGGGTTACGGGTAAAATCTTCTTAATAAAGGGGTTACGGGTTAAAGGAGAAAGCCCCGGTATGCCGGGGCTTTGGTCTATTTCTATTCTAGCAAATTGGGGGAACTGCTACGCCACCTCGATCTGGTTTGGTTTGATGGAGTTAGATGGTTTGGGGCTTGACACGATTTTATGTGGAAAAGTTTCGGCTGGGAAGGAAGGGCATACCCAGTGGAGAGGTTGCAGAAGAAGTGAGGGAGTGCAGTGAGAGGAGGGCATACCTGGGGAGACCCGAAGTAACGCCTTGGCGATCGATACAACGACAAGGGCAAAGACGAAATACAGGGATCTCTCCACTGCGCAACGGACGATAAGACCGTCCCTTGCTCCGGTCGAGATGACGTTTGTTTTGGGTTGGACGATAAGACCGTCCGTTGCTACCACCCCAGCGAGCAAGTGCGCTCGCTGGGGGTCCGGTTGCTCCGGTCGAGATGACGTGTGTTTTGGGTTGGGTTGGAGAGAACGAGCAACGGCACCCAGCAGTGTGGCCTATGGCTGGTTGATTGGTATGTAGACAGTCTACTGCTTAGAGGAGTAGATTGCCTACATCTATGATTGGAAGAAACAAATACAAGAACCGTATTGAGCTGTTGCAGGGCACACTTGACATGCTTATTCTCAAGACTCTGCAGTGGGGCCCTCAACATGGGTACGGCATCGTGCAGGCTCTCCGCGTCAATTCCGGGGAGGTCCTTCAGGTTGAGACTGGCTCCTTGTACCCTGCCCTTCACCGGTTGGAACGCCAGGGTTGGGTGAGTTCTGAGTGGAAGCAGACTGAGAGCAATCAACGCGCCAAGTACTACCGCGTTACTGCCGCTGGCAAGAAACAACTGGCCTCTGATCTCGATCGGTGGCAGCAGATCGTCGAAGCAATCGGGTTGATTATTGGTCCCGAGCCGAAAGGAGGGGGTGCGTGAGTTTCTTGCCCAAGTCATTGGCCCAGCGCAAAGACGAGCTTGAGGAGGAGATTCAGGCTCATCTCCAGATGGCGATGCAAGATCGCAAGGATCGAGGCGAGTCGGCAGAAGAGGCGCGGAGTGGGGCGCTGCGAGAGCTTGGGAATGTCGCGCTGGTCAAAGATGTGACGCGTGAGATGTGGGGCTGGGTTTGGCTGGAGCGTCTGGGACAGGATCTGAAGTATGCACTGCGGCAGTTGCGGAGGTCTCCAGGGTTCACGATCACGGTTATCGGAACGCTTGCGCTTGGTTTGGGTGCGACCGCTGCGATGTTCACCGTCGTCGATCGTGTTTTGTTACGGCCGCTACCGTACACAAATGCGCGTGAACTGGTGGAGATCAAAGAGGCAGGCAAGAAGGATGGCGTCAATTGGGGAGCGCCCTTTCTCGATCTGCAACAGTGGCGGGAGCGCAGTCATAGTCTAAGAGACCTTGCATTCTATGAGACCAATGCAAATATTGGGCATCTGTCTTTCCTGGAAGGAGATACCGGTTCGACACAGGTCAACGCTACGAGGATAAGTGGAAACCTATTGGCGACATTAGGGGTGAGTCCAGCGATGGGCCGCTCTTTTGAGGAGCAGCCGGAGAGCGGGGCTGTGCAAGGAGGCGACGTACACACGATTCTGCTTAGTGATGCAGTGTGGCGGACTGTCTTCGGCAGCGACCCGAAGATTCTCGGCAGGATGGTGAAGCTGAGTGGGGGATCGTACGAGGTAGCAGGGGTCATGCCACGCGGCTTTACTTTTCCTTTCGGCGGAGCGAACCCGGTGGTGTGGACACCTGTTGTGCTTGCCGAGGCAGACAAGGTGCGGACAGCGCATGCTACGCCGAACTACCAGGTGATTGCTCGATTGAGGAGTGGGGTTAGGGTAAATGCCGCAGAGGCAGAGCTGAAGGTGATCCAGGCAGAGGTGGCCAAGGCGTACACCGATCCGTATGTGCGTGAGCAGGTCACTTCGGTCCAGGTGCAGCGATATGGCGATTCGCTGGTGAAGGGAGATGTGAGAAAGTCACTGCTGGCGCTGTTTGGAGCAGCAGGTGTGTTGTGGCTGATTGCCTGCGTGAATGTGACGAGCCTTTTGCTGGCACGAGCGACGGCCAGGCAGCGGGAGATTGCTGTGCGTGGAGCACTGGGGGCAAGCCGGTGGCGCATCGTGCAGCAACTTCTGATTGAAGGGCTTGTGCTGAGTGGAGTTGCTTCGCTGTTGGGAGTTGGTTTGGCCACGCTGACTCTGAGGCTGTTCGAGCATGGACTGACGACGCAGTTCCAAATCTATACAAAGATGACGCCGAATCTTTCCGTTGTCGGTGTCTTGCTTGCACTAACGGTGGTCAGCGCGTTGGTGTCATCGGCGTGGCCCGCTATTGCAGCAGCCAAAACAGCCATCGAACCCGCGCTGCGTCAGGGTAGTTCGCAGAGTGGCGCAGGGAGAACGCAATTTCGAATGCGTGCGCTGTTGGTAGTGGCAGAGATTGCAATGTCGCTTACGTTGCTGGTTGGATGCGGGTTGCTGCTACGTACGATCTATGCGTTGAAGCATGTGCCTCTGGGGTTCCGAACCGATCATGTGATCGTTGCCAACATGAGCGTACCCGCATACAAGTTCGCGGGAAGAGATATGCCCGCAGAGCTCTACCAGCCTTTGTTGGAGCGGGTGCAACATTTGCCTGGAGTGCAGAGCGCCGCATTGATGACGGAGGTGCCGCTCGGCAAGACCTTTCAGATGATCTTTACGTTTTCAACTGAAGGAAAGAGTGCAGCCGATGTGAGAAGACGGGAGATGCGATCGCAGTTTCGCGCCGTGGGGCCGGAGATGCAGAAGGTGTTTGGTTTCCGGATGCTGAAGGGGAGATTCTTCAATGAAGGAGATACGCCCAGCTCACAGCCTGTCGTGGTGGTGAATCGTGCGTTTGTGAAGGCGTATTACGGTGACGATCAGGACCCGGGAAAGATCCTGGGTGAGACGCTTCTCAACTACAAAAAAGATAGGCGGGCGGTTGTCGTTGGTGTGCTCGATGATGAACGTCAGGTGTCCATTGCGGAACAGTCACAGCCGGAGATTGAGGTTTGTCTTCCGCAGATCACGCCTGACAGTTCCTTTTACAAAGGCGCGACAGGAATGGCGATGGATCTAGCCGTGCGGACAGAGCGCAGTTCTGCTTCGATTGTTCCTGAGCTGCGTGAGTTGTTGCGAAACGCGAGTCCGGAGTTCGCTGCCAGCAACTTTACGACTATGGACCAGGTGGTTGAGGACTCGTACGGCAGCCAGCAGCTTGCTGCGAGACTGCTGGAGATCTTTGGCGGTGCGGCACTACTGCTGTGCGTGGCCGGGATCTATGGACTGCTGGCTTATCTCGTTACACAGCGGACCAAAGAGTTGGGGCTCCGGATCGCCTTAGGGGCGCAGCGCGGCGAAGTGATGTGGCTGGTCCTGCGGCAGGCCAGCTGGATGCTGCTCACTGGGTCGGTCGTGGGATTGATCCTCGCTTACCTCTCAAGCCTCCTGTTAAGAACGTTCCTTTATGGCGTCAAGCCGCATGATCCGTGGACGATGGGAGCAGGCACTCTCCTGCTCCTCGGTGGCGGGCTGGCAGCCGCGTATTTACCGGCCCGACGGGCGGCGAGCGTCGACCCCATGCAGGCGCTGCGAACAGAGTGAGATGCGCGCAGAGCGGGAATGCCCATCTTCGTGCCGACAGAGCGGTCGCGAAGATGGGCTCCCGGTTGCGTGGCCTCGTTTGTTGACGCGTTAGCAGGCGTGCGTTTGAAGCAGGTGGGGGTAGGGATGGGCGAGGGCGTTGAGCTTGCCGTCCGGCAACTGCATGACTTCGAGGAAGGAGGTTTGGAAGCTCTGCATGTCTGAGGGGCTGCCTACGGTGACGCGCGAGTAGTTCGGCCAGATGGCCCAGGTGCTGCCGATCTTAACGCTGCGGTGCGCGAGGGCATTGGTGACGGGCGCGGCGGGGAAGGAGAGCGGTTCGCGCGTAGCGCGAATACCCCAACCTTCACGATGAGACCGTGAAGGATGGGGCACCCGCACCCGGCAAAGGGATGGGGAATAACACGAACGGGGGATATCTCGGTCGTCTGATCGCTGATCCCATGTAAGTGGCGCGATTCTTGATACTTACGAGAATGTGCAAAATCTTGCATACAAATGCCGAAGGCACGATGATGCAAATTCCTGGTAGGGAACCTTAACCGAAAACACTAGATCGAAGGGGCCTATGTCTACAGATAGCAAGCAAGCCAATTGTATTTCGAAGAAACTGTTCCGTTTTCCTGTTGTTCTTTCATTGGTGCTCGTGGCGTTGGCGGTGACCGGCGCAATTGTTGTGGGTTGCGGTAATGGGCTCACCTCCCCTGTCACTTCTACTGCTACTTCCTCTCCTACTACTTCTTCTTCAACGGCGAAGGTTTCCTTGAAGTTGAGTGACCCTGCGACCTGCATGGCTCCCAGTGGGCCTTATGCGCACGTTTACATCACCATCAGCGATATCAAAGCGCATTCGAATGCGAACGCGGGGGACAGCGATGCGGGCTGGGTTGACCTGACTCCGGGCTTGTCGGCGGCACCGCAACAGGTTGACCTGTTGGGATTGGCGGATAATCAGTGCTTTCTGGGGACGCTGGGCGCGGCGGCGGAGCTGCAGCCGGGTAACTACCAGCAGATACGCGTGATTCTGGCCGACAATATCACTGTGGTTCAGGGCAAAAGCGATGGCTGCGCAAGCTGGGCAAACTGCCTGGTTTTAAATGATGGCAGTGAGTATCCATTGGAGCTTTCGAGCGAAGCGAAGACGGGTATCAAGATTCCTTTGGGACAGATTGCCAATGGCGGATTCAATGTTGCCGCGGGGCAGACAAAGGACCTGGATATCGACTTCGATACGTGCGCCTCGATTGTGCAGGAAGGGAACAAGTACCGTCTGAAGCCGGTGCTGCATGCCGGCGAGGTCAGCTCGACCGCCTCTTCGATCAACGGGACGGTGGTGGATAGCGCGACGGGAAACCACATTGATGGACAGGTGACAGTGGCTCTGGAGCAGAAGGATGCGACGGGCGTAGGCAGAGTTTTTATGAGCACACTGACCGATTCGAGCGGACAGTTTGTCTTCTGCCCGCTGCCCCTGGGGACCTATGACGTGGTGGTTGTGGGACAGAGTACGGCCGGAGTGGTTTACTCGCCGACCGTTGTCACGGGAGTTTCAACTGGTTCGTCGCTGTCTATCGTGCCGTTGCATGCGCTGCCGGTTGTGTCTGCGGGAGTGGCCACGTTGCATGGCACCGTGACTACGCAGGACAGCGCGAACCCGGCGGCTGGAACGCGTGCCCATTTGCAGTTGAGCATGCTGGAAGCGGTGAGCAGCACGCTGACCGTGACGGTGCCGCTGGTTCCGAATGCGAGCCAGTCGAGTGTAGTGAGTGCGCTTGCAACCTCGAGCAACCTTGCCTGCCCGATTGGGACGGACTGCGTGAGTTACAACCTGAAGGTGCCAGCTGGGCCGGCGTTTGTGGGGGTGTTCTCCGCCGGCGGAACGACGCTGACGCAGAGCGCGCTTCCGGCGTCGTACCAGGTGGATGGGATTGCGTCCGTACCATCCTCGGGCGGGGTGTTGGATTGTTCGCCCAGTGAGTTGAGGTCGATAGCTGTGACGCCGGTTGCCGGAGTTCCTTCGTCGGTTTCCACGCTGGCGTTTGTTGGATGCCAGTAATTTGGAAGAGCATTTGTTACAAAAGCAAAGGCCACCCTGTACAGGGTGGCCTTTTTTATGGGTACCGCGGTTTGAGGGCAGCTAGACCTCCCTGTTATGTTACTCATAAATCGCAACTTACAAGTGCTTATGAAAATGCACAAAACCATGCCCGCAAATCCTGCATCGTAGATATCGGATTGCCTATCAGAGAGCACGTCAGGTAGGTATTTGATAACGACGCATTACTGATCGAAGGGGCCCATGTCTATAGATAGTGATAGTAAGCAAGTCAGTTGCAGGTCGAAGAAGGTGTTCCGTTCTCCTATTTCTCTTTCATTTCCTATTTCTCTTTCATTGATGCTTGTGGCGTTGGCAGTGACCGGCGCAATTGTTGTGGGTTGCGGTAACGGGATGACCTCCTCTACCACTTCTGCTTCTTCCATGGCGAAGGTATCGGTAATGTTGAGTGACCCTGCGACGTGCATGGCTCCGAATGGGCCCTATATGCACGTTTATGTAACAGTCACCGACGTCAAAGCGCATGTGAATGCGAATGCCGGGGACAGCGACGCGGGTTGGGTTGACCTGACTCCGTCCCTATCCAAAGCTCCCCAACAGGTCGATCTCCTGGGACTGGCGAGCAACCAGTGCTTTCTGGCGACGCTGGGCGATGCGCAGGAGCTGCAGCCGGGCAACTACCAGCAGATACGCGTGATTCTGGCGGACAACTCGACCGCGGCTCAGAACAAGAGCAATCCCTGCCAGACCTCGGCAAACTGCGTGGTTTTGAATGACGGCAGTACCTATCCGTTGCAGCTTTCGAGCGAATCGAAGACCG
>WNFD01010124.1_pt1 | contig 12173 bp, 11 predicted proteins | sample 5400491 | NCBI WGS metagenome assembly WNFD01 (sample SAMN13153343, study PRJNA577476) | soil metagenome | isolation source: 120 cm saprolite under Douglas fir tree site 2 hole 2 replicate 2 | place: USA:California | collected 2015-04-18 | reverse complement strand
GATCAACGAGGTCGCTCGAGTCATGCGATGCAGCGAGGCAGCGAGCCGGCGGTCAAGCAGCTGACCTTTCGCGGCTGCGACGCAATTCGGCGCCGCCTGACGAGCGAATCTGCGGTGAATGCGACATGACTCAGCTCGTCACGGACGAGGAACTTCAACAGCGGCTCCGCGGCCTTCATGGGTCGGTGACGCTCAGTCAGAAGGACGCGCATGCCCTGGAGAGCCTGTCACGCACTAGCGTCTTCGCTCCCGCCTCCCAGACTCCCAGGCGCGGCACCAGCAGGCGCAATTTGCTGCTGCAGGTGGCGGGCGGTGTGGCAACGGTGGCCGTCGGGGGCGCGGTAGCCGTTGCCATCCTCCTCAGCCACGGGTACCTTCGCCAGAACTCGCTGCCATCGCCAAATGGAATCGAGCGGGCTCTCTCGGCGGGTGCGCCCGCGGCGATCGGTCCAACTCCGGCGCGATCGTTCGTCTGGCTTACCGGCGTGATCACCGATCCACCGCAGCCGAGCGGCAACCAGGCCGCGCGAATCACTGGCACGAGTGTTGCGGTGCTCGACTGGTCCGGTGCCGTTCGCTATCGGTTTCAACTCCAGCATCCGGCCGCCCGGGATGTGCCGGCTGGAATCCAGGCGATTTCGACAGACGGAACCCGGGCGCTATTGGACGACGGTACCGTCCTCGATCAAACCGGGGCGGTTGTCGGCAAAATCGCGTCTCTGAAGATGACGGGTCAACCCGGCAACTCGATGCGGTGGATGAGTGAGCGACGGCAAGCACGTGTGCGCGGCCGTCTCCAACGAGCCGGTGGCTCCCTTTGTTGCGCCAGCGCCCAAGGGCCAGCCGAATCCATCGCCGCTGCCGGTCCCGCCGTATGCGAAGTCGGGCGCCGATCACAGCGTGACCCTGAAGGTCTTCGGGCTCGACGGGAGCGTGCGCACCGTCACGACGGTTGGCACTGGTCCCCTTACCGGGGGTTCGGGCTTCTTCGGTGATTCCGCGGGCGTGCTGGCCTGCAATGCGACCACTGACCTGGCCGTCGTCGCCCGTTACCACGATGCCGACACCAGCGCCGCCGGCCAGCAGTCCACGACGAACATGACGGTAAGCCTGTGGGCCATCAAAGTCTCGACCGGCGCGACGCTCTTTCACACGCCGGAGACTCGGATGGCATTGGGGCGCGCGTTCTTCTTCGGCTCGGAGAACGGCAAGCTTGCCGTCGAGTTCCTGTGGAACAGCAAGGTTTGGGGGAGCGAGACCGACGTCGTTCTCGAGATGCCCTCGGGCCGTGTCGTGCCTGTGCTCGATTCGGAGGCCAGCCCTGATACGGCCGGGTTGAGCTCCGACGGGACCCGCATTCTCCGCCGGGTTGTTAACCAGGCAGGAACGACGACCGAGCTCAAGCTGATCGATGCCAGCGACGGGCGCGTTATGCGTCGGGTGACGATTCCCGGCATCCATGGCGCCGCTGCCGTTGCCCTTCCGGGTGGCTCAGCCTTCATGTTGCAGGTCGAGGGCTATCTCGCTCTGGTCGACGGGAACGGGGGCGTCACGCTCTTGCACCCCGACGTCAGTCTCACCGGGCCGGGCAGCGTCGGCCTTACCTGGTCCGGAGTGCAAGGTTAACCACCGGACGCTCCGCGACGCGACTGGGTCCGCCTTCACCCGAAAGTAGGGTGGCGGCGTCCGCCGCGTAGGGGATGTGGCATACGCGGGGAAATCCCAACATGACACATCATGAGTACTGAATCCGCGATCGCTTCCCACCGCAACGCAGCGTCGTCCACGCTGCCACGCAATCTGACGCTCGCGCTCGTCAGATCGCCGCGGCGCAACTGATGGTGGTGCTCGACGCCACCATCGTGAACATCGCGCTCCCCTCGATCCAGCGGGCGCTGCAGTTCAGGTCGACCGGCCTGGAATGGGTTGTCAACGCCTATTCGCTAACCTTCGGCGGCTTGCTGCTGCTCGGTGGCCGGGCGGGTGACCTCTTCGGGCGGCGGCGCATGTTCTTCATCGGGATCGTGCTCTTCACGCTCGACTCGCTGGCGGGTGGCTTGGCCACCAGCGCAACGTGCTGCCGGGTACGCCGCTGGCTTCGCGGTTGCCAGCGGGATCGCGTTGCTGGCGTTCGTAATGGCAGTCGTGGTAATCCGCGGGCGCCAAAGGTCACAAGTCGCCCAGGCCCAAGTCGAGAACGCCGCTTAGCGTCCGGATACGCGTGCCGTCAGGCGGGCGGCCATGATCTCGGCGAAGTGGCGAACGCGCAGAGCCCGGCCGCTGGCGTGGGCGGCACCCCGCAAATGCAGGATGCAGCCCGGGTTGTCCATGATGAGCAGGTCCGCCCCGGTGCTGTCGATGTTGGACAGCTTGCGCTCGACGATGCCGCGCGCCACCTCGGGCGCGTCGAACGAGGTGGAGCCGCCAAAGCCGCAGCAGACATTGGCCTCAGGGAGCTCGCGCAACTCGAGCCCGCAAACGTCGCTCAGCAGCCGCCGCGCCGCCTGATCCGCGTGCAGAACATTGAGACTCTGGCAGAACGGATGATAGGTGAGGACGTCGGCGGAAGGACCGGCCAGCGCTCCATCCGGTAACCGCGCAACAGTGTCGAGGAATGTTGCCAGATCGAGGACCCGTCCGCGGAGTCGTACCGCACGCGCCTTCCATTGCGGCTCGTTCTCGAGGAGGTGCGGATAGTCGTGGACCATGGCGGCGACGCAGGAGTTTGCGGCTGACACGATGTAGTCGGCCGTCGTCGATTCGAGCATCTCGATCGTTTGCTGAGCGAGCCGCCTGGCTCCGGTCGCGTCGCCGGAATCGACGAAGGGCAGGCCGCAGCAGTGTTGGGCTGGCGGGATGACGACACGCGCCCCGCACGCCGAAAGCAGCTTCACGGCGGCCTCGGCCTGCTCTGGCGCGAGTGGATCGGTGAGGCACTGGATGAAATAGGCGACGGTCAAGCCTTTGGCACCGCTGTTGGCGAGTGGCCCCGTTGTCGCGGGCTCGACGACGGGCTTCAGTCGCTGCCGGGCCAGTCGGACGCTCGGCGCCGGCGGGGTTCGCCAGCGATGGCGAGAGGGCAGAGGAAGTGGCAGGAATCCGTCGCGCGTGAGTGGCCTGCCGAGGACGGCCACTGCGCGAGCGAGCGCGCGGAAGAGGCGGGGCCGGCTCCAGACGAACAGGATCGTGCGCTTCGATGGTGAGAGTCCGTTGGCCGCGACCACCCGCTGACGGACATCGAGGATCTGTCGGGGTAGCGGGATGTCGACCGGGCAAACTGACTGGCATGCGTTACAGCTGACGCAGAGCGATTGCGGACCCGCTGCGTATTCCAGGCCATGGTGGAAGGGCGTATTGACCAGGCCGATGGCGCCCGAGTAGATGTGGCCGAAGACATGGCCGCCGACGATCTGGTATGGCGGGCAGACGCTGGCGCAGGCCGCGCACCGGATGCAACGAAGCGCATCGATGAAGTCGGGATCGGCCCGCATCGCGCTGCGCCCGTTGTCGACGAACACATAATGCAGCTCGCGCCCGGGGCGATCGGGACCACTGATGAAGGTGACGTAGGACGTGATGTGCTGGCCGGTGGCGGAGCGCGGCAGGAGGCGCAGCTGCGTCATCGCGTCATCGAAGGTCGCCACCAGCTTTTCGTATCCGACCAGGACCACGTGCACATCAGGAAGGGTCGTGACCATGGCCTCGTTGCCCTCGTTCGTGATGATCATGGTCGTCCCGGTCTCTGCGATCAGTGCGTTTGCGCCGGTCATGCCGACGCGGGCGGCGAGAAAGTCTTTGCGCAGCTCGGTCCGCGCCAGGCCGACTTGCTCGCCGACATCCTCGCGCGAGACCTCCCTGCCGGTAGCTTCGGAGAATGTCTCGCCGACCTGCTTCCGGCTGAGGTGAATCGCCGGCATCACCATGTGGGAGGGCGTCTCGTGCCGCAGCTGGACGATCCATTCGCCAAGGTCGGTCTCAACGGCACGGATCCCGCGCGCCTCGAGGTCATGGTTGAGGAAGACCTCTTCGCTGACCATCGACTTGCTCTTGACCAGGATGGTCGAACCGGTTCGCTCGCACAGGCTCAGGATGTAGTGGGTGGCGTCATCCGGGTTCGACGCCTGGTAGACGAAGGCGCCGTTGGCTTCGGCGCCGGCCTTGAATCGGGCAAAGACGGCCTCCTGGTCGTGGATCACCGCGTCCTTGGCGCTGGCGAGCTGCTTGCGCAGCGTGTTGAACTCGTCTTCGCCGGACTGTCCATCGGGGCCGACATAGTCGGCGAACCGCTCGTCGCGGCTTTGCCGCCAGCCGCGCTGAAACGCCAGCAGGTTCGTGCGGAGTTGGATGTCGCGAACAGCTTTCCGATAGCGATCGCCGAAGCTGGTGCCGGTCACGGTGTCAGTCGCCATCGATCAGCACGACGTGGAGTGCGCGCGGTCCCTGGACCCCAATCGTCAGCACCCGCTCGATGTCGGCGGTGCGGCTCGGACCGGTGACGAATCCCACGTAGCGCAGCTGGTCCGGACCGGGGCGCGCCAGCGACCGGATCGTCGTGGCGGCTTCGTCGAGTGAGGGGACCAGGCCGCTCGCGTTGACCACGACGACGTGTGTTCGGGCGAGCATCCCGACCATCCGGGCTTGCGGGTCGTTCGACCCAAGCATTACCGATCCGGTTTCGGCCACGGCGAGACGGCCGACGGAGACGCCCAGGTCGGCGTCCGCTACCTCGGTGACCGATCCGCCGACGAGGGCGCCGGCCGGGGCGAACGGCGCACCTTCGGGAGTCGATGTCACCCGGACGGCCTCGAGCCGCCGAGCCAGTTCTCCAACGGCCGCGACCGCGGCAGCCGCGTCGAGGACGCGCTCAACGGTTGCACCGGCCTGGCCCGCCCGCTGGCGAAATCGCTCGCTCAGCGCGCCGGCGCCCGCCGGCTCGGCCTCCATCGTTATTTGCCTCCCGTCATCCCGCCATCGACGATCAGACCGGAGCCCATCACGAAGCGCGACTCATCGGAGGCGAGGTAGAGCGCCGCGTAGGCCACGTCCTCCGGACGTCCGAGCTCACCGCCCAATTGCCGCTTGCGGATGGAATTGAGACCGTCCTCGTAGTTGGCATACGACTCGCGCAGGTAGCGCTCGACGAAGGGCGTCAGGATCGTTCCCGGCATCAGTGCATTGACGCGCACGCCAGAGGGCGCGCAGTCCACCTGCATCGATTTGGTCATGGCGAGCACCGCCCCCTTGGACGCGGCGTACGACACGCGGCGCGCCAGTCCGATGTCCGCGATCCCCGACGACATGTTGATCACCGAGCCGGACCGCTGCGCGAGCATGTGCGGCACCACGGCGCGGCACATCAGGTAAACGCCGCGGACATTCACCCGCATGACCCGGTCGAAGAGGTCGGGATCGGTTTCCTCGACCGTCCCGACGCCGGGAATGCCGGCGTTGTTAAAGACAACGTCGATCCGGCCAAAGCGCTTGAGCGTCGCGTCCGTGGCGGCCCTCGTCTGCGCCTCATCGGTGACGTCCACCCGGACGTCATCGGCGTCGCCACCCGCGTCCCTGATCGCGGCAACCGTACGCTGGGCGGCCGCGCCGTCGATGTCGGCGACCATGACGTGCGCCCCCTCGCGGCCAAAGAGCCTCGCGGTGGCGTCACCAATGCCGGAGCCGGCACCGGTCACGAGACAAACCTTGTCGCTCAGTCGTGGCATCGCTCAGGCCCGGTCGGTCCCGATGACGCGGGCGATGCCGAGCGCGATCAAGATGATGGCGCCGTCCACCGCATCGATCCAGGTGGAGCTGATGTTGGACAGGGTCAGGATGTTGGTCACCAGCGAGAGCAGGATCACGCCGGTGAGCGCCCCGATCATCCGGCCCCGGCCGCCGTCGAGCGAGATGCCGCCGATGACCGCGGCGGCAAAGACACCGAAGATCAGGTCCGAGCCTTGACCTGCCGTCACGGCGGTCACGCGGCCGGCTTGCATGAGTCCGCCCACCGCGGCCAGCACGCTGGCGACCATGAAGACCCCGATCCGGATCCGGTCGACCTTGATGCCCGCGGCGCGGGCGGCCTCCAGGTTGCCGCCAATCGCGTACATCGCCCGGCCGACCCGATGGTAGCGAAGGAAGAGCGCGGCCGCGATGAAGACGGCGGTCGTGACCCAGACGGCGACCGGGATGCCCAACCACGACTCGGATCCCAGGTATATGTAGGCGGCCGGCAGGTGGTAGACCGTCTGTCCGCCCAGCCAGCCGAGTTGCAGACCGGTGAGGAGGATACTCATCGCCAGCGTAAAGATGAAGGCATTGAAATTGCCCTTGATGACCGAGATGCCGTTGAAGGTCCCCACGGCGAGACCGACCAGCAGCACCACCAGCAGCCCGACCCATGGGCTCCATTCCGTGCCCAGGCCCTCGCTGGCTTTGGGCGCGATCAGCCAGGCGCCCAGCAACGGAGCCAGGCCAAACGTGCCCTGCAGGGAGATGTCGAACTTGCCGGTGAGCAGGATCAGCGACTCGGCCACCACGACCATCCCGAGCGCCGCACCGCCCTGCGCGACGTTGATCAGGTTGGATGAAGTGAAGAAGACGGAATTCACGAGGGCGCCGGCGATCATCAGCAGGATGATCACGGGCACCAGCGTCAACTCCCGGAACCAGTTCACCACCATGAGTCGAGGATCTCGGCGCCGCATCGCCGTGCCCTGACCCTGGGTGGCGGGCTTGACCGCGCGCTCAGCCATCGAGGCCCTCGACCGCCGAGATCAGCTGCTGCCGGTCCCAGGGCGGCTCGGCGAACTCCCGTGAAATCTTTCCTCGCACCATGACCAGCAACCGGGTGCAGATCCGCAGGTCCTCAAAGTCGTCCGAGACCACGAGGACCGCCATGCCTTCGTCCCGGGCCTGCCCGATGGTGTCGAGCAGGCGCTCCTTGGCCGCGACATCGACGCCGACGGTCGGGTTCACCACCACCAGCACGGATGGGTCGGAGGCGAGGGCGCGTCCCACGACCACCTTCTGCTGGTTCCCGCCGCTCAGGCTCGACACGGGCTGCTGCAGCGAGCTGGCGACAATGTGAAGTTTTTCAACCTGCTGGGCACCAACCGCATCGCGGGCTTCGACCAAGACCAGGCCCAGCGCGCTCGATACCCGCTCGAGCACGGCCATTGTGAGGTTTTCAGCGAGGCCGAGTTGCGGGGCGAAGCCGCGCGCATGCCGGTCCTGGGGCACGTAGCCGACTCCAAGACTGAGCACGGCGTCGACTTTACCCGGTGGCACGCGCCGGCCATGGATGCTGACCCACCCGGACCTCGGCTTGACCAGCCCGATCACCGAGTCGGCCACCGTGGCGCTGCCCGACCCATCGAGACCAACCAGTCCCAGGCATTCGCCGGCGCGGATCGAGAAACTGACGGCGTCGACCGAACCACTCCGGGAGCGGACGGAGAGGTGGGACACTTCGAGCATCTGATCGCCGACCGCAGCCCGCGTCGGTGCCACCTCGATCTCCGTCACCCGGCGGGGTGGGGCGCTGCCGACCATGGCCGCGATCAGGCTGCCCTGGTTGACGTCCGCAACCTTGCCGCTCAGCACCAGCTCGCCGTCGCGCAGGACGCTGACCCGGTCGCAGATCTCGTAGATCTCCTCGAGGTGATGCGAGATATATAGGATGCCGACGCCGCCGTCGCGCAGGCGGCGCACGCGATCGAAGAGCCGTTCGATCGCGGCTTTTTCCAGGGCGGCCGTCGGCTCGTCGAGGATCAGGAAGCGGGCCCCGATCGAGAGTGCCCGGGCGATCTCGACGATCTGGCGTTGCTCGACCGTCAGGGTCGACGCCTGCTGATCGACATCGAGATCGAATCCCCACTCCAGCATTACGGCGTGGGCGCGCTCGCGCATCTCGCGCCAATCGACCAGCGGGCTACCACGCCGGCTGGTCGGCCGGTTGAGGAACACGTTTTCGGCGACGGTCAACGGCGGGACCACCATCGATCGTTGATAGACGCAGGCGACCTTCTCCAGCCAGGCGCTTCGGTCGGCGAGGCCGGGTGCGGATTCACCCGCCAGGCGGATGGTCCCGTGATCGGGCCGGCTCAGTCCGGTCATCAACGAGACCAGCGTCGACTTGCCGGCGCCGTTGCGGCCCACCAGCCCGTGACACTCGCCGGCCGACACCCCGAGGGAGACGTCGATCAGCGCCCGCGTTTCACCAAAGGTCTTGGAGACACGTTCCACTTCACCGACGAGGGGCCGGTGTTCAACCGGCCCCTCGGATGGGTTCCCCTGCATGTCAGGTTTTTTACACCTTCCGCAGACTTACGCCTTGTTGTTGCACCACAACGTCGAGCTATCAACCTGGGTCGATCCGGGGTCCCCGGCTTTGGTCACGAGCGGTGCCGCCAGCGCATCCTCGAGGTTGCCGGCGACGTTGACGATCTTGCTGCTGTGATCGGTCGCCTGGCCCTCGCTGTACTTGGTGCCGGCGATCGCCTGCTTGGCGTAGTAGATCGCGTAGTAGGCGTACTTGTCCGCGGGCTGGTCGATGGTCGCGTCCAGCTGGTTGCCACGGATCAGGTCACACTCATGCGGGGAGCCATCGTTGCCGACGAGCGGGATGTGGTTGGCCGCACCGACCTCGGCCCACTTGCTCTTCTGCTTCTCGGCGGCGATGATGCCGTCCTCCGGCACGCTCCAGTGGACGTAGATACCTTTCAGGTCGGAGATCGCGGTCAGCGCGGTCGTGGCATTCTGCACCGCCGGGTCCGTTCCCCAGTCTTTGGTCTCGTACGCCTTGACCTTCAGGTTGGGGTATTTCTGGCTGATGACGTTCTGGCACCCGGTGGCGCGGTCCCGGGCGTTCAGTGAGGTCAGGTCGCCCTCAACCATCGCGATCGTGCCCGATCCATTGGCGTGCGAGGCGATGTAATCGCACGACTTCGTACCATAGGCGGTGTTGTCGGCGCGCACGATCATGTAGACATTGCCCTGCGACGGCGCGACATCGACCGTGATCACGGGGATGTTCTTGCTCTTCGCGTAGTCGAGCGCCGGCGCGATGGCGGCGCTGTCCGCTGGGTTGATGATCAGCGCCTGAACACCCTGGGAAATCAGGGTCTTGACATCGTTGATCTGCTGGGCGGCCTCGTTGCCCTTAGCCTCGACGTTGGCGACCAGTGGGCCGACCAGGGTGACGCCCAGGTCGCTCTCGTACTGCTTCTCGTACTTCAGATAGTTACCCCAGAAGCCGGGGAGGTTGTAGGTCAAGACGACGCCGATCTTGGGTTTGCTCGAACCGCCGCTCGAATTGGCGCTGCTACCACACGCTGACAGCAGGGTCATCGCGGCGACGGCTATACAGCCCAACAACGCCGGTCGGCTATGCGCGACAGGCAATCTCACGGAATTCCCCTCCTTGTTTGTTCGCCTATACTTTCTAACAATTGACCCGATGTCTGACGGTCGCCGTTCAAGAAATTACCTTAGTTCGAGTTCGAGGCGCTGTCAAGGAGCACGGCCGTTGGCGCTAGCCATCCGATGTCTACCTCACCAGTCCTGCAACGGCCTCGCGCCAGGCCGACCCGTTGGGGTAGGCGTAGGTCGCCAGGGATTCCGGCTTCATCTGCGCGCTATAGCCCGGGGCCAGGGGGGCCTCGTAGCGGCCGCCGGTCACGCGGACCGGGTGGACGAAGTGCTCATGCAGGTGATCGACGAACTCACACACGCGGTTTTCGAGCGAGGCACCAACGCAGATGAAGTCGAAGATCGCGAGGTGCTGCACGTATTCGCACAACCCCACCCCACCGGCGTGCGGGCAGACGGGCACGCCAAAGCGCGCGGCCAGCAGCAGCACGGCCAACACCTCGTTCACGCCACCCAGCCGGCAGCTGTCGATCTGGCAGAAGTCGATCGCCTCCAGCTGCACTCTCGGATCCGTCGATGGCCGAGGAGGTCGTCTGGGCTGGTCGGCTCTTCGATCCACCAGGGCTCGCATTCGGCCAGCGCGCGGACCCCGGCGATGGCGTCGTCGACACCCCACACCTGGTTGGCGTCCAGCATCAGCCGGCGCTTCGGGCCGATGATGCGGCGCAGCAGCCGGGCGCGCCGCAAGTCGCTCTGCGGATCGGCGCCGACCTTCAGCTTGAAATGCTGGAACCCGGCGTCGACCGCCATCTGCGCCAGCGTCGCAATCTTCTCGTCGGTATAGCCGAGCCAACCGGCCGAGGTCGTGTAGGCCGGAAATCCTTCGCGCCGCATCTGAGCCTCCCGATCCACGCGCGAGCCGGCGTTCCGGCGCAGGATCTCCAGCGCCTGCGCCGGCGAGAGCGCATCCTCGATGTAGCGAAAGTCGATGCAGGCCACCAGATCCTCGGGGCTCATGTCGGCCAGCAGCTTCCAGAGTGGCTTGCCTTCGACCTTGGCGTAGAGGTCCCATACGGCGTTGACCAGGGCCGCGGTTGCCAGGTGGACGACGCCCTTCTCCGGGCCCAGCCATCGAAGCTGGCTGTCTCCGGCAAGCGACCGCCAGAACCCTGCCATGTCCGAGGTCAGGTCCTCGAGCGTCTTGCCGACGACGTGCGGGGCCAGGGCCTCGATCGCCGCGACGCAGAGCTCGGTGCCGCGTCCGATCGTGAAGGTGAGGCCGTGACCGCTGAGCCCGTCCTGATGATCGGTCTGCAGGACCACGTAGGCGGCGGAATAGTCTGGGTCGTGGTTCATCGCATCAGAGCCCGCCAACGAGCGCGAAGTCGGAAAGCGGACGTCATAGGTCACGGCCCGAGTGATGCGGATCCCCATTCCAGCAGGTGCATCTTGCCAAGTCATCCGATGTTTGTCAACATGCAGGGTATCGCCCGAGTTTGGCATGGCCAGTCAGACCGACATTCATCGGAGCTCTGTCAGGCACCGGCCCGGCAGCGCAGAATGCACGCGAGAGGGGACAGGACGTGACAGCACGCGAGATCAATCGGGAGGTCCGCCGGCGGCCCGCGGTGGCGCCCGGGCGCCCGCTGAAAACGGCAACCGTCACCGATGAGGCAATCGACAAGATCCGGCAGTTGATCATTTCCGGGGAATGGGGACCGGGGGACCGGCTGCCTCCCGAAGCCGAGTTGGCGGCGAAGCTCGGGCTCTCGCGCAACTCCTTACGCGAAGCGGTGCGCGCCCTCTCGATGGTGCGCGTGCTCGAGGTTCGCCAGGGGGATGGCACGTACGTCAGCAGCTTGGAGGCCGAGCTTTTGCTCGAGTCGATGCGGTTCGTCACCTACCTGCTGCGAGACCACACCGTGATCGAGCTCTTCGAGGTTCGCCGCATGCTCGAGCCGTCCGCCGCCGCGCTGGCCTCGGTCCGGATGGATGATGCCGGCCGTCAGGCGCTCAAGGCGCAGCTCGAGCGGATGATTGCCGCCCAGGCGGTCGAAGACCTGGTGGAAGCGGACGCCGCCTTCCACGCCTTGATCGCGAAAGCCAGCGGGAACTCGGTGCTCAGCTCGCTCCTAGACAGCCTGTCGTCGCGCACGATGCGGGCGCGCCTCTTGCGTGGCCGCATGGGTCAGCAGGCGCTGGAAGAAACCCGCGTCGAACACACCCAGATCTTCGAGGCGGTCACTGGCCGCGACCCGGAGCTGGCTCGCACCGCGGCCGCCGCCCATGTCGCGACCGGCGAGCGCTGGTTTCGCACCACCCTCGGAGCGGAGTCACGATGACGGTCGGACTGCACACGAGGCTCAAGGCCGGGGCCGAGGCGCGTTATGACGCGGCCCACGCCGCGGTCTGGCCGGAGATCCTCGCCGGCATGCGCCGCGCAGGCATCACACGGTGGCAGATTTTCCGGGATGGTCTCGACCTCTTCCACGTCATCGATTGCCAAGATTACGATCGCGCCATCGCCGAGCTGGCGCGCGACCCGGCGAACCAGCGCTGGCAGGCCGAGATGGCGCCGATGATGGCGGTCGCACACGACTACAGCGGCGGCAGCCGCGACCGTTTGCCGATCATCTTCGAGCTCTAGATCCGATGGATCGCCGCGCGCGAGTCGCACTCGGGCGTACCCGGTTGCAGCTCACGCGCCTGGGCCTCGGCACCGCTCCACTTGGCGGGCTTTATGCTGAGGTATCGGACGCCGACGCGCATGCGGTCGTCGACACCGCCTTCGACCTCGGCCTGCGATA
>WNFD01005978.1_pt1 | contig 12173 bp, 8 predicted proteins | sample 5400491 | NCBI WGS metagenome assembly WNFD01 (sample SAMN13153343, study PRJNA577476) | soil metagenome | isolation source: 120 cm saprolite under Douglas fir tree site 2 hole 2 replicate 2 | place: USA:California | collected 2015-04-18 | reverse complement strand
CTCGCTGTATCGCGCCGCGCGCCGCGCGTTCAACCGCAACGAGTACACGACCGCGGCGGAACTGTACACCCAACTGATCAAGCGCTACCCTCGCTCAGCCTACACGGGCGATGCCCATTACTGGGCGGCCTTCGCGCTGTTCCGGACCGGCGATGGGAGCAGCTTGAAGCAGGCGCGCACCTTGCTCGACACGCAGGAGCGCAACTACGCCCAAGCCAGTACCCGTCGCGACGCACCCCAGCTGTACACGCGCATCCAGACCGCGTTGGCCCAGCAGGGAGACGAGCCTGCCAGCATTTGGGTCCGCGACCACGCTGCCACCCCACGCGCTCCAGCTGCTCCTCGGGCACCGACGGCGGTAGCGGGGCCAACCGCGCCCACGGCGCCGAGCGCCGGCCCCGCCGGCCCCACCTGCCCCGCCAGCGAGGACGAGGACGACGACGTTCGCATGCAGGCGCTGAACGGCCTGCTGCAGATGAACTCCGAGAACGCCGTGCCGATCTTGAAGCGCGTGCTCCAGAAGCGCGACCCCTGCTCGGCCAGCCTGCGGCGCAAGGCGGTATTCCTGATCTCCCAGAAGCGCAGCGACGAGACTGAGGACGTGCTGCTCGACGTGGCGCAGCACGACCCCGACGGCGACGTGCGCGGGCAGGCGGTGTTCTGGCTGTCCCAGGTAAACACCGATCGAGCCGTGGCGCTGCTCGACTCGATCCTGCGCAGCACCACCGACGAGGAGTTGCAGGACAAGGCGATCTTCGCGCTGTCGCAACAGCACAGCCCGCGGGCCGGCGCCGCGCTGCGTGCGTACGTCGAGCGCAGCGATGTGCGGACCGAGGCACGCGCCAAGGCCATCTTCTGGCTTGGACAGCAACGCAACGCCGACAACGCCGCGTACCTGCGCGGCCTGTACGCGAAGCTCACGGACGAGGACCTCAGGGAGAAGGTCATCTTCTCGCTGTCCCAGATGGGCGGCGCGGAGAACCTGCGCTGGCTGATGGACATCGCGCTGAACGAGCACGAGGACATCGAGCAGCGCAAGAAAGCACTCTTCTGGGCCGGGCAGAGCCACGAGACCGACCTCGCCCAGCTCACCGGCCTGTACGACCGGATCCAGAGCCAGGAGATGAAGGAGCAGCTGATTTTCGTGTACGCGCAGCGGCACGAGGCCGCCGCCCTCGACAAGCTGATCGACATTGCCCGGCGCGACCCCGACCGGGAGCTACGCAAGAAGGCGCTGTTCTGGATCGGCCAGTCGCACGACCCGCGGGCCGCACGGTTCCTAGAGGAGGTCATCAACCAATGACGCGGGTCGGGCGCTTCGCGGTCCTCCTGCTGCTGGTCGCGGCCACCGCCGCGGCCGGCCAGGACTTGGGTGCGCGCGTCGCCGCCGCACCCGATGGGCAGGTGCGGTTCAGCTACGCCGCGCGGCCCGGCATCTACGGCGACGGCCGCAACACCATCAGCTGGGACTGCCGGAACGGCCGGTGCCGCAACCGGCAGGGGGAGGGATACTACTCCGACGGGGACGACTGGCATTCAGCCTGCGACTCGGGGCCGGTCCGCGTCGCGCTCACGGTCCGCAGCGGTGCCGTCACGCGCCTGCGGGCCTATGTCGGCGGAGAGTGGCGCCCGGCGACGGGCGCAGTCGACCTGGGTACGGTCTCGACCCGCGAGGCAACGGCCTTCCTCCTCGCTCTCGCCCGTGCCAACTCGCGGGTCGGCCGCGAGGCGATCTTCCCCGCGACCCTCGCCGACAGCGTCACGATCTGGCCCGACCTGCTGCGCCTCGCGCGTGACCCGCAGTTGCACCAAGAGACGCGCAAGTCGGCCGTCTTCTGGCTCGGCCAGGCCGCGGGCGCTGCGGCGACCAGGGGGCTTTCGGACCTCGTGGACGACACCAGCACGGACGTCGAGGTGAAGAAGAGCGCCGTCTTCGCCATGTCCCAGCTGCCGCACGAAGATGGCGTGCCGGCGCTGATCCGCGTCGCCCGAGACAACAAGAGCCCGGGTGTGCGCAAGAGCGCGCTCTTCTGGCTCGGCCAGACGAACGACCCCCGGGCGATCGCGCTGTTCGAGGAGATCCTCACCAAGCCCTGACCCGTTGGCCGCTTGCGACCGGGGCCTTGCGCGGCACATCATATGAGTTGACACGCACGTGGCCCCCGCGCCGTCCCGCCGGGCCCTGGTCCCTTGTGCCCGAGGTCCGCGCGTATGTTGCTGGCTACCCTCACGTTCCTCGCCCTGCAGAGCCCGGGTTCCTCGGCGCTGCGTCATTCCAATGGCGTGCCCCCTACGATCACCGCCGTGCGCGTCGCCCGCCCCCCGGTGCTGGACGGCCGGCTCGACGATTCGGTATGGACGCTCGCCGCGCCCATCACCGACCTGCGCCAGAGCGACCCCGAGGAAGGGCACCTCGTCTCCGAGTCCACCGCTGTACGCTTACTCTATGACGACGAGGCGCTGTATATCGGCGTGCGGCTGTTCGACCGCGAGCCCGGCAAGATCGCCCGCCATCTCGGCCGCCGCGACTCGTTCACGCAGAGCGACGACTTCCGCGTCCTCATCGATTCCTACCACGACCACCGCACGGCATACCGCTTCGACGTCAATCCGCTCGGCGTGAAGCACGATCTCCAATTCGGCGACGACGGCAACTTTGCTGACGACTCGTGGGATCCCGTCTGGGAGGTCGCCACGAGCGTGGACTCGCTCGGCTGGTCGGCCGAGTACCGCATCCCGTTTTCCCAGCTGCGTTTCTCACGGGCCCGCGACCAGGTCTGGGGCGTCCGCTTCGTGCGGACCATTCTGCGCAAGAACGAGTTCGCGATGTGGCCCTTCATCGGGAAGACGGAAAGCGGGTTCGTGTCGCGCTTCGGGCACCTGGTCGGGCTGCGCGACATCCCGGCGCCGAAGCGGCTCGAGCTCCTCCCCTACAGCGTGGGGCGCGGCACCTTCCACCAGCCCAGCAACCCCGTAAACCCATTCGACAAATCGAGCGACTACTTCGGGGGCGCCGGACTCGACCTCAAGTACGGCGTCACGTCCAACCTCACTCTCGACGCCACGATGAACCCCGACTTCGGCCAGGTCGAGATCGACCCCGCCTTCGTGAACCTCACGGCTTTTGAGCAGTTTCTCCCCGAGCACCGGCCGTTCTTCGTCGAGGGGGCGGACATCTTCGGGTTCGGCGGCGGGTCCGGGGGGTTCGTCCAGTTCGGCAACGCACCGCAATTCTTCTACTCGCGCCGCATTGGGCACCGGCCGCTGGGATCGCCCTTCTCCGCGGGGCAGTTTGTAGACAATCCGGAAAACACCACCATCCTCGGCGCTGCGAAGCTTACCGGCCGCTCGCCGGGCGGCTGGTCGGTCGGCGTGCTCGACGCCGCCACGGCGCGCGAGCGGGCGACGGTGCTCGACACCACCACCAGCACTCGCTCCTACGACCCCGTCGAGCCCCTCACTAATTACTTCGTGGGCCGCGCGAAGCGCACACTGAACGGCGGGAACGACGGCTACGGATTCGTGGTTACCGCCGTCAGCCGGGATCTCGGTGTCCCAGCCCTGAAGTTCCTGCGCACCACGGCGTACGACTGGGGCGTGGATGCGCGACACCGGTGGGGCCAAAACACGTACGCGATTGCGGCCGACATCGGCGGCTCCTTCATGAGGGGCGATACCCTTGCGATCCAGGCGACCCAGCACTCCTCGAGCCGGTATTACCAACGCCCCGACGCACGCTCGTTCCACTACGATCCGCGCCGCACGTCGCTCAGCGGACTCACGGGCGACCTGTACGTCGACAAGTTGGCCGGGACGTGGCTGTGGGGCGCGGCGGTGAGCACCACGACCCCAGGGTTCGAGGTGAACGACCTCGGCTTCCAGCGCCGCGTGGACCGGATTGCCAGCGGCGTCTATGTCGCGGTCCACCAGACGCGGCCAGGCAGGGTGATCCGCGAAGCCACCGTGGTTCTCACCGGCGCTCCGAGCTGGAACTTCGATGGGGACCCGATCCAGCGCCAAGTGTTCGCCTCGAGCTTCGGCACCTTCCGCAACTTCTGGTTCTTCAACCTGAACGGCGGCTATAGCGCCCAGGTGATCGATGACCGGCTGACCCGCGGCGGCCCGCTGTCCCTCATCCCGCAGGGGTGGTTCGCCAACGCCGGCCTCCAAACGGACCAGCGGAAGGTGGTGACCGGAGGCGTGTTCGGCTCCTCCAATCGCGATGTCTCGGGGGGGTGGTCCTGGAGCGCGAGCCCGCAGGTCAGTGTGCGGCCCTCAGGCGCTCTGTCGCTGTCGCTCTCCCCCAACTTCTCGGGGGGCCGGAGCAGCGCGCAGTTCGTCCAGCGAGTACCGGACACGCTCGCCGCCCGAACCTTCGGCACGCGCTATGTGTTCGCCCAGCTGCGGCAGCACGAGCTGGACCTCGCACTCCGCCTCGACGCGACGGTCTCACCCACCTTGTCGCTTCAGGTGTACGCCCAACCCTTCACCTTCGTCGGCGAGTACGGCGGGTACAAGGAGCTCGCTGCGCCACGCACCTTCCGGTTCGACGCCTACGGGCAGGCGAACGGCTCGAGCATCACCTACGACGCGACCGCGGGGACCTACACCGTACACCCCGAGGGAGTCCAGCCGGCGGACTCGTTCACCATCGCGAATCCGAGCTTCCGCACGCGCTCGGTGCGGATCAACGCCGTACTGCGATGGGAGTATCGCCCCGGCTCGACCCTGTTCATCGTCTGGACGCAGAATCGTGCGGGCGATTTCGCCGACCCCACCTTCGACGTTGGCCGCGACTTGGGCCGGGAGCTCTTCAAGGACCGCCCGACGAACGTCCTCTTGGTCAAGTTCAACTACTGGATGAGCCTCTAAGAGCCGGCGTAGGTGGGTGTGTGGGGTCGTGGGGTCGTGGGACCGGCAGCGCCGGGAATCGTGATGCGCACGGCCCCCTCCCACATACCCACACACCGACGTCTTATATTGTTCGCCCATGTCTTTCTGGACTCTGCGTCGTCGAGTCAGCGCAGCGCTGCTCACGCTCGTGCTGCTCGGCGCTGGCTGGGCCGTGATGGTCGTGGACGTGGCGGTGACTGGCGCCCGTGATCAGGCCACGACGGCCGACGCAATCGCGGTGCTCGGCGCCGCCCAGTACAACGGCCACCCCTCCCCCGTATTTCGGGCGCGGCTCGATCACGCCGCGACGCTCTACCTGCGCGGCTTCGCCCCGGTCGTGCTCGTCACTGGCGGCGTCGGCTCGGGCGATTCCATCAGCGAAGCCGAGGTAGGCCGGCGCTACTTGCGCCAGGTTGGTTTGCCGGACCAAGCCGTCATCGCCTTGGCGCCCACGACCTCGACCCACGCTTCGCTCGAAGGCGTCGGACAGTGGTTCGCCGGACGCGCCAGCCGACGCGTCGTGCTCGTGAGCGACGGATTCCACATGTTGCGGCTGCGCATCATCGCCACCCGGCTCGGGCTCGCCCCGTTCACTTCCCCGGCCCCCAACTCCCCCATCCACGCGAACCCGCGCCGCAACACCACCTACATGCTCGCCGAAGGGATCAAGGTCCCCGTGGCGTGGCTCTTCCAGCACTAAGAGGCGCCGATGCAAGTCTCGACGCAACGCGTCTACAGCGGGCGCGTGATCAACCTCGACGTGGACACGGTGCGCTATCCCGACGGCTCGACGGGTGAGTTGGAGATGATCCGGCATCCTGGCGCCGCGGCGGTGATCCCGTTCGCCTCCGACCCGGCGGGGCCCGACCCCACGATCCTGCTGCTGCGCCAGTACCGCTACGCCACCGGCGGCATGCTGTGGGAGATCCCCGCCGGCCGACTCGGGCCTGCCGAGGAGCCCCCTACCTGCGCCCGGCGCGAGCTGCTCGAGGAAGCGGGTGTGACGGCAGGCCGGCTCGAGCGTCTCACTACAATCTGGACGACCCCCGGCTTTACCGACGAGGTCATCCATCTCTTCTGGGCCGGGGACCTTCGGACCGCCAGTCATGCCCGGGAGGCCGACGAATTCATCGAAGTGGTGCCGCGGCCGCTGAAGGCGGTGCTGGCTGGGATCCGGGATGGGGAGATCCGCGACGCTAAGACGGTGGCCGCCATCCTTTATATGGCGGGATTCCGGTTGGGGCTGTAGCATTTTGGTGTCCCCTGCGGGGGACAGGGGAACAGGGGGCAGTCGGGTCCGCGTTTTGTAAATGTGTCCGTGACCAGCGGTTGCCCCGACGGCTGCTGCGGTATGGTTCGTGCTAGGCCATAATTGAGGAAGAGGGACCCGTCCGAGACCGGGAGCGAACATGCGGGCAGTCCTCAAACTGACGAGCAAGCCGGGTGTGCGGGCGCTGGAGCGGGCGGCGCTCCACGAGCTCGACGACGGCCAGGTGGTGCAGCGCCACCTCGGCAGCGATCCGCAGGCGTTCGGCACCCTCGTCGACCGCTACCAGACGCGCCTGCTCAATTTCGTCAACCGCACGATCGGAGACCGAGAGCGGGCCGAGGACCTGGTGCAGGAAGTGTTCATCCGGGTGTTCCGCCACCTCCATCGGTTCGATCAGACGAAAAAATTCTCGACGTGGATCTACACGATCGCGTCGAACCTGGCGAAGAACGAGCTGCGCAACCGCAGTCGCAACCCACTGGTCTTGTTCCAGACGATCAAGAAGAACTGGGAGGCCGATCACCGGCCGTTGCAGTTTGAGGACACGACCGCCCGGCCGGACGATCTGTACCGCAAGCGGTTCCTCAAGGACGCCGTGGATCAGTGCGTGTGCCAGCTGCCCGAGCATCACCGTGTGGTGTTCGTGTTGCGCGAGCTCGAGGGCAAGAGCTACCAGGAGATCGCCGAGATCACCCGGTGCAACCTCGGGACCGTGAAGAGCCGGCTGAACCGGGCCCGCAACAGCTTCGCCCAGCTCATCGGGCCGCTTCTGAAGTAGCCCGGAACCCTCCTCGGCTTCAGCGGTATACATTCCCACCGTATGACGTGTACCGAGTTTCGTGACCGTTACACCGAGTTCCGCGACGGCCTCATCAGCGCTGCGCGGGAGTTGCGGCGCTTCGAGCGTCACTTGGCGCGTTGCGCGGCGTGTGCCGGCTACGACGCCGCGCTCCGCGACGGCGTGCGGGCGCTGCAGGGAGCGGGGACGATCGAGCCGAGCGCCGGTTTCCGCCGCCGGCTGGATGTCCGGCTGCGCGCCGAACGGTTGCAGCTCGCGGAGCCCCCCCTGCGGGCGCGGGCAGGCATCGCGGCGGCGTTGTTCGTGGCCGCAGCGCTGGTGCTGGTGGCGCTCGAGAGCCTGAGACCCAATCGTCCGGCGACGGTGGCGGCGTTGCCGCCGGTGCCGTTTCCTAAGCCGGTGGCTCGAGCCAGTGTTCCCTTCGTCACCTTCCAGGATCCCCGCTTCAGCGTGGTGATCGGCAACCCGAATCCCTATGGGACCGCGCTGGTGCAGCCCGCGCGCGCACGCCCGGAGCCCGCGACGGCCGGTCGTTAGCCGTTCCACTTTCATCCCGTCCGGTGGCGCGGTAACTTCCGCGCCGTATGACTGCGGCAACCTTCGACGCGCTCCTGCGGGACCTCAAGCGGGGCGTGCTCCAGCCGGTGTACTACCTTCACGGTGAAGAGGACGTGCTGAAGGAGGAGGCTGTCCGCGCTCTAGTGGATCGCGCGGTCGAAGCGCCGATGCGTGACTTCAACGTTGACACGCGAGCCGCAGCCGAGCTCGGGCCCGAGGAGCTGTACGCGCTGGTCAATACCCAGCCCATGCTCGCCGCGCGACGCGCCGTGGTGCTGCGGGGCGTGGAGCAGCTGCGCAAGAAATCGCCCGCGCGCGAGGAGTTGTTGCGCTACCTCGCCAATCCCAACCCCTCGACACTGCTCGTGCTGGTGCAGGGCGGCACCGCCCCGGAGGCGGAGGCCGACCTCGCCAAGCACGTCACCGCCGTGGCGGTCGGCCGGCTCGCCCCGGAGCGCGTGGCGGGGTGGATCGCGCACTACGCCGGGCACATCGGCCTCACGCTCGCCCCGGATGCCGTTGCTCTGCTCATCGCCGCGGTGGGAAACGACCTCGGCGCGCTCGCGCAAGAGCTCGAGAAGCTCGGCGCGCTCGCCACGGGACGGACCGCCACCGCGGACGACGTCACGGCGGTCGTCGGGGTGCGCCGCGGCGAGACGCTCGACGACCTCGTCGCCGCCGCGCTGGAGCGCCGGGTGGCCGCCGCCGCGCGGCTCGTTGGGCCGGTGCTGGAGCAGGCGGGGATGAGCGGCGTGCGCATCGTGACCGCGCTGGGTACGGCGCTCGTAGGCACCGCTCTGGCGCGCGCCGAGCTCGACCGCGGCGGACCTCCGCCGCGGGCGGAGGACGCCGTGTTCCGTCATCTCCTCGCGGCCCGGCCATTCGGCCTCGGCAGCTACAAGACAGTAGCGGCACACTGGGTCCGCTGGGCTGGCGCCTGGGCGGGGCTAGAGCTGGCGCGCGCGCTGCGCGCCGCCCTCGCCGCCGACCGCGCACTCAAAGGGACAACCCTCACCGACGACCGTGGCATCGTGCTCCAGCTGGTGCTCGAGCTCGCAGCGGCTCGACGGGAGGCGGCATGACCACAGGGCGGGAGTCGGACGCTCGGAGGGTCGGACGGCTGGCGTTCGCCCTGGTTGCAGCCGCCTTGTCGGTCGCGCCGAGCGTCCGACTGTCCGGCCAAACCGATCCTCGTCTCAGGGCAGCCCTGGCGCTCGTCCAGAGCGGCCGGGCGGACTCGGCGCGCGCGCTCGTGCGGCGGCTGCTCGCCACGCTGCCGCCCCAAGATTCGGTCTATCCGGAAGCGCTGTACACCCAGGGAATGATCGCGCCCGACGCGGCCTCCGCCGCGACGAGTTTGCAGCGGGTGGTGGTGGAGTACGGTTGGTCGCGGTGGGCCAACGACGCTTTGCTGCGGCTCGCACAGCTCAACTACGCGCAGGGTGATCCGGCCGGCGCCGCTCAAGCGGCCGAGCGGCTGCGGCGCGATTATCCCGATTCGCCCCTCAAAGCACGAGCCGACTTCTGGGGAGCGCGCGGCTACTTCGATCTCCGCGACGAGCCACACGGCTGTGTGCTGATCCAAGAGGCGCTCACCGGGGCCGGCGAGGACGTCGAGTTCAGGAACCAGGTCAGCTATTATGCGGCGCGCTGCGGCGGCACTTCCGCAGCGCCTCCCGCCGCGACCGCCCCTGCCACGGGAACGTCGGTCCCCGCTGCGTCGTCTTCTCCACCCCCCAACGCCCCACCTCCCGCCTCTCCCCCGGTCGCCCCTGCCACGGTGCCCGCGTCGGGCGACTCGGCCAAGCCCGCCGCGCCCGTCGCCTACTCTGTCCAGGTGCTGGCGGTGAAGAGCGCGGCGCAAGTGGACGAGCTGCTCACGCGGCTCAAGGTGATGGGGTTCGTCGACGCCCACGTGGTCCGTGACACGAGCGGATTCCTCAAGGTCAGAGTGGGCCACTTCCCCACCCATCAGGACGCCCAGCGCGTGCAGCAGCGGCTGAAGATCCGCCTCGGCGGACAGCCGTTCGTAGTGGAGGAACCGTGACGCAACGGGTGGAAGCCGAAACCCCGCTGATGCAGCAGTACCGCGACATCAAGGCGCGCTCTCCCGGCACCATCCTGTTCTTCCGGATGGGGGATTTCTACGAGATGTTCGAGGACGATGCCAAGCTCGCCGCGCGTGAGCTCGGCCTCACGCTCACCTCCCGTAATAACGGCGGGGCTGCCGAAGTGCCGCTCGCCGGTGTCCCGGTGAAGGCAGCAACCGAGTATCTGCGCCGCCTGGTTGCCAATGGGCATCGCGTGGCGATCTGCGAGCAGGTCGAAGACGCCCGACTCGCCAAAGGCGTGGTGCGCCGCGAAGTGATCGAGACGGTGACCCCCGGAGCCGTCCTGTCCGACGACTGGCTGGCGCAGGGGCGCAACAACTATCTGGTCGCTGTGCTGCCCATGGGTGAACCCGGAGCGGAATCGATCGGCGTCGCGGCGCTCGACCTCACGACCGGCGAGTTCGTCTGGGAGACCGTGCCGGCGGCCGAGCTGGCGACGGTGTTGGCGCGCTACGAGCCCCCGGAGCTGGTCGTCCCGGCGGGGGCGGCGGTCCACGCTTCGGCAGGAGTGACGAAAACCGAGCGCGAGGCATGGGAGTTCGATCCCGAGCTGGCGCGCGAGGAGCTAACGCGCGCCTTCGCCCTCGCCTCGCTCGACGGACTCGGGGTCGAGGCCTCTGACCGGCCCGCCGTCGGCGCGGCCGGGGCGCTGCTCCGCTACGCGCGCGAGCTCAAGCCGGGTGGGCTGCCGCACCTCACTCGCCCCCGCATCGTCCGCCGCGGGGACGTACTGCCCCTTGACGAGATGACGCGCCGCAACCTCGAGCTGGTCGAGCCGCTGCGCCCGGGGGCGGTGGACGCGACGCTGCTCGCCGTGCTGGACCGCACCCGCACGCCACTGGGCGCGCGGCTGCTGCGCCGGTGGCTGCTCGCCCCACTCGTCGACCCCGCCGCCATCACCGCACGGCTCGACGCCGTCGACGTGCTGGTGCGTGACGCACGCGGCCGTGACCGGTTGCGCGAGGCGCTGGACGGCGTGCGGGACCTGGAGCGGCTCGCCGGCCGGGCCGCCCTCGGTCGTGCCACCCCGCGCGACCTCGGCGCCTTGCGCGATTCGATCGGCCGGCTCCCCGACGTCCGTGCCGCGCTCGACGGACTTAAGCAGCGCCAGCACAGCGCCCTGCTCGAGTCCGCTGCCACAACCTTCGACCTCCTGGGCGATCTGGGGGAGGAGCTGGGGCGGGCACTCGTGGACCGGCCCCCGGCGCAGCTCGCCGACGGCGACGCCATCCGACCGGGCTACGACCGCGAGCTGGATGAGTTGCGAGACGCACGCGACGGCGGCAAGCGCTACATCGCGGGGTTGCAGGCGCGCGAGCGGCAGCGCACCGGTATCGGGTCGCTCAAGGTCGGCTTCAATAAGGTGTTCGGCTACTACATCGAGGTCACGCACACGCATAAAGGTCGCGTCCCCGCGGACTACGAGCGCCGCCAAACGCTCACCGGCGCCGAGCGTTACGCCACGCCCGAACTGAAGGAGTACGAGGCCAAGGTGCTGGGGGCCGAGGAACGGATTGTCGCGCGGGAGACCGAGCTGGTCGATGCGCTGCGGCACCGTATCGGCGGAGCGATCGCGCGCGTGCAGCACAGCGCCACGACGTTGGGCCAGCTCGACGTCTGGGCCGCCCTAGCCGACCTGGCCGACCGCGAACACTACGTGCGCCCCGAGGTGACCACCGACTTCACGCTGCATTTGGAGGGCAGCCGCCACCCGGTGGTGGAGCGAATGATGCCGCGCGAGGGGTTCATGCCCAACGACGTGCTGCTGGACGAGGCGGGCCGCGTGATCCTCCTGACAGGGCCCAACATGGCCGGCAAGTCGACGCTGCTGCGGCAGGTGGGGTTGTGCGTCGTCCTGGCGCAGATGGGGGCGTTCGTCCCAGCGCGGCGCGCCGTGGTCGGCGTCGTCGATCGGCTGTTCACTCGGGTCGGCGCCTCCGACAACCTGGTGCGCGGGCAGTCCACCTTCATGGTCGAGATGAGCGAGACCAGCGCGATCCTCCACGGCGCCACCGCTCGTAGCCTGGTGCTGCTCGACGAGATCGGACGCGGCACGTCCACCTACGACGGGGTCGCGATCGCCTGGGCCGTCACGGAGTGCCTCCACAACCGCATCGGCGCTAAGACCATCTTCGCAACCCATTACCATGAGCTGACGCAGCTCACCGAGGAGCTCGCACACGCCCGCAACTTCAACGTGGCGGTCCGCGAGTCCGGCGACGAGATCGTGTTCCTCCACCGGCTGGAGCCCGGCGGTGCCGACCGCTCCTACGGGATCCACGTCGGACGGCTCGCGGGGTTGCCAGCAGCGGTGGTGGCGCGGGCGTGGGAGGTCCTGAAACTGCTGGAGGCCGGCCATCACGTCGCTGATCGTCAGGTGCCGCAGAGCCCCGACTCGGCGCAGTTCGGTCTCTTCGGCTCACACCCGCCGCACCCGCTGGTCGCTGAGTTGGAGGGCTTGGACGTGGATGCGCTGTCGCCGCTCGAGGCGTTGAACCGCCTCGCGGCCTGGAAGCGGCGTCTGGAAGACGAGGGAGGGGGG
>WNFD01005977.1_pt1 | contig 12173 bp, 9 predicted proteins | sample 5400491 | NCBI WGS metagenome assembly WNFD01 (sample SAMN13153343, study PRJNA577476) | soil metagenome | isolation source: 120 cm saprolite under Douglas fir tree site 2 hole 2 replicate 2 | place: USA:California | collected 2015-04-18 | reverse complement strand
GCAACAGGGGCATTACCGCCGGAGACAGGTTCATTGCGCCGAGTGATGGACTCTGCATACCCGTAACGATATCACAGCACAGGGGTCATTGTCAATTTGATAAATGCTCTGTTGGCACGACCTGGATTGCCATTGCGGGTCGCCACTGCGGCCGCGTCCTAAACCATCCGTATGAGCCGCTACACTAGGTTCTTCCTGACCTGCATGACGGAGGGGTCAGTCCGCTCCGCGGCAATCGTGAAATCAAGCTCCCGGCACATCCGCAACATCGGAGTGTTCTCCGACAGAACCTCGCCGACGAGTTCCCCGATGCCGCGACGCCGTGCGATATCAATCAGGCGTGTCATCAGCAGATACCCGACGCCGCGTCCCTTCCAATCGCTGCGGACAGCGATTGCATATTCGGCACGCTGCTTGTCGGGATCGGCAAAGAAATGCGTCACGCCAAGCGCCATTCCATCGGACTCAGCCAGGAGAGCGAGTTCCCGGTCGTAGTCGAGCTGCGACAACCGTGCCGCAACTGCGTGCGTAAGCCCGCGCACTGGTGCAAAGAACCGCAGCCGCAAATCGCGATGGTCCATATGCGCGGCGAGGTCGTGCAGCGCTGGTTCGTCCTCCGGACGCAGAGGCCGCATGCTGAGCACCGTACCGTCACGCAATCGCTCGACGGATTCGAGAGCTTTGGGATAGGGTGCAATGGCCAGCCGCGACGCACCGGCGCGTCGCGCCGGCTCGACGCGCAGCCGGGCATCGAGGGCGACGGCACCAGAAGCGTCCGCGAGCAATGGATTGATGTCGACCTCACGGATCTCCGGGTGATCGGTGGCGAGCTGGCCGAGGCGAATCAACACTTCGACGACAGCCTCGATGTTCGCAGCCGGCTTTCCGCGATATCCTTGTAGTAGCTGCCACACCCGGGTACGCGCTATCAGCCTGCGCGCCAGCAGCGCATTCAGCGGCGGCAGCTCGAGCGAGCTGTCGTGCACGACCTCGACTGCGGTGCCTCCCTGGCCGAACGCCACCAGCGGCCCGAATACCGGGTCTTCGACCAGCCCGACGAGAAGCTCCACAGCACCGGGTCGAGAAACCATGGGCTGAACCAGGAACCCCTCCAGGCGCGCCCCGGGACGCGAGCTTTTGACCCGCTCGATCATCGCCGCTGCTTCCTGCCGGACCTGGTCGGCATTGGTGAGATTGAGCGCAACCCCGCCTACATCGCTTTTATGCGTTATGTCAGGCGAACGGATCTCGAGGACGATCGGGAAGCCGACAGCGGCAGCGACCGAGGCAGCGCGGCCCGGATCCTCGGCGCCGTGATGGGCGATTAGCGGCAGACCATAGGCCGCAAACACGACGGCGATTTCTTCCGGATCGAGCCAGAATTTTCCGGCGGCGAGTGCCGTTGAAATTACCCGTCTCGCCCCGTCCGGATCCCCTCCGAACGCATCAGGCCGCGCCGGGGGCGTTTCCATCAGCAGCTCTTGATTGCGTCGGTGGCGAACCCGGAACATGAAACCGTTGACCGCGCTGTCGGGCGTTTCATAGGTGGCGATGCGCGCTTTGGCGAACAGCTGGCGCGCCGCTCTCGTGGAGTGCTCGCCGAGCCAGGCAGTGATAATGTTGCGGCCGCGCAACATCGCCCCCTCTGCCCCTTTGACCGCATCGGTGACCGCAGCAGCCGCTTCCTCTGGCTGGGTCAGCCCGGTGGGGCAGTTGAGCACCAGAATGGCGTCGATCTCAGGGTCGAGGATCAACGCTGTGAGCGCATCGGCATAGCGCTGTCCGGACGCGTCGCCGATAATGTCGACCGGGTTGCCTCGGCTCCAAGTTTTGGGCAGCAGCTTATTCAAAGCGCCGATCGTCTCTGCAGACAGCGTCGCCAGTCGGCCTCCGGCCGCCATCAGCGCATCCGTGGCGAGCACCCCTGACCCGCCGCCATTGGTCAGGATCGCCAGGCGGTCGCCAAACTGCTCGCGCGTCAGTGCCAACGTCTCGGCAGCCTCGAACAACTCGGCCATCGTTCCGACCCGCAGCATGCCGGCGCGGCGAAACGCAGCCTCGTAGACGGCGTCGGCGCCCGCGAGGACGCCGGTATGAGAGGCGGCCGCACGGACACCCTCGGTCGAGCGGCCAGCTTTCAGGATCAAGACAGGCTTGATGCGTGCCGCGGCTCGCGCCGCCGACATGAATTTCCGTCCGTTTGTAATGCCCTCGGCATAGAGCAGGATCGCGCGCACATGCTGGTCAGCAGCGAGATAGTCGAGCATGTCGCCAAAATCGACATCCGCCACATCTCCCAGTGAGACGACGTGCGAAAAGCCGATGCCTCGCGGTACTGCCCAATCCAGCATCGCCGTGACTATGGCGCCAGACTGGCTTACGAAAGCGGTGTCCCCGGCTTGCGCCGCAAGGTGAGAAAAAGTGGCGTCGAGGCCCAGCTGCGGCACCATGATGCCGACGCAATTGGGCCCGACAATGCGCATTAGATTGGGTTTTGCGGCATCCAATGCCGCTTGCTGCAGCGCATGGCCCTGCTCGCCGAGCTCGCCGAAGCCGGCGCTGATGACTACCGCAGCCCGCGTGCCGCGCTCGCCCAGTTGGCCGATCAGCGATGGGACGGTCTCGGGCGGCGTGACGATAATGGCCAGGTCCGGAGCGAGCGGCAGGCTCGGGACATTCGGGTAGACGCTCATTCCGTCGATCGTCTCGAGATGCGGGTTGACCAGCATCAGCTCGCCGGTGAATCCGCAGCGGCGGAGGTTGCGCCCGACCACCGCGCCGACCGCGCCGGGCCGGGAGGTTGCCCCAATCAGCGCGACGGATTGCGGCCTGAACAGTTTGTCGAGATTCCGAACAGACATTGGCGTTCGCCCCCAGGGTAGAGGATCGCCTCGGAGAATTGGGTCCCGTCACCATGGTCCGGATGATCGAGTCGAACCGCGCCGCGAGGCCTCGAGCGAGCGGATGGGATTGTAGTGAGCTTGGCACGTAGTTTGCTGGGAGTTCTGAAGATTTCTTGACCAACGAAAGCAACAGAGCGGATCGCCGGTCCGTCGGAGGCCGGCTGAAAAACGCGGCATAGGGGGATGTCATGGCAATCATCGAGGCAGAACCCTACCCGTTCGATTTCGATCCGCCACGCGCGAGCCTCCTGATCATCGACATGCAGCGGGACTTTCTCGAGCCCGGCGGATTTGGTGCCGCGCTCGGCAACGACGTTTTGTTGCTTCGCCGTACCATCGCGCCGACCCGGCGCCTGCTCGAGAAGGCGCGAGCCGCCGGCCTCTGCATCATCCACACGCGCGAGGGCCATCGCCCCGACCTCGCCGACTTGCCGCCGGCCAAAAAGGCACGCGGCAAGCTCCCCACAGGTATCGGCGACCCCGGTCCGATGGGCCGTATCCTGGTGCGCGGAGAGCCTGGACACGACATCATCCCCGAACTCCGCCCCTTGCCGGGCGAGCCGGTCGTGGACAAGCCGGGCAAGGGCGCCTTTCACGCCACCGACCTCGACGCGATGCTGAAGAACCGCGGCATTACCCAGCTCATCGTCTGCGGGGTCACCACCGAGGTCTGCGTCAACACCACCGTGCGCGAGGCCAATGACCGCGGCTACGATTGCGTCGTCGTCGCCGATTGCGTCGGCTCCTACTTCCCGGAGTTTCAGGAGATGGGGCTGCGCATGATCAAGGCGCAAGGCGGCATCTTCGGTTGGGTCGCATCCTCCGAGGACGTCATGACCGCGCTCCCGGCAATGGCGCCGTGAGGAGGACACGATGAACATTTCGGCCGACTCCCCGCGCTGGTGGGTGCCCGGCGACTGGAACGGCTTTTTCGGCCTGTTCACCAATGTCGTTCTCAACGTCATCGTGCTGACCGGGCTGTGCCTGCATGTCGTCAACCTGCCGGCCGACATCGTCTATGGCCGCATTCTCCCCGCACTCGGCATCGCCCTGCCGCTCGGCAACCTCTACTACGCCTACCTGGCCTGGCGGCTCGCCAAGAGCGAGGGGCGCGATGATGTAACGGCGATGCCGTACGGCCCGAGCGTGCCTCACATGTTCATCGTCGTCTTCCTGATCATGTTGCCCATCTACTTGAAGACGCACGACCCGGTGCTGGCTTGGCAGTCGGGCCTGGTGTGGTGCCTCGTCATCGGCGTCATCGTGCTATTGGGCGCCTTTGTCGGGCCCACCGTGCGGAAATACACGCCTAGGGCCGCAATGCTCGGCACCCTCGCCGGCATTTCGATCGCCTTCATCTCGATGCGGCCGGCTTTCCTCGGCTGGGAAGATCCATGGCTGTTCATGCTGTCGCTGACCATCGTCCTGGTCAGCTGGATGGCCGGCATCCGCCTGCCTTATGGCCTGCCCGGCGGCCTCGCCGCGGTCGTGCTCGGCACCGGGCTCGCCTGGCTCGCCAAGCTCGTTCACCTCGATGATTTGATGCAGCCGGCGGAAGTCGTCTCCGCCCTCGGCCAGTTCGGGTTGCGCCTACCCTACCCCTCGGCCGACTTCGCCAAGGCGCTCGGCGACATCGGACCGCTGCTCGTCACCGCGGTGCCGCTCGGCATCTACAACTTCACCGAGGGCATGAACAACGTCGAAAGCGCCGCCGCGGCCGGCGACGATTACAGCTTGCGCAAGATACTGCTGGCCGACGGAACCGGGGCCATCGTCGGTGCGTTGCTCGGCAGCCCGTTCCCGCCGGCGGTGTATATTGGCCATCCGGGCTGGAAAGCGGTCGGCGGCCGCATCGGCTATTCGTTGGCGACCGGCGTTGTGATCGGCATCGTGTGCTTTCTGGGCTTAACAGCGCTGCTGCTGGCGATCATTCCGCTGGTCGCGATCCTGCCGATCCTACTCTATATCGGCCTCGTCATCGGCGCCCAGGCGTTTCAGGCGTCGCCGTCACGGCACGCCCCTGCGATCGTGCTCGCGATCCTGCCGAACATCGCCGCCTGGGCGCAAACCCTGATCGATGGCGCGCTCGGCGCCGCCGGCACCTCCGCCGAACAACTCGGCATGGCCAAGCTCGGCGCCACCGGCGTCGTCTACCACGGCATGGCTCTGCTGGGCGGCGGCGCCGTCCTCGCCGGGCTGATCCTCGGCGCCATCGCCGCCTTCATCATCGACCGCAAGTTCGAGTGGGCGGCGCTGTTCGCCGGCGCCGGCGCGGTATTGTCCTTTTTCGGCTTTATCCACGGCACCGCGCTCGGCATCGGCAGCTCGGCACCGGTAGCTCTCGGCTATCTGATTGTCGCCGGCGTCTGTTTCGCGCTCAGCCGGCAGAGCCATGAAGCACCGATCGTCCTGGCCGAGGAAGTAGCAGCCGACGATTGACGAGCCGGCTCAGAACTCCATATCCAGTTCTTCGAGTTCATTGGGCTCGAGCGTTGCCGCTTCGCACCACGCGACCATGTCCGGCAGCGCCATAATGCGCTCGCAGTAGCCGGCGCAATCTCGGTCGAGCTTTACATCATAGGTCAGGAACCGGGTAACGACCGGCGCGTACATCGCGTCTGCCATGGATAATACCCCAAAGAGATAAGGACCGTGGTAAGCCGTGAAGCATTCGCGCCAGATCGTGGTGATGCGGTCGATGTCGGCCTGCGCTCCGGACCAGATCTTGAAGCCGGAATGGCGGGCTTTGAGGTTCATCGGCAACGCCGATCGCAAATTGGTGAACCCGGAATGCATTTCGCCGCAAATCGAGCGACAGCGAGCGCGGGCGGGGTGTTCCGCCGGCAGTAGCCCCGCCTTCGGCCTCACTTCGTTGAGGTACTCGGCGATTGCCAAGGTGTCCCAGATCTTGGTGCCGTCATGCGTGAGACACGGGACGAGGATCGATGGTGACAGCAGCAGCAGCTCGGCACGGTTCGCCGGGTCGTCAACCGATACCACCTCTTCGACGAATTCGAGGCTGGCCATTCTGCACAAAAGCCAACCGCGAAGCGACCAAGAGGAATAATTCTTGCTGCTGATGGTGAGAATGGTCTCGGTCATCGACAAGCTCCTTCACTGGGCACATAATGCCGCTAGCACACTGTCTCTGGCAAGCGATTCCAGGTGCCGCGCCGCAGCGGACGCATCGACTCGCCCTAGAAAATCTATTATCCTTTCCATTCTCGCCGAGCACCGGTCAAACCCAATGATCTACCAGAATTTTCAAGCTTTTTCGGACATCTCAAAACCGGTGCGGGCAATTGCCGACATGGCTGCAAGGGCTTTCGCGCAGCCGGTGCCCGGGCTGTATGGCAATGCGTTCCTGCGCGCCGCTATGGCCCTCTGCGAGCTTATCGCCCGCGCGGGTCTCAGTCATCGTCGGCCCGCCTTCGGTATCGACGTGGTCAAGATCGCCGATCGTCGTGTCGCCGTGCGCGAGACGATTATTCACCGGACCCCGTTCTGTACATTGCTGCGCCTCGAGAAGGAAGTGGCGGCGGTGCAGCCGCGCGTTCTCCTGGTAGCGCCGATGTCGGGGCATTTTGCGACCTTGCTTCGCGGTACGGCGCAGACGTTGCTCGCCGATAATGACGTCTACATCACCGACTGGCACAATGCCCGCGACGTTGGTCTGCAGCACGGCCGGTTCGACTTCGACGACTTTGTCGATCACGTCGTCACCTTTCTCCAGGTACTGGGGCCGGGCGCCCATGTCGTTGGTGTGTGCCAGCCCTGCGTCGCGGTGCTCGCAGCGGTAGCGATCATGGCTGAGGATGCCGATCCAGCACAGCCGCGCAGCATGACGTTGATGGCCGGCCCGATCGATACCCGGGTCAACCCGACCGAGGTCAACAGGCTCGCGACAAGCCGGTCGATCGAGTGGTTCGAGCGCAACCTGATCGGTCTTGTACCGCTGCGCTATCCCGGTGCCCTGCGCCGCGTTTACCCGGGGTTTCTGCAGCTTGCCGCTTTTATGAGCATGAATCTAGATCGTCATGTCAAAGCCCAGATTGATCTTTTTTGCCATCTCGCCAATGGCGACGATGAGCAGGCGGCGGCGATCCGGACGTTCTATGACGAGTATTGCGCCGTTATGGATTTGCCCGCTGAATTCTACCTTCAGACCGTACGCACCGTGTTTCAGGAGCACGCTTTGCCGCTCGGCAAGTTCGAATGGCACGGACGGCGCATCGATCCCCGGGCGATAAGACGCACCGCGCTGCTCACCGTGGAAGGCGAGCGCGACGACATCTGCGCCGTCGGCCAGACGCTCGCCGCCCAAGAATTGTGCAGCGGCCTCAGGCCCTACATGAAGCGCCACCACGTCCAGACCGGCGTCGGCCATTACGGCGTGTTCAACGGTCGGCGCTGGAGCAATTACATTTATCCGATAATGAGGAACATCATTTACGCCAGCGATTGATCCGTTCAGCGGGTCGCGTCGGGTGGCGCGGCTGCGGCGGTCGCCGGCGGGGTGATCTCGGTCGTGGCAAAATCGCCCGGCATGATGATCTCCATAAACTCCATGTCGTCCGACCAGTCGTAAAGACTGTGGACGATTCCTGGACGCTGGTGGACGCAGTCGCCGGCCTCGACCAGAGTATTGATCCCGTCATAATCAAACTTGGCCCATCCGCGGACCATGTAGACGACATGGACGTCGGCGGTGTGGAAATGGAAACCGGTGCCGCCTTTTGCCTCGGAGCTCTTGTGCGCGGCGCGCACCAGCTGCACCCGGACCTTGCCTTTGGTGGCCGCAGCAACCCCCGTGTCCCGATAGGCGAAGAAGGACCGTAGGCCGCCGTCGGTGTAGCAGGCTTCGGGGGAGTTCGCCTTCTGGTGACTAAATGTCGTTTCGGTCATGTGCGCGCACCTCGCGAACTGCGGCGTTCCTCCCAGCGCCTTATCTGGGGTCATTATCCGGCGATATTATTGCGGTGCAACAGCAAATTATAACTTATTCGAAGAACCTTATGGACCTTTTGCGTGCATCGCACAAAAAATGAGCAGACAGGCGTTACCTGTCAGACGCGGGCAGCGCCGGGTGGCAAGCCGGTGATCTCCTGGAACCGTACCCCCAGATCCAGAAGAGCGGCGTCGCGAAAGGCAGGCGCAATCAGCGAAATCCCGAACGGCAGACCGGCCTTGCCAAACCCGGCCGGGAGAGCAATCGCCGCGAGATCGAGCAAGTTCGCAAAGCTCGTATAGAGGCCGAGATTGTTATTCAGATGCAGCGGCTCGGCCGCTACGGCCGCGCTTTCGTAGATGGTGCCCGCGGTAGGCAGCAGCAGAACATCGACCTCTGCGAATACTCTATCGGCGGCGCGGCGAAGCATCGCCAAGCGGTATTGCCCACGATAAGCGTCGAGGGCGCTGTATTGGCGAGCGCTTTCGAGAATTGAACGGGTGACGGGCAGTATGGCACCGGGGTTCTCGGCCAGTAGCGCTTGGGTGGCCTGCAGTCGCTCGGCGACCCAGGGTCCGTCGTAAAGCAGGCGGCCGGCGTCGCGAAACGGCTCGAAACTCGTCTCCACCCTGGTTCCGCCGACCCTTTCGAGCACCCCGATTGCCGCGCCAAAGAGTACCGCCGCCTCTTTGTCGCCGAAGAATTCGAGGTGGGACCAGGGTGGAACGCCGAACCGGAAATTCCGCCCAAACCCGGTCGCGGCTTTCGGGTCGGACGGGCGAGCCAACGGATCATCCGGGTCGAAGCATGCCGCCACGTCGAACACGGCCGATGCGTCTGGCGCGGTCAGCGCAAACACCGAGACGCAGTCGAGCGATCGACACGCGGGTACCGTTCCCCGCGTGCTCAACAGGCCGCGGGTGGGCTTCAGGCCGACGATATTGTTGAAGGCAGCCGGAACGCGTCCCGATCCTGCCGTATCGGTTCCGAGGGCGAAGCTGACGAGGCCCGCCGCGACCGCCACTGCCGAGCCGGAACTGGAACCGCCGGGAATGAAGCGCTCGTCGAAGGGGTTGCGCGGCACCCCATAGGGTGAGCGCGTGCCGACCAGTCCGGTGGCGAATTGATCGAGGTTGGTCTTGCCCAAGAGCACGGCGCCCACGGCGAGCAGCCGGGCCACGACGGGCGCGGTTTCGGCCGGGGTGTACGCGAAGGCTGAGCATCCGGCGGTGGTCGGCATCCCGGCGACATCGATGTTGTCCTTGACGGCAAAAGGAATGCCGAAGAGCGGTAGTTTCTCGATGCTGCTTGGATCGGCCGCAGCCTCGGCATCGAGCTCGCGAGCGCGAGCCCTGACCGCGTCTTCACTCGACCGCGAGATCCAAATTGCGGGATCATCACGCTTGGCGATCCGCACCAGCACTCGATCGACAAGTTGGGCGGCCGAGATTGCGCCGCCGAGAAAGGCGCTGCGCAAAGCCGCGATTTCGAGAGAACGCAAGGTCATTGGCATGATATTTGATCGATGTGGAATCAGTACCTCAACCCGAGCGCCCCAATGACCCCGCACTATGTCGCAGCCGATCCTTATCCCTGGCCCTATGACGGCGATCTTCGGCCGGCAAACACGGCGCTGATTGTTATCGACATGCAGACCGATTTCTGCGGCATTGGCGGCTATGTCGACCGCATGGGATACGATCTGACCCTCACCCGCGCGCCGATCGAACCGATCGCAGCCGTGCTCGCAGTGATGCGCCGCCAGGGCTTCCATATCTTCCACACTCGCGAGGGGCATCGGCCGGACCTCACGGACCTCCCGGCGAATAAGCGCTGGCGCTCGCGGCGTATCGGCGCCGGCATCGGCGACCCGGGCCCGTGCGGCCGCATCCTGGTGCGCGGCGAGCCGGGCTGGGAAATCATCCCGGACCTGGCCCCGCTCCCCGGCGAGCCGATCATCGACAAGCCCGGCAAGGGCTCGTTCTGCGCTACCGATCTCGAACTGATGCTGCGGCTGCGCGGTATCGCCAATCTCGTGCTCACCGGAATCACGACCGATGTCTGCGTGCACACGACGATGCGCGAGGCCAACGATCGAGGCTTCGAATGTCTGCTCCTTCAAGATTGCTGCGGCGCTACCGACCGTTCCAACCATGAACACGCGATCAAGATGATCAAGATGCAGGGTGGGGTATTCGGAACGGTAGCAGATTCGGAGGCAGTGTTGGCGCTGCTCAGGTGACTTCCGCGAAGCCGATTGAACGTACCGCCGCCGGCGTTGCTGGTCTTCATCCACTCCATCGCCCAGGGCCCTTGTCGCTGGCGTGATTCCGGCCGGTGCAGCCGATTTGACTTTGACCCCCGCCAAGCGGATATGTTGAGCCGATGGAAGAGATCTATTGCTTTGCCGGCAACCCGCTCGACCGTGTCAGCGAGCGCCGGCGCGACGACGGTTGGATCGCCTGTTTGCTCGAGGAGCCGACGACGCGCGTAATCCCGCTCAGGGATCTGAAGCCCGCTATCCACAATGGCGGAGAAATGGCGCTCGATTGGCAGCCGGTCGGCCCGTGGCGGGAGGTGATCGAGGCTGGGGCGACCTGCGTCCTGCTCGGCATCGCCGACGGGCGCGCTCATTTCGCGCTCGATGCGACGGACGCCGACCTGCCGGCCGACCCGGCAACCGAGAACATCGATGTCCGCACGCTGGCCCCGCTGATCGCCGGCACCGAGGCCGCGATCCTGGCCGAAGCGCGCTCGATCGTCGATTGGCACGCACGGCACCGCTTTTGCGCGCAATGCGGAACGCCGAGCAATGTCGCCGCGGGCGGCTGGACGCGGCGTTGCCCGAACTGCAAGGCGCACCACTTTCCGCGGGTCGACCCGGTCGTCATCATGCTCGCGGTCAGGGGCGAGCGCGCATTGCTCGGCCGCGGGCGCCGGCGTCCGGGGGCACGTTTCTCGTGCCTCGCCGGGTTCATGGAACCGGGCGAGACATTGGAGGATGCGGTGCGCCGCGAAGTCCGCGAGGAATCCGGGATCCGCTGCGGGCGCGTCCGCTACCTCGCCTCGCAGCCCTGGCCGTTCCCGTCGACCTTGATGATGGGCTTCCTTGCGGAGGGGCTGACCGAGGAGGTTACGGTCGATCCCGAGGAGCTCGTCGAGGCACGCTGGTTCCATCGCGACGAGATCCGCGACATGGTTGCCCGCGCCGCGGCCGGCGACCCGGACCCGGCGACGACGGTGCCGTCGCTGCCCGGGCCGGTCGCGATCGCGCACCAGATCTGCCGCCGCTGGGCGACCGGCCTCGACAGCGTCTAGCGGGTGCGTGCCCGACGCTTGCCACCCTGATCGGGCTGATGGCGTCCCTTGGCCTGGAAATTTGCGGAATTATGTAGCAAGCGCCACCGATACCGGATCGCAACACCGTTGCTGGATTATCACATAAAGCGGAGACGGGTTAGGTAAGAGGAAAGCGCGCCGTGCGCGCGTTGATCCTAAAGGCCACTCTCGACGGACATTTCGGAGTCCGAATAGGGTGGCGCGCATGCATATCGACCGGCGCATCGCGATTTTGGGTCTGCTTGGCACGGCAGCCTTGGCTGTCGCTATGATGGCCGCGCCGTTTTTTTTTGCCGATCTACCTCGATGGCTGCTTGGGATATTGTTTTGGGGCGGCTTACTTTTGGCGGCAGCGCTGATCGGGGCCTCAATTATCGTTGCCTTTCGGGGCGAAGCATCGGAGCCGCCAATTGGGCACAGACGCAGAATGATCGCTCTCTTAGGCATGATGATCTCCGGCTTGGGGTTTGTCGGGTCTGCTGCCGTCTATTTTTGGCCGAAGCCGCCCCCGATCGCCGAAGCTTCATCCCTCGCTCATTTGGCCGAACTAGGCTGGTCTCTGCAACACCAGCCAAACGGCATTCAGTTCGTAGTCTCTGGACCTGGGCCGCTACCTTCGATGCAGGAATCGGCAATCTACTTTGGTCAGCTTCGCAGACCCTTCAGTCTAGTGTTTTCAGGGACCAACGGAATTGACGGCCTGCACCATTTCGCCAATCTATTGAGCTGTACGGAGATTTCTGTCAACGCCGGTACGTTCACGGACATTTCTGAGCTGCGGGGCTTTACTCATCTCACCGCTCTCTACATCTCGCAGACTCCAATCAACGGTCTTGCAACAGTCGACCTTTCTCCGCTTTCGTTCCTTACTAACCTGCGAAAGCTTATACTATATGGCACAAAGGCCACAACGATACAGCCGTTGGCAACTCTCAGGAACCTAAATACTCTTAATTTAAAAGATACGCTAGTGGGCGATTTAT
>WNFD01015837.1_pt1 | contig 12174 bp, 12 predicted proteins | sample 5400491 | NCBI WGS metagenome assembly WNFD01 (sample SAMN13153343, study PRJNA577476) | soil metagenome | isolation source: 120 cm saprolite under Douglas fir tree site 2 hole 2 replicate 2 | place: USA:California | collected 2015-04-18 | reverse complement strand
AAAAAGCGAGGCCAAGGGGTAGTGCGTCGAAGGCCATCCCCGATGGCACGGTCACTATCGGGTAGCCCGCCATCGCCGACGGCTGGGTCGAGCCGCCGATGACGCGGTCGCCATTGATCTGATCGATCACCCAGGCGGGCGGCCGTGAAGGCGCGACGAGAGCGTCGAGCTTGTGCCTGTTGAGAGTGGCGTCGATGCCATCCTCGCGCGACAGCCGGCGCGACTCGGCGAGCGCGGAAAGGTAGTCGGCGGAAGCGAGGCCTGACCTTGACTGGCACGCTTCAAAGATTTCCTGGCGGAAATACGGCATTTCGTCCGCCGCGTGTTCCTGGTTGAAGCGAATCAAGTCGGCGAGCGAGCGCGGCTTGATTCCAGGCCTGCTCGCGAGATAGGAATCGATCCCTGCCTTGAACTCGTACTGCATCACGGTTGTCTCCACCTTTCGCTCCTCGGCGCGCATCGCCCTGGTCGTCGAAATCTCGACCTCGATCAGCTCCGCGCCCAGGTCGCGGAGGCCGAGCAGTGCCGCCTCGTGCACCTTGTCGGTGTGCTCGCTATAGCCCATGTAGGGCTCGCGAAGAACCCCCAGACGGCGGCCGCGCAGCGCGCCAGCGTCGAGATGGTCCGTGAAGTCGGTCGGGACATCCACGAGCGCGCCGAGCAGCAGAGCGGCATCGCGAACGTGGCGGGCGTGAGGGCCGGCGCTGTCCTGGCTTCGCGAGATGGGGATGATCCCTTGCTGGCTGACCAGGCCGACCGCGGGCTTGATTCCGACCACTCCGTTGGCCGACGAGGGGCAGATTATGGAGCCGTCCGTCTCGGTTCCGACTGCAACTGGAATCAGGCCCGCCGCGACGGCAACCGCGGACCCGCTGGAGGAACCGCAGGGAGACCTGTCGAGCACGTGAGGGTTGCGGCACTGCCGGCCACGCGCGCTCCATCCGCCGGACGACCGCGAAGAACGAAAGTTGGCCCATTCGCTGAGGTTGGTCTTGCCGAGCACGAGCATGCCCGCCGCGCGAAGGCGAGCGACGAGGGGGGCATCGGCGGGCGCCGGCATTCCCATGAGAGCGAGCGAACCGGCGGTCGTCTGCATGCGGTCCCCGGTGTCGATGTTGTCCTTGACCAGAACGGGGATGCCGTGGAGTGGCCCGCGAACTCGGCCTTCACGGCGCTCACCATCGAGCCGGTCGGCGATCTCCTCCCAGTCCGGATTGATCTCGATTATCGAGCGCAGGCTCGGGCCGACCTGATCGAGGGCGGCGATCCGTTCCAGGTGCATCTCAGCGAGCCGCCGCACGCTGAGCTCGCCGCTGTCAAGGCGCCGAGAGAGGTCGGCTATCGACCAGTCGGCCAGCTCAGGTTGAGGTAACAATTCCAACAACTGGGAGGAGTTCTTCCGCCAGGCGATCCAGTTCTGCTTTTTCGTTTGGGTGCAGAGCTCGCAATGGTCTCCTGGTGTGCTCCTCGATCGGCACGCCTCGCCGGGCCAGCAGGTGCTTGAGCGCCGCCTGGAATGGAAACCGCTGTACGCGGTCGCGAATCTCGCCAAGCCGATGCGCGCCGGCTTCGGTCGGCAGACGCACCACCTCGCTAACGGCCTCTGGAAACGCCGCGGCGAGCCCGGACACAGCACCCACGGCGCCCGCGGCGAGGCCGCGATGGATCAGGCGTTCAGACCCGACGAAGACCTTGAGCCCGTCGATCAGATACGGCTCCAACCGCTCCCATGGCGCATCCGACACCTTCAGCCCGACAAGGTTCGGCAGGCGAGACCGCAGCTCCTCGATCACGGCCGGCTTCACGGCGTAACCGCTGCGGGCGGCGAACTCGTAGACGAAAAAGGGCAGCGGGGCGCAAGCGCGCCCGGCGGCCGTGAAGTGTTCGATGAGCGAAGCGTCGTCCAGCGCGAAGTAAGGAGGCGCTATCACTGCCACGGCGTCCGCGCCGAGCTCGGCCGCGTGCGCGGCGAGCATTACGGTGGCGGCAGTCGTCTGCGCGCCGCAGTGCACTATCACGATCGCACGCCCGACCCTGGCGCGAAGGAATGCTTCGGCCGCCGCGCGGCGCTCGTCGGAGCTCAAGAGAATGCCTTCGCCGGTGGTGCCGAGGGCCAGGATCCCGTCGACGCCGGCAGCGACCAGGTGCTCGACCATCGGTCCGATCGCCTCCAGATCGACCGCGTCCCCGCCCTTCCGCAACGGCGTCACCGCCGCGGAAATGGCACCAGCGAAATCGGAATTGAGCTTCTCGGGCACTTTCAGTATCTCCGTGCGTGGTCGAAAACATTGACGAGAGGGCGGCGATCCAGATACCGGTGCAGGTTCTCGATGAACAGATCGACGAGGCGTTCGTTCTCCTGTGTCACCGTGCTCGCCGAGTGCGGCGAGACGATCACGTTCGGCATCGCCCATAGGGGGCTGTCGGCGGGCAGTGGCTCTTTCGCGAAGACGTCGAGCCCGGCGCCGCGCAGGCGGCCGGACTGAAGCATCTCGATCATGGCCTTCTCATCGATGAGAGAACCGCGGCCGACATTCACCACGACAGCGTGTGCGGGTAGGAGGGAAAGCCGCCGGCGATCGATGAGGTTGGTGGTTTCCGGAGTGTCGGGCGCGGCGATCACGAGGATGTCGGTTTCGGGCAGCGCGGCGTCAAGACCTGCCGAGTCGACTATCTTGCGCACCCCGGCTGGAGCCTGACCTCCGGTCGTTCTTCGATGACCGGTCACCTCCATGCCGAGGGCCGAGCTCAACTCGGCGATCCTCGATCCCACGCGGCCCAAGCCGATCAGCGTCATCCGCGATCCGAAGACTTCCCGGCCGCAGAAACGCTCCCAGTGGCGCTCCGCCTTCCAGGCGTTGACCCTCGGCATCTCCTTGGCGAAGTACAGAACGGTGAGGAGCACGAACTCCGCCAGCGGCTGAGCGTGGATTCCCGCGGCGTTGGTGATGATCAGCGGCGAGCCGGCGAGGCCGAGGTGCTCGACGAGCGGACCGATTCCGGAGCTGGTCGCTTGCAACCAGCGCAAACGGGGCGCTCTCTCGAGCAGCTCTTCAGGACGTTCCCAGTCGAACTCGAACGCTATCTCGGCCCGGCCAAGGTGCTTCTGCCAGCGCAGGCGCTGCTCCTCGGTCAATGGCCTTGGAGGTCCGTGATGGTCCGCTTCGTAGCGGGTCGTCGGAAGGAGCTCGGGCTCGTAGATCAACTCAATCCGGTCCGGTTCAGCGGCGGCGATTCGCTCCGCGTGCCTGGAATCCAGCCAGGTCGCGATCAGGACCGGAACGGGGGTGTCAACGTGCGCCATTGACATCGCCTCCAGCGGATTGACCGGCCATCAGCTCGGCCAGCCGGTAGCAGAGCCGCGTCCCCGCGCCGAGCGGGCCGCGAGGGATATCGCGGTGACTCTGGTTCTCGTTCCAGTGACTGCCGGCAATGTCGAGATGGACCCACGGCCGTCCCTCGACGAACTCGCCGATGAACATCGCCGCGGTGATCACGCCGGCTTCGCCATAGTAAGAGTTCTTGAGGTCGGCGCTCTGGCTCTGGATCAGCTCCCGGAAGTCGGGGTAGACGGGCAACCGCCAGACCCGGTCTCCCGCGGCTTCGCCCGCGGCGGCCACCTGACCCCACAGCCGGTCGTCATTGCTGACCGCGCACGAGGCAGCATGTCCGAGGGCGGCCCGCGCGTCGCTGGTCAGGGTCGCCAGGTCGACAATGTGAGTTGCGCCGGATCGCAATGCATAAGTGACGGCGTCGGCCAGCACAAGACGGCCCTCAGCGTCGGTGTTCAGAACCTCGACGGTCTTGCCGGACGCGCTAGTCCACACATCTCCGGGCCGCTGGGCGCCGCGACCCGGCAGGTTCTCCGCCACCGCGAGCACCGCCATCACATTGATGGGCAGCTTGCTCTCGGCCACGACCTCGATCGCCGCCAGCACGGCGGCCGCCCCGCCCATGTCGCCACGCATCTTGACCATCCAATCCGAGGACTTCAGTGAAAGCCCGCCGCTGTCGAAGGTGATGCCCTTGCCGACCAGGGCGAGGTTTGGCTCGTCTTTTGCCCCGCCACGATATTTCAGCCTGATCAGGCGCGGCTCCTGGTCGGAGGCGGCGCCGACCGCGGCCAGAAGTGCGTAACCGTCTTTGGTGAGCGCTTTGGCCCTCAGGACCTCGCAGTCCAACCCAAGACGGCTCGCGAGCTCGACAGCGATGGCTTCGAGGCGATCTGGACCCAGCTCGTTGGCGGGTGCGTTCTGCCACTCGCGTGCCCTGGCGGTGGCCTCGCCGAGTCGCCTCGAGACATCGACCACGTTTTCCGGCGCGTCGCCGAAGCCGACCAGGGTCAGGCCGGTCAAGGATGCCGGGTGGCGACCAGTGCTGCGTCCGCGGCGATCCCAACTGCCGGCAAAGCAGCCCTCGATCACTGCGCCGAGGTCCTCGTTCCGAAGTGCACCGGCCTTCAACACGGCGATGTTTCCATGGCCGAAGTCCCGCGCGGCCCGCACCATCTCCTGGTGCGCGAAGCGAAGCCGGGAGCCGTCGAGGTCAGCCTTCGCGCCGAGGCCATATAGAAGGACGCGCGGGCTGCCGGCTCCGGCCCCAGCGGGCAAAAGCAACACCTCGTGCAGGCGGCCCTTGTGCTCTCCCGACGCAGCAAACGCCGCTGCTGACGGATCAATCTCCAAGAGCGCCGGGTCGGGCGGGGCGCCTGACATGACCGGTATCGCCAGGACATCGGCGGCGACAGAGCCGGGGCGTGAGCTTAAGGCGAGCTTGACCGTGTGGGATTCTTTCACGAGAAGAATGTATATTGTCGCGGTTTAGATCTTTTCGCGACGTGATGGTGCGCAACTCGGGTTCTGGGAGGGCAGTCGATTGATGCACGGACACACCAAGGTGTTCATCGCCGCCGTGAGCTCGCTCATGGTTCTTCTCGCGGCCTGCGGCAACAATCCGAGCACGGGCTCGTCCGCGGCAGGCAAGACGCTCGTCATCGACCACGCCTACGCCTGGGACTTCAGCAAGGACAACGACCCCAGTCGCGGCGGCGTCGACTTCGAGGCCGATCCGTTCTTCCACGCGATCTACGACAGCCTCCTCACGTTCAAGCTTGGTGACTCCTCAACACCTATTCCTCTGGTCGCGCAGTCCTACACCGTCTCGCCTGACGCCAAGACATTCACCTTCACGATCCGCAAGGACGTGAAGTTCGCCGACGGGACTCCGCTCAACGCGCGTGACGTCGAGTTCACTTACAACCGACTCCTGAACCTTCACGACAATCCCGTCTATCTCCTCGACGGGATCACCTCGATGAAGGCGACCGACGACTACACGTTCGTGCTCGTCTCCTCAGTCGCGAACCCGGCGATCCCATTCATCGTCACGAACCCCGCCCTCGGCATCATCAACTCGAAGCTGCTGACGGCGCATGGCGGAAGCGCCGCCAAGGATGCCGCAACGGCCGACACCGCCAAGGACTTCCTGAGCACGCAGTCGGTCGGCAGCGGTCCCTATGTGATGTCATCGGTCGGCACCTCGCAGGTGGTGATCAAGGCGAACTCCAAGTACTGGGGGCCGAACAAGCCCAACTTTGGAACGATCATCTTCCGCAACGTTGCCGCCGCGACACAGCAGATCGAGATTCAGAAGGCATCGAACGAGATCGAGCTCAGCCTGTCCGGCGACCAGGCGGCCAGCCTCACGAGCAACAGCGCGCTGAACGTGTCGAGCTTCACGTCGCCGAACATCACTTTCGCGTTCTGCAACATCAAGACCTACGCCGCTTGTGCCAACGAGCACTTCGTCAACGCGATCCGCTATGGCATCGACTACCAGGGCTTGATCAGCGTGGCGGGCGCGGGAGCGGCTCAAGCGCCTGGCATCGTCCCGTCCCAGTTCCTCGGCGCGCTTCCGCAGTCGCAGGCGGTCAAGCGTGACGTGACCAAAGCGAAAAGCGAACTTCAAGCATCCGGTGTGACCAATCCCACCATCGACCTCGACTACACGATCAGCAGCACCGGCCTCAACGACTCGCTTGCCGCCAAGATCAAGGCCAACCTCGCCGAGGTTGGCATTACCGTCAACCTCAATGGTCAGCCCAGCTCGATCGCGACGCCGAACTATCGCGGCGCCAAGTACAGGCTCGGCCTCGCCGGCTGGGCGCCTGACTTCCCTGACCCCAACAACTACCAGGCGTTCTTGCCCGGCCAGCTGGTCGGCAAGCGCGCGGGCTGGCTTGCCGGCGCTGCCCCGGACATCGAGGCTCTCGGCGCCAAGGCCGGCGCGACACCGGACAATGCCACACGTGGCCAGCTCTACCAGCAGCTCCAGACCCTGCTCAACCAGAAGAGCCCGATGCTGCCGCTCATTCAGCCCGGGCAGTCGGTGGTAGCCACCAAGAACCTCACCAATGTCATTTACAGCCCAGTCTGGTACCTCGACTTCGCCTCGATCGGCACGAGCTGATTCACTGGGAGCGGCGCTAGCCAGGCGCCGCTCCCAGCATCCACTCCTCTTCTTCATAGGGCGGCGTCTCATCGCGCTGGTGTTCCTATGCCTGGGGGTGTCCGTGATGGCTTTCGTCCTCACCCACCTCGTGCCGGGTGATCCCGCGCTCGCGAACCTCGGAGACCGGGCATCTTCCGACCCGATCGCGGTGAAGCTCTACCGAGAGCATTTCGGGCTCGACAAGCCGGTGCCGGTCCAGTACGTGGTGTATCTGGGCCACCTTCTTCACGGCGACCTGGGCGAATCTGAGCAGAGCCGGCGGGCGGTGCGCACCGACCTCGCCGAGTACATCCCCGCGACCGCTGAGCTCGCGATCACTGCGATGGCGCTCGCCATCGTGCTCGGCATAACGCTTGGCGTGATCGCCGCCACCCAGCGCAACCGGCTCGCCGACCAGGTCATCCGTGTCGTGTCCCTGGGAGGGATGTCCACGCCGCAGTTCTGGCTCGCCCTGGTGGCGCTCTCCCGCCTGCGTGCTTGCCGCCATCAACATGGGGCTCTTCGCCCGCTTCACCCGCTCGGCAGTGCTCGAGGTGCTCGAGAACGACTACGTCCGCACCGCGCGCGCCAAGGGGCTGCCCGAGGTGACGGTGGTGTTCCGGCACATCCTGCGAGCGGCATCTCCGCCAATCCTGACGGTGGTTGGGCTCGCCTTCGGCAACGTCATGACCGGAACCGTCCTGGTGGAGAACATCTTCTCGTGGCCGGGAATCGGCCAGTATTCGTACCGGAGCGCGACGGGTCTCGACCTTCCGGCGATCGTGGGCGTGATGCTTTTCGTCGCGATCGTCTACATCCTGGTCAACATGGTCGTCGACATCCTCTATGGCGTGGTCGACCCGAGGATTCGAGTCGCTTGAGCGCCGCACTCCGCCGGCCGTTCTCTATGTGGCGCCGGATTCCCGGTGCCTGGAGGCAACCTGTAACCATCGTCGGGCTCGTCATCGCAGCCTTCTGGTTTGCGATCGCGGTGATCGCGCCTCTGGCAGCTCCGCAGGATCCTTTGGCGCAGGGGATCGCGCTTTACGATCCGCCGTCCGCGGCGCACCTCATGGGTACCGACGAGCTCGGCCGGGACGTCTTCTCGCGCGTGCTGTGGGGCGCTCGCATCTCGATCCCACTCGCCATGCTGCTGGTCGCGCTTGCGTTCACCATCGGCGGGACCCTTGGCGGGCTCGCCGGCTACCTCGGCGGGTGGGTGGACGAGCTTGTGATGCGCGCAGCGGACTTTGTTTTCGCGGTCCCGACAATCCTGCTGGCGATGGCTGTTGTCGCAGCGCTAGGGCCGAGTCTCTTCCATGCCGTGCTCGCGGTGGTGTTGGTCTCCTGGCCCGGCCACGCACGAGTGGTCAGAGGACTTGTTCGCACAACCATGCAGTCGGAATACGTCGCCGTCGGGCGGCTCCTCGGCTCGCCCACACACCGCGCGCTCATCGTGGACGTGCTGCCAAACGTCGCCGGACCGGTGATCGTTCTCGCCGCCCTCGAGATTGGCAGCGCGATCCTGCTTCTCAGCGGGCTGTCCTTCCTGGGACTTGGCGCCCGCCCCCCCACAGCCGAATGGGGATCGATGGTCTCGACCGGAGCCCAACACTTCCAGGCCTGGTGGATCGGTGTCTTCCCCGGCTTTGCCATCGTGAGCGTAGTGCTGGCGTTCAACTTGCTTGGCGACAGCCTTCGCGACGTATTCGACCCGAAGGCGATCATCAAGGCGCGGGGCGCATGAAGGCACTCCTCAGCGTGCGAGACCTTCGCGTCTTTTTGGATACGGCAAGCGGCCCCTTGTCCATTGTCGACGGCGTCAGCTTCGACATCGCTGCGGGCCAAGTCTTCGGGCTGGCCGGCGAGAGCGGAAGCGGGAAGACGATCACAGCGCTGGCGCTGCTCGGGCTGCTTCCGGCGGGAGCGCGCGCGGGCGGGTCGGCGATGCTGGACGGCCGTGACCTGCTGACGATGGGGAACCGGCAGCGGCGGCGGACTCGCGGCCGCGAGGTCGCGATGGTGTTTCAGGACCCGGTCTCCTCGCTGCACCCAATGCTCACCATCGAACGTCAGCTCACCGAGCACCTCCGGTACCAGCTGGCCATGAGCCACAAAGAGTCGGTCGAGAGGGCGGTCCAGCTGCTGACCGACGTGCGCATCCCCAATCCCAAAGCCGCCCTGCGCGGCTACCCCCATCAGTTCAGCGGCGGGATGCGGCAGCGAATCCAGATCGCCATCGGTCTTGCCTGCGAACCGCGGCTCCTGATCGCCGACGAGCCGACGACGGCACTCGACGTGACGGTGCAGGCAGGGATCCTGCGCTTGCTCTACCGACTGTGCCAGGAAAAGGACCTGGCCGTGATGCTGATCACGCACGACCTCGGAGTCCTCTCAGCGTTGGCCGACACGGTCACCGTGATGTATGCGGGCCGAGTCGTCGAGTCGGGTCGCACCGCGCAGGTGATGACAAGTTCGCGGCATCCCTATACCAGGGCACTCATCGACTCGCTGCCGCATCCGGAGGCGAGCGACAGAGCCCTCGTGCCGATCGCGGGCGAGCCTGCCGGACCGGAGTCGCGGCCCTCGGGATGTGCGTTTCACCCGCGCTGCCACTACATGAGGCCTTCCTGTGCGACCTCCGTCCCACCGCTTTTGCAAATCGACGATGGGCAGGAGATGGCATGCCCGGTGGATCCACTGGTCGCGAGCCTCGCAGGATGAGCCTGCTCGAGCTGCGCGATGTGGAGGTCGTGTATCAGCGCCGCGACGGCACGCCCGTGCCCGCGGTGGTCGGCGCGAGCCTGAATGTCGAGGCGGGCGAGATCGTCGGCCTGGTTGGCGAAACCGGCTGCGGCAAGACATCGCTTGCCAGGGCTGCGGTAGGCCTGGTCCCGACCGCGGGCGGAAGCGTGATGTTCGAGGGCCAGAAAGTGCATGTCCTCGGACGCCGCGCACGCCCGGCCCGCGAACGCCGGCTCCAGCTCGTGTTCCAGACTGCCGGCAAGCATGGCTCGGCGATTTCCGCACCAGCTGAGCGGTGGACAACGGCAGAGGATCGCGATTGCGCGCGCGCTCGCAGCCGATCCGGCGATGATCGTGCTGGATGAGCCTCTGTCCGCCCTCGACGCGTCGGTTCAGGCGCAGGTGGCCAACCTTCTCGTCGAGCTGGCAAGGGACCTGCATGTCGGCATGCTGCTGATTTCGCACGACCTCGCCATCGTCCGCCACGTCGCCCACCGCACCGCGGTCATGTACCTCGGCGTCGTTGTCGAGACCGCTCCGACCGCCGAGCTGTGGAAAGCGCCGATGCATCCCTACACGCAGGCGCTTATCGACTCGATCCCGCACGCGGACGGCGCCGGCCATCTGCCGGTGGCCCTGCCGGGCGAGATTCCGGATCCCGCGCGGCCGCCGTCAGGCTGTCGCTTCCATCCGCGATGCCCGCGCGTGATGGACCGATGCCTCACCGATGTCCCCTATCTCGCCGCGAAGGATGGCGGCCGCGAGGTTGCGTGCTGGCTGCACGAAAAACCGGCCGTCTCCCATCCCTATGCAGTATTCCCCGGGGTTTCGCCGTGAACAATCGATTCGAGCCCGCAGGATCGGGCCGGCTGGCCAAGCAGGCGTACCAGCATCTGCGCCGGGAGATACTCCGGCAGAAGCTGGAGGCCGGAACGATTCTCACTGAGGGGTCGATCGCCGAATCCCTGGGAATGTCGAAGACTCCCGTCCGGCATGCGCTCTACGCCCTACTCCAGGAGGGCCTGCTCGAGGCCGGGCCCCGCCGCCAGATGGTCGTGCGCAACCTGTCGCCCGTGCAGCGGGCTGAGTTGGTCGCCGTGCGCGAGGCACTCGAGCGCGTCGCGGTGATCCACGCGTGCCAGCACATGAGCGATGACGATTTCGACCACTTGCGAACGCTGCTCAGACGCCAGCGCAGGTTTGCGGAGGCCGGCGAGGACGACAATTTCGTTGACTGCGACGAGGAATTGCACATAGCGATCTCGGAGCGATCGGGGCTCCAGCTCGTGCCCCAGTTCCTGAACCAGCTGCGAGGGTTCGTCCGCCTGATGCAGATGAGAGCGCGACGCGATCCAGGTCACCTGTTCCGCGTCCTTCAAGAGCACGAGCGGCTGGTCGACGCGATCGAGGAGCGCGATGAGGACGGGGCTCTGGCGGCGCTCGCCCATCATCTCCACACGACGGAATACATCCTCGCCGACTAACTGCAACAGGAACCGCTTGCGGCTCGATTCCTAGCGCCGTAGTCTCAGACGATGAGCGCCCGGACGTCGGCGTGGCGGCCACTTGGCATCGCGCGTGGGGCGCGCACCAACCTCGCCCTGCTCGCGTTCCTGGCCGTCGCCTTCATCACCGGCTGGCTCGCGTTCGCCTTCGCGACAGGGCCGGCGCGGTGGTCGCTCGTCGTTCACGCGGCGGGTGGCTTCGCGATACTCGCCCTGCTGCCCTGGAAGTCGATGATCGCCCGGCGCGGAGTCGCCCGGCAGCGGCCGGGCCGGTGGGCATCCGTCCTTTTCGGCATCCTCGTGCTCATCTCGCTGGTGGCCGGCCTCCTCCACTCCACCGGCCTGCTCGTCAATTGGGGTCCACTCAGCGCGATGGATTTTCACGTTGGGGCCGCGATCGCCGCGGTACCGCTCGCGATCTGGCATGTGGCCGCGCGGCGTGTCCGGGTCCGCCCTACCGATCTCTCCCGGCGGAGCGTCCTTCGTGCTGGGGCCATCGTCGCCGGGGCGGCTGTGGCCTATGCGGGAAGCGAGGTAATGGTCAGGGCGATCGGAATGCCAGGCGCAGCACGCCGCTTCACCGGTTCGTACGAGGCCGGCTCATACCAGCCAGGCCTGATGCCCGTCAGCTCATGGATGTTCGATGCGGTTCCGCAGATCGACCGGCATGCGTGGCGGCTGCCCGCGGGCGGGCGCGAGTGGTCGTTTGACGAGCTCATCGCCTTCGACGACCGACTGACAGCGACGCTGGACTGCACCGGCGGCTTCTTCTCGACCCAGGAGTGGGCCGGCGCCCGGCTGGATCGCCTGATCGGAAACGCCGACGGCATGACCATCCGTGTTGTCTCGATCACCGGCTACTACCGCCGCTTCCCGATCGATCGGGCGAGCTCCCTTTTGCTGGCCACCCGCCTCGGTGGCCAAGCGTTGGACCCAGGACACGGCTTCCCGGCGCGCCTTGTCGTGCCGGAAGGGCGCGGCTTCTGGTGGGTCAAATGGGTGAGCGCCATCGAGGTCGACGACGTGCCTCACTGGTGGCAACCGCCGTTCCCGATTCAGTAACTCGCTGAGGCTTTGTCGCGGAGACTCCGCGCTGGATGAATCGGTGGAGGTCAGGGCCCTGGAGAGTGAGCGGCACCCCTGGCGTCTCAGTGATGTAACTCAGAACGGTAACGCTGTCTGAGACGAACGAATCCTTCACGGAGGTGCCTCGCACATGCGCAATCTGGTTCTTGCCATCTCGAGCCTGTTCGTTTTCGTCGCCTGCGGTGGCGGAGGCACCGCTACTAACTCAGCATCACCAACACCAACGATCAACTTCACCATGGCCGCTCAGAACGGCAGCGGGGTCGCCGGCACAGGCACGATCGTCAAGGGAACCGGTTCGTTCATAGTCACGATCAAGCTGAGCGGCATGACGCCCAACTCGAGCCAT
>WNFD01015570.1_pt1 | contig 12174 bp, 11 predicted proteins | sample 5400491 | NCBI WGS metagenome assembly WNFD01 (sample SAMN13153343, study PRJNA577476) | soil metagenome | isolation source: 120 cm saprolite under Douglas fir tree site 2 hole 2 replicate 2 | place: USA:California | collected 2015-04-18 | reverse complement strand
CGACCTCGTGCGTGCGGTCCTCTCCGTCGTGCGCGCGGTGGGGCTCGCCCACTTCCTGCAGCGCCGCCACGTCGCAGCGCGCGTCGGCGAGCACGCGCGCGACGCGGCCCAGGTCCCGCCGCCCGTCGTGTCCCACGCCACCGTGGATGTTCCAGCTCACCACTCTCATGGCGTTACCGTGCGACGGCGCGGCGCGCCTCTCCCCGGCGTTCGGCCAGCAGCGCCCCTCCGATCCGGCCCGCGGTCGCGGCGTGCACCAGATCGTGCAGCAGCGAAGCGGCGGGCGCGCCTTTGTCCCAGCCGAAATCCTCGGGAGTGAGCTTCTCGAAGATCCCCGAGAGCGCCCAGCGCCGGGGTGCGCCCCCGGCAAAGATCGAGCAGTACACCGAGCCGCCCGAAAGCAGCGGATCGCCGCGCCGGTGCAACTCCTCCTCGAGCCTGCGGGCATCCTCGGAGGAGTCCATCCGCACCGCGCAGCGCCGGCGCTTGTCGTACCAGGTGTATCCGGGGATATCGCCCTCGCAGCCGTACAGCAGGCCGGCCTGGAACGCGGGCGTCGAGGTGGGCGCTCCCGCGCGGCACGACGAGACGCCGTAGCGCCCCGAATCGAGCAGCTGCGCCACGTTCGGGACGTAGCCCTCGCGCAGCGCCGCGTCGAGCTGCGAGCGACCCACTCCGTCGAGGTGCACCAGCAGCAGGCGGCGTCCCGACGGGAGAGGGGAGCGCGCCTTCCGCCCTCCGGCGGCGATGGGACGCAGCACCTCGCGCACCAGCGACCTCACGGCGCGGGACCGCAGCCCCTCGGGGCCGCCCCAACTCCACCTGCCTGGAACGCGTCCCATGGCGTCCGCGGTGTGAAAAGCCGGCGAAGACGGCGGCGACTAGGCCGTCCGGCGCGCGATCAGGATGCGGACCAGCGCGACGGGCGTCTCCAGCACGCGCCCGACCAGGTGCGCGCCGGCGCGCACCGGCCACAGGGCCATCCCCACCCCGCGCTCGGTCAGACGGACCGCGCCTTTGACGGGCGCCGGCATCTGCTCGAGCCGCTGCTCCGCTTTCGCGCGCAGGGCCTCCAGCAGATCGGGTCCACGCTGGCGGATCAGATCGATGCCCTCCTCGACGGTGCGCGACTGTTCGCGATCCGGCTCCGCCTGACCGACGAAGTCGTGGTGCTGCGTCGCCTTGCGCGACAGCGCTTCGTCCGCTTTCGTCCTGTGGCCCCGCTTGCCGGTGGCCTTGGCCATGCCGCTCCTCCGCTGGGATGTAAGTTCCGGAAGAAGCTATGGATTCACCCCGGTGCCACGCAACGCGCCGCGTTGCGTCGGGGCGCATCTGAACACCGGTTCCGGTGGCATGGCGGCTCCGTGCAGTGTCCCCGGGGTGTTCGGCTATGCTCCAAGCCGATGCCGCTCGAATTCGCCGGCGCGACCGACGTCGGGCGCAAGCGAGACCACAACGAGGACGCGCTGCTCCTCTTGCCGCAGTTCCAGCTGGCGGTGGTCTGCGACGGGATGGGCGGGCACCAGGCGGGCGAGGTGGCGAGCGGCATCGGCGTCGAGACCGTCCGCCGCTTCTTCGAGATCGCGCAGGATCCGGAGGCCACCTGGCCGTTCGGCTACGACCGGCAGAAGGACGAGCCCACCAACCTCCTCAACGTGGCCGCGCAATGGGCCAGCCAGCGCATCCGCGAGGCCGGGGAAGCGGACAGCGGGACCCGCCGCGGCCTGGGGACCACCTTCGTGGGCCTCCTGGTCCGCGGCGCCACCGCGCACTTCGGTTGGGTGGGCGATAGCCGCGGCTATTTCTGGCGGCGGGGGGAGCTGCACCCGACCACCAGCGACCATTCCCTGCTGAACGAGCTGGTCAAGACGGGCCGGCTCACCCAGAACGAGATCGACAACTTCCAGCACAGGAACGTCATCACCCGGGCGCTGGGCATGGCGGACCTGACCGCGATCGACGTGACCCAGGTGGACCTGTTGCCGGGCGACGTGTGCCTGCTCTGCTGCGACGGGCTCACCGGCATGGTGAGCGACGCGCGGATCGCCGAGATCCTCGGGGCGGAGAAGGACCTGCCCGCGGCCTGCACGCGGCTGATCGACGAGGCCAACGCGAACGGCGGAGTGGACAACATCACCGTCGCGCTGGTCCGTTACGCGCCTTGAGTGCGCGCCTTGCCGCGCCCCGGGGGGAATGTCGGGAGCGCGCGCCTGCCCGCCCGTGGACAGCGGCGGCGCCCCCGGGGCAAAGTGGTGGTCGCGGAGGCCAGCCATGGGTAAGAACGGCCACGTCCACTTCTCCGACGAGACGCGCCAGGCGGCGCTGTTCGAGACGATGATCCTCGCCGCCGGGTCGGACGGAGACGTCAGCAAGGTCGAGGTGGAGGAGATCTACCGCCGGGTGTTCGAGCGGCCCGAGTTCCACGGCATCCACGCGAGCGACCTCCGGCAGGCGATCTCCCGCGCGGCGCAGCAGGTCGCCCAGGTGGGAGATCTCTCCTCCATCCTCAGCTCGATCGCCGAGCGGCTGCCCGATCGTGCGTCGCGCGAGCTGGCGTTCGGGCTCGCGGCGTCGGTGGCGTGGGCGGACCGGCGCACCCATCCCCCCGAGGTGGAGCTCCTCAAGGCTCTGCAGCGGACGTTCGAGCTGGACGACGCCGAGGTCGCCCGGCTGTTCGAGCTGGCCGGCGAGATGGCCCCGCTTCCCCCGACCGAGGCCCGCTGAAGCAGTCGCCGCTGTAGAAGTCCTCCATGGCGCTCCAGGTCCCGTTCTTCATGGCGCCCGAGGACGAGCGCGACGTGCTCCGCCGTCTCTCGGGCCTGCGGCTCGAGCTGTGGCCGGAGCTGACCGAGCCGCAGCACCGTCCGCCGCTGTGCGGCGAGGACACCCAGCTCGTCGACCCCGCCTACTACCTGGCCGCCGGCGACGTGATCGCCTATCCGCTCAAGCGCGGCCAGAACCGGGGCCGCTGGAAGATCGACGAGGTGAAATCGCCCGTCGTCTACTTCTTCCGCTCGCAGCTCGACGAGGAGGGGCAGCTCCGCTCGGGGTATTTCTGGGCGGAGACCGAGACGGGCGGCGATCAGTCGCGCATCGGCGGGAAGCCGTCCCGCTTCCTGCGCGCGGTGCGCGAGCTGCAGGAGGCGGTGAAGTCGCGCTTCCGCCGCAGCTCGCCGGTGAAAGGCACCATCTACTTCGTCGGACCCGCGGCCGCGCGGCTGGCCCAGGCGGGAACGCCGCTGCGCGAGGCGGGGCGCAAGGGAGAGCTGGTGCGCGTCTTCCGCTGACGCCGCCGCCGTCCCGAGGGCACGTAACTCCCGCGACTTGCCTATTTCGGGGCGCCGACCCGGACGAGCTCGGCGTAGAGGCGGATCGCGCTCCTGGTGGCCTTCACGAAGTCGCCCAGGTGCAGGCTCTCGTTCTCGGAGTGCGCGTTCGTGTACGGGTCCTCGACGCCGATGAGGAGCGCGGGCACGCCGCCCAGCTCCTTGCTGAACGGGTCGACGAAGGGGATCGACCCGCCGCAGCCGATGGTCACCGGCTCGGCGCCATAGCCGTCGCGCAGCGCCTTCAGCGCCGCCTTGAACGCCGGCGCCTCGGTGCTCGTGTACCACCAGCTCCCCGCGCCTTCCTTGTGGACCTGCACTTTGACGCCCCAGGGAGGATCCCTGGTCAGCGCCTCGGTCAGGCGCTTCTCGACGTCTTTGGGGTCCATGTCGGGGACGGTGCGGATGCCGAGGCGGGCCCAGGCGCTGTCCACGATGATGTTGCGCGCGTCCTTCCGCGAGCTGGCCTGGATCGCGTTCACCGCCAGCGAAGGCTGCCGCCAGTTCATCTCCCAGGGGTGCCGGCCGCCGAGGAGCTGCACGCCGTCCAGCATGCCGGCCTGCTTGCGGAAGAGCTTCTCGTCGGACGGCAGCGCGGCGATGCTCTTGCGCTCCGCGTCGCTGAGCGGCTTCACCTTGTCGTAGATGCCGGGGATGGCGATCGACCCGTCGTCCTTCACCAGGCGGGCGAGGACCTTTACGAGCGCCATCGCCGCGTCGGGCACCGGGCCGCCCCACATGCCGCTGTGCACGGGCTGCTTGAGCGCGGTGACCTCCACGTTCACCACCACGATCCCGCGCAGCGCGGTGGTGATGCTGGGCAGGCCGGTCTCGAAGTTGCCGGTGTCGGTGAGCACGATGGCATCGGCCTGCAGCATGTTGCGGTGCTTGCGGAGGAAGTCGCCCAGGGACCCCGAGCCGGCCTCCTCCTCGCCCTCGATGAGGATTTTCACGTTCACCGGGAGCGAACCGGCGCTCTTGAGCCAGGACTGGATGGCCGCGACGTGGACGAGGATGCCGGCCTTGTCGTCGGCGGCGCCGCGCCCCCACAGGCGCCCGTCCTTCTCCACCGGCTCGAAGGGCTTGGTGGCCCACTTCTCCTCGTCGCCGGCGGGCTGGACGTCGTGGTGCGCGTAGAGGAGCAGGGTGGGCCGCCCCGGCGCCTTCAGCCACTCGCCGTAGGCGTAGGGGTGCGCGCCCGGCATCTCCAGCAGCTGCACGTTGTCCATGCCGATGCGTCGCAAGAGGTCGCAGGTGGCCTCGCCGCTCTTGCGCACTTGCTGCTTGTCGAAGCCTTCGAAGGAGACGCTGGGGATGCGCACCAGCTTCTTCAGCTCTTCCAGGTAGGTGCGCTGGTTCTTCTCGTACTCCGCGAGCGCCTTCTGGATGGCCCCGTCGTCCACCGGAGCCGGCTTGTTCTGCTGCGTCGAGTTCGCCATGGCGGCGAACCCTAGATCGGCGGCGCAGCGGAGGGAAGCGCCTCGGCGGCGAGCCAGCGCAGGAACCAACGCCGTGCCAGGTCGGCGACCTGTTCCAGGGCGCCGGGCTCCTCGAAGAGATGGGTGGCGCCGGGGATGACGACGAGCGCCTTCTGGCCCGGGAGCTTCTCGAGCGCTTGCCGGTTCAGCTCCAGCACCTCCTCGTCCTCGCTGCCGACGATCAGCAGCGTCGGTGCCCGCACCTGCGTCAGGGCCGGGCCGGCCAGGTCGGGGCGGCCTCCGCGCGAGACGACGGCGCCCACCGACCTCGGCCGGGCGGCGGCGGCGACCAATGCCGCGGCGGCGCCGGTGGAGGCGCCGAAGCAGCCGATGCGGAGGTCCGAGGTCCGCGCTCCCCCGGCGAGCCAGTCGATGCAGGCGACCAGGCGGGTCGCGAGCAGCCGGATGTCGAATCGGAGGTGCCCGGTTCGCGCGTCGACCCGCTCCTCGTCGCGCGTGAGCAGGTCGACGAGCAGCGTCCCGAGCCCCGCCGCGCGCAGCGCCGCGGCCACCGCGCGGTTGCGCGGGCTGAAGCGGCTAGACCCGCTCCCGTGCGCGAACACGACCACCCCTCGCGCGCCGGAAGGGAGCGCCAGGTCGCCTTCCAGTTGGACGCCGCCGGCGTCGATGTGGACCATGACGCCTTCGCTCGTGGAAGCGGCCTGCGCCGCGTCGGCGCGGTCCTGCGCCTGCGAGAGGATCGCCCCGACGTCGGCGTCGGTGGTCTGCTCGAAATCGTCGTACCAGAGCCCGACCGCGCGGAAGGGCTCCGGCGTGCGCCCGCAGACCACCTCGTCCGCGACCTCGGCCAGCTCCTCGCAGCTCGCGCGGGCCGCGACGGGGACCGCCACGATGACGCGGGCCGGATGCTGGGCCCGGACCGCTTCCACCGCGGCGCGCATGGTGTTCCCGGTGGCCAGGCCGTCGTCGACCAGCACCACGGTCTTGCCGCGCAGGTCCGGCGCGGGGCGGGTGCCGCGGTACGCCCGCTCGCGCCGTTCCAGCTCGTTTTGCTCGCGGAGGGTCGCGGCCTCGATGACCCGGTCGGGGATGCCCAGCTCGCCGATCAGGTCCTCGTTGAGGACGCGCACCCCGCCCGAGGCGAGCGCGCCCATCGCCAGCTCCTCGTGCCCGGGCACGCCGAGCTTGCGCACGACGAACACGTCCAGGGGCGCTCCCAGCCGGCGCGCGATCTCGTAGCCGACCGGTACCCCGCCCCGCGGGAGCGCCAGGACCACCAGGTCGGGCCTCCCCGCCAGGTGCTTGAGCTTCTCGGCGAGGACACGGCCGGCCTCGGCTCGATCGGCGTAGCGCCCGTCCATGGGAGGACCTCCATGGCCAAGATAGCCATCAGTCGACGAGGAAGTGCTCGGTGAGCGCGCGCACCGTCTCCTGCTCGCGCTCGAGCGGAAAGACGTGACCCGCGCCTCGCAGGACGAGCAGGCGCGCATCGGGGATGCCGGCGGCCAGCACCTCGGAGTTGCGAGGCGGGACGAGCCGGTCGGCGTCGCCGGTGATGACCAGGGTCGGCGCCCGGATCTGCTCGAGCCGGTGCAGCGTGGCGTGGCCCAGGACGGCGGCGACCTGAGCGGCGGCGCAGCGGACCTCCGCGCGGCCGGAGCGCGCGATCCACTCCAGGGCGTGGTTCGGATGCGCCCTGTGGAACTCGCGCGAGACCAGCAGCCGGCCGAGCCGCTCGGCCGGGACGCGCTGGCGCTGCAGGATGAGCAGGAGCAGGTCGAACGCGGTGCGCAGCGAGGGCTTGTGTCCGCGCAGCCAGCTCGCGAACGTCGCGCCGAGGGCAAGCCGGCGCACGCGGTAGGGGTGCCGGATGGCGAGCTCCTGCGCGATCATCCCGCCCATCGAGATGCCGAACACGTTGGCCCGCGGCACCTGGACCGCGTCGAGCACGGTGACCGCGTCGTCGGCCAGATCGCGCATGCGGTACATCCAACCTCGGCGCCCGGATCGTCCCGTGCCCCGGTTGTCGAACACCAGCACGCGGAAGTTCTCCGACAGGCGGGCGGGCAGCGGGTCCCAGGCGCGCGAGGAGAGGCCAAGCCCCATGACGAGCAGGAGCGGCGGGGCGGACGGGTCCCCGACCTCGTCGTAGTGGATGGCGTGGCCTGCGCGTTCGGCGAGAGGCATCAAATCCCCGGTGTGCGCGCGGGGTCGGCCTGGATCGGCTCGCGGGCTGCGGCTCGCGGCTCACGGCTCGATACGGGGGCAGGTGTCTGGGGTGCCTCCGGCTCGGGCGCTGCTTCCGCGGCCGCCAGCAGCTCGTCCAGGGACGCGCGCATATGCTCTGCTGCGCGGCGAGCGGGACCTGCGGGTAGCAGCCGCGGAGCTGCCGTCCCAGGAGGTACAAGGGGAACTGCGGCCCGGGCACGTTGGTGACCACCAGGTTGAAGAAGCGCGTGACCGCCTGCAGCCGCGCCGCCTGGGCGAGAAGCGTGGGTGGGGCGAAGTCGCTGAGCGAGGCGAGCGCGGCGGCCGCGACCGCCTGACCCCCCTCCTTGATCCCCTTCATCGCCTCGCGCACCTTGCGCAACCGCTCCACCGGATTCGCCTCGGCGACCGGCAGCGGGCAGAAGACCGCCGAGACCTGGTTCCCGAAGGTATTGCGGTCGTGCGCGCCGCGCATGCTGACCGGCACCAGGGCGCGCAGGTCGGGTCCGAGCGACTCGCCTTTCGCTTCCAGCCAGCGCCGCAGCGCTCCGGCGACGACCGCGAGGATGACGTCGTTGACGGTCCCCCGCAGCGCCCGGCGGATCTTGCGGATCTCCGGGAGGGGAAGGTCGAGCATCTCGAACCTGCGGTGGGGCCCGATCGGACGGTTCAACGCGGAGGCTGGGGCCAGCCCCATGCCCGCGAGGCCCAGGAGCGGCTTCAACCCGCCCGCGATCTCGCGCAGCAGCTTGCGCGCGTCGTTGTTCGCGTGCAGCGCCTCGCGCACCACCTGGATGGGGTTGGTGATCTGCTCCTTGAACGAGGTGGCCAGGAGCTCGGAGGTCTTCGGCGCGGGGCGCGGCTTCCACTCGGCGGGCGCCGCCGGCGCTTCGGTCGAGGGCTCGGTGTCCATCAGCACCGTGGCGAGGTCGACGCCGGAGATGCCGTCGAGCATGCAGTGATGGGTCTTGGAGATGATGGCGAAGCGGTCGCCGGATGCTCCCGCCTTCGGCGTCCGCCCGTCGCCGGCGGAGCCGTCTCCTCCCAGCCCCTCGACGAGCCACAGCTCCCAGAGCGGCTTGTCGCGGTCGAGCGCCTGCGAGAAGAGCCGCCCGGCGAGCCGCTTCAGCTCCTCGTCCCCTCCCGGCGCGGGCAGCGCGGTGTGGCGCACGTGGTACTCGAGGTCGAACTGCGACTCGTCGATCCAGACGGGGCGGCCCTGCTTGAAGGGCACGAACTGCACGCGCTGGCGGTAGCGGGGCACCCGGTGGAGCCGGGCCTCGATGAGCTGCAGGAGGTCGCGGTACGGCGGCGCCTTCCCTTCGAAGACCGCGACCGCCCCGACGTGCATGTGGGCGGTGCGATCCTCGAGCTCGAGGAAGAGCGAGTCCAGGGAGCTGAGCCGCTCGAACCAGGTCCCCATGCCGGCAGTGTGTCACAGATCGGGCAGTTGCGCGCCGGGGAGAAAGAAGCCATGTACAGCGGCCTCATGGAGCTGACCCCCCACCCCATGACCCTCAGCCAAAAGATCTTGGCCGCGCACGCGCGGAACCTGCCGCGGCCGTGGGTGCAGGCGGGCGACGTCCTGCAGGTCTCGGTCGATTGGACCATCGCCAGCGAGCTGGCGTGGAACGGCATGGAGCGCACCTACGGCCTGCTGGGCAGGCCCAAGCTCCACGACAAGGAGCGCTTCTTCCTCGCCGTCGACCACACCGTCGATCCGGTCACGCTGGCCAACGACAAGCGGGCGCAGAAGCTCGTGCAGCTTTCGCGCAACTTCGCCCGGGAGAGCGGCATCCGGCACTTCTACGACGCGAACCAGACCATCCTGCACACCAAGTTCTACCGGGACCTGGTGCGGCCCAACGACGTGGTGCTGGGCGCGGATTCGCACACCTCCTCGCACGGCGGCCTGGGCGCGGTGTCCATCGGTCTGGGCGGAGCGGACATCGTGGTGGCGATGGTGCTGGGAACCTCCTGGATCGAGGTGCCGGAGGCCATCAGCGTCGAGTACAGCGGGCAGCTCCCGTTCGGGTTCGGCGGCAAGGAAGTCATCCTGCGCACCCTGGCCCTGCTCGGGCGCAACACGGTCGCCATGGAGCGGTCGGTCGAGTACCGGGGCGACGGCGTCCGGCAGCTCTCCACCGACTCCCGCTTCGCCATCGCGAACATGACCGCCGAGTTCGGCGGGCTGAACGGCATCTTCGAGGCGGACGAAGTGACCGCGGCGTGGCTCGCCGGGCGCTCGGACGAGGACGACGCCGCGGCGCTCCAGCCGATGCGCGCCTTCCGCGCCGATCCCGGGGCGCCCTATGTGGCGCGCTACCCGATCGCGCTGGACCGGCTCGAGCCGCAGGTGGCGAAGCCGTTCTCGCCGGACAACGTGGTCGGGGTGAGCGAGGTGGCCGGGATGCCGCTGGATGGGCTGTTCATCGGCGCGTGCACCACCACCGAGGAGGAGCTGGTCCTCGGCGCGCTGGTGCTCGAGGCGGCGGAGAAGAAGACCTCCGGGAAGTCGCGCCGCGCCCCCCAGCCCAAGCAGTTGGTCGTCCCCGGGGACCTGACCATCCAGGAGGACCTGCGCCGCGCCGGGCTGTGGGAGGTGTACGAGCGCAACGGCTTCCGCGTGGGCCCGCCGGGCTGCTCGATGTGCCTGGGCGTCGCCTCGGAGAAGGCGGGCCGCGGCGAGAGGTGGCTCAGCTCGCAGAACCGCAACTACGAGAACCGGATGGGGGAGGGCTCGCTGGCGCACCTCGCCTCCGCGGCCACGGTCGCGGCGAGCGCCGCGGAGATGAAGGTGACCGATCCGCGCCCGCTGCTCGCGCTGGTCGACCAGGATCGCTACCGGCGCATCCTCGGCGAGCGGAAGCCGCGCCGCGCTCCCGAGGTGCAGGTGGTCGAGCCGCAGCCGCACCTTTCGCCGGCGGGCGCCACCGCGCAGCCCGCTTCTTCCGGGAAGTCGGCGCGCGCGAAGGATCGCGCGGCGACGCCGGCGGGCGCGGTGAAGGCGCGCATCCAGCGCTTCGACGACAACGTGGATACGGACGCGATCATCCCGGGCGAGTTCTGCCATCTCACCTCGCTGGCCGATCTGGGCGCCAAGGCGTTCCACTACGTGCGCCCGGAGTTCGTCCAGCGCGCGCGCGAGGGAGCGACCGTGGTCGTCGCCGGCGAGGGATGGGGCTCGGGCAGCTCGCGCGAGCAGGCCGTGCTGGCGCTCAAGGGCGCCGGGATCCAGGCCATCGTGGCGAAGAGCTACGCGTTCATCCACAAGCGCAACCTGGTCAACGAGGCGCTGCCTTTCCTGGTGGTGCGGGACGATTCGTTCTACGAGGTGGCGAAGGACGGCGCGGAGGTGCAGGTCGACCTCGCGCGCGGCCGCGTCCGCGTCGCCGGGCAGGAGTTCCAGGCCGAGGAGCCATCCCGCATCATCCGGGCCCTCGCCGGCGAGGGCGGCATCGTCCCGGCGATCCAGCACCACGGCACCACCGTGTTCGAGAAGCTGACCGCCTGAGTGCGCACCGACGATCTCCACACGCTGCCGAAGGACCTGCCCGTCCCGCAGGATGATGGTGCGGCGAGGCATCTGCCGCACGCGATGGTCCCGCCGATCGCGCTGCCCTCGACGCGCGGGCGCGAGGTGGTGCTCGCGCAGGAATCGCAGGAGCACCGCGTCGTCGTGTACGCCTATCCGCGCACGGGAGAGCCGGACAAGGACCTGCCGCCGGGGTGGGACGCGATCCCTGGAGCGCGGGGCTGCACGCCACAGAGCTGCGGGTTCCGGGACGTGCACGTGGAATTCGCGCGGCTCGGCGCCACCGTGTACGGGCTGTCGACGCAGACGACGGAGTACCAGCGCGAGATGGCCGGGCGGCTGCGCTTGGCATGACGCTCTTGAAGCGCCTCACGCTGGTGCTCTTCCGCGGTGAGGTGGAGCACGTTCTCTATCCCGTGTTCCCTCCCGACCAGAGCGCGCAGAAGGTGCTCGACTGGTTGCGCGCACGGGTCTAGATCGCCTCTAACGCGCCGCGTCCCGCCCCGGGACGGGCCGCACCGCGTCAGAGATGCTAGGTTCCCCGCCTCAATGCCCCAGCGCATTGCGGTCATCCCTGGCGACGGAATCGGACCCGAGGTCGCGAGCGTCGGCGTGCGGCTGCTCTCACGGATCGCGGAGCTGCGCGGGCTCGGGCTGCAATTCGACTGGTTCGACTTCGGGGCCGAGCGGTACCTGCTCGACGGCACCGTCCTGCCGGACGGATTCATCGACACGCTCCGGCGCGACTACGCCGCCGTGTACTTCGGCGCGGTGGGGGACCCACGCGTGCCGGGGAACGAGCACGCCAAGGGCATCCTGCTGGCGATGCGCTTCGAGCTGGACCTCTACATCAACCTGCGCCCCTGCCAGCTGCTCGACGACCGGCTCAGCCCGCTCAAGGGCAAGGGCCGGCGCGAGCTGGACTTCGTGGTGGTCCGCGAGAACACCGAGGGCCTGTATACGGGCACCGGCGGCACCTTCAAGAAGGGCACGCCCGACGAGATCGCGCAGGAGGTGGAGATCAACACGCGGAAAGGAGTGGAGCGCATCTGCGAGGCGGCGTTCGCGGTGGCCGAGGCGAACGGCAAGAAGCGCGTGTGCATGACGGACAAGGCCAACGTGCTGCTGCACGGCCACGGCCTGTGGAGGCGCGTGTTCGCGGAGGTGGCCGGGCGCCACCCCAAGATCGAGGCGAGGGCGATGTTCGTCGACGCGCTGGCCATGGACCTGGTGCGCCAGCCCGAGGCCTATGACGTGATCGTCACGAACAACCTGTTCGGCGACATCCTGACCGATCTGGGGGCCGCGCTCACCGGCGGGCTGGGGATCGCCGCGAGCGGCAACATCCACCCGGGCCAGGTGTCGCTGTTCGAGCCGGTGCACGGCAGCGCCCCCGACATCGCGGGGCAGGGCAAGGCGAACCCGCTGGCGATGGTGCTCTCCGGCGCGCTGATGCTGGAGCACCTCGGCCACGCCGCGGAAGCGCGGCTTCTGGAGGACGCCGTGCGAGAGCAGGTCGCGGAAGGCGCGCACACGCCCGACCTGGTCCCGATGCTCGGTGGCCCGGCGTCGACCACCGAGCAGGTCGGGAACGAGCTGCTCGGCCGGATCGAGAGGGCCGCTACGCAGCCGGCTGGGGCATCGGCATCGGCTCGCCGGTCTCCAG
>WNFD01012647.1_pt1 | contig 12178 bp, 8 predicted proteins | sample 5400491 | NCBI WGS metagenome assembly WNFD01 (sample SAMN13153343, study PRJNA577476) | soil metagenome | isolation source: 120 cm saprolite under Douglas fir tree site 2 hole 2 replicate 2 | place: USA:California | collected 2015-04-18 | reverse complement strand
CCAACAATCGGATCGTGCTCCGCCACCCACTTCAACTCCTTTGCATCCTCAACTCCGCCGGCCACCACAGAGTATGGATATACGGGACGCGATGGGCGCGCTTCCGTGAGAATCTGATTGATCGAGCCCACGCGATTAACCGCAAGTTCAGACTGCTCGATGGCGCGAGGTGCGGATTGTCTGTCGCTGAATAAGGAAGGACCAAAATGCAGCAACGCGAAAGTTGAGATGCTCACGATGAAAACCGCGAGCACTGCTGCAGCCAGCGATCGACGAATAAGGCGGTTGCGGCGATGACGACGGGTACGCCTTCGCCTTACTACAACTTGGACGTTCCCGTTCTCGGGATCGGGCACAAACAACTCCTACCTGCGGGCCAGTCCCGCGCCCTTTAACCTGGGCCTCTCCAGCCTAGGGGGGCAGGTCGAGGGCCGCACCGCAAAAAGCGTCTCCAACAAAGCAAAGGAGATCCGCCATTTTTGTGCGACCATCTTAGCAGAGGTTGCAATGCGTTGCACAGAAAACGCTGTGGATTTCTCTCACGGGCGCTGACCACGTGATGAGTGACAAACTTTTTGTGAGCTGGCGCCGAAACATCTGCATGCGCAACGCGAGTAACATTGGTAATACCACAAACGGGCCATTTTCAATGTCAATACACGCTGGTACTCTCCCTTATGTTACGGGAGTCAGTTTGCTCCCTTGACAGAAATGCCGCCCTTCGCGGCACAGCCAGCTTTCAGCAAAGGCTTACACCAGAATTTGCTGGCCGATTCTCCCCTGGTCGAAGGAAAGCAGGATAGGCTGTCGCGCCCTTTAGAGCAGCCGTCCTCGTTTGCTGGGAGGCAAACTCATGCGTCTAAGCCGTCTTCATGTCTCGCTCTCGGTTCTGGTTCTCTCGCTACTTCTGGCTGGCCCGGCCTTCGCCCATACGGTCTCGATGACCTACCTTGGAGGAACTGGCAGTGGCATTGGAGGCGGAGCCGTCTACCCATACGCGGTCTCAATCAATGGCAGCAGCACGCCGACGCTCCTGATTTGCGACAGCTACGATAACAATGTCAGCCTGAACGAAAACTGGACGGCGACCGTTTCACCGTTCCTGCAAGGCATAGCGAGCAGCATGTTTGGGCCCTCAATGACTCTGGATTACAAAGCCGCGGGCTTGATCTTCAAGAGCATGCTCGCCGGAAACGTCAGCGCCACCGAGGCCAATTGGGCCATCTGGGGCTTGTTTTCTTCGACCGCCGCATCGATGTCGCAATTTCAGACCACGGGCGCGGCTGCTCTCGATGTCCAATATCTCGCGTTGGCCGCATCTGCTAACGACAGCGCCTTCAACGGACTTGTGCTTTACACGCCAATAAGGGGCACTCAAAGTGGTGGCGGTATGCCGCAGGAATTTATCGGATTCAGCCCGGTTCCTGAACCCAGCAGCCTGATGCTGATGGGAACGGGCTTGGTCGGCTTGGCGGGAGCGATTCGCCGCAAGCTCGCTAAAGTCTAAATTTCGCGAATCAAACTTTTGCTTTACCCCTCGTTACACGCTCAGACCGCGCTGCCAACCAGCAGCGCGGTCTTTTTCTTGAGCCCCATCTGCGATCCGCGGAAACTGCGCGCCTTGGTTATCGGTGCGGCATCGCCATGAGCGTGTATTTCCTTGTTGAAGGTGCGTAGTCTGGACGCGGGATTGCTATACGATTCAAAACGTGCGCGGTCGACGTTCGGCAGTTTGCGGTAGGATAATTCAAGCAACCGAAACACTCAGCTCCGAATAGCTGCAGAAAACCTTATCTGCCAACGGCGAACTTGAAGGATCTCATCCCATGGCATCGCACTCTGAACACATCACGTCACAATACATGAATCATGCGCCAGCGGATTTGAATCCGCAAGCGGATCTCCCGAGGGGATTTTTTGATTTTCTGCTGCCGCTGCACAAACAATTCACGCCCAGGCAACAGAAGCTGGTTGACAAACGGGCGGAGGTTTTGCGGGCATCGCATCGTGGGCAACCGCCTAATTATTTGCCGGCTTCAGAGGCAACCACTTCCGGCTGGCGCATCGAAGTGCCAGACTGGTGCGCGGACCAGCGCAACCAGATGACCGGTCCAGCCGACGACGCTGAGTTGACCGTAAAGCTATTAAACTCCGGATCTCCAGCCGTGATGATCGATATTGAAGATTCCACGGCAAACATTTGGGACCACATCCTGCTCGCGGTCAACAACGCACTCGCCGCCTACAAATACGAACTCAACTACGACGATAAAAAGCGCAATAAAAAAGTCACGGTGCAGCGCTCAAAGACCGTGACCTGGGTTCGTCCTCGCGGCCTGCACATCAGTCAGGGCGGCGTTATCAAAGACGAGATCATGTCGGCTTCCCTGTTCGATCTGGCGCTGATCTGGTATCAGATCGATCCTTCAACGCTGCCGCATAATTTCAGCGTCTACATTCCCAAGAGCGAGTCTGCGGAAGAAGCTTTGTGGTGGCGCGATCTCTTTCAGGCTTTCGCCAAGCACAAGGGTTTGCCACAGAATTACATCAAGTGCATGGCGCTGGTGGAGCCACAGAATTACATCAAGTGCATGGCGCTGGTGGAATCGCACCCGCTGGCTTATCAGATGGAGGAATTTCTTTTCAATCTTCGCGACCATTGCCTGGGATTGAATCTTGGTCGCTGGGATTACATGGCCTCGCTGATTGATTTCATGATCGAAGACCCGAACTGGATTTTGCCCGACCGCAATACGATCCCGCACGATGTCGCATTCTTCCAGAATTTTCGCACTCTGATGCCGGAGATCTGCCACAAGCACGGAGCTCATGCGATCGGCGGAATGACGGCCCTTTTCCCCAGCCGCACCGACTCGGAATTGAACGAACGCGCGCTTAAAGTTCTCAAGCAGGACAAGAAGAACGAAGCCGACTGCCTGATGGATGGAGCATGGACCGGTCACCCCGACCAGAACGAAATCGCAGTCGCCCAGTTCCCCTATCCCAATCAAATCGCGAAGCGTCCGAAACTTCCGAACACGCATGCCGATCTGCGTCCAGTCCCGAAAGGCGTAGGCGGAATCTCGCTTGCCGGAACTCGATCGGCGGTGCGCACCGTGATTCGATACCGAAACGGAGTGCTCAACGGAAAAGGCGCCAGTCTTCTTGATGGCTACATGGAAGACCTGGCGACCGACCGCATCTACCGCCTGATGATCTCGCAGCGCGTGCGGCACAAGGTAAAAGTCGATGGCGAGAATGGCAAGCCCGTGCAACATACCCCCGAATTGGCGACTCGTTTATTTGACGAAGAGTTGGCGAAGATTCAGAAAGACCTACCAGCAGAGATTGACCGCAAAGCCGCAGCGACTCTCCCCCAAGCGCGCCGCATCGCCGAGCAGTTGATTGTGCAAGGCTACCACTCGCCGATTTAGGTTTTTGAGATCAAACTTTGTGACCTCAAACTGCGGGATGGTTCGAGCTGTTGATTTCTGCTCGAAATAAACTCTCGCGGAGGCCGCCGAAGCGAGATGGCTCGAGTGCGCCTTTTTATCGTACCAATCCACTTGTCATCCTGAGCGGAGTAACTGCTTCGCGAAGCGAAGCAGTTACTCAGTCGAAGAGCCTGCCCTGAGCGAAGCCGAAGGGACCCCGACGCTGCCGGCAGTTCCCGTGCCGCCTCAGGGAATTCTCACGATGCACCCCACAGCTTGGCCCCCTCGTTCGCCACGGATGCCACTCTGAGACAGCATCGCGCCAATGCCAAAAGCCTGGGCCACCCGCCCAAATCCATCCGAAGACACTGCAACGTCTCGCACGAAGGGCGAGATACGCGCTATGCGGGTCGGAAAATTGTGGCGCTTCCGCGCATCTGATCTCCACGCCTGGGTGGATTTGCGGTTAAAGTTGGCCAGCTATCCGTACCGTCCCTAACGGAGAATCGTAGGACTCGAATCCGCGCATGAACGTAGATTCAACAAAATACAGAGCAACGGATGGGAGTTTTGGCGGGCTTAGGAGATGTACGGCAGTCGTAATGGATTGTGAACGGATTGTGGAGAGGTTGCGTTTCTGAGCCACGAAACTGACTCTGCCGACGTATAATGTTAGCGTTTGATACCGGACTTTTTTGGTATGGAGCGATCACCCATCGCACCCCGATTACGAGTGCTTGAGGCCGCCGGGCCGCACCACGCCAAAATCGTCATCAGCATCATGGCGACAACTCTCCTGTGTCTGCTTTCAACTTTGCGCCTGCTGACCGAAGTTCCCAGTCCGACGCATTTGAAAACCGCGGCCAGCGACGTCGCGGAGCGCTCCGACCAGCGATTTTCTGAGTTGCGTAGGGCGCTGCCGGAATGCGGCGTCGTGGGATATCTGGGAGACCCGGGTGAGTCCGGCGTGGCCGACTATTACCTCACGCAGTACGCATTGGCTCCCTTGGTGGTTGAGCGTTCGAGGGATCATAAACTCGTCATTGGGAACTTCCCCTCCCCGCCGCATGTCCCCTCACCCAGGACGGAAACAGATTTGGTTCTGGTAAGGGACTTCGGCAACGGAGTACTGCTGTTTGCAAAAAGGGGCAACGAGTAGATGGCGGCTCTGCTGGCGGTCGTTCTTTGCCTGGCGACGGGGTTTGTGATCGTTTGCCTAGGGTGGTCCCGGCAGTCGCCGGTTTCACACCTTCTGCTGAAAGCCTCGCTGTCCGCCGGTTGCGGCTTGGGAATCTTCTCTCTTGTTTACTTCTCGTTTCCGGCTCTCTCTCTTTCCGATCTGATCCCGGTCGACCTCGTAGTTCTGGGAGCGCTGATGGTGTGCCTGTTTCGAGTTCGGGAAGGCAGAACGCCAGAACTCAACCCGGAGGACGCGAGAGCGGCGAGCGAAAAATCAGACCGATGGATTGCTCGCGTACTGGCGAGCGGGTTTGCTCTTTCTCTTGTCTTCGCGGTGTATTCATCGGCGATGCGCGTGCTGGCGAATCCGCACGGAGAGGGCTGGGACGCATTTGCGATCTGGAATTTGCGCGCCCGCTTTCTGTTCCGCGGCGGGCCGCACTGGAAGGACGGATTCAGTGCATCGCTTCCCTGGTCTCACCCGGACTACCCGCTGCTGCTGCCCGCCAGTATCGCGCATTTCTGGAGGTATCTGGGAACTGAAAACCAGGCTGTGCCATGTGTAATCGCCTTTGTGTTCATGTTCAGCACGGTCGGGATTTTGGTTTCCAGCCTCTCTGCTCTCCGAGGAAGCAATCAAGGTTTTCTTGGCGGAATCGTGCTGCTCGGTACTCCCTTCTTTGTGGAGCACGGGACGGCACAGTATGCAGACGTTCCGCTTGGATTCTTTGTCATGGCTACGATCGTGCTTCTCTGCCTTCACGAAGAGGGCAGCCATGGACCAGGTCTGCTCGGGCTGGCCGGTCTGATGGCGGGACTGGCTGCCTGGACAAAGAATGAGGGTCTGCTCTTCCTGAGTGCGATTGTCCTGGCGCGCATGTTGGTTTTTTTCCGGCGCGAGGGGTGGAAGTCGTGCTGGCGGCAGATGGCGCCGATGTTGCTGGCTGCGTTCCCGGTACTTCTGGTGCTCGGATATTTCAAACTCCGAGTCGCTCCCGCGGGGGACCTGTTCTCCGGCGCAGACAGCATACTCCACGAAGTGCTCACCCCGGATCGATATTGGGCGATCGTGAAATGGTATGGGAAGCAGTTCATGCGCTTCGGCCACTGGCTGCTGATTCCGGGAACCGTCGTGCTTGCGGCTTACTACTTTCTGGTGGGGAAACATCCCATCCCAGACCGGCCCGGCATTCGATCATTGGTGCTCGCCATCGTTCTCACGCTAGCCGGCTACTTCGCCGTCTACGTGATCACTCCGTATGACATCTATTGGCACCTTCGGTTTTCATTGAACCGCCTGTTTCTGCAACTATGGCCGAGTGCCATCTTCCTGTTTTTCATGGTGGTCCGCACGCCGGAGCAGGCGCTCGCCGAATAAAACAGGGCAGCGGAAATGCTTCCCGCTGCCCGGATCAAGAGTAAAGCGCCTCCTATGGGGTAGGTACGGCGTTCACCTCGTGGAAGGACGAACTGAAAATGGTGCGCCTGGACGCCAGGATAGCAGAACCAGATGTAATCAACACCGGCCCTCCCTTTTGGCCTGCGAAGCTTACGACTGCCGTGCCGTTTGCCGGCACTGTTACAGTGTGTGTGCTCACAGCGAGCTTCACAGTTGCGGTGGTGGCTGCTGAGTTCGGGTTGGCTAAATGAATGTTGTCCGCACTGTATCCGGCATCCAACTGGTCGTACCAGTTCAGAATGAGCGCCGTGGACGCCGCGCTGGCCGGGACGGCGTTGACCTCGTCGAACGACGAGTAGTAGAAGGTGCGTCTGGAGGCGAGGATCGGGGAGGGGGCAGTAATGAATACAGGCCCTCCTTTCTGGCCGGGGAAGTTCACCACCGCGGTACCGTTGGCGGGAACTGTCACGGTGTTGGTGCTGACACCGAGCTGGACGGTCGCTGTGGTCGAAGTCGAGTTCGGATTGGCGAGATGGACATTGTCCTGAGAGAAGCCCGAGGTTTGCTGGTCGTACCAATTCAAAACGAGCTTTGTGGAAGCAACGCCAGCGGGAACTGCGTTCACCTCATTGAACGACGAGTAGTAGATGGTGCGTCTGGAGGCGAGGATCGGGGAGGGGGCAGTAATGAATACAGGTCCTCCTTTCTGGCGGGGGAAGGTCACCACCGCGGTACCGTCGGCGGGAACTGTCACGGTGTTGGTGCTGACACCGAGCTGGACGGTCGCTGTGGTCGAAGTCGAGTTCGGATTGGCGAGATGGACATTGTCCTGAGAGAAGCCCGAGGTTTGCTGGTCGTACCAATTCAGCAGAAGCTTGGTGGACGCGGAATTGGGGGGCACGGCATTCACTTCTGAGAAGGACTGGTAGTAGGTCACGCGCTGCGAGGCCACCAGAGGGACAGTACCGTCACCCGAGATGAAAACCGGACCACCCTTAACACCCTGGAAGTTCACGAAAGCGTCGCCAGCTGCGGGAATGGTAACGGTCTGAGTCGAACCATTCACCGTGATTGTTGCGTCCGCAGAAGTTGTTGCCGGATTACTGACGTGAACGTCATCGATGGTGAAGCCTGAGGTGAGCAGGTCGTACCAGTTCAGGACCAGCTGTGGAGGAACCAATTTGAAAGAAGCGATTCGGGTACTCCAATTGCCCGCGCTCGTCGTTGGATAGTACTCGTTGGTGTAAACGAAGGTGACGTCGTCAGTCGGGTCGATCGCCATGCTCGTGTAATCACCCCATCGATTGCAGAAGAAGCAGCCACTCTGGGAGCCACCTCCGGCAATGATCGTATCTTCCGCTTCCAGCGTGCCGAGGGGGTCTGTGGGAAAACGGCCTGTGAAGCGGATTGCCGGGAACATAGTGCTGCTGGAGACGCTGTACCCCAAAGCGAGGTCACCGGACTTATCCATCGCAACGCTGCCCATCCAGCGATAGTTGGAGTCCGGCCCATACGTTCCTTGTTGATACGCGGTGGGCGTGCCGTTAGGACTCCGAATCTCGTACCACCGTACGCCCACGCTGCTTCCGGCCACCACGGAATGGTCGGCAACCAGCGATTCGTGATCTCCAAAATTACGGTAGGCCAGACGATGCATCAGACGGTCTCCCAGCGAATCAAGCTGCTGGCTGGTTCCAGACTGGGGAATACACGTTCCCTGCCCGCCGCAAGCTTCACTGTAGGAGGCGACCGATATGCTGATCGGCCCGGTAAAGGTTGAATTACTCGGGATGGTGAAGTCGACATGGAATCTGTAAAGGTTGAGCGAGCTTGCTGTTGCCAGTTCCAGGTAGAAATCGGGTTCGCCCGCGGGTGGTTGTGTGGCCCCGTCCAGGTCCGAAGGCAGAAGGCTCATGTCGCTGGTTGATCTTTGAAAGCAGACCGCGGTGGCGGCATTTCCTGCAAGCATTGCGCTGCGATTGTACGCGCACGCTTGCGCCCCGGTGAACGTTGTACCGCCGTTGAACATGTTGTAAGAGGCGTAGTAAGCGTCTGCCCACACGCCAAACTTCGGGTAATCATTCAGACTCGAGAATGAGAAGGCATATCGGTGATAGGACCCTGTCGCATCGGATGTGGCCGAGACTGCGATGCATTCAGTGCCCGAAGTAAAGCCGTTGCTGGACGCTATCTGCGAGATCAGCCATCGGCCCGCTGCCTTGTCATAGAGAACGATGGGGTCAGAGAAATTAGGTCCAGTTTGACATACGCCGCCGAAACCAGCCCATATGGTGCTGGTCTCAGCCGGGCCGAGCAGTGACGCACCGCTCTTGCTGAACACTTGATAAGAGACGTTGACGGTTTCGACGATTTGCGTAGCCCCGACCGAGGCGTTGGGATCTGGAGGCACGAGGCCGTCGCGGTTCGGTATGCCCGCAAAAGTCAGGAGGTTCGAGAAAGCAACGGGCGGACGTCCGCTTGCAGAGCCCTGCAGAACCGAATCCGGCTCATAGCTGATGATCGGTGGCCCGGTCCTGCGCCAGGGAATTTGTTTCGGTGGTTCTCCGGTCCCAAGTTCTGCCGCTGGCACGAGCTGAACCAGTACGCGCAGCGGTAAAGAGCTATCGTGGTAGTCCTCAAAGACGGTCTCGGGCGACATTTGTACCGCAACGGGAGTCTGTTCCTGTGCCGACGAACCCAGACGGAAAAGAACGAGAATGATTGTGACTGCCCAGATGTGTCTCATAGAATTCTCCTTTCCGGTAAGTTGTTTTGGGGAACTTCAGGTGTCACCGTTTCTGAAGTTCAGTTTGAAAATGGGCTGAGAGTTTGGAGGTAACTGTTTTCGGGAAACTTCGGACGGAATCGGAGTATAGAGCGATCTGTCGGCAAGGAGTGTTTTGGGACGAATCTGTTACGAATTCCGTAGGTGATTCATCGGCTGATGGTTACACAGTTGCAGCTAGCGTGATTTCCACAGGCTCCCGATCCCAGCAGCTTGGCGTCGTCTTTTGGCATAGTTAGGTTCAAGGATGATGATACAGGCTGCCGACGCGAGGGGTGGGCGTGACTGAGCGGACGGTCAGTCACGGCGGGTGGCCCACATCTCCAGTTCAGAGGCACCCAAAAGTTCCATTCAAGAATATACTTCCCATCTGAACTGGAGATGTGGGCCACCCGCCGAAGTATTGAAATATCCTCGGCGAGAAGATTCCGGGAGTGAGAGGCCAGCAAAGAGCGACGCGTGCGGGCGCATGAGGAAAGCTTGAATCGCGGAGATCGCGGAGGAAGGGCCGCTGAGGTCGCAAAGAGCTTTCGACCGCGAAGAGTGTAGGGTGAAATGCTTCGCTGAGTCGTGGTAAGAGCCTTCGGTGCACGCGTGGTCACAACCTACGGGCTATCCCGCCGCTTGAGGTGGGGAAAGAACGGAGTCACCTCGAACGGCATTTTCTCTGAAGCCGACTCCAGGCGAACTGGTTTGCTCTTGAGCATCTCAATCCGGTCCGACCAGGGATCAACTACAATTCGCGAGCCTAGCGGCAAGGCAGAGATCTGGTCCACCCGATCCATTTGCAGAGGCTTGGCGGTATGGGCCAGCGCCTGCATCCCGATCAGGTGGCTGCTCCCGAAATCGTTGCTGAAGCGCCCGTGCAGCAGGTTCGGCAATTGCGGAGAGCGTGCTTCCAGAGCTTTCAGGAAGAGTGCAGCATTCGCAAGTTGATCTTTATAGGGCGACTTCGAAAACAGCTCCAGGCCTTTCTTGTCGGCGTCGGCTTCCTGCGCGGGATCGAAATGAAAGTTCAAGTGGGCAAAGATCTCCCGATCGGAGAACGGTAACGACAGGCCCGACAAATATCCTGCGCCCACGGAATGGCCCAACACGATGTGGGCCAGTTCGTGCGCCAGGACCGCGGCCAGCGTCGCCTCATCGGGTAGCACATCGAGAAGCCCGCGGCTGACGACGATGGTTCGTCCTATCACGAACGACTCCAGTGGCGTAGTGAGCAGCACACGGCACCGAACCCCGGCAAGGTTGAGACTGTTGGTCACCATCAGATTGTTGACCACTGTCTCCAGGGTCCGGTTTACTTCGCCGTCGGGAGCCATCAGTCCGGCAACTTGCAACCGCTCCACCACATTGTCTTCCGGTGTGTAGGTTGTTTGACCCAAGGTGTAAGCCGGGCTCAAGTCCTGCGAAGCTTCATGCCGCTTGGGATCAACCCACGCCGGCGTGTCCGTCAGAGGTTTGGCATACTCCCGGTGATCCCCTGCGTGTGCCATGTCGTAACCCCAGATCCGGGTTTGTGCCTTAAACCAGAGTCCGTGGCTCGAGGGATCGTGAGGATCCGACTCCTCGGTATAAACATAGGCAGGCATCCACATGATGCTCAGCGTGTTCAGCCGCCAACTGTCGAAGTGAAACGCGCGCTTGGAGAACGCCTTCGAGGTGTACGTTCCCGTGAAACGCACAATGTTGAAGTCCTGATCTTCCACCCAGATGCGGCTCTGCCGATTGAGATGATCCAGGTCCGGGAACAACGCCTGCGCGAAGCCGGCTGCCGCGAAAGACTCCTCAAACCTGGGCAATATCTTCCCCACACGTCGCTTCAAGTCCTCATCTTCCGCGAATGCTGAAGTGCTGGCCGCATTGCCAGCCAGATCCAGGCGGCTTAAGAAATAGTCGTCGCTTTTCGGAGACGTCCCTAGGGCGGAGTCAGGCTGTTGTTTTTGGATATAGGTCTCAACGATGGGCTTGAAGTTGCGCAGCAAGTCGGTCATGCGTTGCTCTTGCCGAATGGCCAAGTCAATAAAATCCTCGAACGTAATGGCTTTGCTCGGTGAAACTAAAGGCGCCGACTGGGCTGGACTGAGAGGCTGGGCCGCGGGAGGAGCCTGCTGACCCGCCACGAAGCCCACCACAAATACCTCGAAGAGTGCCAGGCTAAGCCGGGAAGTTGTCCTCAGCGCAAACATGCAGAGACCAGTGTAAATCCAGCGCCAGGTTCGCAACGCCATAGTTGGTGAAAAATCGCCTGCACTCATTGACTCGGTTCTGAGCGCTATGGCCTGATTACGCAGTTATCACTGCCCGACTAGGCGCGGTATGTGTAATTTCAGGGAGTAGGGCTAGTGAAGACGAACGCAGCCTGCGATTGCCCGGACCGGGACTGGTCCATCTCTTTAAACATCAAAGAAATGTTACGTTGCCGTTTGGGACGCTTGCGGCTGGTATGATGTTGCCTGTTTGGAAGTTTTCCGACAACTATGGCGTCCTCTTCTTCTCAAAGATTCCGTGTTTTGTTCTTTGTAACGGCAGCCCTCGCAGCAATCTCCGCACAAGCACAGACGGCCTCCTCCTCATCCCCCCGGATTGCGGTCGACCGGGTTGCGGTCGACCGGGTTGCGCTTGAAACGATAACTGGTTCCCAGTCCCTCCGCGATGGCATTGAGATTCAGGCTGGTACGGCAAGTTTGCGCATCATCGCCCTCCGAGACGACATCCTCCGCATACGCGTTGCCCACGGTGGCGCTTTCCCCGAGGACGCTTCGTGGGCGGTTCTTCCTGGACCGCGCAGCAAGTCTGTCGATGTGCAGCCGAGCGAGGATGCCGCCTCGGTCGGCTTCCGTACCGCGGCGCTTGACGTCCGCGTTGAGCGCAGTCCTCTCCGCCTCGTCGTTCGCGACCTTCATGGCAACATAATCTCCGCCGACGCTGTCGGTCGCGCCACCACCTTCCAGCTCAAGGGCTTCTCGGTTTACAAGGACATGCCCACCGACGAGCATTACTTCGGCCTCGGGGACAAGACCGGTTCTTTCGACCGCAGAAACCAGGCCTTCACGCTCTGGAATACTGACGTGGGCTTCCAGGAATCCATCGACCCCATCTATAAAAGCATTCCCTTCTTCATGGGGATCAACGGCGGCCACTGCTATGGCCTCTTCCTCGACAATACCTGGCGCACATGGTTCGATTTCGGCAAGCAGTCGCGCGACTCGTATTCCTTCGGCTCTGAAGGCGGCCCACTCGATTATTACGTTCTCTATGGCCCCACCCCGAAACAGGTTGTCGAGGGATATGCCTACCTGACTGGAACGCCGCCGCTGCCTCCGCTATGGGCGCTTGGCTTCCAGCAGTCACGCTATAGCTACACTCCGGAATCCCAAG
>WNFD01005971.1_pt1 | contig 12181 bp, 11 predicted proteins | sample 5400491 | NCBI WGS metagenome assembly WNFD01 (sample SAMN13153343, study PRJNA577476) | soil metagenome | isolation source: 120 cm saprolite under Douglas fir tree site 2 hole 2 replicate 2 | place: USA:California | collected 2015-04-18 | reverse complement strand
AGCGTGGCGGAGTTCCCCACGGGCACGGCCGGGGCTTGCGGCGCCCCGCTCGGCCCGGGATGCAGCCGCAGACGGCGGCATCCCGGGGAATTCCCGATGGCTGGGCTGAATGGACCCGCACTTATCGTCTGGCCCATGCCGGTCAGGCGTGGGTAGCGGCCCGGCCGCCGCCGCTGCGGTCGCTGCGATCACCCCCGGGGCCATTGATGCCGGGTCGAGCAGGGCGATGCCAGCAACGGCGATGGCGGCGGCGGCGAGCTGCAGGGCAAGCGCGGCCGGGGAAGCGGCCAGGTGCTCGTCGAAGATGGCCGTCCCGATGACCACGCCGGAAATGGGTTCCAGGGTGTCGATGATCGGCAGGCTGACCGCGAGCGCGCCGGCCTGGTAGGCGCTCTGGGACAGCAGCAGCCCGGCGAGGCCGAGCGAGATCAGCGCCCATGGCTGCCAGTGGCCGAGGCTGGTGGGCAGGCCCACGTGGCGAAGCAGCCGGGCGAAGCTCAATGTCACGGCGGCGGTCAGACCGAAGGTGACGCCCGCCGCTGCGGCGAGTGTTCCGGCCCGTAGGGTCTGGCCGCTGGTCTTGCTTACCGCGACCGCCGCTGCGCAGACGAGCGCCACGGCGCCGAAGGCTAGCAGCCATTCCCAGGCCGGTGCGTCGGACCGGCCTGACGACGGCGGCGAGGTCGCCAGGAAGACCCCTATGCCGCCGGCCACCAGCGCGCAACCCGTCCAGTCACGGCGGCGCAGCGGCCACCGCGACCACCGGGCCGCAAGGGGCAGCGCGAACAGCAGGTCGGTAGCGACGATCGGGGCGACCAGCGCGAGCGGTCCGAAGGTCAGCGCCAGGCCCTGCAAGCCGTACGCGGTGGCCGCCAGCGCGATTCCGGCCAGCCACGCGGGCCGGCGGGCCAGGTCGGAGAGCAGCCGCAACCGCAGCGTCTGGCCCTCCGCCGTTTCGCTGGCCTGCCTGTGCTGAAGCACGGCGGCCACACCAAATGAGCCCGCCGCCGCCAGTGCTGCGAGTACGGCGATCATGGCCCCGGCCGTGGTGTTCACCTCCCTGGCCCAGGTCGGGGTCCGTGAGTGATGCGCGCCAGTTGCCCGGCGCGCGGGGCGAGGACCGTGCCCACGGTTTCTCCTATCCGGACCGCCCAGCGGCGGGCGCGCTTGACGCCGCTCACCACCGCCGCTGTTCAACGGAAGCTCACCGAATTGGAGTCCGTATCCGGTACTTGTGGTGGCCGGATGGAGATGCGGCCGGGTCGGCAGGACCGTTTACCCGCTGGGAGGGACGCTGAAGGGCGGGAAAACTCACCGGGCTGCAGGCACGGGTCTACGTAGCCGACCGGCCCGCGTACGCCACTGCATCGAAGACGTCGGCCGGGTTTCCGGCGACGCACGGTCCGGGCTTGGCGCTGCTACGATGCGTAAGCGTGTCCGCCGCCGGTCCATTCTCCGGTGAACAACCATAGCAACTCCGCCCCGTTGTCGAGGACGCCGCCACGGCGATGAATCGCACCTTTCCAGCCGACTCGCTGTAGTAATTGTGCGCGTTGCGCCGGGCTAACTACGCCGGAACAGAGCGACACAGGCCGCTACACCACCAACGCGCCTACGGCGCCAAGCGCAGTCCACAACAAGAGCGCATCGGGCCCGGACGTCGGACCATGAGCACTGAGTGCGCTGGCCGGAGTTCCAGAAGGACTTGGCACTAGGTGTGGTAGTGCCGATAGATGCGTCGTCGTCATAGGCCCTGCGATTAGAGATGCGAGACCCAAGGTTATTAATGCGATGATCGGGGCAAGCCCGAGAGCAAAAGGCCCCACCGGGCAGCGCTCCCGTAGCCGCTGGACCTCCAGCTCCGTCTCATCATAACGATGGTCACGGCAAGCATCACTACTGCTTCCGTGAGAAACAAAGCCAGCGTCCACCGTCCTGCCAGCGTCAGATGACGGGTGGCGGCAGCACATGTAACCCCGTAGTCGCTCAGTGAGTCAGTCATCCCACCTACCGTTTAGGGTGTAGCTGCTTATTTTGCCTGGTGGGCGCAACTGGTTCTGGTCGCTGAGCCGACCCGCAAGGGCGTCGGCGTCTACCGGCAGTGGGCTGGCTACGCCACCGGCTACGACGTCGCCGTGGCGGTAGTCGGCAACAAGATCCAGGGCGATGGTGATTTCGCGTTCCTGCGCGAGCACACAGGCGAGGCTCTGCTGGCCCTGCTTCGGCCATGAGCCAGCGGTGCGCGCCATGGAACAGGGCCGCCCCTTCGGCCTCGCCGACCTCGGCCACCATGCCCGCGGCGCGCTCACCACGCTCCAGCAGGCAGCAGCCGCCCAGGTCAAGGACTGGCCTAAGTTCACCAGCCAGGCCACCGAGTTCCATCTGAAGAACGCCCGCGCCTGGGCCAGCGCGGCCGTCGGCGAGGACCTCACCGCCCAGATTGACCCCGGCTTCGTCACGGGCCGGGAAGCATTCCTGGCCACCGCGCCCTAGCCGCCCGACCCGCACAACCGCCCTGTCCCGCAAACCACAACCACCTGACCTGGAGGTACTGACATGTCCCTGACCGTCTCCCCTGACCTGATCGAGCAGGCCCAGCGCGGTGAGATCGACGACGCCGCGTTCACCCGCTGCATCGCCACCTCGCTGCCGTACGCCTGGCAGGTGATCACCGGCCTGATCAGCGAGTTGCACGCCAGCGGCGCCGACCTCGCCGACAACCAGGTCCCCCCACATGATGAAGCCGCCCGCGGGCAGCTGCTGCGGGTGATGGCCAGCGACGCGATGCGCGGCGCCATCGAACGGCACTTCGGCGTGCGGCTTGCCTTCCAGAACTGCCACCGCGCCGCCGTGTTCCGCCCCGCCGCCAAGGCGGCCCACCATGAGCTCATCACCGCCGCTCCCAGATCCTCAACCAGCGCCCGGAACTGGCCGACTGCTGACCCGCTCCCGCAGCCCAGCCCAGACACCGGACAAGCCCCGGCCATGATTGCAGGAAAGGACACCTACCGCGGCAGCCATGCCCCGGCCCGCATGGCCCGCCAATCATCGCGGCAGGAGCCGAGGGACAAGAGCCGTTCAGCCGGACAACTTCACGGAATCCCAACAACGGCAGAACCGATCCTCAGGGTCACGCCACCTTCCCCACCATCTCCTGCCGAGCCAGCCCGGCCGAGACCACGGAAGCCGGCCAGCAGCGAACGCGGGCTGGCCGTTGGCCCTGGTCGCGGCCGGCCGGTACGTTCTGCCCTGCGGAAGGTCACGGTCGCGTGGAAGCGGGCCGCCAGGTCGCGTCCCTGGTACTCCAGTGGAGCCGCGAGTGGCCGTGCACCCCTCAGAGCACCTTGGACAGGAATGCGCGGGTCCGTGCGTGTCGGGGGTTGCTGAGCACCTCGCGCGGGCGGCCGGCCTCCACCACGACGCCTTCGTCCATGAAGACGAGGGTGTCACCCACTTCGCGGGCGAACCCGATCTCGTGGGTGACCACGATCATCGTCATCCCGCTGGTGGCGAGGTCGCGCATCACTGCGAGCACATCGCCGACGAGCTCGGGGTCAAGGGCGCTCGTCGGCTCGTCGAAGAGCATGAGCTTGGGTTGCATGGCAAGTGCCCGGGCGATGGCAACGCGCTGTTGCTGGCCGCCGGACAGCTGCTTTGGGTACGCGTCCGCCTTGTCCTTCAGGCCGGCCCGGTCAAGTAGCTGCCCGGCCAGCTCAGTCGCCCGCGCCTTCGACATGCCCTTCACCCGGATCGGTGCCTCGATCACGTTCTCCAGCGCTGTCATGTGCGGGAACAAGTTGAACTGCTGGAAGACCATGCCTATCTCGGCCCGCTGCGCGCATATTTCCCGCTCACGTAGCTCGTAGAGCTTGCCACCCTGCTGCCGGTAGCCGACCAGTTCGCCATCGACCCACAGTCGCCCAGCATTAATCTTCTCCAGGTGGTTGATGCAGCGCAGCAACGTCGACTTGCCCGAACCCGACGCGCCGATGATGCACATCACCTCTTGGCGCGCCACCTCGAGATCGATGCCGCGCAGCACCTGCAGGCGGCCGAAACTCTTGTGCAGGCCCTCCGCAAGCACCATGGGCGGGCCGCTCGCGCCGGGGTCCGGCGGGGTCGTGCCGGTCGGGGTGATCATCGTCTCTCCCCTGGCGGGAGCTGCGCGGGCGGCGCCGGCGGGGGGGCGTGGAAGGTAAACAGGTAGCGACGGAGCCGCTGCCAGGGCGTGGGAGGCAGCTGACGGGCTGAGCCACGGGCGTAGTACCGCTCGATGTAGAACTGACCGGCCGTGAGCACCGAGGTCGCGATGAGGTACCAGATGCTGGCCACGATCAGGAGCGGGATCGTCTGGAAGTTCACTGAGTAGATGAGCTGGACCGCGTAAAGCAGCTCGGTGACGGTGATCACGCTCGCCAGGGATGAAGTCTTGAGCATGGAGATGGTCTCGTTGCCGGTCGGCGGGATGATCACGCGCATCGCCTGCGGCAGGATGATCCGGCGCAGCGTTAGGGTCCTGCTCATTCCCAGCGCCTGCGCGGCCTCGGCCTGGCCATGTTCGACGGACAGGATGCCGGCTCGCACGACCTCCGCCATGTAGGCGCCCTCGTTGAGCCCGAGACCGAGGATCGCCGCGGCGAGCGCTGTGATCAGGTCGTTCGCGTTGGCCTGCAGGAAGGAGGGACCGAACGGCACGCCGAGGGAGATGCGCGGGTAGAGGAAGGCCAGGTTGAACCAGAACAGCAGCTGGACCAGTACCGGCGTGCCGCGGAAGAGCCAGATGTACGCCCAGCTCGCGCTGGAAAGCAGCGGGTTCGCGGACAGCCGCATGACCGCGAGGATCACGCCGAGCACGATCCCGATTGCCATGGCGACCACGGTGAGCAGGATCGTGAGTTCCAGGCCGTCCAGCACCCGGCTGGACAGGAAGTATGTCCCGATGATGTCCCACTGGAAGCGGGGGTTCGTCACGAGGGTGTGCACGAGCATCGCGACCAGGAGGAGCACGACGGCGGCGGCTAGCCACCGTCCGGGGTGGCGGACCGGGACTGCCTTGATTTCTTCCGGCGGCCCCGTGCGTCCTGCGGTCTCTGCCATTCGCGGTGTCGTCACTTGTACTCCGGGTGCGGCAAGGGGGCCCGATCGGATCCGCGGGGCCGGTCAGCTAATCGCGGCGTTGATTGCCGGATTGGAGATGGCGCCGCCCTGCACCCCCCACTTGCCAAGGATCTTCGTGTACGTGCCATCGGCCATGACCTGCTTGACGGCGGCCAGCACCGGATCGACCATCCCGCTGTTCTTGGGGATCGCGATCCCGTACGGCGCGGTGCCGTAGGGCGAGCCGGACACCTTGAACGTGCCGTTCGACTGCTTTACCTGGTAGTCGGCCACGGGTGAGTCGGCCATGGCGGCCTGCGCGCGGCCCGAGGACAGCGCCAAGTTGACAGCGTTCTGGTCGTTGTAGACCTGGACCTTCACACCCGGCTTACCCGCCGACTTGCACTTTGCTGCCTGGTCCTGCGCGTCCGCCTGCTGGGTCGTGCCCTTCTCCGCAGCGACTGTGCGCCCGCACAGGTCAGCCAGGGATGTGATGTTCGGCCCGCCGCTGGACTTCACGTAGAACGAGGTGCCGGCCACGAAGTAGGTGACGAAATCGACGGTCTTCTCCCGTTCCTTGGTGTCGGTGAACGACGAGATGCCCAGGTCGTACTTGCCTGAGGCGAGGCCCGGGATGATCGTGTCGAAGGTCGCGTTAATCATGCTGACCTTGAGGCCTAGCACCTGCCCCAGAGCCTTCGCGAGGTCCGCGTCCAAGCCGACCACGGTGTGGCCGTCGGTCCCGATGAACTCGTTCGGAGCGTACGTGGCATCCGCCGCGACAGTAAGTGTCCCCTTCGCCTTGACGGAGCCGGGCACCTGGGCCGCGACCGCACTGACCGCGCCGGGCTCCGACGCCGCCGGCGCCGGGCTTGTGCCTGTGCTTGTCTGTGTGCCATTGCCGCACCCCGCAGCGACCAGCGCGATGATCGAAAACACCACAGTCGCGAACGGCGGCTTCTGAGCTCTGCGGATTTTCACGGGAACCCTCCCCGACCGCGAACGCAGCTATGTTGATGAAGAACTCACGGCCGGCCTGCCATTGCTGCGAGACGACGAATGATCCGCGGTCTGCGGTCTATGAGCCCTGGCTAGCACAGCCGGGTGAGATGCGGATGCAGTCGCCGTGCAGTCCGTGTGGAGCGCACAGCCGGCCGGCGATGGCGTACTATCCCTGACGGGAGTCGCGCCCGGGCCGGTGCCTGGCCAGGCCCGGAGCCGGTGAGGCAGTGACATCCGCTGCACCGCTGATGCCTTAGGGGCTCGCGGGCGACGCCGGAGTTGACCCAAGACGCCCACTCGCTCATTGGAGCAGCCGAGCCAGGCAACCCTGTCATGCAGTTTCACGACAGGATCACCTGCGCGCCGCCAGGCCCGATCCCGGGGATCTCATCCAGGCGCTGCAGCGCCGGGACCACGGCCGCGTCCTGCCCGGTGCCGGCGGACGGGCCGGTGCTGCCATCCGCGTCCACGCCGCGGGCGGCGGGCATCACGCCGATCAGCTCCCCGATGCGGTCAGTGAGCTTGGCGATCTGGGCGCTCAGCTGATCGATCTGGTCCAGCAGCATCCGGGCCAGCTCGGCGTGATGCTCATCGAACCTGCCGGTGAGCGCCTCGGTCAGGGCGGCCCGCTTTGCCTTCATCTTGCCGCGGGCCAGATCGGCCAGCACCCGCGGGCTGCGCTCCCCGGCGATCAGCGCCTCGATCATGGCCCGGACCGACAGCGTGTCGATCCTGCTGGCTACCGCCGACACCTTAATCAACTGGGCGTCTTCCAGCAGCTTCTCCAGCCGCGCCCAGTGCCGGGTGCGCTCCTGGACCAGGCCGGTCCGCAGCCGGGTGTAGTCCCGCAGCTGGCGGATCTCCCCCGGCGGCACGAACGAGGGCCGCAGCATGCCCCGCTCGGTCAGCTTCGCCAGCCACACCGCATCAAGCTTGTCGCTTTTGGGCCGGCCCGGCATGTTCCGGGCCTCCCGCGCATTGACCAGCTGCACATCCAGGCCAGCCGCCTCCAGCAGGTAAAACCAGATCCGCCCGTAATCCGGGGTCGACTCGGCCGTTACCTTCTCAATCCCCTGGCACACCAGGTGATCACCCAGCTCGATGACCGCGCGGGTGGTGGCATCCACGTCCCATACCCTGCTGACCCGCGGGCCCGGCTTCGACTCATGCGGCACCCGCACGCACACCTAGCCCGAACACGTGGGTCGCCGCACCCGGATCATCCGGATCTGGGTGCGTGCTGGCGGGCGGCAGCCGGCTGGGGGTCGATAATGTGGGTCGGCTAGCCTGCACGGGCAGCGCTGCCTCGGCATGGTTGGTGCCGGTGACTTGCGCCCGCGCCTTGAGGTGGTAGCCGCAAGGTAGGCGTGCGGCTCGGCGGGCGTGCCGGGTCGGCGAGATCCTGGTGCGGCTTTTGCGCCCCGGCCTTCGCATCCTCCCGGCCTATCGGTGGCTGGCCTGAGAAGGCGAGCTTGCTGACAGGAGATGACCGCCGGCGGCGGCGGCGCGCTGGAGGCCGCTGCGGGCGTAGATGAGTAGCTGCGGGCCAGGCGTGGCCAGGCGCCAGTGCCTCTGCGGCGTGCCCGCCTTGGCGGGCTTCTAGCCACCGAACGGGGTCACGTCGCAGCGGCCCCGGTCCAGCCCTTGGCAGCAGGACAGGCACCATGGCCGGTGCACCACCTTGCCGTTCTGGTGGTTGACCCGGAACCTGGCCGGGTTCTCCCGGCAGTGAATGCAGAGCTGGACGGTGCGCGGCAGTAGGCCGGGTGCGATCATGGTGCGCAGCCTTTCAGGCGGCGCCTACGACCGCGCGCCGGAGCGCAGCCCGTGTGTGACCATCGTGCGGGTGTCACCGGTGAACGAGTGGCCGGGGACGTTGAACGTGACTCGGCCGGGAGTGTGCCCGGGTGTCGGCAGCGCTTCCACGCGAAGCCCGGAGCCCAAGCCCTATCCGTGTCCCCGCTCTATGGGCAGGACGTTTCCATTCCACAGCGCCCCGGTGGGGCGACAGGAGCTCCGGCCGGTTTGCGAGCAGCTCGGCTGTGGCGGTGCCGGCGTCGAAGTATCCGTGGACCAGCAGGTGGTCGACTTCGTGCCTCCAAACCTGCGTCTCCGCCTGATGCGCGTACACCGATGAGCGGAGTTCGGTCACCAGCTCGGCACCGCCATCACATGGTCGAAGTGGGTATGGGTCAGCAGAATTGCGCTGATGTCGAGACCGGCGGTGGCGTTCAAGATCGTCTCGGCGTCGGCGCCCGGGTCGATGAGGAACTCACGTGGATCACAACAGCGCTCAACTTCGCTGCCAAGCGAGCCCGGCCAGCACTCAAGGGGCGATGGCACAGCGGTTGGAGAGCACATCCCTGCCTGGCGCCAAGCTCTCGAGCGGGAGCTACCCGCATTACAGTTGAGGCGCGAGATCGCGCGCCGTCCTTGCGCCCTCGATGATCGGGCGTGAAGATCGCAGCGGGGTTGACCTGGAGGTTGGCGATGGCGCTGAGGATCATCTGCATGTGCGGGTATGTCATCCAGGGCGACGACGACGACGAGCTCTGGAGGAACGCGCAAGGCCATATGGGCGTCTTGCACCCCGAGCTGGTTGGCAACGTGACGCGCGAGGACATCCTCGCGCAGGCCGAGCAGCTCTAGCTGTCGGCGCTCTCCAGCAGTCGTCGGTGGACGCCCTGCACGGTGGGGCTGGGCGCAATCCCGAGCTCCTCTCGGAGCAGGACTCGTAGCCGCTCGTAGGCGCGGAGCGCTTCGGCGACGTTGCCGCGCCGCGCGAGCGCTTCCATGAGGAGGAGGTGCCCGGTCTCGCGGTAGGGAGCAAGCTCGGTCAGCATCCTGGCGCGTTCCTCGGCCTGCGCCAGCGCCGGGCCGCCAAGGCCGAGGCTGGCGGCGGCAAAGCACTCCAGGCCGCGCAGCCGGACCTCCTCCAGCCGGCGCCGCCACTCGTCGATCCAGGATGCCTCCAGCCCGGTGAGGAACGGCCTGGTGGCGATGTGATAGGCGATCCCGGCCGGACCCCATGCCTGCGCCCACCGTCCCTCCGCGATGCTGGACTCTGCCCGATGGGCGCCCTCCAGGGCCGCCTCGGCATCGACGAAGATCGCCGACGGCAGGAGCAGTTCGATCTCGGTCCGCCCTCGGAGATGTTCGGCACCCAGGCCGTGCCGCAGCTTGGACAGCTGCACGCTCAGCGCGTTTCTCGCCTCTGCGGGGGCGTCCTCTCCCCAGCCGGCCATGAGCAGCTTATCGCGGGGCAATGGACGGCCACGGTTGAGGACGAGGTAGGCGAACAGGACTCGCTCTATGCGGCCGGGCAGCGTGTCTTCGATGCGGGAGCCATCGATGTCGGCGACGAAGCGACCGCACAGTTGGATTCTGGCCTTCGTCCACTGGCCCATCAGACGACCTCGGGTCAACGGTCCTTATCCCTCTCGTGAAGGCAAGGATACGGAAAGGTCGGGGAAAGGCGAGGGAACGGTTCGCGCAAGCAGCGGCCGCGACCATGATCTCGTCATCGACGGCCAGAGCCGCGAAGAAGGAGTCATGGAATCCAGGAACGTCGAGACCTACCGCGCTGGTCACGAGGCCTTCAACCAGAGGGACTTCGTGGCCATGACCAAGCAGTACGCCGATAGCATCACCTGGACTGATCACTCGCAGGGCCGGACATTCAGGACGCCCCAGGAGTTCAAGGACTACTTCCTGGCAGGGTGGGTCGGGGCCTCCCCCGGCATCAGAATCACCGACCCCCGCTACATCGACGCTGGCCAGACGGTGGTGTGCACCTTCACCGTCGTCGGCACGCATGACGGGCCGCTCGGACCGTTCCCCGCCACCGGCAAGGAGTTCGCGCTGCCGCTCTGCGAGATGTGGCACTTCGACTCGAGCGGGCGGGTCGTCGGTGGGGACCTCTACTACGACCAGGTCTCGCTGCTCACGCAGTTGGGCCTGATGCCGCAGGCGTCCGGCGCGTAGGCGGCTTCACGAGCGGAACGGAAGCGACACCGCTCTGGATCACAGAAGACTGATGTCCGAGGTGCAGGACTCCACGTTCTGCCGCACCCGGCCGACGCGATCGCGGCCCCGCCGTGACCAACACCGAAGTGCCATCCAGATCGACACCGACAAGCCGACGGCGTTCGTGCCGGCCACAGCCGGCACCAGACGGCAATCCCAAGGAGACAATCATGACCGAGATCTCTGATCCCACGTTCTACCGAACGCCGGGCGATGCCATCGCGGCCGCGCCGGAGTCGCTGGCCTACGTGGCCGCCTACGACCCACAGGGGGTCGCAAAAGACACGATCGCTGTGCTGGACTGCGATGCCGCGTCCGCGAGCTACGGGAAGGTGGTGGGCTGGGCGGAGCTGCCGACAAGCGGCAACGAGCTGCACCACTTCGGGTGGAATGCCTGCTCCAGCGCACTGTGCCACCAGGGCCACGGCGCCCCACTAGAGCGGCGCTACCTGGTCGTCCCGGGTATCCGCTCATCGCGGACGTACGTGCTGGACACCAAGCCCGACCCGCGCCACCCGCGCGTGGTGCGCACCATCGAGGCCGAGGAGCTGGCCAGCAAGGCCGGCTACTCCCGGCCCCACACCGTCCACTGCGGACCAGGCGGCATCTTCATGTTCGCGCTGGGCGGCGCCAACGGCAACGACGGCCCTGGCGGGGTGGCGCTGCTCGACCACGACACGTTCGACGTCATCGGCGCCTGGGAGCGCGACCGCGGCGACCAGTTCTTCGGCTACGACGGCTGGTGGCACCTCAACCACGACACGGTCATCACCTCGGAGTGGGCGACACCGTCCATGGTCGAGAACGGCCTCAACCCCGAGGACCTGCTCGGCCGCAAGTTCGGCCACCACCTGAACTTCTGGAGCATGTCCGGGCGCAAGCTGACCCAGCGCGTCGACCTGGGCGATGAGCACCAGATGGTGTTCGAGGTGCGGCCGGCGCACGACCCGGCCCAGACGTGGGGCTTTGTCGGCGTCGTCATCAACGTCGAGGACCTCTCCGGGTCGGTGTGGCTGTGGCACCGCGACGGCGACCGCTGGGCGGTCCGCAAGGTCGTCACCATCCCGGCCGAGCCGGCCGACCCCGACGACCTGCCGCCGGCGCTGAAGCCCTTTGCCGCCGTGCCGCCGCTGATCTCCGACATCGACCTGTCGGTGGACGACCGCTGGCTGTTTGTGTCTTGCTGGGGCACCGGGGAACTCAGGCAGTACGACGTCAGCGACCCGTTCAGCCCGCGCGAGACCGGCTCGGTCAAGCTCGGCGGCATCATACGGCGCCAGCCGCACCCGGCCGCACCCGGCCAGCGGCTCAGCGGCGGGCCGCAGATGGTGGAGGTCAGCCGCGACGGCAGGCGCGTCTACGTCACCAACTCGCTGTACGGGGCGTGGGACCTCATCTTCTACCCGGACGGGGTCGGGGCCTGGGCGGCCAAGCTCGACGCCGACCTGGACGGTGGCGGACTCTCCGCGGACCCGCGGTTCTTCCCGAACGGGAACGACTTCCGCGGCCTGCGGATCCACCAGACCCGACTGCAGGGCGGAGACGCCTCCAGCGACTCCTACTGCTTCACGGGGTAACGGCCGCGGCACGACCGGCTAAGCAGGCTATCGGTCACGAAAGGGGGCCCTGCGGTGGTTCATGCCAGCCAGCCAGCCGCCTGGGCGCACACCCCGGCCGTGCTGCCCGGCCCGGTGCTGGCCGGCGCCGGCCTGGTGGCGGCCGCGACACTGGCCGGGGCGTGGCTGGCCAGCCGCCGTCCCGGGCAGCGGGAGATCTGGTTCGCGGCCGCCGCAGGCGCCCTGCTCATCATCGCGGGGCTGCACCTGCTCCCCGACGCCTGGGCGGACGCCCGCACCGCGCGGATCTGGCCAGGACTTGTGCCGATCGCCACGGTTGGCGCGTTCACGGCCGCGGGCCTGGCCGCCCGCGCCGGATGCGGCTGCCAGGCACACAAGGAACAGGCCAGCGGCGCGGGCACGGCAGCGGCGCTGGCGGCACACCGCTTCCTGGAGGGCTCCGCCATCGCGCTGGCCGGGCCGGCGGTCGCGGCAGCACT
>WNFD01015607.1_pt1 | contig 12184 bp, 10 predicted proteins | sample 5400491 | NCBI WGS metagenome assembly WNFD01 (sample SAMN13153343, study PRJNA577476) | soil metagenome | isolation source: 120 cm saprolite under Douglas fir tree site 2 hole 2 replicate 2 | place: USA:California | collected 2015-04-18 | reverse complement strand
AGGGCACCTTACTGACGATTCACTGACGTACATTTCAGCTCTGATTCGGTTGCCGCCGTTTGCTTTGCCGTGGCAACATTTAACAATAATTTCCAGGCGCTTGGCGGAAGGGGTGGGATTCGAACCCACGAGGGCCCTTGCGAGCCCTGGCGGTTTTCAAGACCGCTGCCTTAAACCACTCGGCCACCCTTCCGGGCGATAGAACACAAGGCATTTCGGCCGGGAGTTGATAGCCAAAATGCCGGTCTGCTACCCTTTTGCTACCCTTCCCGTCTGGTCTTGGCAAACGTGACTTCCATGCGAACAGCTCTGTTGACTGCGCTCGCCGTGCTCACCGTCGGCCTTGCGGGGCTGTCTGCGGCATCCTCGTTCCCGGTGCGTCAGGACTGCGGGCCGGCTGCGCATCGGAATCCCTGGGGGCTCTGTGTTCCCGACCGGCTGCGAAGCTGCCCGCCCGAATGGCACCGGAACCGATTGGGGCTTTGCGTTCGCGACCGGTATTAGCGATCGCGAGCCGATCATCGGAACTTGCGCAGCCGGAACCGAGTTGATCGACCAGGATGATGACCTACCGAACCCGCGTGCTGGCAATCGTAGCGATCGGATTATTCGCTGCGGCGCCGTTTCCAGGATCGCAGCTATGGGCGCAACACAGCCCTCCTCCCCCTGTGCTGCTGCCCGTGCCGCAGGTGACCCCGCAGTTCAACGATCCGGGCCCGCAATTGACGATCCCTCAGCCCGGAAACCCGGTACAGCAGCTCTCTCCCTCGCTTGGCACGGGGTCGCAGGTCTACTCCGTTCCCCGGGTCTATGCCGATCCTGAACCCTCTCCGGATATCGTTGCGGGCCGCAGCCGTCATCATAGCGCGAGGCATCGGCACGTTTCCCGAAGTCACGCCGGCGGCAGCCGACCGAGCGAATTGCCGCACGCGAGAGCGCGCTAAAGTGGCCCGATGCCGAACGGCTCACCCGCTCGCATCCGTGTCATGCCGCGGTTAGCCACCTGAGACGAGACTACCCCGCGCCCTCGAGCACCGCGTTGATCAGCCGGATGCGCGCTTCCTCGAGATTCCGCACCATGTTTCTCGACACCGCCGGAAAATTCGGGCCGATCAGGATGTGAAGCCCGAGCGGCGGCAGCGATCCGGTCTCGAGCGCCTTGGCGCGCGCCAGCGCCTGCTCGAGCGATTCCCGGGTCGGGTCATGCCAGGCAACGACCCGGAACCCGGCGCGCTCCAGCTTCTCGCGCGTGACCTCGGGCGCGAACAGGAAGCTGATGCTTTTGTCGCTTGCCCAAGGCGTCGGATAATACGGTTCGCCGCCCGGCCCGGCGGCGACGTCCTGGATCGCAAGCCTGCCCGCCGGCCTGAGCACACGGCGCATCTCGGCATAGAGCCGGTCGCGGTCGGCGATGTTCATCGCGGCGTTCTGCGACCACACTAGATCGAAGCTCGCGTCCGGAAACGGCAGGTCGAGCGCATCGCCCTGGCGATAGGTGACCTTCCCGGCGAGGCCGGTGCGGCGCGCCAGCATGTTGGCGACCTCGACGAATTCCGCGGTCAGGTCGAGGCCGGTGACGCGGCAGCCAAACGCCTTTGCAAGAAACCGCGAGGGCCCGCCGATGCCGCAACCCACGTCGAGCACGTCCTCGGCGCCGCTGAGCCCGGCAAGCTGCGCCAGCCGCACCGTGGCGTTGCGCTGGCCGGAATGGAATTCGTCGACCGGCGCGAGATCGTCCGGCGTCAAATGCTCGAGGTCCTTGCCGGCCTCGCGCAGCGCCGAGAGGATGGTGTCGGCGAGCGAGGACCGCGTGTAGTGATCCTCGACCGCCCGGGCGTTCGTCATGTTTGCCGCCGATGCACGGGGTGCCGCCGGGCCTTTATCGTGCGGGCTTGCGCGTGAGCGTGCCGTAGGCAACGACGAGCTCATCGTCAACGCTGCCGAACCAGACCCAGGCGAGCTTGTCGCCCGCCCGGCCGACCGTGATGGTGCCGTCCGGACACCGGCCGCCCTTGTCGCGGTGGCCCTGGGTGATCGCCTCGACGTAAAACACATAGCTGCGCGACGCACCGATGCGCGTCAGCTTTCCGACGCAATTGACCTCGGGATAATTGGTCTCGCCTCCCGCGGCGGTGAGGGTGAGCGCGACGCTGTATTTCGATTGGCTGCCGACCTGCGTCACCGAGCCGGACCAGGTGCCGGCGACGGCGGGCCCCGCGGCGGGCCGCGCGGCGGGCGGGGCCGCGGGCTTTTCCGGGGCGGGAGGAGAGGGCTGCGCATCCGCCGGCGGAAACGGCTGTGCCGGGGGGAATTGTTGCGCCCCGGCAGGAAAAGTCGACGCGGCCACGATCGCAAGCAAGCCGGCAGCCGCGTTTCGCAATGGCTTGTGTGGCACGGTCCAGGTCCCCTCGACGAAGTGCGTTGAGCCGAAATCCCCCCGCAGATTATCCCGAAAACCCCAGGCCGTGAACTGGATCGGTCGCGCTTCGGGCCGCAGCAGGCCCTAAAGACGCCGCGATTGTCTCCTCAGGCTGCCGAGCCAGCGTTCCCGCGTGTCCCCGCGACTTGGAGGCGGGCAGGGACTGTTGCCGGAGGTCGCGTGCGATGAAGTGTTGGGCGCAGATCCAGGGCAGGGGGCCGATCTGGATTTGTCTCGCCTTCGCATTGGCGCAGGCGCAAGCGTTGGCTGCCAATGATGCGCCTGCGATTGCCGCCAACGATGCGCCGCGCTGCCTTTCGCTCCCTGAGGTTCATGGCGGCTACCCGCGCTATCACCTCGTCGAGGGCCGCCGTTGCTGGTACGCGTCGACCCGAGGCCCCGAAGCCAAGCCGGCGGAGGTCGATGTCAATCCCTACGACGATCCGATTTGGCACGAGCCGGACGCGAGCAGAGGCCAAGCGGCCGCGAGCCGCGCGAAAAATTGCGAGGAGCAGTCGCTCAAGCTCGACTTGAAGGAGAAGCGCGCCTTCATGAAGCAATGCATGGCGAACTAGCGTAAATCCGCATCGACCTCGGATCAGCGGCGCACCGCTGACGCGCTGCGCCGCGTCCCCGGACCGCGGATAGCTCCACCTACCGGCCGAACGAGGCCGCTGATTTTCCCCGAACCATGTGCGATATTCCAGACAGCGCGCCGGTGTCCCGGCAGCCGCAGGGAAACTGGCCGGTCCGGCGCGCGTTATGGCATTACCACCTTGTTCGGCGGCCCGATTGAATGGGCTGACCCCCTAGTGACAAGCAGGGAGGCAACGATGTCGTCTCCGCGGATTGACAAGCGCGATCGGTCCCCGAGCCAACGGACAGATGCGCCGCACGCCAGCTCGCGGCGCGCCGTGCTCGCCGCAGCCGCGAGCGCCGCAGGCGGGATCGCGGCTGCCATGGCGACATCGCCCTCGACCAACGCGCAAGCAGCACCGGTGCCGGCCGCGGACATCTGGAGCGGCGAATATTGGGCGATCAAGCAAAGAGCCGGCGCCGAGATCAGGCTCGCGCTCTATCGCAAGCGCCTGGGCGCGCCGGCGCCCGGCGAGGCCAGCCGGCCGGTGCTGTTCCTGGTGCACGGCTCCTCGATTTCGGCGCGCCCGAGCTTCGATCTATCGGTGCCGGGGCATGGCGAATACTCGCTGATGAACGTGGTCGCCGGCTACGGCTTGGACGTGTGGACCATGGACCACGAGAATTACGGACGCTCGTCGCGGACCGAAAGCAATTCCGACATCGCCAGCGGGGTGGAGGATCTGCGCGCCGCCGTCCCCATGGTGGCGCGGGAAACCGGCCGGTCCCAATTTCACTTCCTCGGCGAATCCTCGGGTGCGCTGCGGGCGGGCGCGTTCGCCATGGTCGCCCCCGAGCGCGTCGGCCGGCTGGTGCTCTCGGCGTTCACCTGGACCGGCCGCGACTCGCCCACCCTTGCCAAGCGCGGCGAAGCGCTGGCGTTCTTCCGCGCCAATATTCGCCGGCCCCGCGACCGTGACATGATTCGCAGCATTTTCACCCGCGACAAGCCGGGCACGTCCGATCCGGCGGTCCCCGAGGCGTTGGCGGACGCCGAACTGGCCTTCGGCGACACCATCCCGACCGGGACCTATCTCGACATGACCGCGAACCTGCCGCTGGTCGATCCCCACAAGATCGCGTCACCGGTGCTGCTGATCCGCGGCGAGCACGACGGCATCGCTTCGCTCGACGACCTGCTCGGATTCTACAAGGAGCTGCCGAACCCGGATCGCCAGTTCTCCATTCTATCCGGGGCCGCGCATGCGCTCGCACTCAGCCTCGACCGCGAGCAGTTCTGGCACGTGGTTCACGCTTTCCTGACGATGCCGACGCGAGCCGGCACGTAGCACCGAGCGGTCGAGCACCGCTCAGCGCGTCGGCGCACCCTTGATCTCGACCAGCGAGACCTCGTTCACCAGGCTGTTGGCCAGCACGAAATTGCCCTCGCGCGTCACCGAGGTGTTGCGCACGATGTTGCCGCCTCCCGGAATGACCCAGGCCTGGAATTTTTCGGTCTTGGGATCGAAGCGCACCACCGTGTTCGGCTTGGTGCCGGATTCGCTGTACCAGATGACGTCCTTGATCGCCGATATGCCGTAGGGTTCGGATTTCGGTCCGCCGGGAGAGGGCCATTCGGTCACCTTTCCGGTCGCGGGGTCGAGCCTGCCCAGATAGCCGCGGGCGAAATCCGTGTACCAGATCACGTCGTCGCTGGTGATCGCGATGCGACGGGGACGGGCGCCGGGATCCGGCAACGGGTACTCGCGGATTTCCATCGTCTTCGGATCGATGCTGCCCACCTTGGGCGCGCCGAACTCCACGAAGAACGGAATGCCCTTGGAATTCACCGCCAAGCCGTAGGGACGCGCACCCGCCGTCGGCGGCGTGACCAGCTTGATCTCGCCGGTCTTCGGGTCGAGCCTGCCGAGCTTGTTGGCGTTCTGCACCGAGAACCACAGGATCCCGCTCGGATCGAAGATGAGGGTGTGGGGATCGCGCGCCGTCGGATCCGGCATCGGATATTCGCTGACCTCGCCCGTCTTCGGGTCGAGCTTGCCGATCAAGCCTGCGGCGTTCGCGGTGTACCAGATGTTGCCGTCCTGGTCCTCGACGAGGCCGTGCGGCCCCGAATGCGGGGTCTTGAGCGGATATTCCTTGATCCGGCCGGTCTTGGGGTCGAGCCTGCCGAGCACATTGGCCAATTGGCCGGTGTACCAGATGGCGCCGTCCCGGGTCGCGAGCGGATCGTGCGGGCGCGAGCCGGGGGTGGGGACGGGCCATTGCTTGATCGAGACCTCGACCGATCCCGGGATCGTCATGCCGGCCGGCTTGGGTTTTTCCGGAAAGCTCTGGATCAAATATTGCGTCACCGTCTCGATCTGGTCCGGCGGCACCGGCGTGCCCTGATTGATCATCATCCGCATCACGGTGCGCCATCCCTCGGGCGAGTAGCCGGCGCCGAGGCGGCTGAAGAATTCGTGGCAGCCGGCGCAGATGGCCGCGACGGTTTCCTTGCCCTTGCCGTCGGGCAATCGCTGGGTCCAGTCCTGGCCCCAAGCCGGTAGCGCGAGGCAGAGCAGAGCCGCTGCGAGCACCGCCGAACGTGATTTGCCGAACATGATCGCCTCCCGGAAACGCTCCGCCTTGTTGAAGCCGGACGGCGGATGGCCCCGCATTAAACCACGCGCTTGCTAAGGAGTCTCCGAGCAGCTTAGCCGCTAGATACCGAGCAAAGTCGGCGCTCTGCCCGGGACCGGTCGGTCGACATGATCCCGCTGGATCGACCGTGCGTCCACACGAGTTCAATGCTGGGCGACAAGCGGGCAGGGAGGGCCGAGCTTGTAGGCGAAGCCGACCAGAAGCGTCTGCGTTTGCAACGCTTCGTTCATGACCACGCGATCGCCCGGGGGACTGGCAAAGAAGGTGTGGTCCAGACGTCCGTAGTCGGCAAATCGATATTCCAGCCGGACCAGCCAGTTGCGCCGGAGCATGACCTCGATGCCTGCGCCCACGGTCCAGCCGGCCTCGGCCGACGATACGGATTCGCTGTGGGCCGAACTGCAAAATGAGCCTTTGGCGCCGCAGGCTGTGTCGATCTCGAGGCTCTGCCATGCGATCCCGCCGGTCCCATAGACCAGCCACGACGGCGTGACGAGGAATCCGAAACGACCCCGAATGCTGCTGTCCCAATCTTGCTTGACGCCGGCAATGCCGCCGCAGCAGGTTCCGGGAATGCCCGCGATGGTTTTGCTGCCGTCGCCCCAGGCAATATCGCCCTCGATGCCGACGACCCAGATCGGCGCGATCCGCCACATGTAGCCGACGTAGCCGCCGATCCGGACGGTGCTGCTGCCGAAGCTCGCGGGATTTGCCGGGCCGAAATTCGGCGGGGAGGGCGGGGAACCGATCGCCGTGGTCATCCAGTCCGTATCGGACCAGCGTCCGCCAAGCGACAGGCCGGCATAAAACACGCCGGGTGCGGCGGCACCTGAAAGCGGAGACGGGGCCTTGTAGACTGCCCGATCACCCGCTTCAGCCACGCCACTCACGAACAACAAAGCGAGCAAAGCGCCCGCTAACGCACATGACTTCACCGCGAGCCCCTACGCGATACATCGGCTAACGATGTGGCCACGCTAGCATCGGCAGCGCCGTGAAGTCTGTATCACTGCAGCCACATTCGGAATTAATTGCGGCGCGCTGCGAACGAAACGGTAGCGGGCTGCGGACAGTAGGAAGATCAGCGCCCCCGCGTGGGGCTTCCGGTGTTCGGTGGCGGCGGCAACGGCAGCCCCTGCAAGCCCTTCGCGTTGAGCTGATCGATGAGATCGAGCGGGTTGTCGGGCTGAGGAATAAACCCCGGATCGAGATCCCATTGCCTTCCGTACAGCGGGAAGTTCACGTTGAAGAGGTTGTCGAACGCCGTGCCGTCCCACAGCACGGGAACCACTTGGCCGTTGCTGGAAACGAACAGCGCCTGTCCGGGACCCAAATCGGTCGTGGTGCCGAACGCGGTCACGAAGGCATGGCCTTCCCACACGATGATCTGAATGCTGGTCACGGTGTAGGGGTGCTGAGCGTCGTTTTGAAAGGCACCTTTGATATACCCGTCGACGATGGTTCCGCGCACCCCGATCGTCGCCAGCGGCGTCTTGATGGTGTAATTGGTCGGAGCTTGCGAGCCGCTGACGAAACGAAAGGCGCCGCGGCTCGCCTCGATCACCACGACCCGTGCGCACGACCTCGTTGGAGAAGACGTCGCTTCCCGCCGAGAGCGTGCGCGCGCCGCCGCCGATGACGCCCTGCACCTGGTTCCTGGCCGCGGATGCCACCCCGATTTTCGGTTCCGCGGCGGCAGGATCGGCCTGCAGTGCCGAAATCAACGCAACGATGGCGGCCAGTCCGATTACGGCCCGCATCCTGCTCTCCCCGCCGCGGCCATCCCGGACTTCCCCGTCCGGACTCCCCAAGTTGTCATGGTAGCACACCAGCAGCGCGGGCGTTGTTGCAATTGCGTCACACGCGTAGCCGAATTCGAAGCGACGCGGCGTGACATGGCGCGATTTTCGCGCCCAACCCCTGCTGTGCGCTGTCCTCGAATCACCTCATAACGCCAGCCACATGTGGTTTTTTTGCACTAGGCAAAGCCCCCGGGCGCGGTAATTTCCATGCGGGGAGCTGGGGCGTGCGCGGGGGGGCCATGCAGCGTGTTCTCTTCGCCATCGCGACGCTCATCGCCGCGATGCTCGTCGGCTCGCCGGTCGGCGCGGCCGAGCCTATCGAGCCGGGTCCCGGTCCCGGCGCGCCGGCGGAGCTGACGCGCGTCTACGCCCAGATTTTGCGCGATCCGACCAATTCCCAGCTCAATCTGCGCTATGCCGAGCTTGCCGAGGCGAGCGGCAAGCTGCGCTGGGCACTCGCGGCCTACGAGCGCGTGCTCGTGAACGATCCCGGCAACCTCGAAGCCCAGGCAGGACTGCAGCGGGTGCGCCGGCGCCTGCAGCCGAACGCAACGCAATTCACCGCGGAACTCGGCGCCGTCGGGGAGACCAACCCGCGCTATCTCCCGTCGGGCGCCCGCGCGGAGGCGCAGGCCCTCGCGACGCTGGCGATGCGGGACGAACGCACGATTGCCGACGTCCGCTGGCGCACGACCGCCTTGGCCTATGGGCTCCTGCATTCCAATGAACATGATCTCAATTACGGCTACGTCGGCGCGGCGACCGGCCCCGTTCTCGATCTCGCCCCGGGGCTGCTGTTTCACCCGGCGCTGGGCGGTGCCGCCACCTATTTCGACGGCCGCTTCTTCTATGGCGAGGCCGCCGCCATGGCGACGTTCGAGGATTATTTGCAAGGGCTGTATCGCGGCTTACGCTTCCGCGTGGCATACCGGGATTACGATTCGTTCTGGCCCTCGCAGCGCGGATTCTATGCGGACGTGGTCGGAAAATTCTCGTTCCGGCTCACCCCCAACGACCTGCTGATCGTGTCGCCCTGGGTGCGCTGGAGCGACATTCAGGGCAGCGTGGTCCTCACCCCGCTGCTGATCGACGTCGATCCCGGCGCCTATATCGAGGGCGGCGGCAAGGTCGAGCTCTATCACGGCCTGTTCGAATGGCTGGTGATCGGAGCCAACCTCACGCTGATCGAGCGCGCCTACCGCTCCGACATCGTCGGAAGCCTGACCGAGCGGCGCCGCGATTTTCTCATCATTCCCGGCGCGACACTCGTGTTCCCGAATCTGTTCGCCTATCATCGCGACCTGCGGCTCGAGTACAAGTTCCAGCACGATCATTCGAACGACGCGACCGTCAGCTTCAACGATCATATCGTCGCCGCGACCGTCGCCGCCCGGTTTTGATGGGCGGAGCGAGCTCGCTTTACCTCCCCGTAAGGGGAGCTCGACCGCGAAGCGGTCGGGTAGGGACCCTTGTTAAGACCCCACCCGGCTCGCGTCGTCCGACCCTCGCCGACCTCCCCTTGCGGGGAGGCAAAGCCTGGCTATTTCTCCGTCATCGCGAACGAGCCGTCCCAGTCGGGCGGCGGCGGCGTGTTCCGCAGCGCCACGATGCGCGTCTCGAACAACGAGTAATAGGTCGCCAGCCGGGCAAGTCCGAATTCCTGACATTCGGCTAGCAAACGTTCCGCCTCGTCCCAGCGCCGGGCGCGATAGGCCGCCAGGAACTCGTCGTGCTTTTGCTGCAAGCCGTCGAGGCGGTTCGGTTGGTGGCTCAAAAGCTCGAGGAAGGTGAAGACGCGGGTCGAACGCGTGCGGCCCTTGACCGCGACCACGTCGAGCTCGAGCGCGGGAAATTTTTGTCCGGACTTTGCCAGCGTCGCTTCGCCGACGACCGCGGTGACGCCGTAGAGCTTGGTCAGGCCCTCGAGGCGCGAGGTCACGTTGACTTCGTCGCCGACGGCCGAATAGTCGAAGCGATAGGTCGAGCCGAGGTTGCCGACGCAGCACTGCCCGGTGTTGATGCCGATGCCGATATTGACGTGACGGAACGGCCGCCCCGTGCGCGTGGCCTGCTCCTCCCAGTCCCGGTTCAACGCCTCCATTGCGGCGGCCATTTCCAGCGTCGCCCGGCACGCATGCTCGGCGTGTTGCGGCTCGTCGAGCGGCGCGTTCCAGAACGCCATGATGGCGTCGCCCATGTATTTGTCGATGGTGCCGCGGTGGGCCAGGATGACCTCGCTCAACGGCGTGAGCAGCTCATTGATGAAATGCGTCAGCTCGACGGCGCTGAGATGCTCGGAGATCGAGGTGAAATTGCGCACGTCGCAGAACATCAGCGTGAGCTCGCGGAGTTCGCCGCCGAGCTCGAGCTTGTCGGGATCGGCGATGATCTCCTCGATCACGGCGGGCGCGAGATAGCGGCCGAAGGCGGCGCGGATCTCGCCGCGCTGCGCCTCGACCCGCCGGTAGACCTGAAAGGTGATGCCCGCGGTCATACAGCCCACCGCCAGGGCCGGGTACATGGGGTCGAGCAGCAGGCCCCAGCGGCGAAACGCGATCCAGCCGCCGACGAACAGCGCGAGGATGCTGCAAACGCCGATTGTCGCCGCCATGCTCGCGGAGACGCGCGGCAGGATCAGCGCGAGCAGGATCCCCAGCACAACGATCACGGCTTCTTCGAGCGCGAGCGCATAATCCGGCCGCGTGAGCGAGCGTGCGGCCAGAATGTGCTCCAGCAGTTGCGCATGGATCTCCACGCCGAGCACCGCGGCCTCGAGCGGCGTTGCCCGCAGATCGAGCAGGCCGGGCGCGCTGGTGCCGACCAGGATGATCCGTCCCACTATATCCTCCCGGAGCACTTCGCCGGACATCACCTTCCAGGCCGGGAGATAGGCGGCCGGATTGCCGGGACGGAATTTCACGACGATGACGCCATCGGCGTTGGTCGGGATTTCGAGATCGCCGATCTTGACATGGTTGAGGCCGGTGTTCTTGCCGAACGCGGTCTCGCCGCTGGCGTTCGCGGCCTTGAGCACATAGCTGCTCGCGCCTTGCGCGACGCGCAGCAGCTCGGCCGCGAGCGACGGCACCAGCGCATCGCCGACCCGAAAGATCAGCGGGGCCCGGCGCACGACCTGGTCGCGATCCGGGATCCAGTTGATGGCGCCGATCCCGTGCGCGGCCGCATCAAAAATCGGCAGATTTCCGGTCGCCCCCCGGAACGAGGGCACCAGCCGCCGCGGATCATCGCCCGCAATGGCAAATCCGGCCTTGGCGGGCGGCGCGGCGTTTGCGCTGCCGCCGAGGCTCGTCGCAAGCACGCTCGGCGTCTCTTTCAGCGCGGCCGCAAAGGTCTGGTCGTTGGAGGGCTCACCCGCCGCTTTCTCCATCAGCACGTCGGCCTGCACGGGGGGCAAATGCTTGACGATCTCCTCGACCGAGGTGCGGTCGGGCTCGGCGAACAGGATATCGAAGCCCACGACCGCGGCGCCTTTGCCGGTCAGCTCGACGAGGAGGTCGCGCATCTTGGTTCGCGGCCACGGCCATTGCCCGAGCTTCGCCAGCGATTCTTCGTCGATGTCGACGATGCGGACCGGCAGCCGCGCATCGTAGGATTGCGGCGCGAGCTGCTGATAGGAATCGAAGGCGATCAGGCGCAGCGCCCGCACGAAGAACGGATCGACGGCGCGCACCAGCGTCGCCGCCGCCAGCAGCGCCAGGACGAAGAGGAGATAGAAGCGCGTCGCGGGAACGGTCATGTGGACCGGAGGATTGGACGACGGGGGATGCCCGCCTTTTCTGATCGGGACCGAGTGCTGTCATTAGCCCAGCATTTTCCGCTAGACCAAACAATACACGGCACCCGCGGTGCTAAGATTTGATTTCCTCCAGCGCCTTTGCCGCGCGGGCGACGGCGGCGTCGCGCTCGCGCAGCATCGGTTCGGCGGCGCGCCGGATGCGCTCCACGAGCTCCGGCCCGGCGCGCTCCGGCGAGCCCGCATCGAACGGCGGGTGCGGATCGTACTCGACCATCAGCTGGATCGCCTCGGCGGCGGCCTTCCCGCGCAGCTCTTCGACCACGCGAAGCGCAAAATCGATGCCGGCCGTGACCCCGCCGCCGGTGATGATGTTGCCGTCGATGGTGACCCGTTCGCCGGTCGGCTCGGCGCCGAATTTTCGCAACGCCTCCCGCGAGAGCCAATGGCAGGCGGCGCGCCGGCCCCGCAGCAGGCCGGCCGCGCCGAGCGCCAGCGATCCGGTGCAGACCGCGGTGACGTAGCGGGCATGCTCCGCCGTTTTCCGCAGAAAGCCGAGGATCTCCGCATCGCCGAGCACGGCGTTGACGCCGACGCCGCCGGGCACGCAGACGAGGTCGAGGGGCGGGCAGTCGGCAAAGGTGGCCGTCGGCACGATGCTCAATCCGCGCTCGGCCGGCACCGGATCGAGCGTCTTGGCGAGGAGCAGCGTCTCGGTGTCCCGCATGCGGGAGAGGATCTCGTAGGGTCCGGTGAGGTCGAGCTGGGTCAGGCGCGGGAACAGCACGAAACCGATGCGGAAGGCAGCCATTGCGATCGTCTCCGACAAGAGTTGCGAAAATGCCGGGCACCGGGCCGGCCGGCGAGCGCGCTACCCTTCCTTTACCACGCGCGCGGCGGTGCCATTTTCTTGCCCCGAGAACAGGCGTATCCTACCGGCAATTGGGGGACGGGTCCGGTTGCGCGAATCAT
>WNFD01010123.1_pt1 | contig 12185 bp, 10 predicted proteins | sample 5400491 | NCBI WGS metagenome assembly WNFD01 (sample SAMN13153343, study PRJNA577476) | soil metagenome | isolation source: 120 cm saprolite under Douglas fir tree site 2 hole 2 replicate 2 | place: USA:California | collected 2015-04-18 | reverse complement strand
ATTCCTTCGCCAGCGCGCCGCGCAGGCGCAGAGCTTCGTCGTTGGGCGAATCGTCTTCCGGCGTGTCGTCGAGATATTCCGGCATCTCTTCGAGCAGGCGGGCGCACTCGTGACGCGTCCACGGACGCACGCCCATCATGGCGCTCGGTATCACGCCGAGGGCCGAGAGACGGTCGAACGCGTTATACACCCAGCTATCCATGGGCACGTAAGGCGATGAATCGCTGTCGCTGGGGTCGAGGCGCTCGGGCTTCTCAGGTTTGTCGAAGACGCCGAACTGCGAATCGGAGACATCGACCTCATGGTGGCGTTTGAAAACCTGGCGTCCGATGAGATACCCCATGACACCGCTGGCGACCACGTCGCTGGAGAAATGGTTCCTGCCGGTGACCCTGGTGACGCTGACAGCGGCAGCCGTACCGTAAGCGACCAACTGCGTGAGCACACCGGGATATTCATGAGCAATTACGGAGGCGACCGCCCAGCTCACCATGGCGTGATTCGATGGGAATGAGGAGTTGGAGCCCGCGCTCTGGCCGAATCGGCCCAGACCCGTCCCATCCGTGGGACGTTCACGGCGGAAGCCGAACTTCATCACTTCATCCACGAGAGCGGCATTCAACGCCGCCTCGCCCGCAAGAATCCCGGTTTCCTGTTTGTGATCGTCGGCCTGCGCCCGGCCCAGCAGATACAGCCCGCCGCCGATACCAACCAGGGCGGCCAGGCCGCCGTTGGCAATCGTACTCGATCGTTTGTAAACCGTACCGGTAGTGGATAGCCTGGAGGACAGCTCGGCATCCGCGTTTACCAGCCCGGCGGTGAGTCCGACAGCCGGAACGATCCAGTTGAGATCGTGGATGCGCGCATGGAACGGGGCCGTCCAGATGTCTCTCTGGTCTATAACAATGTTGCGCAGCAGCCGCGACGGCACAATGCTGGCCGCGTCGGAAGCATCGTAGTTCGGCGGCTTGTCCGTTTCCGAAGGCGGCCCCGGTTCGTGTTTCTTTTTCGATTTCTTTTTGGAAGGCTCGCGCTCCGGCGAGTCTTTGGCCGTCGGATCGGTCGCGAGCGGATCATGCGCCGGCGGACGATCATCCTGCGAACTCGGATTCTGCGCGGGCTGCGGAGCGGGCTCGGGCTTTTGTGCCGGCGCGGGCACCGGTTCCGGAAGCGGACCGGGATCGCGCGGCGGCAACGGATCGCGTGGCGGAGCAGGCTCCTGCTTCTGGCTGGTGTCAGTGCTCTGGGCCTGGGCATGGCCCAAACCAGCAGCCGCGAACATCACGAGAAGAAGGACGAATTTCAGACTGTATCGCATTCCGGGTTCCCCACCACTGAGAGCCGATTTGGTAATTGTGCAGTTGTGTGATTGGGTAATTTGGCAATTTGGTAATTTGGTAATTGAAAATCGCGTTGCCCAGGAACGCAGCGTTTCAATTACAAAATTACCAAATTTCGCAATTACCCAATCAACCGATCCGCTAGAAGCTGATGGCCACGCGCGCCGCCACCGCCAGGCCGGAAAGGACCTGAGCGCTTTCGGCAAATATCTTCAACCGGTCGCCACTGCTGAATTTCTCGGGAACAAAAACGGTATCGCCCGGCTGCAGAACGGTGTTGAGCACGTTGCCCGACCACCACTGACTGCCGCTCTTGCCGATTACGGTGCCGTTGGCCCGGATCACAAAGATGTCTTTGCGGTTGCCGAGGCTGGTGGCCCCGCCCGCCTGACGCAGATACCAGCTTGCGTGACGGCCGCGGGAAAAGGTGATGGCCGTGGGGCTGTAGACCTGTCCGGCAACCAGAACGAAGTTCGGCCTTCTGGGAATCAGAAGGGTATCGCCGGGGCGGACTTCGATGTCCACCGAAGTGCCTTCCCACTTTTCAACTTCCGGCGAGATGTGGATGAGCAGACGTCCGCTGGGCTGAATCTGTTTGAGCTTGTCGATTAGCTGCTGCCGCTGCCGCACCACCGCCGCGGGTTCAGGCTTGCCGCTGGGATCGACCTCCGCCGCCTGGGTTTGCAGCTTGCGCACCAGTTCATCGCGGTTCTTGACGGAGAGTTCCTTCACCTGATCGCGTTCAAGCACCGAGCCATAGGGATAAGCCTCGCCCAGGAAGCCGCCCGCGCGCCGCAGCACCGAGCTGAGCCGCTCGCCTTCCTGAATGCCGTAACGCCCGGGATGCAGAATCTGCCCGGTAAGGTTGATGGCCCCGCCGATGCTCGTCCAGTTGCCGAGTTGGCGCACGGTAAGCACGTCGCCGGGCTTCAGCAGCACATCGGCATCGACATCTCCCGTGACGGCTTTGGTCACCGCCACCTCGCGGTGCTGCAACTCGACCCGGCTGCCGTTGCGAATGGCATAGCTGGCCAGGTCGGCGGAGTCGGTAAAGGCGCTGCGCTTGAATCCGCCCGCCAGGCGAAGCAGATCGGCGGCGGTCATGCGTTCGGAAAGCGGATACTCTCCCGGCCTCAGGACCTCGCCGTAAATTCCGACTTTGGGCGCATCTTCTTCATAGCGTCCGAAAACGTGGATGGTATCGAAGGGCTGCAGCTCCGGCGCGGCCGCCTGCCCGCTCAGCACTTCACGCAGATTGAAACCGATCACCGAAGGCCGGTAGTCCGGCGGACGCAGCCGCACGATCTCGGCCCGGTCGGCGGGCTCGGGCATCAGGTCGTTGAATGAACCGATGACATCCGTAACGCGAAGCCCGTCGCGATAAGGGTACTTGCCCGGACGGAATACATGTCCCTGGAGATAAACAGTCTGATCGACGCGCGGCAGAATGGGAGTAATGGTGATGCGGTCGCCATCCTGGACCGGGAACTTGCGGATGGCCGCTTCCACGCCCTGCAGGTTGCCGTCTTTAGGGACGTCAACGCTCAGCATTTCCTTATGCTCATGCGCCTGGATTCTTTCGACCTTCACCTTGCTCAGTTCGCCGGTGACCGGAACGCCGCCCGCGAGTTGCAGGACTTCATCCAGCGTCTTCTCGCCGCGTATCTCATAGATCGCCGGACGCCGCACCATGCCCGCCACCGTCACCTGCGTGCCCGTGGGCGGAACCAGAATACTGTCGCCGGATTCAAGCTGTTCAATGCCGGTAGTAACGCCTTTCAGCATCAGATCGTAGAGATCGACCTCGGCCACCAGCCGCTTGCCGCGGAAATGTCTGACTGTTCGCAGCGAGCCGGTATCGGTCGGTCCGCCGGCCATCAATAGCGCGCTCAGGACGGTGGAAAGCGCGCTGGTCTCATACGCTCCGGGATTTTTGACGTCGCCCACGACGTAAACGCGCACGGTCCGCAGGCGGGCCAGTGAGACATCCACGGTGACATTGCGGTACTGCCGCGCCAGCGCGTCGTGGATGCGCTGCTGGGCTTCATCGAGCGTGCGTCCGGCGACCAGCACGGGGCCGGCGTCGGGCAGAATCACGCGACCCGAACGGTCGACGGTGAGTTGCAGCTTCTGGGTCACGCTGCCGAAATAATCCACCGAGATCTGATCGCCCGCGCCCAGAACATAATCGGAACCCACCGGGATATCCCCGGACGTCTTATCGGTAACATTAAGGTTGCTGTTGCGGAACAGCGCCGCGCCGAAGCGTTCGAGTTTGGTGGGGTCGACTAAAGACTGGGTATAGAGGCCCTGCAGAGCGGGAAGATTACGATATATATAAGAGCGGGGCGTGCCCGGCCTGTTCCGGTCATTTCCCTGGCCCTCTCGCCGGCTGCCGTTGGCGGGCTGCTTCTTATCGGTCTCGCGGTCCTGGATGTTGTCGCGGCCTGTGGAGTTGCCCTGGTTGTTCCCCGACGCGTTGCCCTGCTGGTTCATTCCCTGGTTGCCGGTCGCGTTGGAAGGGGCTGACGAGCCGTTCGCGGGCCGCTGCCCGGAGTTTGCGGGAGCGTTCTGCGCGGGGGGCGCTTCTTCCTGCTGCTGTGGCTGGCCGAAACCACGCGCCTTCAATTCATTGCTGAGCGCCAAACGCACGCGATCGTCACCCTGGATCTGCGAAAACAGCCGGTCATCAGTGATGTCGGCTTCAGTCACGGAATAGCCGCGGTCGCGCAGCCCGGCGACAATCTCTTTCTTCGCCTCCGCCAGCACTTCAGGGTTGTTCTGCAGAATCTCGATCACCTGCTCGGCGGAAAGACTGTCATCCTGCGGCTGCTGTTGCTGCTGCTGGGGCTGTTGCTGAGTCTGCTGTTGCCAGGCGTGGGAGGTCCGGGGGAAGAGCATGGAGACGACAGCAACGGCGATCCACAGGGCCCGTTGCACACGACAGCGCGTTATCAGTGCGAAGTTTTTTTTCATAGACGAAATTGCACCGTTACCTAATGTGAGCAGTGCCAGACGCTTCAGCAGGTATGGGAGTCCCGCTCATTGTAAACAGGCGCGGGTAAAATACAAAACACTGAGTGGTTTAAGAGTGTTTGCGAGTGGGGTTCTCGCAGGGCCTTCCTTAAAAACAAGACCTTTGCACCACGGAGGCACGGAGTCACGGAGAAGAACAAGAACAAAAATTAATGGGTTCCTCGTTTTCTTTCGGGGGTGTGGTTTTCATCGGGCGGAAGAGATCACGGAAAATCAGGCTGGTCTTATGAGAATTTTCCGTGCCCTCCTCTGCCTGATGAAACCGGCGTCCCTGAAAGAAAACGAGGAACCCATTATTTTTTGTTCCTGTTCTTCTCCGTGACTCCGTGCCTCCGTGGTGCAAAGGTCTTGCTTTTTAACGCGAAGTCCCAACTTTATTTATCATCCTGCAAGGAGCGACCCGTGCCCTTCACCACCGTCAACAACACGCGCCTCTACTATCGCCTCGAAGGAAATCCCGCGAATCCCCCGCTGGTGCTCTCGCATTCCCTGGGCGCAGACCACGGTATGTGGGACCCGCAGATGCCCGATCTGCTCCGGCGTTTCCAGGTGCTGCTCTGCGACACGCGCGGACACGGCGCATCCGATGCGCCGGAAGGCGATTACTCCATCGAACAACTCGGCCGCGACACGCTGGCGGTGGTCGATGCAGTATCCATCCGGCAGTTCGCCTTCTGCGGTCTTTCCATGGGAGGAGCCATCGGGCAGTGGCTGGCCATCCACGCCGCCGAGCGGGTGACGGCCCTGGTGCTGGCCAACACTTCTTCACGCTTCGACGGCACAGCCCTCGAAGCCCGGCGCCAGGCCGTATTGAAAGACGGAACGACCGGAATCGTCGACGCGGTCATGCAGCGTTTCTTTCTGCCGGAGACCATGGCCCGCGGCGACGTCTATGCGTACTCGGTGCGCTCCGTGCTGCTCGCCACCAACCCGGTCGGCTACGCCGGATGCTGCGCCGCCGTCCGCGACTTCAACTACACCGCGCTGCTGCCGAAAATCAAAGCGCCCACGCTGGTCATCGTCGGCGATCACGATCAGTCCACGCCGTGGGCGGGACACGGGGAAATTCTTGCGGGCGGGATATCCGGCGCAAAGGTAGTCCATCTGCCTACGGCGCATCTCTCGAATGTCGATGAGCCCCTCGGGTTCACTACCGCGCTGCTGAAATTTCTTTAGGGCAAAATGTTTTGCTTTTCCCGGCCCTTGCCGGCGGCCTGCAGGTTACCAAAGTAACCCGTATTGATTTGCACATGGGTGCAGAATTGGTCTCTCCCCTGCATGTTTCTTTCGCAAAATCATTAGGACTTTTAATGCTGCTCCAATAACCGTTTAAGGAACGGGATTTACAAATGAAGGTGAGCAGGCGGTCCTCAGGGGCACGCAGCGCACAAAAAGGAAGACCCAAACCATGGAACATTGCTATCTGGTGAGTACGAGCATACTGCGGGAGATTCTGGACCCTCTGGCCACGTTCGAAGCGTGTTATCGGCTGGTACACGGCAAAGACATCGTGACGGTGATCCGCTATGGGCCGAAGAGAATGGTGCAGCAGGTGGCGTTCCCGGTGGTCTACCGCATCCCCGATGTTCCCGAAGACGAAGGCACGCTCATTCTGATGGTCGGCGCCAAACCCAGCCCCGAATGGCAGAACTTCTGGACGCCCGTGGCGAAGCAGCTGGGGCGCACGGCGATGTATCCGACGGCCTGATCAGCAAGAATTTTCACCGCAAAGGACGCGAAGGGCGCAAAGGAAAAACAAAAAAAAGATGCAAAGAATTCTCTGTTGTTTTGCTTTTATCTTTCCTTTGCGCCCGTTGCGTCCTTTGCGGTGAAAGATCTCTGCCGAATCTATTCATTCCTCCGCAATCTGAATCTTCGCGTTGCCGACTTTTCCTCATGTGTTGCATGAACCGTGATCGCCGACTCGCGCCGTAAATCCTCATCGAAGGGAATCCGCATCTCCACGTTGCCCTGGGCATCCGCCGAGGCCCCGGCGATGATGCGCGCATCGCCGGAGATGCCGGCGCGGACGATGACTTCTGCGCCGCTCACTCCATTGCCCGCGTCGGTGACCTGGAAACAGAGCGTGATGCCGGCGTCGGCGTTGTTGGTTTCGGCTTTGAACGATTTCAGCGACAGTCCGGCCTCGTCGTCGGTATCGTGAATTTCCTGAGTGGTGCCCAGCACCGAATCGAGATGGCCTTCCGAGATCGCTCCCAGCACGGCTTTGTGCTGGGCCTTGATCAGCTCGTGAATTCCGTCTTCCGAGAACCCGGGCTCGGCCGCTTTGTTCGCGTAGGAGACCACGCGCTTGCCAATGCATTGTCCTTTTACGAAGACCAGCGTCTGCATCAGCAGCTCGCCCTGACGGGCTTCGCTCTGCACGTGATACACCGTGTCATCGTGCCGAATGTCGGTATTGAAGCCAAAAATGGTCATGAAATACGAGATTTTAAAATTGAAATTTTAAATTTTAAATTTAAAACCCAGGGGTAACGGAGTTCTGAATTCAAGTTCCCAAATCAGGCGTTCTTAAATTTCAAATTTGAAATTTTAAATTTAAAATCTTTGGATACACAGCAGTCTATGGCGCGCCGCGAAAAACAGCAAACCCTATGTGAATCAAGGCCTTGACACCCCCTCACGGGGCCAATTACATTCGAATGTTTAGCCAGGCAGTGCCGGGCAACGCAGACAGGCCTTCTCATGCCAGATAACACTTACTTCATTCGCTACATTCCACTGCTGATCCAGGTCGGGCTGGCCTGCGTGATCGCCGGGGGCATGGTGACCCTGTCTCAGATTCTCGGCAAACACAAATGGACGGCCGCCAAGAATTCCCCCTATGAGTGCGGCATTATCCCCACCGGGGACGCGCAGCAGCGCACCAGCGTCCGGTTCTATATGGTGGCCATGCTGTTCATCCTGTTCGACGTGGAAGCGGTGTTCCTCTATCCCTGGGCGGTGATTTTTCGCGATCTGCCCGCGATCAGCGGCTCGCGCTGGTTCGGCGTCAATGAAATGATGGTGTACATCGGCCTGGTGCTGGTCGGCTTCTTCTATATATGGAAGAAGGGGATTCTCGACTGGAACAAGCGGGAAAAGGGAGAGGCGTAAACCATGGCCCTGACTCCCGCGATCACCGACCTCGATCAATTAAAGGACAGGCCCATCCTGGCCGCCCTGCTGGCGTGGAAGACATCGGCCGTGGAAGGCGCAAAGTTCGACCGGGACGAGCTGACCATTTATGTGCTCCGCGAATCGCTGCCCGCCGCCTGCGAACAGCTTAAAACTTCCGGCCTCGTGGATTTTCTCTCAGACCTCACGTGCGCCGATTATCATCCGCGCGAGCCGAGATTTGAAGTCGCCTATCACCTGCTTTCCATGAAGCGCAAAGAGCGCATGCGGCTCAAGGTCAGGCTCGACGGCGGCGATCCGCAGATTGAATCGATTACTTCCCTGTGGCCGGCGGCCGGCTTCTTTGAACGGGAAGTTTTCGATCTGTTTGGCATCCGATTCCTGGGCAATCCCGATCTGCGCCGCATTCTGATGCCCGATGACTGGGAAGGTCATCCGTTGCGCAAGGATTACCCGGTGGAGGGCTACCGCTAATGGGCCAGGCAACAGTCGTTACACCCGTCGATCCCACAGGACAATCAGGGGTTCAGTCCGAAGACAAGACCATGATTCTCAACATGGGTCCGCAGCATCCCTCGACCCATGGCGTGCTTCGCCTGCTGCTGGAAGTGGACGGCGAGCACGTGGTGCGCATGATGCCCGATATCGGCTTTCTGCACACCGGAATTGAAAAGACCTGCGAGGCCAAGTTCTACCAGCAGGTGGTGCCGCTCACCGACCGCATCGACTACCTCTGCCCCATGACCAACAATTTGTGTTACGTGCTGGCCGTGGAAAAACTCCTGGGGCTGGAGATTCCGAAACGGGCGGTGTGGATGCGCGTTCTGTTGAATGAATTGCAGCGCATCAGCTCGCACCTGGTCTGGCTGGGCACGCACGCCCTCGATATGGGCGCGATGTCGGTGTTCCTCTACTGCTTCCGCGAGCGCGAAGACCTGATGCGCCTCTACGAGATGGTCAGCGGACAGCGCATGATGACCTCATACTTCCGTATCGGCGGCCTGGCCATGGACCCGCCGCTGGGCTTCTTCGCCAAAACCAAAAAATTTATCGACAACTTCACCGACAAGATCGACGAATACGAAAATCTGCTGAGCGGCAACTTCATCTTCATCGACCGCCTGAAGAACGTGGCCAAACTGAGCGCCGAAGACGCCATCGCCATGGGCGTCAGCGGACCTTCGCTGCGCGCCAGCGGCGTGGACTGGGACCTGCGCCGTGACATGCCGTACTGCGGCTACGAAAATTTCCAGTTCAAGGTCCCCGTCCGCACCGAGGGAGACGTCTGGTCGCGTTACGTCTGCCGCGTCGAAGAGCTGCGCCAGTCCCGAGAGATCGCGAAACAGGCGATTGAAGGCATGCCGGAAGGCTCGATCAAAGCCGACGCGCCTAAAGTAGTGCTGCCCGACCGCGAAAAGATGAAGACCGAGATGGAAGCCCTCATCTATCACTTCAAGATCGTGACCGAAGGCTTCACGGTGCCGGAAGGCGAAGTCTACCAGGCCATCGAATCACCCCGCGGCGAAATGGGCTATTACGTCATCAGCGACGGCACGGCCAAACCGATGCGCGACCATGTGCCAGGGAGAGCTGATTGCGGATGTTGTGGCGGCGATTGGCAGTATCGATATTGTTCTTGGTGAAATAGATCGGTAACGAAAAACAGCAAAAGGGTAACGAAAATTACCCAATTACCAAATTACACAATTACCAAATTCATTAACGGAATCCGATGCCCGTAATCACTGACAAACTCGACAAGTTTTTCGACGAGAAAATGAAAGAGTATCCGACGCGTCGCTCCTTCCTCGTCCCCATGCTCCTTTATACGCAGGATGAACTTGGCTGCCTGACCGACGAGGCGATCGCGCACCTGGCGAAGAAAACCGAGTTGACCGAACTCGAGGTGCGCAACGTGATCAGCTACTACTCCCTGCTGCGCACGAAGCCGCTGGGAAAATATCACGTTCAGGTCTGCACTAACATCTCGTGCATGTTGCGCGGAGGCGAAGAGCTTTTTGAGCATTGCAAGAAGAAGCTGGGCATTGGCCACAAAGGCACGACTCCGGACGGAGTGTTTTCGCTCGAAGAAGTCGAGTGCATCGGGGCGTGCAGCTGGGCCCCGGCTGTGCAGGTCAATTACGACTTTCACGAGAACCTGACGACGGACCAAATGGACAAGATATTGGATGGACTTAAGAAATAGATTTTAAATTTGAAATTTTAAAATTGAAATTTAAAACCTGGCCGGGCGGGCAGTATGGCCGGAAGCTTTTAGGAAGGAACAATGAGATTTTAAATTCTTAATTCGACTTTGCGTCGCTCCTGAGTGATTGCGTCACTCGTGAATGGGTTTAAAATTTAAAATTTAAAATTTCAAATTTAAAATCTTTAAAAAAAATGGCAGACTTAGTTTCACACTCCGATGAAATCCGCGTTGTCTCGCAGCGCTTTGGCAAGGGCGCGCAGGACATTGACCGCTATCTGGAGCTGGATGGCTACAAGGCCGTCCGCAAAGCGCTGGAGATGCAGCCTGACGACATCATCAACGAGGTCAAGACCTCGAACCTGCGCGGACGCGGCGGGGCCGGCTTTCCTACCGGCATGAAGTGGTCGTTTGTCCCTAAGACCTCCGACAAGCCGAAGTACATTCTGGTTAACGGCGACGAGAGCGAGCCCGGCACCTGCAAAGACCGGCTGATCCTCGAACACGATCCGCATTCGGTGATCGAGGGCGTCATCATCGCCGGTCTGGCCGTGGGCGCGAAGGTCGGCTTCATCTACATCCGGGGCGAGTATCGCTATCTGGTGGACATCACCCGCAAGGCCATCGATCAGGCTTATGCCAAAGGCTTCGCGGGCAAAAACATCTTTGGCAGTGGGAAGGATTTCGAAGTCCGCTGGCACACCGGCGCGGGCGCTTACGAAGTGGGCGAGGAATCCGCGCTCATGGAGTCGTTGGAAGGCAAGCGCGGCATTCCGCGCATCCGTCCTCCCTTCCCCGCCGTGGTCGGTCTGTGGGGCGGACCTACTGTCATTAATAACGTCGAGACGCTGGCCTCGGTGCCGCACATCCTGCTCATGGGCGGACAGAAGTTTGCCGACCTCGGCACGCCGAAGAACGGCGGCACCCGCCTCTTCTGCCTCAGCGGACACGTCAACAAACCGGGCGTCTATGAACTGGCTCTGGGGTATCCGCTGAAGAAGATGATCTACGACGTGGGCGGCGGTATTCCCAACGGACGCAAGCTCAAAGCCGTGGTTCCCGGCGGGTCCTCGACGTTTGTACTCACGGCCGAGGAAGCCGACCAGATGAACATGGATTTCGACTCGTTCGGCAAGCGCGGCGAGTTCCTCGGTTCGGGCGGCGTGGTGATGCTCGACGAGCAGACCTGCATGGTGAAGTTCGCGCTGCGCGTCATGAAGTTCTACCAGCACGAAAGCTGCGGATGGTGCATCCCCTGCCGGGAGGGAACGGACTGGCTCAAGAAGACGCTGACCCGCTTCCACGCCGGCGCCGGGTTGAAGAAAGATATCGACAACATTAAGTACCTCGCTCAAAACATGCTGGGGCGAACTTTCTGCCCGCTGGGCGACGCCGCCGCCATCCCCACGATGTCAATCGTGGATAAGTGGAGAAACGAGTTCGAGGCGCATTTAGAGGGCAGGCCGTGTCCGTTTGATCCGGCGGCGGTGGTCAGTCAGTTGCCAGTGATTGCCTGAGATGAAGATCGGGTAATCGGGTAATTTGTAATCGGGGAATTGAAAGGCTGTGGATTCAGCAGCAACGTTGATGGTTTAACAATTTTGGCAATTACCAATTTTGGCAATTACCAATCTCAAATTTTCTAGACACCAGGACTCTATGCCAGACGTAACAATCACGGTTGATGGAAAAAAAGTTGTGGCGCCCGCCGGGACTCTGCTGATTGAGGCCTGCAAGGCCGTGGGCATTGAAGTGCCTTCGTTCTGCTATTATCCCGGGTTTTCGCTTCAGGCCGCGTGCCGCATGTGTCTGGTCCGCATCGAGAAGATGCCCAAGTTGCAGACCGCCTGCACCGTCCCCATCACCGAGGGCATGGTGGTGGTCACCGAGTCGGACGAAGTGAAGCAGGCGCGCAAGTCGATGATCGAGTTGCTGCTTGGCAATCATCCTCTGGACTGCCCGGTGTGCGACGCGGGCGGCGAGTGCGAATTGCAGGATATGACCTTCAAGTACGGCGCGGCCGAATCCCGCTACATGGAAGGCAAGCTGCACAAGGAAGAGCAGCAGTGGTCGCCCGTGGTGTTCTTCGACCGTCCGCGCTGCATTCTGTGCTACCGCTGCGTGCGCGTCTGCGCCGAGGGCATGGATGTGGCGGCCCTGGGCATACAGAACCGCGGCTCCGGCTCGGTGATCGCTCCCAATCAGGGCGACCACCTCGACTGCGAAGAGTGCGGCATGTGCATCGATATCTGTCCGGTGGGCGCGCTGACCAGCGGCGCTTATCGTTACAAGACCCGTCCGTGGGAGATGAACCACGTGGGCACCGTCTGCACCCACTGCGGCGACGGGTGCAAAACGACCCTGGGCGTCCGCCGGTGCGATACCGGCATGGAGATCGTGCGCGCCGACAATCGCGACAAAGGCGGCATCAACGGGGACTTCCTGTGCATCAAGGGCCGCTATGC
>WNFD01005967.1_pt1 | contig 12186 bp, 11 predicted proteins | sample 5400491 | NCBI WGS metagenome assembly WNFD01 (sample SAMN13153343, study PRJNA577476) | soil metagenome | isolation source: 120 cm saprolite under Douglas fir tree site 2 hole 2 replicate 2 | place: USA:California | collected 2015-04-18 | reverse complement strand
CGCTTCGCCGTGTTGAAGGCCCCGGGCACAGAGCAGACCGCTGCGGTGAACAAAGTCAACTTCATCTTTAACTTTTTCGACGATGTGCGCCGCAAAGTCCCGCCCGGTTTACACTGAGCTTCGAAGGGTTCACCCTGAGTCGTGAAGGGCAAGAATTGACGAAGGCGCAGGGTAGTGTCCAGTTTGAAAAGAAACCTGCCCGCTGGGTCCCTGGAATCGCGGGACCCAGCGGCCGCTACAAAACCACTATGTATTGGTGGTGTCGCCGTCGTAGAGGCCGCCCGGTTCCTGGGCGGGCAGCCGTTCGCATGTTGCGAAACCGCCTTCGCACACCAGAATTGAGCATCCAAGGCCTTCCTGCGTTACTATCTCGCTTCCAAAGAATGCGGGCTCAGACGATCTTGCAAGTGTGCTGCTTGAAATAGCCCGGATTTTTCACGAGCGCATCATGGATCTGCTCTGCGATGTCAGTGTGCTGTGTCGAATTTCGTTGCGGTGTATGGAGGTCTTGAGTAGCACAGGCTTCAGCCTGTGTGGCGTTCCGCGCCCAGGAAAATCAAAACCACACAGGCTGAAGCCTGTGTTACTAGATCGGACCCGCCCAGTAGCAGCTTGCGGTGAAATCCGCGGGGAATCTCCACGGAGTTCTTGTGAGAAATGCGCGCGAGAAAGGCCTTGATGACGGCTGATACGAAGGAAGCTCCGTCGAGAAAAAGCAAACCGGGAGCATATTTTGGTATTCCGCTGCCAATTTGGGTGATCGTCTTTTTAGCTGGCGGTCTCGCCGTTGGCATGCTCTTTCCCGAAAACCGCCTGGCCAATGGGATCTATACGTCCGGCACCTACTTCCCCAAGGCTGTCGTCACATTTGCGACGCTCATTATCTTTGCAATTCTCTCCGGGGCCACGGCAAAGCTGGTGCTGTTCCAACGCACGCGGGCCGGGCGCTTATTCGGGATGATCCTGCTCGCGTACGTGGCCTTGGGCTTTGCCTCCCTCGTTTACGTTACGATTTGGATTCCAATCCTCACGAATCTGCCACTCACCGCGCCCGGTGTAGCGCTGCTGGGTCTCCGCCAATGGCTTCGACAATTTGGGCAGTCCTCTTCCACACTCCTCTCGGATCAGCCTCTCATTCAAGTTTTGATCAGCGCCGTAGTGATCGGCTATGCGGCTGCCACTATTCCGGGACTTCGTTCCATTGCGCGCGGTCTAATCATGGGCGGCCAACACACCCTGTGGCTGTTCAAGAAACTCCTCTGGTACTACCCGGTGATGATCGGGTGCCTGGCCATTGGCATTCCACTCAAATTTGGTCTCAAAGGAATGACCGCATATGGGCACACGACGATCTGGGTAGGTCTCGTGACGGTGAGCTGGTCGGGGATCGTCGCCGGTATCGTGAAATTAACGACCAGGCGGTCGATGAAGCAGATCGCCTCATACTACGCATCCGTGTGGCCGACGGGTTTTGGCACGGGAGGATCTTACGAAACGCTGGCAATGAATGTAGTTTCGGCGGAAAGCGATCTTGGATTGTCCCGCGACATCGCCGAAGTCTCCATTGTCTTCGGCACCGTGATGAACAAGAGTTGCGCTACGATGTCCGTCATGCTGGTTACGATTAGCGTGGCCAGGTTGCTCAATCTCCCCATATCGCTGGCGGAGATCCTGACGCTGATTCCGCCTGTGCTCATTCTCGGCCTGGAGTCTCCCGGTATCCCTGGCGGAGCGGCATTTTTTATGTCACCAATCGTAGCTGTGCTCCTGCATGTGCGCGACATCGACGTTTTCGTCGCGACCTTTGTGACGATGTATTCGGGATTGATCCCTATGTTCACCACGGCTGGGAATACAACCAACGACGGCCTCGTAGGCGCGCTGTTGAATGACAGATTTTCCGGTTATCTGAGGCTGGCAGAAGCTGATTTACTATATATATATCAAGAGTCAGCTTCACCGATCCGGAAATGTAAGCCGCAATTCCTTCGCAAATTGGCTGGTCGGGTTCTGATGGCTTTGGGTATGTGGATGCTTGTATCGCCTCAGGCGCTGATGGGGCTGAACGAGTTGAAGTGGATGCACAATTATGCTTTTCGTGGTGAAGTGTTTTTGGGTGTATTGGTCATCGGCGCTTCGCTCCACTTGCTGAATGCAAATGGCGCACTCAATGACATCGACAAGCTGAGGTAAGCGTGCCAGGTGTGATTGCCAACGCCTCCCGCTGTGGCGAGCGTTTGGCAATGCGCGTCCGCTCCGGCCAGACCACCAAGATCGGCGCCTTTGCCCATGCCGACGCTGGTGACGAAGAAAGTCATGGGACGGGTCTGCCCGGTGTTTTGCTGTGCGGGTTGTTGCGCCAGCGCCAGATACGAGCCTAGAAATGTAGTCACCGTGAAAACGGAAACAACATAGCGGCGCTTAGTCATTCGGGTTCCCTCCGATTACTTTGAGAAGGCGAAATGGCAAATCAAGATCATCCCGAACTCGCGTCCGTCGCGAAACGCTTGGGACTGCTCGGGCGTCTCAATTGATGAGATTTCTCCTCTGGGCAATTTGAACAGAAAGTCTTACAGACGGAGAGGATTGTCAAGGAGATTTGCCTTGACATTTATACATTCAAAATAGTAAACGCCAGAAATATCTGGCCTCAGACTCGCTTGTTCTTAGGTCGTCTCTAAATCGAGTACAGCGGAGTCGCGATCACGGCGCTTCGGTTCTGGAGCATGGTTCCATGATGTTTGCACCTGCCTAAGTGGCCCTGGTACGGTGCCTCGCAACTGATCCGCGGGCCGCCACAGATAGGAGCATTCAATGTGCATTTCGAAAACCTGGATTAAGACGTTCACTTTAGCGTTCGGCCTCTGCTGTGCCGTTGCTCTGAGTATCAGTCCGGCCGTGCGAGCGCAAAACGCGCCACGCTATAGGCTCGACGGGGATTGGCCCAAGATGTTACCCATTAACTGGACCATACAAGCCGTCACCGGGATTTTCGCGGATAAGAACGACCACATCTGGGTGTTGAACCGTCCGCGCGACCTCGACAAAACCGAGAACTTCGCGATGCTCACTCCGCCAACCGCCGAATGTTGCGTTCCGCCTCCAGCAGTACTTGAATTTGACATTGAGGGCAACCTGCTCAAATCCTGGGGAGTTCCGGGATCGGTGCCCGGTTGGCCCGGTTCAGAACACACCATCTTTACGGATAAAGAGGGAAACGTCTGGATTGGAGGGTCGAGCGCTGGGGACACCCTGATGAAGTTTACGGCGGATGGAAAGTTCATCTCTGAATTTGGCCATCGCGGACCAGCCGTAGCGGGGGGCGACAACGCCCAGCAGAAGCAGGACAATCAACAAACCTCTTTATTATTGCGAGGGGTCGCCGCGGCCCAACTCGACGAGGACGCCCACGATTTGTACATCGCGGATGGTTACCTGAACAAACGGGTCATTGTGTTCGATTCCGAAACTGGGGCATTCAAGCGCGGTTGGGGAGCCTACGGCATCCCCTTGAGTGAGATCAATAACGATCCCTTACCACTGCGTGCCCCGGGCGATCCGCTCGCGAAACAGTTCCGGGAACCGGTCCATTGCGTGCGCATCTCGAATGATGGGCTCGTATATGTCTGCGACCGCGGTGGCGACAGAATTCAAGTATTTACGAAGCAGGGCAAGTTCCTGAAGGAATTTCCAGTGTCCAACAATAGCGGCAGCGGAACTGTCGGGTCCATCAGCTTTTCGCCCGACGCACAGCAGAAATATATCTATGTCCCCGACATGATGGACAGCGTCGTGTGGATTCTCAACCGCAATGATGGTTCGGTGGCGGGGAGAATCGGTCACTCCGGCCATGGGCCCGGACAGTTCCACGGATTGCATGTCGCCACCATGGACTCTCAGGGAAATCTCTATACTGGTGAGGTTACCACCGGCAAGCGAATTCAAAAGTTTGTCCCTATAAAGTAGGTGCGGAGGCGTGGTATGAAAAACAAGCTGATCAACTTTTTTCGTGTCGCGGTTGGTTTGCTTTTATTTTCAGGCCCGGCGCTCGCGCACCATGGAGCGGCGGCGTATGACACGTCAAAACCAGCCACCGTTAAGGGAAAGGTGGTGGAGTTCCTGTTTATCAATCCCCATTGTCAACTTTATATTGATGTGACGGATGAAAAGGGCAACGCCGTAAGATGGACCGGCGAGTTTACCAATCCCAGCGCTCTGCACAGACGTAACTGGACCAAGGACATGTTTAAGCCAGGGGACCCGATCACTCTTATCGGGGATCGCGCGAAAAACGGCGCGAATGTAATCCGTGTTTTGAAAGTCGGATTGTCTGACGGCAGAACGCTCGCAGCGCTCGGGGCCGGGGATGAGAACTAATGGATCGGTTAGAAAATATTAAAGTAACTGTATAACGGGCATATGTCGCGCGGAAGAGGCGGGCGCTACCGATAGATACGTTGCTTCCCGGCCAGCCCAATCCCGAAACTCAAACGACAAAAGGTCTCAATGCGCAATCAATTAATGGGTTCGATCTCGAGTTTGGTGATGGTGTTTACTTCATATCTGGTTCTACTGGCTCAATCCGCTGGGCAGCCGGGAACAACAAAGGCTCAGAATGCGGCTCCTCAGACCGATTTGTCCGGGCTTTGGGTATTACACCCGCCCGCCAGCGCTAGCGCGTATTCCAATTTTGCCTTTAACAAGGAGGAGCCACCGATGACTCCTTGGGCAGAGGCAAAATACAACGCCGCCAAGCCGGTATTTGGGCCGCACAAAAAACCTGCCAATGATTCGAACGATCCAGTGTACGGCTGTTTTCCGCCTGGTGTGCCACGAATTTATCTTCACCGCAGGCCGATGGAAATTGTCCAGAATTCGAACGAGGTGATCATGCTGTTCGAATATGCTCGCCTGGTGCGCCAAATCTATACTGATGGACGCCCTCATGATGACTTTCTGGATCCCCCACTGTGGATGGGGGACTCGATTGGCAAATGGGAGGGCGATACGCTGGTTGTCGATGCGATTGGATTTAATGACAAGACTTGGCTTGATCGGATAGGCCATCCGCACAGCGATGCTCTACACGTGGTGGAGCGCATCCGGCGCGTTGACCATGGGACTCTCGAGGACGACATCACGATTGATGATTCGAAAGCGTACAAGAAGCCCTGGACAATTCAGACCACTTTCGAGTTACAGCCAGGCGCGGACCTTGACTGGGAAGGAGTCTGCGAGGACCAGAGATTGCGGGATCGCCAATAGGCTTGAGGCCAGCCAGAGTTTGGCATCCCAGCAGGCGAAGGGGTTTCAAATGCGAAGCTGCCTGATCACTGCGATGATTGTGCTGACTTCGGTGACCGCATGCCCCCAGGTTGCACTCGCTCAGACCGGAGAGCAGTCAGAGGCGGCGAAGAATCAGGGTGCCGTCACTCCGCAGGACCTGTCTGGAATTTGGGCCGTACGCGTGCCCCGCGGAGTCCCCTGGTACAACTATGCTCTTACTGCGGACGAGCCGCCCATGACCCCCTGGGCAGAGGCGAAATTCAAGGCCAACAAGCCCTCCTTCGGACCCAACCCGCAAGAGTATCCGAACGACCTGGCTTACGGCTGTTTTCCACCCGGAGTGCCCCGCGTCTATGCCGCGGTCCAGGCTGCGATGCAGATCATTCAAGTTCCTGGCCGGGTGATCATGATCTTTGGGCGAAATGTGCGCCAAGTCTACACGGATGGGCGCGAACATCCCAAGAGCTTGAAGCCCTTGTGGATGGGGCACTCGATTGGCAAGTGGGAGGGAGAGACGTTTGTCATCGACACAATCGGGATTAGCGACAGAACATGGCTCGATCGGATGGGCCATCCGCACAGCGACGCTTTGCACCTTGTGGAGCGCTTCCGGCGCGTTTCCCCCGACACTTTGAACCTGGATATGACGATCGACGATCCGAAAGCCTATACAAAGACCTGGACCGCACAGAGAACTTTCCGCTTGAGGCCACCGGCTAGCGGCCTGGGAGAAGCAGTCTGCGAGGACATGTTCATAAACGAGGCCTTTGGGCTGAAGCCGATTCTGCCTTCCTCCAAATAGGCGGGCTGATAGTTCACAGCGGCCGTTGCTCAGCAGAAATTCAATGCGCCGAGAACTTGGCCGCAACCTGCGTGGAATCCGAACCGGCGAAAATTATGGCCGAGGGAAATCAGACATGGCGCAATTGGGCATTCGAACCCCGCGGCTCTTCGCTTGCGCCATGAGCCGTTTACGTTCCGTCAACCCTTTACACACACCACTTGATGCAACGTATGAACGATCTCCACTAGATCAGCCTGAGCCGTCATGACGGCCTCGATCGATTTGTATGCAGCAGGGGTCTCATCGATCACATCAGCGTCTTTCCGGCACTCCACACCGGCTGTCATACGCTCGTGATCCGCCACAGTAAACCGCCGCTTGGCCTCCGTGCGCGACATCGCGCGACCCGCGCCATGGCTGCAGCTTTGAAAACTTTCGGGATTGCCCTTGCCGCGCACGATAAAGGAACGAGCACCCATACTGCCGGGAATGATTCCCATGTCGCCTTCGCGGGCGCGGACAGCTCCCTTTCGAGTGACCAGGATGTTTTGACCGTAGTGCGACTCCCGAGCCACGTAATTGTGGTGGCAGTTGATCGCTTTCAGCTCCGCCACGAAAGGCCGAACTTCGCCGGACGAGCGGACGGCGTCTACGATCTGCTCCATCATCAGATGGCGATTCCAACGAGCGTAGTCTTGCGCCCACTCGACTGCTTCCACGTATTCATCAAAATGCTCAGACCGTTCGGGAAAGTAAGCCAGATCGCGATCGGGCAAATTGATGAACATTCGCTCCATATCCTTTCGCGCGAGTTCGATGAAGTAGCTGCCCATACGATTGCCGACGCCGCGGGATCCGCTGTGCAACATGAACCACACCGAATCCGATTCATCGAGACACACTTCGATAAAGTGATTTCCAGTGCCCAGGGTACCCAAATGATTCGAGTGATTCCCACGATCCAGTTTGGGGTGCTTCTCGAGAATTGCGTCGTAACGCGGTTTAAGCGTTTGCCAGATTTCCAAGTTGCGCGCCGGAATGTCGTTCCACGCTCCGCGGTCGCCTCGGCCCCCGTGGTTTGTGCGGCCATGAGGTACGGCCTTCTCGATTGCTCGGCGAACGCCCTTCAAATTCTCGGGCAGATCGCGCGCGTTGAGATCGGTTTGTACGGCCATCATGCCGCAGCCGATGTCCACACCGACCGCGGCCGGAATAATCGCGCCCTTCGTGGGAATAACGCTGCCAACGGTTGCACCGATACCCCAATGCACGTCCGGCATGGCGGCAACCCATCTGAAGATGAACGGCATTTGGGCCACGTTCAAGAGTTGTTGACGCGCCTGGTCTTCGAGAGCGACGCCCTTGGTCCAGGCTTTGATGGGTACGCCCTTTTCGGGAACGATTACATTGTAGGTTGGCTCGGACATCTCGTCCTCCTTCGTCCTCGAACTTTCGATCCTGTGAGGCACGAAGCCATATTCTGCCTCGCGAATCCGTAAGACAAGCACCAAGGATGCGGATCGCTAGCGAAAATACCTCAGCCGGTTTGGAATCGAGTGTAGGCAAATTACCGGGCTTGATTCCTAATTGTTCTGGATTCCGGTCACGGAAGAGGTCAAGCGGGCGTATCCAGATGACCTTCGAGCCCGGCTGGACTGGGAGCGACCCGAAGAGCGGTGTCACCTAAAATGACAATTACTCCGGCGGGTCTTGCTTGAGGAATTCAGCGGCGGGGTCCGCGTTGGTTTCATGGGCCTCCTCGCCGCCTGTGGAAACTTGATCTACTGGGGAGGTGAGTGCGCTCTTAAGTTGTTGCTGTCATTGAAGATAAAGGGGCAAGCGGTTCGGACTAGACTCCGCGCGCCCATGGGTGTAGCATCCACTCTCCTCGGAGACCGCATCTTTAATCTAAAAGAGAGGGTCAGCATGACTCAAGAGATGGTGCAGAAATCCTATCGTGGCGTCACATGTCTTCATTGCAAGCATCCGATCCCAATTTCTCCTCTCGTGGCCAGTATCGAAGCGGAACTCCCGGCCAGCGAAACGGGTCCTGTACGACATCAAAAATGCCAGGTTTTCCACCTTCGGTGCGGGGCGTGTGGGAAGGAAAAGCCCTACAAGATTGCCGAAATACTCGAATTCGAAGGGGTCCCGGTATCTGGAGCACCCCGCGCCGAGCCCGCCTCCACGTACTTGCGCGAACTTGGCAACAGGTCAAGGACAGCTAACGCCTAAGCAGACCACTTGCACGATTTTCGAAATTCTAATTTATGTATCGATTATGCTTTCCTGAGTGCCTGCAGCTAGGAAAAGGCCTTGGGGATGGTTGCCTGTGTAGAAACCGCCCGTTTGGCGAGGGGTGGTCTGACCAAGAAATGCACGAGACCGACGCTTGACACAACAGGGAGCGTTGGCCTAAGGTCCTGCGCAAAGGTATCGTAGAAACCGTTCTGCAGAGAGACCGGGTTTCCCGCGAATGGCGAACGCTGAACAGTGCGGCGTCAAGGGTTGTGACCAAGCTGCCCGTGCGGCTCTTGATGGAGAAGGGCTTTGCCAGGGACATTTTATCTCGGTCTGCTACACGCAGCTTGAGCGGTACGAGGAAATGCAAAAAGAGCATCGCCTGAGTGTGTCTGACGGGGAATTGGTGCGGCGCTTCATCAATCAATGCTCGCGGCAGGCCGATGAGATGGAACACACGACAAAAGATCTCGACAACTTGGACCGAGCTCGACTTCTCCACATCATTCTTTGGGCCAACGAACTGGGCCGTCATCTGCGGCGGAGTCCCAGGAAGGTGGCCTCCATCCCCGTGCGCCTTTCTTGTGACAAGCTTGGCAGCGCTTGGGAAGAAGAAACGCAAACCTTGTTGTTGAGCCGGCACGGGGCGTCACTACGATCCGGCCATGCTGCTAAACCCGGCGAACCTGTCCAATTAGTGCGGCTTGATACAGGTCAAGAGGTCCAGGCCCGAGTGGCGTGGCAGCGCCCTGCAGAAAATAACGGTCTCCGAATAGGTATCGAATTTGTGGATTGTGAAAATTTCTGGGGCTTGGATTGGGGAGAGGTTGAAGAAACCCGATGAAACCCAGGAAAACCAACGGAGGGTGATTCCATGAACCGCGCGATATCGAAAGCGGCTCTTGCATTCGCAATCGTAGGGTTGACCGGCATGCTTCTTGGCGCTCTGCCCGGCATCCCCGCGGAGAAAGATAAACCCTCCGGAGCTGCGCCCCCGCCTTCGATCCCTACTTTTTCAACCGAAAACCTCGGCCGCGAGGCCTTTTTCTATGTCGGCGGCGAGTACACCGGACCGGCGGGCAAAGAGGTCATGCACGGGGCGATGTACGTCGAAGTTATGGTACCCAAGCAGATCCGGCAAAAATATCCGATTGTGTTTTTCCACGGCAACGGGCAGAGCGGAACCGTTTGGCGACAAACCCCGGATGGGCGGGCGGGTTGGGCCTACTACCTGATTAACCAGGGATACGTTGTTTACATGGTGGACTACCCGGCACGCGGGCGCTCGCCCTACGTCCCCGACGTGGACGGCAAACTGGGACTCCGTACGGCGCTGGATCTGGAACAGATCTGGACAGCTCCGGTGCCGTCAGGCGGAGAATTTCCGCGGAAGAATTTGTATACGCAATGGCCGAGCGACTCTCCGAAAAAGGGGCAGATGGGCGATCCAGTCTTCGATAACTTCATCAAGGGACAGATGCAGTTTGTCTCGGCCCAAGCTGAATTGGCCGTGCCCGCGGGTGTCGCGTTGCTCGATCAGATCGGGAGTCCGGTCATCCTGATCACCCATTCGCAGGGAGGTGGTATCGGGTTCAACGTCGCCGATCAGCGCCCCAATTTGGTCGTGGGCATGGTGGCAATCGAACCCGGTGGCCCGCAGATTGGCATTGTGGACACCGCTAAGGTTGCGTACACCGGCAAGGTTGGAAACGCGTGGGGCATAACCAACATGCCGATGCATTATGAACCGCCAGTCAACAGCCCCGAAGATCTGAAAACCTACCTCGAAGAGAAATCAGAACGGCCGGATGAAGTTCCTTGCTATCTGCAGAAAGAACCTGTCCACAAGCTCCCCGGAATGCAGAATATTCGGATTCTCTCGATCTCCGCCGAGGGCACCTACCACCGCGTTTTTGACGCGTGCATCCCCAAGTGGCTCAATCAGGCGGGGGTGAAAGACGAATTTGTCCGCCTGGAAGACGTGGGCATACATGGCAACATGCATGAGATGTTCCTCGACAAGAACAGCGACGTGGTCATCAAGTTCATCGACGACTGGCTCCGTAAGAACATAAAGTGAGCGCGTCAGCGCGCGGTCAAATTGGCTGACGTAAGATTCACCGCGTTTGATTTTTCTGGCTCTTGATGTCGCTGGGAGAACGCGCGCTCTTTCCGACGTCTGGCCGTGCATCGGGGATGAATCCGTCCCGGTTCGGCATCCGCACCTTTGGCAAAGTCTCGTTGTTCATCACCTCGTCCGGCTGGATGATCTTGTTCCGATTCAGCAAAAATGCGGTGACTGCGTAGGTATCATCCGCCGAGAGGCTGCCGGGCTGGTTGAGAGGCATGGCACGATGGATGTAGTCCCACACGCTTGTGGCGTACGGCCAAAAGCTGCCGACGGTCCGGATGGGGTTGTCTGTCGCAAGGGTGCCGATGCCACCGACAAGTTGCGGTCCTTGAGGTAGGTTTCCCTCACCGTTCGGACCGTGGCAGGAAGCGCACCTGTCCCGATAGACCGTTTCTCCTTGCGCCGGGGACCCCTTGCCATCCGGTAAACCAGCGCCGCTTGGAAGCGTGGTAATGTCCCGCTGCTTCAATTCTTCCGCGCTCGCGGGCCGGCCTAATCCGGAAGGCTTTGTTTGCGCGTGAAGGCTGGACCAAGTCACAAAACAGAGCGTCCACCACAATAATTTTCTAGGCATAGGTCAACTCACCGCTCTTCTGTAGCCGCCACCACTTGATCCCGTTATAGTGGAAACGCGCATGAGTTCCTCGAGCCGCAATAATCTGCTCGTGCGTAGGCTGCACATAGCCGGATTCGTCGGTGCACCTCGAACCAATGACCGCTTCCTGGCCGTCCCAATTCCACGGGAAACGGAATCGCACAGCCGCATTCTTCAAAACCGGCTGCTGTAGTTCCGCCTTTCGCCAATTTTTCCCGCCGTCGGTCGAGACTTCCACGGCGGCGACACGCGCCCTGCCTGACCACGCCAAGCCGGTGATTTCGTATTCGCCCTGCCCCGACAGATGTTGTCCTCCTGCTGGACGCGTAACGATGGACTTTGCTTCCATCACGAAGCTGAACCGGTACGATTTCCCATTTGCCAGCAGATCGTCGTAGTCGGCCGCTTCGTCACGCGTCATAGCCGGCTGATCGAGGACGTGCAAGCGTTGCAGCCATTTGACGTTGATGTTTCCTTCCCATCCCGGCACGATCAGGCGAATCGGATAGCCCTGCTCGGGCCGCACCGCTTCGCCGTTCTGACCGTAGGCAACGAGCACATCGTCCATGACCTTCTCCAGCGGGATGCTGCGTGCGTTCCGGCTGGCATCGCCTCCTTCTGCAAGCACCCACTTGGCGCTAGGCTTCACACCCGCCTCTCTCAAGAGTGTGGAAAGTGGCACGCCCGTCCACTCGCTGCAGCTGAAAAGCCCCGCAGTTTGTTGCGGGGTCGGGGCGGGATCCCCTTGGTATTCGCCGGCGCTGCTTCCGGAGCATTCCAGGAAATGGATGCGCGAAACCGATGGAAACCGCTTTATTTCCTCCATCTTGAAAACTACGGGCTTGTCCACCAGCCCATGAATCAGAAGCTCGTGTTTGTCCGGATCGATCATGGGAACGCCCGAGTGGTGCCTTTCAAAGTGCAACGCGGAGGGTGTAATGATGCCATAGAGGCTCTCGAGCGGTGTGAGCGTGGATCCCGTGCCCGCCAGCGGGCCCGAGCGGGAATTCTTGCGCGCCGCCTTTTCAAAGGGTGACCGCTCGCCGTAGAGACGCATCGGCGCACCCGGATCACGTCCGTTGTCTCCCCATAGATCGGTCAGGCCTCCTGCAACGGTTGCGGCCACAGCGCTTGTGGCCGCGAGAAACC
>WNFD01005966.1_pt1 | contig 12186 bp, 12 predicted proteins | sample 5400491 | NCBI WGS metagenome assembly WNFD01 (sample SAMN13153343, study PRJNA577476) | soil metagenome | isolation source: 120 cm saprolite under Douglas fir tree site 2 hole 2 replicate 2 | place: USA:California | collected 2015-04-18 | reverse complement strand
GATCTTTACGTCGGCGGCGCCGAACATGCCGTGATGCATCTGCTGTACGCGCGGATGTGGACCAAGGTGATGTTCGACGCGGGCCTGGTGAAGTTCAAGGAGCCATTCGCAGTGCTCCGCAACCAGGGAATGATCTGGGCCGCCGACGGCCAGAAGATGTCCAAGAGCAAGGGCAACGTGGTCACGCCGGACGCGATGGTCGAAAAGTACGGCGCCGACGCGCTTCGGCTCTGGGAGCTCTTCATGGGCCCGTTCGAGGAACCGACCAACTGGAACGAAGAGGGCGTGTTCGGTACCGCGCGCTATCTCTCGCGCGTGTGGAACGCGATGCGCCGCTTCGTCGAGGCCGGGAGCCCGGTTGGCAATCCCAGCGCCGAGACCACGCGCCGCGCCCACAAAACCATCAAGACCGTCACCGACCATATCGAGCGGCTCCGCTTCAACACCGCACTCGCCACGCTGATGGATCAGCTCAACTACCTGACGAAGCTCGCGCCGGCAGAGGCCGGCCGCTTCGCGTTCGAGACCTACGTCGTGATGCTCGCGCCGATGGCTCCGCATATCGCCGAGGAGCTGTGGCGCGCGCTAGGACATACGGCGTCGGTCCATCTCGAGCCGTGGCCGAAGTTCTCCGAGGACCTCGCGCGCGACGAGATGGTCACGGTGGTGGTGCAGGTCAACGGCAAGGTGCGCGACCGTCTTCAGGTCGGCGCCGGGACGCCCGAAGAGGAAGTGCGAGGGATGGCGCTCAGGAGCGAGGCCGTCGCGCGCCATCTCGACGGCAAGCAGCCCAAGAAGATCATCTACGTTCCCGACAAGCTCGTCAGCATCGTAGCCTGATCTTTTTCAATCACTCGCGACTTGGACGCATTGTCATCAAGTACGTTCAAGGACAAAACTTACGCTGGTGTGCATAAGGCGGATAGTGCCGGCGTCGCGCTGGAGCGCGAGTCCGGGCCGATCGTCATCAACCGCGTCTTCGAGTATCGCGCGGATGATCGGAATATTTTCCGACGGCGCCGGTCCCCAACTCGTCCACTCCTCGACCGTGCTGAGCGACTGCCGCGCGATTTTCATCGCAACTGTGAAACCCTCGGCGTTGAAAATCCGCTCGAACTCCGAGGCCGCGAGCGTCCGCACATGCGTCGGATCGCATAGCCGCTCCAGATCGTTATGCAGCGCAGCCTTGACCGGATCGTCCGAGGCCGTCACGTCGACCACCACCATCCATCCTTGCGGCCCGATCACCCGTGCCATCTCGGCGAACACGCGCGCGGGATCGGTGAAGTGATGGAACGAGAAACGGCAGACGGCCGCGTCGAAAGCGCCGTCGCGAAACCCCATCCTCTCGACTTCACCGACGATGAATTCCGCATTACCGGCGCCGCGGCGCGCCGCCGCCGCTCGCGCCTCGGCGATCAACTCGGCGGAAGGATCGAGACCGACTGCCCGGCCGCATCGCTCGGCAAACGCGAGCGCGCATGCGCCCGGGCCGCAAGCGACCTCGAGTACGCGGTCTTGGCGCGCAACGCCCGAGATAGAGACCATGTAGTGAAGAAATTTCGCATCCGCGCTGGAGGACATCAGCGCCGACATCCGCGCGAACGACTCGGGATTGCGGTGGAACTGCGCGGATGCGGACCGCGGTGGCTCGCCCGGCTGCGCGGCGTCGCTCATCGGCGTTCCGCCTTTAGCGGCGATACTGCCCAGGATGCTCGTCCCTCATCCATGATGCGGATGTTAGCGCCGGGGGCCCTCCGATAATAGCCGCTCGCGCGGCCTTGCTCCTCAAAGTCCTTGCAAAGTTCCTATTAGTTTTCGCAAAGTTCTTGCAGAGTTCTCGCAGAGTTTGTAACAGCTTAAGCGCGGACGCCGCACAATCGGCGCGTAACGGGCAGGCTGGATTTCGCCGAATTCGCGCCGCACGCAAAAAGGAGCCTCACCCCAAATGGCACAGTGGAAAACTGAGCTCGTCCCGCCCGCACCCAGGATCGCCGTCGATCACATGGGCGAGGGCAAGCTGGTCGTCTTCATGCACGGGATCGGCGGCAATCGCACCAACTGGCACGACCAGCTTCCTGAGTTGGGACGGCATTTCCGCGCCGCGTCGTGGGACGCGCGCGGCTACGGAATGAGCGACGATTACGAGGGGCCGCTCGACTTCCATGACTTCGCGCGCGATCTCAATCGCGTGCTCGACCACTTTGGCGCGCGCAAGGCGCATCTGGTCGGGCTCTCGATGGGCGGGCTTATCGCGATGGACTTCAATGCGCTCTTTCCCGAGCGCGTGGCGACGCTGACGATTTGCGATTCGCTGCCCGGCTTCAGCCATATCAGCCCCGAGCAGAGCCGCGAGTTCGTCCGGCTGCGCCTGGAGCCGCTGCTCGCGGGCAAAGAGCTGAAAGAAATCGCGCCGGGGGTCGCGCAATCGCTAATCAGCAAGTCCGCGCCGCCGGCGGTGTTTCAGCGTTTTGTCGACAGCATGTGCACGCTGCACAGGCAGTCCTACATCAAGACCCTCCAGGGCGCCGCCAGCCCTGACGTGCAGATCGAGCTTGAGAAGATTTGCGTTCCGGCGCACGTGGTAGTGGGCGAGGAAGATATGCTCACGCCGCCCTCGCTGGCGCGCTCGATGGCCGAGCGGATTGCCGGTGCGCGGCTGACGATCATCAAGAACGCGGGCCATCTGCCGAACATCGAACGGCCGCGCGAGTTCAACGCCGCGATGCTGCCGTTTTTACTGGAACATCGCGACGCCGCAGTGTAAGGCGGGGGAGTTCAGCCGAGCGCGCGCAGGCGCAGATCGCGCGCCTGGCTGCGATACGGCTCAGGCAGCGGCACTTCGGTCGCGTCGAGCCAGTTGCGCTCGAGACGATAAAATTCGCGCGTGTCCTCGAAGAAGACGTGCACCACGACGTCGTTGAAGTCGAGCACCGCCCAATGGCCGTGGCTGGTGCCCTCAACCGACAGCGCGTGCTCGCCCTCGAGGCCCATCCGTTCCTCGATTCCGCGCGCAATCGCGCGCACCTGCACGTCCGAGCGGCCGGTCGCGATCAGAAAGTAGTCCGCGATCGAGCTTAGATGCTGGACCTGGAGCACGACCAGGTCGTAAGCCTTCTTCTCGAGCGCCGCTTGCGCGGCGGCTATGGCCTTCTCTTGCGAATTCACGCGGGGCGCGGCGAAGGACGGAGCCGCCGATCGGCGGCAGACACGGAACAAATCGCTTTGTGAAATAGTGCTCTTAAAATCACTGGCGCCGTCAGTACAGCCCGTGCCGCTGGATATAGTCGACCACGTCGCCCGGCATCAGATAGCGGACGGAGTGCTGGCGATGAAGTTTTTCACGAATGAGCGTTGCGGAAACCGGGAAGCTCGTGGTGGCTACGAATGAAAGTGTCTGCGCGCTCGGATGCACGTAATGATCGTCCTCTCTAATGTAACCAAAGCGTTTAAGTGCGGCAAGCGAAATTCGCGGCGGCTCCTCGTCGCCGGCCGGCTGGCGCGTATGCACCACTATCGAGCTCTGGCGCACCAGTTCGTCGCAATCCTTCCAGGTCTCCAGCTCGGCAAAAGCGTCGGTGCCCATCATCAGGAATAGCGTCGAGGGCGCGCGCAGCGTCGCGAGGAAATGGCGCACGGTGTCGATTGTGTAGGAGCGCCCGGCGCGCCGAATCTCGACGTCCGAGACCATGAAGTGGCGGTTGCCCTTGGTCGCGAGCCGCACCATCGCCAACCGATGCTCGGGCGGCGCGAGTCCTTCGGCAGATTTGTGCGGCGGCATCGCCGCGGGCACGAAGTAAACCAGGTCGAGCCTGAGCGCCTCGCGCACCTCCTCGGCCGAGCGCAGATGGCCGAAGTGGATCGGATTGAAGCTGCCGCCCAGCAGTCCTACGCGCATGATCTGGGGCCGTCCAATTCAAACGGGCCGCGCGCGAGCGCGGCGGCTGGGGCGGATGCGGCGGCGGCGCCGCGTCGGCTCGCGCTTCGCATGGGCTTCAATTGCGCACCTGTCCGTTGCCGGTGACGAGGTATTTGTAGATGGTCAGTTCGCGCAGGCCCATCGGTCCGCGCGCGTGCAGGCGATTGGTCGAGATTCCGGTCTCGGCGCCGAAACCGAACTCGAAGCCGTCGGTGAAGCGGGTCGACGCGTTGACGTACACGGTCGCGGAGTCGACTTCGTGTTGAAAGCGCGTGGCGGCCTCATTGTCGCTCGTCACGATCGCATCGGCGAGGCCCGAGCCGTGACGCGCGATATGCGCTAGTGCCTCGTCGAGCGAGTCGACGACCTTCACCGCCAGGACCAGATCGAGGAACTCGGTGTCCCAGTCGGCATCGCGGGCCGGCTTCGCGCTCGGGACGATCGCGCGGGTCCGGTCGCAGCCGCGCAACTCGACCCCCGCGCGTTCCATTCGCGCGGCCAGTAGCGGCAGAAAACGCGGCGCGGCCTCGCGATGCACCAGCAGGGTCTCCATCGCGTTGCATACCGAGGGCCGGCTGCACTTGGCGTTGAAGCAAATCTCCTCGGCCATTTTCAAATCGGCGGTACGATCGACATAGATGTGGCAGAGGCCGTCGAAATGCGGCAACAGCGGGACGGCCGATCCTGCAAGCGCCTCCTTCAGCGCCTTGCCGCCGCGCGGAATGATCAGATCGATCGCTTCGGGATGGCGCTTGAGGACCTGGATCACCTCGCGATCGGGATTTCCGACGAAGCTAAGAGCGTCGCGCGCGATGCCGGCGCTTTCCAAGGCGCGGACGATCAGCCCGGCCAGAAACGCATTCGAGGCGAGCGCCTCTTTACCGCCGCGCAGCACCACCGCGTTGCCGGCCTTCAGCCCCAGCACGCCGGCGTCGACGGTGACGTTGGGCCGCGACTCGTAGATGACCGCGATCACGCCAATCGGCACGCGGACTTGCGAAATCTCGAGACCGTTGGGCCGCCGCCACTTGGCGATCACTTCGCCAACCGGGTCGGGCAGGGCCGCGACCTCCTCGACGCCGCGGGCCATCGCCTCGATCCGCGCGTCATTGAGCGTGAGCCGTTCGACGAACGCCCCGGCCATCCCCGAGGCGCGCGCGCGCTCGAGGTCGTTGGCGTTGGCGCCCAGGATCGCGCCGCGCTCCTCGCGCAACATCGCGGCCAGTGCGCCGAGCGCCTGATTTTTTTGCGCGCTGGGACATAGCGCCAGAGCGCGGGCGGCGTCGCGCGCGCGTTTGAGCGCGTCGAGGGTTTCGGTTTCGAGGCTCACGTCGTGCAGGGGTTCATGCCAGTTCTTCGATCAGCGCGAAGTTGTCGCGATGGATGATCTCGTCGGCGACCTTGTAGCCGAGCGTGCGCGATATATCATTGGAGCGCCTCCCCTTCACCTTCAGTATATCGGCGGCGGGATAATTGACCAGCCCGCGGCCGAACTCGACGCCTTCGTGATCCAACAGGCTCACGCAGTCGCCGCTTTTGAACTCGCCCGCGACCTCGCGGATGCCCGAGGGCAGCAAGCTGCGGCCCTTTTTTCTGAGCGCCTCGGCAGCGCCGCGGTCGACGGTCAGCGCGCCGGCCGGGCGCAGCGCAAACGCGATCCAATGCTTGCGGCTCTTGAGCCTGGTCCGCGTGGGCAGCACCAGCGTGCCGCACTCGCGAGCCGGATCGAGCGCAGCACCGAGCGCATTTTCGGTGCGGCCCGGCGCGATAATCACCGCGATTCCGGCGCGCGCCGCCTGCTGCGCCGCCTTGAGCTTGGTCGCCATCCCGCCGCTTCCGAGCGGCCCCGCGCTATCGGCTACCAGTCCGCGCATGCCGGCCTCGGCGTCGGTGATGAGCGGGATCAGTTGCGCGTCGGGCCGCTTGCGCGGATTGCCGGTGAGCACGCCGGGCACGTCGCTCAGGATCACCAGCAGTTGCGCCTGCGCCATCCCGGCCACCAGCGAGGAGAGCACGTCGTTGTCGCCCATGCGGATCTCTTCGACCGCGACGGTGTCGTTCTCGTTGACGATCGGCACGACGCCGGCTTCGAGCAGGGTCTGGATCGTGTGAATCGCGTTGGTGCGCCGCACGCGCTCGGCGAGATCCTGATGGGTGAGCAGGAGTTGCGCGACCGTGCGTCCCACGGCGCCGAACGCGCGCGCCCATTCGCCCATGAGCTCGATCTGTCCGGTGGCCGCGGCCGCCTGGCGCGCCGCCACGCCTGCGCCGCCGAGTTTTTCCAGCCGCGCGCGCCCAGCCACGATCGCGCCCGAGGTCACCACCACGACTTCGCGTCCCGCGCGCACGATCGCGTCGATCTCCGCGGCGAGATGCGCAATTATTTCGGGACGCAGACCGTCGGCGTCCGAGAGCACGGCGCTCCCGACCTTGACCACGACTCGGCGCGCATGCGCAACGTGCTCCTGCTTGTAGCTCACCTGGGACATTGGTCCTCGACCGCGCCCAGCCCGAGCAAGCGCGCGATCGCCGCCACCAATGGCTCGAGTCCGATACGCTCCTCGGCCGAGATGACGAGGACCGAGTCGATCGCATGCTCGGCCGCGAGCGAGGCGATTGCGCGCGCCGTCTCTTCCGCGCGCTCGGCGCCGACGAGGTCGACCTTGTTGAGCGCGATCAGCGCCAGCCGCGCGGAGAGCATCGGGTCGAACGCCGCGAGTTCGCTGCGCACGGTCAGAAAGTCGCGCTCAGGATCGGCGCTCAGATCGAGGACGTAGATAAGCACCCGCGTGCGCGCGAGATGGCGCAAAAAGCGGATCCCCAGGCCGTGGCCGAGATGAGCGCCCTCGATAAGGCCGGGGACGTCGGCGAGGCTGAAGCCGGTGCCGTCGGCAAGCTGGACGCGGCCCAGGTTGGGCGTGAGCGTGGTGAAAGGATAGGGCGCGATCTTCGGATGCGCCGCGCTGACGGCAGCAAGCAGCGTCGACTTGCCGGCGTTGGGGAGGCCGACCAGGCCGGCATCAGCGACAAGTCTGAGCTCGATTTTGACCCAGCGCTGCTCGGCCGGGCCGCCCGGCGTGGCGATTCTGGGCGCGCGGCGCGTCGAGGTGGTGAAATGCATGTTGCCCTTGCCGCCCATCCCGCCGTGCGCGACTATTGCTCGCGCCCCCGGCATCACGAGATCGGCAAGCATCTCGCCGCTTTCCTCGTCAAAGACCATCGTGCCCGGCGGCACTCGCACAACGAGGTCGCCGCCGGCGTGGCCGTACTGCTGTTTGCCGCGGCCCGCCTCTCCGTCGCGCGCGACCAGGCGGGGGTTATATTTGAAATCGAGCAGCGTCGCGAGCCCCTCGTTGACCTCGAAGATCACGTCGCCGCCGCGGCCGCCGTCGCCGCCGGCCGGTCCGCCGAAGGGGCGATACTTCTCGCGCAAAAACGCGATCGCGCCGTCGCCGCCTTTGCCGGCGGCCACGAAGACCCGCGCTTCATCGACGAACTTCATCGCTCAAAGCTGTCAGCGATCGCGCGCGACGGCTACAGGAGCAGCTCAGCCAGCGCACGCATAGCGTCGACCTGGCGCGTCCCGATAAGCATGGTCTTTATCGGCGAGGCTTTCCAGGCGGCGACACGCTCGGCGATCCGCTCGCGCGGCCCAACCAGAGCGACTTCGTCGACCAGCTTGTCGGGCACCGCGGCGACGGCCTCGTCGCGCTTGCCGGAGAGAAACAGGTCCTGGATTTTTTTCGCCGCTTCCTCGTAACCGGCGCGCCGCGCGTAGTCGTTGTAGAAATTCTTGTCGCGCGCGCCCATCCCGCCGATATAGAACGCCAGGTTCTGCTTCACCGGCTCGCGGCATTTAGCCACGTCGGGGCCCATCACGCAGGTCACGAACGGCGCGAGGTCGAATTTATTGGGGTCGCGCGCGCCGGCGGCCTTCTTGAATCCGCGCTCGAGGCTCGGCTTGAACAGATCCCATTGCTCGGGGTTCATCCACACCGGAATTACGCCGTCGGCGATTTCGGCCGCGAGCGCCACCCCGCTCGGCGTGATCGACGCCATGTAGATTTCCATGTCGCGCCGGCCGTGCAGGATCGGGCGGAGCGGCTTGCCCAAGCCGGTCGAGCCGGGGCCGCGATACGGGATTTGGTACTCGGAGCCCTGGAACTCCAGCGGCGCCTCGCGAGCAAAAATTTTGCGCAGGATCGCGATATATTCGCGGTAGCGCACCAGCGGCTTGCCGTACGGCACCCCGTGCCATCCTTCGACCACCTGCGGCCCCGACGGCCCGACGCCCAGGATGAAGCGTCCGCCCGACATCGCGTCCAGCGTCATCGCGGTCATCGCCGTCATCGCGGGCGTGCGTGCGGGCATCTGCATAATCGCCGTGCCGAGGCGAATCTTTTTGGTCAGCGCGCCAACCCACGCGAGCGGCACGATCGTGTCCGAGCCCCACGCCTCGCCAGTCCACACCGAGTCGTAGCCGAGCCGTTCGGCTTCGAGCACCAGGTTGAGCGAGTCGTGGGAATGAGAAAAGCCGTATAGCAGTCCGAGTCGCATCGCGAGTACCTCCACAGTTGTGCGGCAGATTGCGGAATGGCGACACCCATCATCGTAATAAATAAACAAAAAGCCCCGCGGCGCGGCCGCGGGGCTTGGAAGTCAAAATTCTAAGCCGTGCCGGCCCTAGGCTTGTGCTTCGGCCGGCGGCTCGCTCGCCGCATCGGCCCGCGGTGCGCTCGCAGGCGCCACCGTCGGCTCGATCCGCACGCGCCGCTTGTCGGTGCGGTAGGTCTCGTATTTGACCACCCCGTCGACCAGTGCGTAAAGAGTGAAGTCGCGGCCCATCCCGACGTTGCGTCCCGGATGAACCCGCGTGCCGACCTGACGGACCAGGATATTGCCGGCGCGAACGGTCTCGCCGGCGTAGATCTTGATGCCGCGGCGCTGTCCCGGACTGTCGCGGCCGTTGCGCGTCGAGCCTTGTCCTTTCTTATGCGCCACGGGCCTGTCTCCCTGTGATAGTGCCGGCGCGATGCGCCGGCGAAAAAAGCTGCATGCGAGCGCTAGGCCGCGCCTCGCTTGATCTCCTCGATCTTGAGCACGGTCAGTTCCTGGCGATGGCCGCGCTTGCGCCGGTAATTCTTGCGCTTTTTCTTCTTGAACACGATGACCTTGGTGCCGCGCGGCTGCTGTACGATTCGCGCACGCACGGCCGCTTCGGGAACGGTCGGCATACCGATCACGGGCGTTTCGTCGCCGCCGATCGCGAGCACGTCCGCCAGTTCGATCTCGGCGCCGACGTCGCCCACTATACGCTCGACGGTTATCTGGTCGCCGACGCCGACGCGGTACTGCTTTCCGCCTGTCCTTACGATTGCAAACATGCCTTTGATCCGAACCCTCTTAGCTACCGGACGCGAGCCACCATGTCAAATATGACCCGGCTCAAAACATGGGCCCGTATCAACGAAGCGCAGCCCGGTCGGGGGCTGCGCTCTCGTCAGAAACGCCGTGATGAAAGCCCGCTTGCGTCAGTCGAGCCCCAGGCGCTCGCGGCCTTCGGGCGAGATCATTTGCGGGGTCCACGGCGGATCCCATACCAGGTCGACGTTGGCCTCTGCGACGCCGGGGAGCGAGAGCAGTTTCTGGCGCGCGTCGATCGCGATCGACGCTCCCATCCCGCAGCCCTGCGCGGTGAGCGTCATCTTGACGTCGACCCGTTTGGCGCCCCCGTCGAGCGGCGCCACTTCCATCGCGTAGACCAATCCGAGGTCAACGATGTTGACCGGAATCTCGGGGTCGTAGCAGGTCTTGAGCTGCTCCCAGACCATCGCTTCGAGGTCTCCTGAAGCGGCGGCCGGCGAGGCGGCGTCCGCGGAGCTTTTGCCGAGCGCGTCGGCGTCCTTGCCGGTGATGCGGTAGAGCCCTCCGTAGGCCGGCACCTGCACGGTGAAGCTGCCGCCGAGGGATTGGGTGATGAAAACCTCGAGGCCCTTCTCCAACGTGATCGGACTGCCGAGCGGCACCTGGACCGCCGCACATTCGCGGGTGAGTTCAACTCGTTCCATCGATAATTACCTTGTTCGTTTGTCGTTACTTGGTGAGTTTAATTCTAGGCGCTCGGAGGCCCAAGCGCCAGTTGCTTGTTTTGCCGCTTCGATCGGGTTCGACGGGCGCAGCTCTCGTGATAGAGAAAAGCGTTATGGCGAAGATTCAACTTTACCAGTTTGGTCCGCTGGGCGATCTCGAATCGGCGTCGCCCTTTTGCGTCAAGGTTCGCGACGCCATGCGCTACAAGCGCATCCCGTTCGACACTATCAATGCGACCTCGCCGATCCAGGTGCGCAAGCTCAACCCGCGCGGCAAGCTGCCGGTGATGATCGACGACGGCGTTAAGCTCGCCGATTCCACCGACATCATACGCCATCTCGAAACGCATCATCCGGAGCCGCGGCTCTATCCGCAGGAGCCGCGGACGCGCGCGATAGCCCTGATGCTCGAAGACTGGGCCGACGAATCGCTCTACTGGCACGTCGTGTATGAACGATGGCAGGTCTCGGAGCAGTTCGCGAAATTTGCCGAGGTCGTCTTCAGTCCGATACCGGCCGCGGTGAGGCCGATGGTGAAGTTGCTCTTTGCGCGCCAGACGCGCGGGCAGTTGCGAGGGCAGGGGCTCGGCCGCTTGGGAGTCGGCGAGCAGCGCGAGAAATTCAGGGCCGCGCTGGATTGGCTGGACCCGATGGTCGACGGGCAATTTCTATGCGGTGCGGAATTGTCGATCGCCGACGTTGCGGTGGCGGCGCAGGTTGGCGCGCTAAATGTCCCGTTTACGCCGGTCGCCGAGGCGGAGATTCACGCGCACGCCAAGGTGATGCGGTGGCTGGAGCGGACGTTCGAGGCCCTCGGCTAAGACGTCGGTTCGATTCCGATCCTCAAAGGGCCGTTCACCAGCGGCAAAGGGCCGTTCACGCAGGGCCCCTACAAATCTACTTTGCGTCTACTTTGCGAAATCTATTTGGCAAAATCTTGCGTGACGTAGGCCGTGCCGTCGGCGGCGCGCGCGATTCCAACGCCGGTCGTCGCGAAATCGGGCGAGAGCATGTTGACGCGATGCTCGGGGCTATTGAGCCATGCCTTTGCGGCGCGCTCGGCCAGCTTCGCGCGGTCGGTGTCGCGGTCCAGGTAGATATTTTCGCCGAGCGCCGCGGAATCGACGCCGACGCCGCGCACGCGCTCGGCGGGCGTATCGCCGGCGGGGCCGTCGTGGCCGAGATAGTTGCGTAACGCCATGTCGTAGCTGTGGCCGCGCGAGGCCAGCACGAGGCGCTGCGACGATTTGAGCGCCGGCGCGCCCGCGCGCTTGCGCTCGTCGTTGACCAGGCGCAGAATTTCCGCCTCCTGCGCGCTCATCCCGGCCGTCAGGTCGGGCGCGAGCCCGATGAGCGGCACCAGGTATAGCCATGCCAGTGCCGCGGCCGCCGCCGCCATTCCAATCGACGCGATTCCTATCCCGACCTTGCGCCGCGCGCGCCGGCGCTGCCGGCCCGCCGGCAAAGGAATCACCTTGGCCGGTCCCTTGGGAATCCGCACCGATTTACGCCCGCTTGCCGGATGGACACTCATCGCTTACTCACTGCTCAATGAGCCCCCTGCGCTGCACTAGCGCCGGTATACCCTAGAATTTCTCCTTGAACGGGCGCACGTCCAGTTCCTGGGTCCACGCGCTCGGGTCCTGATTGGCGAGGAACCAGTAAGCTTCGGCGATCGCGGCCGGCTTGAGCATGTCCTCGTCCTTGAGCGACGGCATTCGCGACCGGATGTGCGGGATGTCGATAATGCCGTCGACGTTGACGTAGGCGACGTGGATTCCGCGCGGGCCAAGATCGCGCGCCAGCGATTGCGCGAGTCCCCGCACCGCGAACTTGGCCGGTCCGAAGGCCACCGACATCGGCCCCGCCTTGATTCCCGCCGTCGCACCGGTGAACAGCATCACGCCGCGCTTGTTCTTGATCATGTCGGTCACGGCCTGCTTGGCGCACAGAAATGCGCCGAAGGCGTTGACCCGCCACGAGTCCTCGTATTGCTCGGGCGTGATTTCGGTGATCGTCCCCCAGTTGCCGCTGCCGGCATTGTATAGCAGCATTTCGGGCGCGCCGAGTTTCGAGCGCACGGTGTCGAAGGCGCGATTAATCTCGGCTGCGTCACCGACGTCGGCGGTTACCGCCAGCGTGCGCCCGCCAGCCGCCCTGACCTCGGCGCCGAGCCCG
>WNFD01007226.1_pt1 | contig 12187 bp, 13 predicted proteins | sample 5400491 | NCBI WGS metagenome assembly WNFD01 (sample SAMN13153343, study PRJNA577476) | soil metagenome | isolation source: 120 cm saprolite under Douglas fir tree site 2 hole 2 replicate 2 | place: USA:California | collected 2015-04-18 | reverse complement strand
GTGAGCCGACGGCGCGAGGTCCATGGGGGCGGGAACGGGCGGGGCTTCAGGCGGGAGCTGGACCCCGCTGCGCTGCTGCTCCAACGTCCACACGCGGTAGAGCAGGTCGCGCACCCGCTCCTCGAGACCGGCGATGCGCTCCGCGGGCGTCGGCTGGCCCGGAAGAGGGCGGCTGTCCCGCAGCACCTTGAGCGCCACGATCAGCGCAGCCACGGCTACCGCGAAGATCAGAAACGCCATTCTGCGAGGAGCCTAGCACGCGAAATTCCCGCAGGGGCCTCAAAAAGCCCCAGTAGGCCGCCGATAAGGGCCTGCTCCCCCGGAGTTACGCCTCCTACAGGTCCGACCGGGCTCGGGCTATAATTGGCGTTCGATGGATGCCCCGCTGGCCGGAATCCTCGTCGCCGATGTGACCCAGAACGTCGCCGGCCCGACCTGCACCCAGATCCTGGGCGACCTGGGGGCCGAGGTCGTCAAGGTGGAGCGCCCGGGAAGAGGCGACGATGCCCGCGCCTGGGCGCCGCCCTACTGGGGCGACGAGAGCGCCACCTTCATGAGCGTCAACCGCAACAAGCGAAGCCTCGCCGTCGACATGAAGCAGCCCGACGGGCGAGCCGTGGTCGAGCGGCTCATCGAGCGCGCCGACGTCCTCGTCCAGTCGCTCAGAGCGGGCGCCGTCGAGGAGCTCGGGCTCGGCTGGGAGCGAGCGAGCACGATCAACCCGCGCCTCGTCTACTGCTCGGTCACCGCGTTCGGTACCAAGGGGCCGCTCGCCGACCGTCCCGGGTATGACCCGCTCATGCAGGCGCTGGGCGGCATCATGTCCGTGAACGGGCATCCGGGCCAGCCGCCCGCGCGCGTGCCCGTCTCCATCGTGGACATGGGCACCGGCATGTGGGCGGCCATCGCCATCCTGGGCGCGCTGCGCGAGCGCGACCGCACCGGCCGCGGTGCCAACGTGACAACGGCGCTGTACGAGACCGCCCTGGCCTGGAGCGTTTTCCAGATGAATCAGTACTTCGGCACGGGCGAAGTGCCGCAGCCCCAGGGCTCGGGCACCGCGATGATCTGCCCGTACGAGGCCTTCCCCACGCGCGACGCCTGGGTGATGATCGCCGCGGCCTCCGACACGCTCTTTGCAAAAGCCTCCGTCGACGCGCTCTCGGCCGTCACCCGCGCGCTCACCAGCGCCGATGTGTTGATGCGCCTCCAGCGCGGGGGTGTGCCGTGCGCGCCCATCCTGACGCTCGACAAGGTCGCCGCCGAGCCGCAGACCGAGGCCGGGGGCATGCTGATCCCGGCCAAGCACCCACGGATCCCCGACTACCGCGCCGTCGGCCTTCCCATCCGCTGGGACGGCGAGCGTCCCGGCGTCGCGCGCGTGCCCCCGCTCCTGGGCGAGCACACGGCGGAGGTCCTCGCCGAGCTGGGCTACGACCAGGCCTCCATCGAGGAGCTCGCATCGCGCCATGTCATCCAGCTATAAGACGCTCAACGTCAGCGCCACGCCGGATGGCTACGTCGTCACGGTCGAGTTCAACCGGCCCGAGGCGCTCAACGCCATGAATACGGCCATGGGCGAGGACCTGCTGCGCTGCTTCGAGGCCTTGCAGTGGGACAAGGCGACGCGCGTTGTCGTCCTCACGGGCTCGGGCACGAAGGCTTTCTGCGTCGGCGGAGACTTGAAGGAGCGCCAGGGAATGAGCGACGACATCTGGCGCGCCCAGCACGTCATCTTCGAGGCTGCCGCGGCGCGGGTGCTCCACTGCCCCGTGCCGGTGATCGCCGCGGTCGAGGGCTTCGCCATGGGCGGCGGCTGCGAGCTGGCCGTGCTCTCCGACTTCATCGTGGCGTCGGAAACGGCGGTCTTCGCGGTGCCCGAGGTGACGCTGGGCATCTTCCCTGGTATCGGCGGGACGCAGCTACTCCCGAGAATCATCGGCGGCCCGCTGGCGAAAGAGATGATCTTCACCGGGCGCCGGGTTGGCGCAGCGGAGGCCAAGGCCATCGGCCTCGTGAATCACCTCGTGCCCGCGGGGCAGGCGCGCGCCAAAGCGCTCGAGATCGCCGCGACCATTGCCGCCAACGGCCCCGTTGCGGTCCGCCAGGCGAAGAAGGCGGTCAACTGGGGCGGCGAGACCGATCTCGAGACCGGCATGGCGCTCGCCATCGAGGCCTACAACGTCACCGTCACGACGGAAGACCGGCTCGAAGGCGTGCGGGCATTCAACGAGAAGCGCAAGCCGCGCTTCCAAGGAAAGTAATCCCTATTTCCCTCGCCCCCACCGGGGGAGAGGGCAGGGTGAGGGGGCAGTATGGCTGACATGTCATTCGCGCTGACCGACGACCAGAAGGCCCTCAAGGCCGCCGTCTACGATCTCTGCAAGCAGTACTCGCCCGAGTACTGGCGCGATCTCGACGCCAAGCGGGAATACCCGGACGCCTTCGTCAGCGATCTGACCAAGGCGGGCTACCTCGCGGTCCTGATCCCGCAGGAGTACGGCGGGGCGGGACTCGGCATCATGGAGGCCGCGCTGATCCTGGAAGAGATCAACCGCTCGGGCGGCAACGGCGGCGCCTGCCACGCGCAGATGTACATCATGGGCACGGTGCTGCGGCACGGGACGGAGCAGCAGAAGAAGATGTACCTGCCCAAGATCGCCACGGGCGAGCTGAGGCTCCAGGCTTTCGGCGTCACCGAGCCCAACGCGGGCTCCGACACGACCAAGCTCCAGACGACGGCCGTCAAGAAGGGCGACACCTACGTCGTCAACGGCCAGAAGATGTTCATCTCGCGCGTGCTCCAGTCGGACCTGATGCTGCTGCTCGCTCGGACCACGCCTGTCGGCCAGGTGAAGAAGAAGACCGACGGCCTCTCCGTCTTTCTCATCGACATCAGGCACCTCAAGGGCAAGGGGCTCGAGGTCCGGCCGCTCAAGATGATGATGAACCACTCGACCAACGCGCTCTTCTTCGACAACATGGAGATCCCCGCCTCGAGCCTGATCGGCCAGGAGGGCAAGGGCTTCTCCTACATCCTCGACGGCATGAACGCCGAGCGCATCCTGGTCGCCTCGGACTCGCTCGGGGACTCGCGGTGGTTCATCGAGAAGGCCGTCGGCTATTCCACCCAGCGCGTCATCTTCGGCAAGCCTATCGGCGCCAACCAGGGCGTCCAGTTCCCCATCGCGAAGGCGCACATGGCCATTGAGGCCGCCGACCTCATGCGGACCAAGGCGGCCAAGATGTTCGACGCCGGTATCCCGTGCGGGCCGGAGGCGAACATGGCCAAGTACCTCGCCTCCGAGGCGGCCATCGCCGCGGGCGACGCCTGCATCGACTGCCACGGCGGCTACGGCTTCGCCGAGGAGTACGACATCGAGCGCAAGTTCCGCGAGTCGCGCCTCTACCGCGCGGCGCCGATCAACAACAACCTCATCATGGCCTACGTCGGGGAGCACGTCCTCGGCATGCCCCGCTCGTACTGAGGAGACCTCCATGAAGCTGCCCAAGCGCGTGACGGTGTGCGAGGTGGGAACGCGGGACGGGTTTCAGATCGAGCCCGACTTCATCCCGACCGAGCAGAAGATCGAGGTCGTCAACCTCCTCTCCGCCACCGGCATGCCGCGGATCGAGGTGACGTCCTTCGTCTCCCCGAAGGCCGTGCCGCAGCTCCGTGACGCCGAGGCCGTGATGGCAGGTATCACGCGGCAGCCGGGAACGCGCTACTCGGCGCTGGTGCCCAATGACAAGGGCGCGGTGCGAGCGGTGGACGCGGGGGTGGACGACATCCACACCGTCCTCTCGGCCAGCGAGAGCCACAACCTCGCCAACGTCAACATGTCGATCGCCGAGTCGCTGGTGAAGCTCAAGGCGACCGCCGAAGTGGCGCACCGAGCCGGGAAGCCCGTCTACTCGGGCATCTCCTGCACCTTCGGTTGCCCGTTCGAGGGCGCGGTGCCGGTGGCCCAGCTCGAATCCGTCGTCTCGCGTCTCGTGGATCTCGGCGCCATGGGCATCGGCCTCGCCGACACGACCGGCATGGCCAATCCCGCGCAAGTCTCGCGCGTGCTCGAGCACCTGATGCCGCGCTTTCCGACGGTCGAGTGGACGCTCCACACTCACGACACGCGCGCCATGGCCATCCCGAACATCCTGGCCGCGATGGAGATGGGCGTGACCAACTTCGACGGCTCGATCGGCGGACTCGGCGGCTGTCCCTTCGCCCCCGGCGCCTCGGGCAACGTCTGCACCGAGGACCTCGTCCACTGCCTCCTCGCCATGGGCGTCGAGACGGGCATAGATCTCGACGCGCTGATCGGCGTCTCGAAGCGCGTCCAGGAAATCATCGGGCGCGCGCTGCCCGGGCAGATCGTCAAGGCGGGCAAGTGGACCCGGCGCTACCCCCTGCCCGACGGCGTGCAGTCGCGCCTGGCCGTCAAGTAGGTGCCCATGACCAAGCGCGCGCAGCAGATGCTGCGACTCATGGACCGGGCCGTGTCCAAGTGGCACATCCCGGTCATCGGCAAGGAAAAGGGCCGCGTGATCAGGCGGCTCCTCGCCAAGCACGCGCCCACCCGCGGCATCGAGGTCGGATCGCTCTTCGGCTACTCGGCGATCCTCCTCGCCGCCAACATGCCGCGCGGCGGCCATCTCACCTGCGTCGAGAACAACACGTACCTCGCCAGGTTCTGCCAGTCGAACGCCGAGCACGCCGGGCTCAAGGGGCGCGTCAAGGTGGTCGTAGGCGATGCGCTCCGCGTCCTGCCGTTCCTGCGCGGTCCGGTGGATCTCATGCTGCTCGACGCGCAAAAGGAGGACTACCTCGACTACCTCAAAGCCGTGGAGCCGCGGCTCGTCAAGGGCGCCCTCATCATCGCGGACAACACCGGCATCTACCGCCGCGACGTCAAGCCGTACATCGACCACGTCCGCTCGGGCGGCGCCTACACGAGCCGAGAGTACGACTTCGGCTTCGACTGCATGGAAGTCTCCGTGTTCAACGGATAGCGCGTGTTCGGCGAGCGCCACGACCCCGAGTTCCTCAAGCACCTCTTCGAGCGTACGGAGATCCTGCGCAAGCCCATCACCGGCATCATCGCCGGCTACCACGTGCTGCCCTACATCCTCGTCGGGCCACAGGAGGAGCAGCCGCACCGCTCGGTCGAGATTCGCGGCAAGATCAAGGTCTCGCCGCGCCTCGTGCTGGCGCCGGGGCGCGCCGGACAGACGTATGGCGATTTGTTCAAGGAGCACGAGGTGATGGATGAGACGCTCGTGGCACGGGTCTTCTCCTTCATGTACTCCTCCCGCCACCAGGTGACGCTCGAGAGCGAGGACCTCAACATCCTGCGCTCGGACCGCGACCCGCAGGCCCAGATCGAGCGCGCCATGGACGAGCTGGCCATGCGCGAGGTCATCAACACCGGCGTGATCATGGCGCCCAACGTGCGCTTCTACCCCGTCTCCCTCGACCGCTTCATCACGGAGATCCTCGACCAGGAGTTCCGGCCCTAAGCGGCCGCGATGCCCTCCCGCGAGGAGTACATGCGGCGGCCGCTCGAGCAGCGGCTCGCGAGGCTGGCGCGCACCCCCGACGAGCTCGACGAGGCGTTCCGGACCCGGAGCGCGGACGTGCTCGCGCGACGTCCCGACGCCTCCAACTGGTCCGCCACCGAGATCGTCTGCCACCTGCGCGACGTGGAAGAGCTGTTCCGGATTCGCTTTCACACGATTCCCGCGCTGGACGACCCGAAGATCCTCACGTTGAGTGCCGATCCCGACGACCTCGCTGCCTGGGGCATAGGCGGCGCGGTGGGACATCCGCTCGATCCCGATCGATGGGCCGAGGACCGTCTGTACGCGCGCGCCGATCCTGGCCACGCGCTCGCGGGCTTCCGCCGCCATCGCTCGGAGACGCTTTCGCTTCTGAATTCTCTTTCAGATGAGCACTGGCTCCGTGGCGGCATGCACTCCCAGCATGGCCGCCTCGCGCTCGGAGACTGGGTGGCGAGCCTCGCGTCGCACGACGACAACCACGTGGACCAGCTGAGGCGCGCCCTCGATGGCCGCCCCTGAGCGGCCGGCTGGCGTGATCCCGCGCTACTACTGCAAGCTGCTGTAGACGTTCACCGGCGCGGGCGACGGGGAGCCATCCGGCGACGAATCCCGCTCGTTTCCGCAACGAATTGCTCAAATCCCTCCCTGGCGCCCTCCGCGGCGCTCCACCGTTGAAGCGTAGCGAGATTCACACGATTCCGGGCCGCGATCCATGCAGCAATCGTCAAGCTCTGACGATCACCCCAGTGATAGAAGGCGGCGAGACGGTCCCGGCATGAATCCGTGGCCGACAGCATCAGCACTGGCCCGTGCAATGTCGAACGCGAGACAGGGCGGATGCGGTACTCACCGCCAATCGCGAGCGGACCGCGCGGGAACTCGACGTAGAACCGGGCGCGCGGATGGACATAGCGATCGCGCCTGCGAGTGAACCCGACCGATTCCATGGCGTTGTCCATCTCTGCGCGGGTGACGTCCTCGACCACGATGAAGTCCAGGTCCCTCGAATGGTAGGCCCCCTCACTGTAGAGAGCCGCGCATGCTCCTCCCGTCAAGACGGCCCGAATTCCGTGGGCTCGCAGCGCACCCGCGACCGACGCTGCCACGGCGCCGAGGCTGGAGCGCTCGGACACTCTCACAGGGGCTTGCCCGTTCGCCGAGGGCGGCGGCGCAGTCCCGCGACCTGTTTTTGAAGGCCGATTTCGGGTTCGGTGAGCCGGCGCAGAAACTGCTTCAGGGCGTCGCGAGCGAAATACCGCGGATCCAGCTGGAACACACGGGTCCGTCCCATGGAGCGCCCGGCCACGATGCCGTCGAGTTCGAGGCTCTGCAGTGCCTTCTGAACACCGGACAGCGGTGCTCCCAGGACGCGCGCAAGCTCCCGGGGGTAGCTCTCGCCGAGCAGCGAAAGAGCCAGGAGCACCCGGGTGCGTGTCCCTCCTCCGAACGGACTCGACCTTGGCATGACCATAATCAGAGGTCATATGACCACCAAAGGTGGTCATGTGTCAAGTTAGGCGCCGCGGGGCCCCCGCTTGGGACATCGGGTACACTCGTCGGGATGCGCGGGTATCTGGTCTCGCGGCTGGCCCAGACGGCACTGGTGGTGTTTCTCTCGCTGACGGCCGTGTTCTTCCTCGTGCGGCTGTCGGGCGACCCGGTGCTGCTCTTCCTGCCGATGGACATCCAGGCCAAGGATGTGAACGAGTTCCGTCAGCGTCTCGGCTTCAACGACCCGCTGGCCATCCAGTACACGCGCTTCATCACCGGCGCCCTGCGCGGTGACTTCGGCGAATCGCTCCGGTACCGGCGCGACGCGTTCCGCCTCGTCCTCGAGCGTCTGCCCGCCACGCTCGAGCTCGGCGTGGCGGCGCTCCTGCTCACCTTCTGCCTCGCCATTCCGGTCGGCGTCCTCTCGGCCACGCGACGAGGCACCATGTTCGACTACTTCGGCATGGGCGCGGCCGTCCTCGGCCAGGCTATCCCGGGCTTCTGGCTCGGACTCATGCTGATCTATTTCTTCTCCGTGCGCCTCGGCTGGCTGCCCACGGGCGGCATGGGCGGTCTGGCCAACTTCGTCATGCCGTGCGTGGTGCTCGCGTCCTTCTACGCGGCGCGCATCGCGCGGCTCACGCGCTCCTCGGTGCTCGACACGCTCAACGAGGAGTACGTGCTGACGGCGCGGGCCAAGGGTCTCTCGGAGTGGATCGTGATCGGCAAGCACACGCTCAAGAACTCGGCCATCCCGATCGTGACGCTGGCCGGGCTCGAGACGGGCCAGCTCCTGGGCGGCGCCGTGATCACCGAGACCATCTTCGCGTGGCCGGGGCTGGGCCGCCTCACCGTCCAGGCGCTCCTGAACCGCGACTTTCCCGTGGTGCTCGCCGCCGTCTCCGTCATCTCGGTCACCTACACGCTGATCAACCTTGCCGTGGATCTGCTCTACGCGTGGCTCGACCCGCGCACGCGCCGCGAGGTGGCCTTGTGACCGGCGCCGGGCTCCGGCGCAACGGCCTCGGCATGCTGGGCCTGGCCCTGGGCGGTCTGGCCGTGCTGGCGGCCGTCGCCGCGCCGCTGCTGGCGCCCCACGACCCGGTCAAGGGCGACTTCAGCCAGGGCCTCAAGCCGCCGGGCACGCCGGGGCACCCGTTGGGCACGGACCAGCTCGGCCGCGACACGCTCTCGCGCGTCCTCTACGGAGCCCGCGTCGCGCTCTTCATCGGGCTCTGCACCGTGCTGCTGACGGCGATCGTCGGCGGCCTGCTCGGACTCCTCGCGGGCTTTTTCGGCGGCTGGCTCAGCCAAAGCCTCATGCGCCTCTGCGACGTGCAGCTCTCCTTCCCCTTCATCCTGCTCGCGCTCACGATCAACGCCATCGTGGGGCTGGGGCTCCGCAACATCATCATCAGCCTGGCGGCAGCGGGCTGGGTCGTCTATGCTCGCGTCGTGCGCGGCGAGGTCCTCTCGGTGAAGCAGCGCGATTACGTCCAGGCGGCCTCGGCGCTCGGCACGGGCCGCGCCCGCATCCTGTTCCGCCACGTCCTGCCCAACGTCGCGCCGTCCATCATCATCGTGGCGAGCCTGCAGTTCTCGCAGTTCATCGTGGCGGAGGCGGCCATCTCCTTCCTGGGATTCGGGGTGCAGCCGCCGACGCCGGCCTGGGGCAGCATGCTGTCGGAGAGCCGCGACTTCCTCTACATCGCGTGGTGGCTGGCCGCCTTCCCCGGCGCCGCGCTCGCGCTGACGGCGCTGGGCATCAATCTCGTCGGCGACTGGCTCCGCGACGTGCTCGACCCGAAGCTCCGGGTGTAACGATCCAGATGGCCGGCGCTGTCTCGATCCGTAGGGGCCGTCCGGAGGATATCGGGCACGTGTTGGAGCTCTGGGCGCGTGCCGGCGCCTCGCCGAGGCTCACCGACACGCCGGAAGTTCTGGCGCAGCTCCTGGAGTCAACGCAGTCCGTCCTGCTGCTGGCGGAAATCGACGGCGGACTCGCCGGGACAGTCATTGGCGGATGGGACGGCTGGCGGGGTAATATCTATCGGCTCGCGGTGGTGCCGGAGTACCGCCGCCGCGGTGTGGCCAGCGCCCTCATGCGTGAGGTGGACGCGGCGCTGGCGGCCATGGGCGCGCGGAGGATCACCGCCCTGGTCGAGCGCGATCACCCGTGGGCCGTCGGATTCTGGAACGCCCTCGAGCGCGCCGGCTATCGGTACGACCCGACGATGACACGCTACGTGAAGAACTTTCAAGAACTCTAGGAACGAGGAGGACCGGTTGATGCGATTCCTGAAATCCCTCGCCGTGCTCGCGACCGTCCTGGCCCTGGCGCTTCCCGCCGCGGCCCAGGAGCGCATGAAGGCCGAAGAGGTGGTGGTCGCCTTCGCGGCCGAGCCGCGGACGCTCCTGCCGAATACCATCGTGGACTGGACCACCAACAACATGGTCGAGCACATGTACGACCGGCTGGTCGACCGCGACCCCAAGACCTACAAGCCCATTCCCATGCTGGCGACCTCCTGGAAGGTCGTGGACAGCACCACGTGGGAGTTCTCCCTGCGCTCGGGCGTGAAGTTCCACAACGGCGAGCCCTTCGACGCCCAGAGCGTCAAGGCAACGATGGACTACATCAAGGATCCCGCCAACAAGACCCACTACGCGCCGCGCTGGACCCTCGTGAAGGACGTCCAGATCGTCGACCCCAGCACGGTGCGCTTCATCACCGAGAAGCCGTGGCCGGGTCTCATCGACCGCATCTCGCTGGGCGACGTGCTGATGATGCCGCCCAAGGCGCTGAAGACCGAGGGAGCGAAGGGGCTCCTCGCCAAGCCGGTCGGCACCGGGCCCTTCAAGTTCGCGGAATGGGTGCGCGACGAAAAGCTGGTCGTGGTGCGCAACGACGACTACTGGAAGGGCAAGGCCGAGCTGAAGAAGGTGACCTTCCGCTTCATCCCGGAGTTCAGCGCGCGCCTGGCTGCCCTCCTCGCCGGCGAGATCGACATCATGAAGGACGTGCCGCCCCACGCCGTCGACCTGGTGGACCGGAGCGGCAAGGCCGCGGTGCGCGCCACGGTCTCCTCGCGCATCAACTACCTGGCGCTGGTCACGCTCAAGCCGGGGCCCATGCAGGACATACGCGTGCGGCAGGCCATCGCCCACGCGGTCAACGTGGACGAGCTGATCCAGAGCGTCCTGCGCGGCCGGGCCAGCAAGTTGTGCGGGCCGCTGTCGCCGATCAACGTGGACTTCTCGCCCAAGGTTCAGTGCCTCAAGTATGACGTCGCCCACGCCAAGAACCTCCTGAAGGCCGCCAACATCGATCCGGGCAGGCTCACGCTGACCCTCGACACGCCTTCGGGCCGCTATCCGCTCGACAAGGACATCTCGCAGGCCATCGCCGCCCAGCTCGGCCGCGTCGGCATCACGGTCAACGTGGTGGTCAACGAATGGGGCACGCACCTCGACAAGATCAAGAACCGCACGACGGGCGACATGTTCTTCCTCGGCTGGGGTCCGGCGCTCGACGCGCAGGGCACGATCGAGCAGCTCTTCCAGGGCTCCATGACCTACTCCTCTTACGGCGGCAACAAGATGCTCGAGGACAAGATCGCCACGGCCATCACCATCGTGGATACGAAGAAGCGGCTCGAGGCCTGGGCCGAGATCCAGCAGATGGTGGCGAACGAGGTGCCGTGGGTGTTCCTCTGGCAGCAGCACGACCTGTACGGCGTCGCCAACTGGGTCGACTGGCAGCCGCGCGCCGACGAGAAGGTGTGGATGTACGAAGCCAAGATCGCCAAGCGGTGAGGAGACGGCCATGCCCATCACGGTGCTGACGAACGCGTTCCTGATCGACTGCACGGGCAAGGAGCCCGTGGACGGCGCCGCCGTCGTTGTGGAAGGCGAGCGCATCAAGGACGTCATCCGCTCGGGCAAGGTCGGCCCGCTCAAGGGCAAGGTCGAGACCATCGACCTCAAGGGCCGGACGCTCATGCCCGGCCTGACCGACGCCCACGTCCACATGTGCGCGGTCGAGGGCAACATCGCCGAGCAGCACCGCTACAACCCGCCGAGCCTGATCGGGGCCAAGGCGCTCCGGCGAATCGAGCAGGCGCTCCAGCAGGGCTTCACCACGGTGCGCGACGCGGGCGGCGCCGACTACGGCTTCCGCGAGGCGGTCTCGAGCGGGCTCTACCCCGGGCCGCGCCTGCTCGTCTCCGGCCGCGTGCTCTCGCAGACGGGCGGTCACGGCGACAAGCGACGGCGCGCCGAGTGGATCGAGCCCATCGACTGCTGCCACGGGATGATCGGCGTCATCGCCGACGGGCCCGACGAAGTCCGCAAGGCCGTGCGCGAGCAGCTGCGCCGCGACGTGGACCAGATCAAGATCATGGCCTCCGGGGGCGCCATGTCGCCGTCGGACGAGCTGGACACGACGCAGTACACGCTCGAGGAGATGCGCGCCGCGGTCGAGGAGGCACGCGCGGCGGGCAAGTACGTCCTCGCCCACGCGTATTCGGGGTCGGCCGTGCGCGTGGCGCTCCAGGCGGGCGTGCGCTGCATCGAGCACGGCAACCTGATCGACGAGGCGGGGGCCAGGGACATCAAGAAGGCCGGCGCCTACCTCGTGCCGACCATGGTCACCTACGAGGTGATCTCGCGCGAGGGCAAGGGCTACGGCATTACCGAGCACCAGATCCAGAAGATCAACATGGCCCGCGAGAAAAGCGTGGAAGGGCTGACGCACGCCTACCGGGCCGGCTGCAAGATCGGCTCCGGCTCCGACCTCCTCGGCGACATGCAGGCGCAGCGCACGGTGGAGCTCGAGCTCAAGGGCCAGGTGATGAAGCCGATGGAAGTGCTGCTCTCGGCCACGCGCGTGAACGCCGAGATCTTCCGGATGGAAAACGAGATCGGCACGGTCGAGCCGGGGAAATACGCCGATCTCATCGCGGTCAAGGGCAACCCGCTCAAGGACCTGCGCGTCTTCCAGAACCAGGACAACCTCCACCTCATCATGAAGGGCGGGAGCGCGTACAAGCAGACGGTGTGACCGCCGCCGCCGCCCTGCTGCTGGCCATTCTGATCTGGGCGTCCAACTCCATCATGGTCAAGGTGATCCTGAGGG
>WNFD01022883.1_pt1 | contig 12188 bp, 15 predicted proteins | sample 5400491 | NCBI WGS metagenome assembly WNFD01 (sample SAMN13153343, study PRJNA577476) | soil metagenome | isolation source: 120 cm saprolite under Douglas fir tree site 2 hole 2 replicate 2 | place: USA:California | collected 2015-04-18 | reverse complement strand
GGCTGCATCTTGCCAACTGCTCAGCTTCCTTGCGGTGGCGGCACGGGCGCGCGTGGATGTCGTTGCCTACGAAGACAAGGCGGTCGGGCTGATGCCCGAGGACGACCTCCCAGTGCGCCTGACCCGGATCGAGTTGCATCCCACGATCACCGTCGCCGGGGAGGCGAACGAGGACAAGATCCGACGTCTGGTCGAGGTCGCCCACCAGGAGTGCTACATCGCGAGCAGCCTCCTGAGCGACATCACGGTGGAACCGATAATCGTCCGCGCGCTCTCATGAACGAACGGAGCCGACTGCCACCTACCGCCGGCAGAGCGCGCGAGAATGAAGCCGTGGATCGCGAGCGCGACGAGCGTCCTTGGGGCTCGTATGAGGTTCTAGAGGACGCATCGTCTCACAAGGTCAAGCGCATCGAGGTACGCCCCGGGCACCGACTGAGCTATCAGCGGCATCAGCAGCGTGCCGAGCACTGGTTCGTGGTGTCAGGCACCGCGAAGGTGACCATCGATGGTGCCGACCATGTCCTCACGGCCGGAATGGCCATCGACATTCCGGTGCGCGTGGCTCACCGCGTGGCCAACACCGACAAGAAACCGCTCGTCTTCATCGAGGTGCAATACGGCAACTACTTCGGCGAGGACGACATCGAGCGTCTTGAGGACGACTTCGGTCGGGCTGGCTGAATACCCCAAACTGCCGGCCTGGTGAGCGCGCCGGACTGCTGCTGCTACTCACCGGTCTTGCCATCAAGCAGCTCCCGAGTCGCGTCTGCATGGCCAGCATGACGCGCCGTCTCTTCGATCAGGTGGAGAACCACCCAACGGAGGTCCATCCCCTCACCCCAGGTGTCAGGGTCGGATGACTGCGTCAGGGGGAGGGACCGGATCGTGGCGTCGGTCGCCGTCGCCCGGTCGAGGTACGCCGTGAGCGCGGCATCGAGACTCAGATCGGGCCCCGGCCGGAACTCCTCGTCGGTACGGCTCACCTCGGCGCCTCCGAACGCCCCGTCGATCCATCTCCACTCGACACGGGTGAGGTGGTGAACGATGCCGAGGAGCGGGATGAGCTTGCCATCCGGGGTCCAGCGGACCTGAGCATCATCCAGGCCGTCGAGATTGCGGCGTACAGCTCCCCGTAGGTAGCCGAGCCACTGGAGGAGGAGCTCCTTCTCGTCATGGCTCCCGGTGGGAAACCCGATGTCGTCATCCGGCATACCCGGAACCGTACCGCCGCGTCCCTGTGGCCGAACGTCTCGGCACACCGGTTGTCGGACTGCCCGCAAACGCCGGCTACGAGACGAACGAGAAGATGTAGCCCTACGCATCGCGGATCTCGTAGTCGCGGCCCCAGGGCCGGTCGGGTGGAGGAACAAGGACTGTCGCTCCGGCGCCCGCAGCGCGGGCGTGGTGCGCGTCGACATCCCCGACATTGATCACGATGAGGTGGGTAACGCCGCCGGCGGCGCGAGGGTTGAGCACGTTATGTGCCCCTGGCTTGTCGAGCATGAGAACCGTGTCACGGAAGCGCACGTGGGACCGCGTCAGATCGCCGGAGCCATCCCGCACTTCCCGTTCCCCTTCAAACCCGAGAGGCTCAATGAAAAATGCTCGAACTCTTTCGACGTCTTCGTAGCCCAGCAGAAGCGCAGTCATAGCCCTCTCCGGTTTCGTGTGGAGCCACAGAGTACGGAGCCGTCTTTCCTGTTCCGGGGCCGCCAACCGAGACCCTACCTGTACGCGCCTTTGGCATAGCGTGTTCGAATGGATACCGAGTTTGCTCACAAGTTCGCCGAGGAGTGGCAAGCGGGCTGGAACTCGCACGACCTCGAACGCGTTCTCGCCCACTACGCCGACGACGTCGTCTTCCAGTCGCCCTACATCCTGCACCGCCTTCAGGAACACTCGGGCGAGGTGCGTGGAAAAGAGGCGCTCCGTGCATACTGGGGGTCGGGGCTTTACGGGCAGCCGACCCTTGCGTTCACAGTCGACGACATCCGCGTATCGGTCGACACGCTGGTGATCAACTACCACAACGAGCGCAGTCACGCCGTGTCCGAGGTTCTGCGATTCAGGGCCGGCCTGGTGATCTGGGGATGCGGTGCGTACGCTCCAGGCGAGGCGCTGGCAGCCACCCGGGGCCGCGAGAGCTGACGCCCAACCGGGTCAACCTCAGTAGGCACGGATGGGCGTTTGGACGATGCGGCCGCTGCAAGGCCTGCGCCCTGCCACCTACCTAACGGCTGAGCGACATCTGCTGATGCAGACTGTTGGGGGTGAAGTTCGCGCTCTTCCACAGCCCACTCGTCGGCCCGGCAACGTGGCGATGGGCGGCCGACTTGTTGGTCGCATCCGGACACGACGCCGTGGTTCCCGATCTCCGTGGGGCTGCCGCCACCGGTGACCCCCACGTGATGATCGCCGCGGCTGTCGCAGCGATCCCGCCCGGCTGGTCGACGCCCGTCCTCGTGGGACATAGCGGATTCGGCTCCATCCTGCCTTCAGTCGCAGAACGACTCGGCGGGCAATCGCCGAGGATGGTGTTCGTCGATGCTGGGCTTCCGCCGTGCGAGGGCTCTGCGACTCCAAGCGCGGACTTCCTCGATCACCTCAGAGGCCTTGCCGTCGATGGGGTCCTTCCGAGGTGGTCGACGTGGTGGGGCGAGGGGGTCATGGAGGCGCTCGTGCCCAGGCTCGACCGCCGGGTCGAGCTCGAATCGGAGATGCCCGAGATCCCGCTCGCGTTCTTCGAGTCAGCTATCCACGTTCCCGAGGGTTGGTGCCATGCCGGTGGGTCCTTTGTCCTCTTGAGCGCGCCGTACCGCGATGACGCCGAGCGAGCCAGCAAACTCGGGTGGCCCATGGTACAGCGCCTCGGAGGTCATCTCGACATCGCCAGCGACCCCGACCGGATCGTCAGCGCGATCCTCGAACTGACGAGCTGAAGCGTCCCGGACGCCTGCCCCCGTCGGATGCGAGACGAGCTCACGGACCGAGCCCCATGCTGCAGCGGACCCTTGATTCCGAGGTGCCGAAACCCTTGGCCAGCAGATCCACCCGCCCCTACCATCGGCCGATGAGCTGGGACGAAGCCTTCTCCCGTCGATACGACGAGTGGTCGGCGGACATGACCGCCGACATCGCCTTCTACGTCGAGCTGGCCCGCCAGGCCGAAGGCCAGCTGGTCGAGCTCGCGGTCGGAAACGGCCGTGTCGCCGTTCCTATCGCCCAGGCGACGGGCCGATGCGTCATCGGCATCGACTCCTCACCGGCCATGCTCGCCCAGGCTCGTTCCCGGGCCGCCGAGACGGGAGTGGAGCTTGACCTGCGCCACAGCGACATGCGCGACTTGGCCCTCGACCGGCCCGCGGCGCTGATCTACTGCCCGTTCCGGGCCCTCCTCCACCTCCACAGCTGGGCTGACCGGCGTCGCACCTTCGAGCGTGTAGCCGCGTCGCTCCAACCCGGTGGCAGGTTCGCATGGAACGCCTTTGCCTTCGACCACCAGGTCGCGGCCCGCTACGACAGCGCCCACCAGGACCAGCCCGTGCCCCACACGGTCCACTACGCGGTCGGGGACAACCGAATCGACATCACCCTCGACGATGGGGGGACAAGCTCGCTGTGGTGGGCGACCAAGAACGAGTGGCTCGGACTCCTCGACGTGGCCGGCCTTCAGCTCGAGGCACTCAATGGGGGCTTCGCAGGCGAGCCGTTTGACGAGGACAGCCGGGAGTACGTGTTCGTCGCACGGCGTTGAGCCCCCGATGTGTTCAACTCCGAAGGAGCCTCAAGCCCTCGCATCCGGACAAGTTGTAGCCGGCCCAATAACACCACTGGATTGGGCACCAGACCTGTCTCCGACCGCCGGCTCTCGGCACGCGAATATCGATCGGTTCGCGACACGACAGCAAGCGCCTCGCTCCTGACCGACCCGCCTTCCCGCTCACATCCGGCCATCCCGCGCACTCGGTCATTCTTATCGCCCGCGAACGGGTGTCCCTCATCTACTGACTATTCGCTACCGCCACCGCTGCGAGAGCGCCGCCTTCTCGACCGAGTGATTCCCGGGCCGTGAAGCCGGGGGTCACGTCGAGGCGTGGGAGAATGCGCCGAGACGGAGGAAGGCAGGAACTGGATGCCCCCTGAGCGCACATACCGGGCACTCCTCATCGGCAATAGCACCTACACCGCGCCCCGGGAGCGCCCAACCAACCTCTTCGGTCCTGCAAATGACGTCGACGCTCTTCGGGCGTCCCTGACGGATGCCAACTGGGGACTGCACGCGACACCAAACGTCACGACGATCGTCAATGGCTCGAGGGATGAGATCGCACGGGAAGTCGAGCGGTTCTTCCGCTCCGCCACGACGTCAGATCAGCTGTTCTTATACTACTCCGGACACGGCATTCAGGAGTCCTTCGAACGGCTGTATCTGTGTGCCAGCGATACGGAAACCGACCTCCCCACGGCCACGGCCGTTCCGATGGAAACTGTCAACGCGCTCGCCGAATCCACCAACGCCATCGCGATAGTCGTGATGCTTGATTGCTGCTATGCGGGCATCCTCAAGGGCCCAGACCCAGCTGTGGCCGCCCAGGGCCGCGGGCGTTGGTTGATGTCCAGCTGCCGCCGTGACCAAGGGGCGCAGGACGCGCTCAAGCAGGATGGCCTCAGCCCCTTCACCGAGCTTGTGGCCGAGGGGCTTGTCAGTGGCGCCGCGCTCGACCTCGATGAGGACGGGTTCGTGACCGTCGCGGATGTGAGGCGGTACGTGACGCCTCGCCTTGAGGAGCGAACGGGACAACAACCGACCTTCCGGGACGAGGGTTATGGCGAGCTAGCGATCGCGTTGGCGCCGGGGTATCCAGTCGAGTTCGACCAGCGCCTCGACGAAGTGATCCGACTCTCCGATCGCACCGTCCGCGCTCCGGCAATTCCAAGGGCTACGCCCGAGTTAGGGCCGCCGGAAGGGCGGGGCAGCGAGCCCGAAGTGCCCGGTCCCGGCACACCCGAGACGGCGGTAGTACGCGAGTTGACTACCGCGATTCGTCATCAAGACGAAGTGACTCTGCGGCTTCTCCTTCAGCTGGCAGTCCGTCACGTCGGACAATACACGTCCACGACCGACGGCAAGGATGAGGTGATTGCCGGACTCGATGTTCTCGCAACCGCCGCTGCAACGACTCTCAACCTTGGAGCGATCGAGTGGTTTGACCGCTGTGTCGGCGCCCTCCGTCGTTCATACGAACTCGGATTCGACGCACACGGAACCCGCCGCAACGCGCGGGATGGCGAAGTCCAGCCTGTCGTTCTCTGGCTCGCCATCCTTCAGCGCGTATTGGCGCTCGGGGGCTTGGCAGTACGCCTAGAAGCGTGGCCTGCAGTCCGCGAGCTCACGTTGCAGCGCCCCGAGGGCCAGGACTTTCGCTACTACAAGAACTGGCTGCGGCACTCACTCACAGAAGCTGCGCGAGCCGACCTGCTGAAGATCGAACGCGAAGGAAGGAGAACGGACATCTCTCCGGTCACCATGGCTCAGGAGTATGCCCTCGGACATGCCTCACTCGTGCCCGACCTCTTTGACGCGGACGACGAGCGACTGCTCACAAGCCTCTGTCAGTTCGATGCGCTCGCGTGCGTGACCGCACTATGTGCAGCGCCTGACGAGCGAGGCAGCCAGTTCTACCCGAACTTTGCGCGGTTCTACGGCCATCGCACCGAGCCGGCACTTGCGCTGCTTGTGACGGATGAACGGGTTCGTCAAACCCTCGCTCCTGTGGACCACAAGGACCTTGCGGCTGCGCTGGTCGAGGTCGACCGCGTGGCACGCGGGGAGGCGCGGATGTTTGACGGCTGGTGGGGCTACGAGTCTCCCGCGATCAAGGCCTTCGTCGCCGAGCACCTCCCAACTGAGCTGACCGTCGCTGACGGTCGCGTCTATGTGTTCGACGAGCGAGAGCAGGCGCAACCGGCGTACGAGTTCCGGCGTCGGGGCCGCGACGTTCTTGTGTCGATCACCGACGGACTTGGGGGAGGGCGCGCGGACCCTGCCTGGCAGTCGGTGCGATGCCCCTGTCCGACTTCTGCGCAGCGATCGGCCACTTTGAGGACTCGTTCCGATTGACCGTGACCGACGCGGCCGTTGGGGACAAGAGGCAGGACAAGCCTGGCTCGCCCGATAGTTAGCACGGCGGCGTGTGGTACTCGGTACCCACCGTTCGTAATGTGCCGGAGTACGCCGGTTCGCGATCGCGAGCACTCCGGCCCGGCCACCGTCGGCACCGCCCCATAACCTCCGCCGGACCCGCACATAATCACGCGGTCCCCGTTGGTGACGCACTCCTGTCACCCCAAGCCAGTGACCGAGGCGGTTCAGGGTCACAAGCCTGTGGCGCCATTACCGAATCATGCTCGAAGGCGGAACGGACTGCTCCCTCGTGCCGCTCCGCGACACAAAGTCACCCCGAGTGCCCCGAAATAACGTCCCCGAACGGCGCTGGCTCCGCGCCCCTGACCGCCGGCTCGGCGGCGATACCGAGCGCTTGCTCGACGGTGTCGCTACGGTGCGGTGGTGGCGATCGACAACATCGGCGTGATCGAGGCGGAGGGCGCGCGGGTCGTCGTCGCGTTGGGTTCGGGCCGCGACGCGAGGATCCCGTGGTCTGACGATTGGACGGTGGCGACGTGCGCGCAGCATGTCGGTGGCGCGCATCATGTTGTCGCCCAGGTCGTGAAGGACAGGCCGACGGCGGACTTCGGGCTGTTCTCCAGCCTCGCTATACCGGATCGCGAGAGCCCCGAATTGGCGGACTGGATCGCGGCAGGGACCGCCACCCTCGTGACTGCGCTGGCTGCCACGGATCCGGACGCCGAGTGTTGGTCGTGGTGGCCCGAGGGTCGCACCGCGCGGGTTCTGGCAACGGCGGATGGCTCAGGAGACGTTGGTGCACCGCTGGGACGCCGAGCTCGGTGCCGGCGTCCGTGGCACGCCGATGGACCCGGCGGTGGCGGCCGACGGGGTCGACGAGTACCTCGACGTGTTCGCCGGTCTGACCCGTGTGTTGCACGCCGCTCCCGCGGGACCGTCGATCCATGTTCATTGCACGGACAGTGAAGGCGAGTGGTTACTGCAGCTGCCCGCCGATGGCGAGCGGGTCCTCACGCGCGAGCACGCCAAGGCAGATATGGCGTTGCGGGGACCGGCCGAGGGATTGCTGTTGATGATGTGGGGTCGCGTCGATTCCACCGCGGCCAATGTTGAGGTGATCGGCGACACCGACATCGTCAACCGATGGGTCGAGCTGTTTCCACCGATGTGAGGTCTCACCGCTGACTGGCATAACAACGTCCCCGAATATCGGGTCTTCCGTGTCCCCGATCGCCGGCCTGTCGATCTCCACGACCCGGCATTGGCTAGCGAGAGAAGAATGTGCCGATGGATGTCGTCGCGCTACTCCTCGATCTCTACGGTCGCATTCCGCCGCTGGCGCAGGAAGCGGTCGACGGTCTGGCTCCTGCCGACCTCATCCGCCAGGTGACACCGGGCTCGAACCCGGTCGGTTGGCTCGTCTGGCACGTGAGCCGGGTCCAAGACGGGGAGATCAGCGGCCGATTCGGCGTCGACCAGCTCTGGACCGACAGGGGTTGGGCGGCGAGCTTTGGACTCGCGCCCGATCCAGCGAACCACGGCTACGGCCACAGCCCCGCAGACGTCGCCGCAGTGCAACCGGAGTCCGCAGCCGCGTGCGTTGACTACCTCGACGCCGTGACCGCAAGAACGCAGTCGTTCCTTGGCACGATGACGTCAGAAACCCTGGATGAGGTCATCGACCGGAACTGGGATCCGCCGGTGACACTCGGCGTTCGCTTGATCAGTGTGGCCGACGACGGGCTCCAACACGTCGGACAGGCGAACTACCTCCGCGGTCTGCTCGGGCTCTGAGACCGACTCGAGGCGATCTCCGCACGAGCATCGAGCCCTGACGGCGAAGCAGCCGGGTCGCCCAGACCGCCGGGACTGAGTGCTGCCGGTCGGGTCGCGTGACGAGCGTTCCGGACCCCGTCGGAAGATCAGAGGTTGAGGAGACGTTCAGCCTGTTGGCGCAGGGTGCCGGGTGGGTTTCGCTCATGCCCGGGTTGGCCCGGCAGGAGGAGTAGCAGCCACATGATCGCCAGTGAGCGGCGGACGCCGGCCAACCGCTGGCGCTCGCCGGCGTCGAGATTGCAGTGCGACAGGAAGGTGTTCCAGTCTTCGTCGGGAGTGGCCCGAGCCGAGATGTGCTCGACGAGCTCGGCCAGCTCCGAAGCACGGTCGCCGCGGCCTGAGTACTCGAAATCGACGAGCACGATGCGGTCGTCGTCGAGCAGGAAGTTCGACAAGTTGTGGTCGCCGCGAGCGAACGCCGCCCGACCTTGCCAACCGATCACCTCGGTGGCCTCGGCAGACTCGAACCAGGCGGTCGCGTGGTCGTAGGCCGCAGTCACGACGGGGTCCTCGACAGGTCGCGGGAGCGCATCGAGCCGGCGTCGCAGCTTTGGCCCGCCGGTAGCCGGATCGCTACCCGCCGGGCTCATCGTGGCGAGGACCTGAGGCGGCACGCAGGTGTGGAGACGTTCAAGCGCCGCGCCGACCGCGTCGAGGCAAGCCCCCGTGAGATGCCGGCCTCGCAGCGGTTCCCCTGGAAGCCGGCGCATCACGACAAACGCAGGATCCGCTGTGAGGTCCGCGCTGACAGGCTCGGGAGCGAGCCCCGGCGCGTACTCCTGCAGCAGACGCAACGCAGTCCACTCCCGCTCCGCTGAGCCAGCCCCGGAGACGTAACGCTTCACGACCAGCTGCGAATCGTCGACGGCAAGGCTGAGCTCGTGGGTGCTGTCCTGAGCGAGCTGCTGGTCGGCCACCGACACATGATTGGCGAAAAAGCCACCGCCGGTCGAGCATCCCGGACCGCCGGCTGGGCGGGCACGCGCTGCGGCAGGATGGCGTCGTGATCCTCGAACATGCCGTTCTCGATGTCGTCCAAGGTGAAGCGCAACGCTTCGAGCAGGCGTTCGACCGGGCCCAGGCGCTCATCGCCTCCATGCCCGGGTTCGGGTCGCTCCGCCTGGAGCGGTGCGTCGAGACCCCGTCGCGCTACCTGCTCTTGGTGGACTGGGACCGGCTGGAGGATCACACCGAGGGGTTCCGGGGTTCGGCTAAGTACGAGGAATGGCGGCGACTGTTGCACCACTTTTACGACCCGTTCCCGGCCGTCGAGCACTACGAGTCTCTGATCCGCCGGTGATCATCAGGTGTCACCGATCGCCCAATCGCGGATACTCGCGGTCTCCCGTCCAGTCGAGGGGGCCGGGCGACGGCATTGTTGGTCAGGTCGGTATCGTCACGCCATGTCTGGAGGTGACGCTGAAGACGGGGGCTGGATCGCGGCCAACCGGGCCATGTGGGACGACCTCGCGGTGGCGCACCCCGACACGGAGTTCTACGACGTCGCCGGCGTCGCCGCCGGCCGGGACGACCTGCGTCCCTGGGAGGACGAAGAGCTGGGACCGGTAGTCGACCTCGACCTGATCCATCTGCAGTGCCACATCGGCACCGACACCATCGGATGGGCTCGCCGCGGCGCCCGGACCGTCGGCCTCGACTTCTCCAGCGAGGCCCTCAACGCGGCGAGCCGGCTGAGCGCGGCGTGCGGGCTGAGTGTCGACTGGGTCCACTCCGACGCGTACGACGCCGTCCAAGCTGTCGGGGACCGCCGATTCGACGTCGTCTACACCGGGGTCGGCGCGCTCGGCTGGCTGCCCGATCTTCGCCCTTGGGCGCAGGTTGTCCACGGCCTGCTCCGGCCTGGAGGTCGCCTCTACCTGATGGAACTCCACCCCATGTGGGTCGCCCTCATCGGCGACGGTGTGACTCTCGACCAAGACGCCATCGGAGCCAAGTTCGAGCGCTACGACAGCGACGGGTCATACGCCGATCCCGACGTGCGGATCGACCACGGGGTCAACTACCAGCGCCTCCACAGCCTGTCGGAGGTGATCAGCGCCGTCATCGACGTCGGACTGACCATCTCGCTGTTCCATGAACACGACGTGACCCCCGCACCCACGCCCTGGCTACGCCGAGGCGACGACCGCCTCCCGCAGACACCATCCCCAAATCTCGCCACCACCTGACCCACACCGCCGGGTGCGGGGGCCACGTGCACTATCGAGTGCGGCGGGCGACCAGGGTTGAGAGGGTCGGGGTCAAGAGGAGCTCCGTCGCCCGGAGGGCTGGATGGCCGAGCCAGTACCGGCGCGCTTCGTCGTGTGTGTTGTCGCCCGGTGTGAAGTCATCGAGCACAATCGTTCCGCCGACGGCGAGCCAACCGTCGGTGGGGTCGAGCGGCGGGTCGTCCCGTGGCTCCTTGCCCTTGCCGCCGCCATCCAGGACGAGGAGATCGAAAGGCCCGAAGGCACGGAGCTCGGTCCAATCGCCGTTGATGACGCGGACATTCGGTTGGCCGGCGAAGAGACCGGCAGACGCCTCCGCTCGTGTCGCATCGATCTCGACGCTGACAAAGGAAGTCGCGGGGTCGGTCGCGTCAACCATCCAGGCCAGCCCGACGCCGCACCCGGTTCCCGTCTCGCCGACCCGGCAACCGACGTAACCACGAGCAAGGACGGACAGCAGCCGACCCTGTTCCGGCGCGCAGGAGTGGTCGAATCCTTGCGACGATGCTATGGCCAGCGCAGTTCGCACCAGCTCGGGTAGGTGCTCGACGCCTTCGTACGCGGTGCTTCCACGGACCGTCACCTTGCCCAGTATCTACCAGGCCGCCCTGAACGACCTGCGGATATGCGCCTACGCGGGGCGGCACTGTGCCCCATACCGCCGGTCGAGCATCCGGCACGGGGTGAGCTTCACGACGTGGCGCATGCGGAGTCTGGGCACCATGATCAGCTGTATGACGCCCAGCGAGCTGGTCACGGAGCGGCTGCGACTGCGTCGCTGGGGCCGAGCGGATCGTAAGCCATTCGCTGAGCTCAACGCCGATCCCAAGGTGATGGAGTACTACCCCGAGCCGCTCGGTCGTGCCGCCAGCGACGCCATGGTCGACACGATCGAGGCATGCTTCGAGGAGCGCGGCTTCGGTCTTTGGGCGGTCGAGGTCACCGAGGCAGGCGATAGCACCAGCGACCCGCCTTTCGCGGGATATGTCGGGTTGTGGCCCGCTACCTTCGAGGCGCCCTTCACGCCCGCCGTCGAGGTCGGGTGGCGCCTCGCCCACCGCTATTGGGGCCGGGGGTACGCGACGGAGGCGGGCCGGGCCGTGCTGGCGGATGGCTTCGGGCGCCTGGAGCTGGATGAGATCGTGTCGTTCACGGCCGCGGTCAACGCCCGTTCGCGCCGGGCGATGATGAAGCTGGGCATGACGTCGTCCGCCGCGGACGACTTCGATCATCCGAGCCTGCCAGAGGGCCACCGGCTGCGCCCCCACGTGCTGTACCGGCTCTCACACACGCGAGGGCCCCGGTTCCATCCGGTGACACCCTGACGGTTTTGTCGATTGCCAGTACGCCTGGGCAGGGCAGAGCAATTCCTGCTAGGCCGGTTGGCGTGTCCCATTTCCCGCGTCCCCTAACCACACCCGGCGGGCGCGTCCGAACGCCGGCTCGGAGTCACGCCACCATGACGCAAACGGTGCATGGCGCGGTACTGCTAGATATAGAAGACCCGTCTGTTCACTCCATTTAGGTGGCGCTCGCGACCGCGACCGGAACGGGCCTCGCCGCTCCCACGTAGTCGTTCCAGGTGTAGGGCTCGACTCGAACGACTGCGCCAGTGTGGGGGGCGTCGACCATCTCCCCGTCGCCGATGTAGAGCCCGACGTGGGTTATCTCGTCGGGCGCGGCGCCGAAGAACACGAGGTCGCCGGGCTGCAGGGCGGTGGCGGTGGGGAGGCGGGAGCCGGCGTCGAATTGGGCTTGGGCGACTCGGGGTAGCGCGATGCCGGCCGACGCGTATGCGGCTTGGACGAGGCCTGAGCAGTCGAAGCCGCCGGGGCCTTCGCCGCCCCAGCGGTAAGGGGTGCCGAGCTGCGCCAGGGCGAAGCGGATCGCCATCGCGGCTGCGCCCGGCGCACTGTCGGGAAGGCCGCGGTAGTCGGCGGCCAGTGCGAGGACCCGGGTGACGTACGCGTCTGAGT
>WNFD01005963.1_pt1 | contig 12188 bp, 9 predicted proteins | sample 5400491 | NCBI WGS metagenome assembly WNFD01 (sample SAMN13153343, study PRJNA577476) | soil metagenome | isolation source: 120 cm saprolite under Douglas fir tree site 2 hole 2 replicate 2 | place: USA:California | collected 2015-04-18 | reverse complement strand
TCCGAGCCCATCGGTCAGCAGGTGGTTTCCACCGATGCCCTCGTTTAGGACGCCGATGTTTCGTGTATTGGGCAAGCTCTGCAGTCTTGCCGCAAGCACATCGGTCCAGCGGTCATTTCGGTTAGTTGTGGCTCCGTGTCCATCGGTGATGGAGTCACCGAGCACTACCACCGCCGCCGCTTCCGGAGCGGCTTGAACATCGATTTCTGAAACGTGGAACCAGTGATCAACGTGCTTCGGCTCAGTGAGATTCGCTACGCCAACCGAGTCCCCATGGACGTAGTAGGTGGTTGCCCGCGAGCCCGGATGACCGGTCTCGCGCATCGGAGGAACATCAAGGTGAAAGGTCACCACAAGATCCGACAATGGCGCGACGACCAGGTTGATGGGATCGGACACGAATTCAGCTCCCGGCGGAACCACTACTTCCGCCCTGCCCGCGAAGATGAGGAAACGATCACTCGACGGGTCGATGGACGGCGCGGATGTCGAGAGTGGGCGTGCGATGTGCACCGAAGTAAAGCGCAATGCTTCAGTTCCGAACGCGTTCGACACGTAAACCCGCAGTGCCGAGCCGCCGACCGACAGGTGAAAGATCTGCCGCATGGTCGCATCGCGCAAGTCGTCGAGCGGCAACGCATTCTGGGGTTCCGGAATCTGCTGAGAAGAGACCCAGCTGGCCACCCACACCTGCGGCGTGGATGCGGCCACCGGCGGCGGCGCTTGGGCCGACATATAACTCGAAACAAAAATAAGGCCGACAGTCGCGAAAAAACTACGTGCGCGCTTCATAAGGAAAGAATTAGCATAGATGCTCGAAGTAGATCGCTTTCACAAACGCGGCAAGCATATCACCCCGGAGCGTTCGCGTGCTTTCTTCGATGAAGTTCTCATTCGTATGTGGATGCCTTTTTGTGATTCTGGGCAATTCTCCTTCCGTAATGGCGCAAGCTTCCGCAACGCAGCCACCGATTACGTTCACGACCGATCAGGATCGCCAGAACATGATGGATCAGCTGAGCATTAAAGCTCTTCGACCGGGCTATAGCGGAAATGAAAGGGCGCCCAATCACGCCAACTATGATGACTCGAAGGCCAACCCGTTCCCTAACGTTCCCGATCCGCTCGTACTGAACAACGGTCAGAGAGTAACCACGCCCGAGATTTGGTGGAACATGCGTCGTCCCGAACTGATCGAGATGTTCTCGAAATATGTGTATGGCCGAGTCCCCCAAAATGTGCCGAAGGTGTCGTGGACCGTGACCACGGTGGATCACGAGATGATCGGCTTCACGCCTGTAATCGCCAAGGATCTCATTGGAGAGGTTGACAACTCGGCTTATCCGGCCATCAGCGTGAAGATCCACATGACGCTTGTGACGCCGGCGAATGCAAAAGGGCCAGTGCCAGTGCTTATGATGTTTGGGCGAGCGGGCTTTCCGAATCCGAACGAGCCCCGCGGCGAGGAGCTGGAAGGCATCAACAAAGCATGGAAGGCGCTGCTCATTCAGCAAGATCCTTCGCTCAAAGACGTGTTTGCGCAGCACCCAGCGTGGGAGCCGGTAAGGGCGACGCCGTTCCAGTTTCCTCAGTTGAATGAAGACGGCGACTTGCCCAACACGTGGCAGTTGGTTGCCGCCGGTTGGGGATTTGTCCTGTTCGATCCGACGAGCGTGCAAGCAGACGATGGAGCGGGCATCACACGGGGAGTCATTGGGCTGGTGAACAAAGGGCAACCGCGCAAGCCCGAGGACTGGGGTGCACTGCGTGCCTGGGCGTGGGGAGCAGGCCGCGGGCTTGATTACCTTGAGACGGACCCGGCGGTGGACGCAAAACACGTCGGCATCGACGGCGTCTCCCGCTACGGCAAGGCCACGTTGGTCACGATGGCGTTTGATCAGCGCTTCGCCATGGCGCTGGTCGGATCGTCGGGCAAAGGAGGGGCTACATTGCTGCGACGCAACTTTGGCGAAGCAGTGGAGAACCTCACAGGAGGCGGATACTACTGGATGGCCGGCAATTTCATGAAGTATGGCGCCTCTGAAGCGACTTTCGGCAGCATGAATCCCGGTGATATTCCAGTCGATTCGAATGAACTGATCGCATTGTGCGCGCCGCGCCTTACGTTTATCAGCTACGGAATTCCAGAGAAAGGCGATGCCAAATGGCTAGACCACCAAGGCAGCTTCATGGCGACCGTGGACGCCAGCCGTGTGTTTACATTGCTCAGCACAAAAGGAGTCGATGCCGACGGAGACTATCGCACCGCAAAGATGCCACCCGTAAATCAGGGACTGCTCGCAGGGCAGCTAGCCTGGCGACAACATGATGGCGGCCACACCGATGCGCCCAACATGAAATGGTTCATTGAGTGGGCCGATAAGTTCATCGGCCATACGCCCATGTGACATCCGGCCAGGAAGCCGTTCGTCACTGTCAAAAAACATTGCGCTAGCTAGGATCTGGGACCAGTGCCCTGTTCCCGAAGTATGGAGTATAGCCGCACATGATAGATATGTGGCCGCCGTGGATCCAATAGCAACTGCCGGCCCTGATTAGTTTGATCACCATTGAGGCGCCTCTCGGTGGTCCATTGCCCGGACACACGAGAGACTTGCTCAACGCTTTCAATGCCGGCGATTTCCGCACCGACATCGGGGTCGCGAGCAAAACTGACGGTCAGACCACTGCCGATGACGTAGAACTCTCCAGGTGACGTCTGCAGGATCAGCATGGCCCCATCGTCAGCAATGACGGTCCTCGCTGGCCAGGATCGCGAGAGTGTGGCTTCGAATAGGTAGCCTCCCAGCGCAACGGTCTGTGTAGGTCGCGGGCTCGTGGCATGCAGCACCAAACCGCGCGTCAATCCGGCAGCTTGGGCGGCGGGCAAGAGATCGCGCATGCTGTCCAGCAACTCGTAAAGCTGCATCATCTCCGGTTTAGGGTCGCTGTCCTTCTCTGGGAGCACCAAGCTATCAATCGCGAACGGACTGAAGCCGAAAGCGCGCGCTTGGCCGTAAGCGTACAGGGCGCTGTAAGGAGCACTTTCAATTCGCGCCTCAGGGACAAAGATTGCATTGCCAGGAACGCGATATCGCTGTATCCAATATTCGAAGTTGGGCCAGTAGATATCGGGCGAGTAGAAATCGATACTGGGTGCACTCGCGCGCCAGACCTCGAGATAGTAAGGATGCGGCCCGCCGCTAGGATACTCGCCTGCCCTCTCCAGGGGCGCGGGAAGCTGCGCGTTGACATACATCGGAAGGGCATATTCAGTTTTGCCGGCCTGCGTGACAGCCTCGATGAAAGCTGCATAGCTCCAGGCCATGAATACTTCGTCGGCCGCATCTCCAAATACCTCGCTCCAACTTTTGCCACGTTCGTTGAAGTGCGCTGCCAGTTCGGGGGCCAATTGGAGACGCTTTGCAGCGAGACTACGGATCAATACGTCTGGTACGCGTCCGTGAAATAGTCGATTTGCGTCTGGAGAGCGGTCCCGCCCCGGCCCGAGATAACCAACTTCGTTTTCCACCTGCACCATTAGCACTGCCGTTTGCTGGAAATCCCGCTCGCGAATGTGACGCATCAAAGCGGCGAACGCGCGACTATCGCATCGGCGGGTTTCCGGAGATAGAGTCGATAGAATCTCGAGGGGCTTTCCATCCGCGGATTCGGCGCGCGGGAAGCGCTTTGGATCCGATTTCACCCATGAGGGGGCATAGTTGGAAAAAGCGTTTTTCCAGCTTCCAAACCACAGCAGCACTAGATGCATGTTGTGCTTTTGTGCGGTTCCAATCCAGTGGTCCAATATGCTGAAATCAAAGCTGCCTTCTTTCGGCTCGACCTGCTCCCACGCGACCGGCATCAGAATCGTATTGACGTGCATGGCCGCGAGCTTAGGAACGATGAAATCTGCCTGCGCTGCAGTTCCCGCCGAAGAATTGCCCAGTTCGCCTCCTAGAATTAGAAACGGCTGGCCGTTTAGAATGAGCTGCCCTGTTGCGCTTTCCATTTTGACGCGCCGTAATTCTTCGGCGGCAGGCAGCGTGAAGATGGAAACACAAAGGCCAATGCCAAGAAGTATGCCGCGCGAGACGATCTTCACAAATCCTCCATCGGGCCGCCGCAACTGCCAACAAGTCCGTTCTGACGAAGTGATTTTGCTTGAAAATATTGGCGATGGGAAAGTAAGAAGTTCGTTGCGTTATTCGTAACGCAGGGCTTCGACCGGGTCGAGCTTGGCCGCTTTCATCGCCGGCCACACGCCAAAGATCAGCCCCACGCAAATACTGACAATGATTCCTGTGGCCGCCGCCCACAGCGGCACGCTTCCCGGCCACTGCAGTCCAACGCGCACCAGAAACACCAGGCCATTCACCAGCACCAGCGCGATTACGCCTCCGGCCCCCGTCAGCGCCATCGCCTCGAGCAGGAATTGCCAGGTGATGTCTCCGCTCCGCGCGCCGATTGCCTTGCGAACACCAATTTCCCGAGTGCGCTCCGTTACGCTCACCAGCATGATGTTCATCACGCCCACGCCGCCGATCAGCAGCCCGATCCCGCTCAGCACCACGGTCGCCAGCGCCACCATGCCCAGGATGCTGTGAAATTGCTCGACCTCCTGCTGTGACGTCTGGATCGCAAAATTGTCCTTGCCGTTATACGGAACGTTGCGCCGCCGCCGCAGCACTTCCGTGGCTTGATCGACTGCCTGGTCCAGCATGTTTGGATAGGCCTGGATGCGCATCTGGTTCTCGTACGCGCCGGGATAAATCTTGCGGAACGTGTTGTAGGGAATCAATACGCGTCGGTCTTCATCGTCGTTTCCAAACATGCCACTCGGTTTCTGCACCACGCCGATCACCTGGAACGCCGAACCATCGATCATCACGTCTTTGCCGACCGGCGAACCTTCCGGAAACAGGACCGGGGCCGCGTTTTCCCCGAGAAGGACGACTTTCTCGCGGTGCAAATCGTCCCCTTCGCTGATGAAGCGCCCCGCCAGCGTTGCGGCGTTTGCATACACTTGTCCGAAGTTCGCCTGCACGCCGCGAAAATCGATGGAGCTTACACTCCCTGCTTTCGTCCGCACGCTGTGCTGCTGCTCCCACCAGATTAGGAATACGGTCACATTTTTCACGGCCGGGCAGCGCTCTTGAATTGCTTCGGCATCCTCAAGCGTCAGCGGCTTGCGCTCGCGCTCGTCTTTGGGCCGCCGCCCGGCGTGCGGGCCGTGGTCAAACCGCGAGATGAACGCCGTGTCCGCTCCGTACTGCTTGATATTTTCCTGGACCTCGGAATCAAATCCGGTGATCAGCGCCGCCACCAGCATGATGACGCTCACGCCGAGCACCACGCCGAAAATCGTGAGGAAGCTGCGCAGCTTGTGCGCCCGCAGTGTGTCCATCGCTTGTTTCAAGTTTTCGGTGTGTGCTTGCGCCATGCCGCCCTCAGCCGTCCGCGCGCAGCGCTTCGATCGGGTCGAGTTTCGCTGCGCGCATCGCTGGATAAATTCCAAAGAAAAGGCCCACCGCCGTGGAGACGCTCAGCGACAGAATCACTGAGCTCATCGGCGTCCGCATGGGAATGGACGTCGCCGCGCGCGCTGCCGCGACCAGCGCATACGCCAGACCAATCCCCATCAGCCCGCCCGTCGCCGCCAGCACCGCCGATTCCGTAACGAATTGCAGAACGATGTGCTTCTTCCGGGCTCCCAGCGATCGCCGCAGGCCGATCTCCCGTGTGCGTTCCGTCACGCTGGCCAGCATGATGTTCATGATCACGATTCCGCCAACCACCAGGAACACCGCCGTCAAACCCACGGCCACCGCAAACAAGTTTCCCGTTAATTGTTTCCACAAGCTCATGATCGATTCGGAGCCCACGATCCCGAAGCTGTCTTCCGCTTCCCAAGGGATATGCCGCCAGGCACGCAATAACATGCGCGCCTCGTCTTCCGAGGACGGTATCATCTCCGCATTTCGCGCCTGCGCGAACAGCAGCAATGAGTCTCGCTGCGTCCCCCATTCCTTCATGTACGTGCCCAGGGGAATAAATACAAAATTGTCCTGCGATTGGCCGAGCGCGCTCCCGATGACCGTCGCCACGCCGATCACTTCATAACTGTGCGTCCCCGCTCGGATCGTCCTGCCAATCGGATCCAACGTGCTGAAGAATCTCTTGGCCAGGTCTGCGCCGATGAAGCAGACTTCCGAGTGGTGCGTTTCGTCCGCTTCCGTCAGAAATCGGCCCGCGGCGACGCTCAAATTCCGAACTTCGATATAATTCGCCGTTACACCTAGTACATTCACATCTTCTTGAAGCTCGTTTCCGGAGCGCACATCGGACGAAGTGCCGAGCAGGGCAGCGACCTGGCTGGTGGTGCGCATGCCTTCTTTCAGGCTGTCGAATTCGTCCCTGGTGATAAGCGGCCGCTTCTGCGCTTTTATCCAGGCGTCTTCGCTGGTGATGATCCCGAATCGCGAGATGACGTACACGTTTGCGCCCAGATTGGCGATCTTATCGGCCACATAGAAGTTCAGGCCCGCGACCACGCTCATTACCGCCACCAGCGTGGTTACCGCCAGGATAACGCCCAGCAACGTCAGGAAGCTCCGCAGCTTGTGCGCGCGCAACGAATCCAGCGCCAAGCGGAGCGTCTCGCCCATGGTGACCGCAGCGCTACGAATTCGGCCCAGCTTCCCGGCGAGATCCAATCCTCGCGGTACCACACCTGGTATTGCGCCTACCCTGCCAATCGGGGTTACACCCAAACAGACCTCCAACCTTCTCTATCTAAGACGAATGTGCCCGTCGATTCGTTCCTCGAAACCTTGATATATAGACGTGCGGAAGAACACTTTGCTTTCAGCATTTCCCGGAGTAGCCTTGCGCCTTGGCTGGCCCAGTCTTAACGGTTCGGGCAGCCGGACACTCTATTGTATCGTCTTGTGGAACGATCCAGGCAGAAATGGAGTACCAAGTTTCGGGAAACTCTGTATCCAAAGGAGAACGTCATGTGTTGTATTTCGCTTTATTTTCTTGTATTTACAGCCCTTGGCTTGAACTCTGCGCAGAATGGTCAGGCCCAAGACCAAACAGCCCCCTTGGCCATTCCAGGTGCCCCCACGGTCGGTCCCCGCGCCGAATTCCTGGAAGAGATTGCCTACTATGAACAGCGCTACACCCGCCTGGCCGAGGCCATGCCTGCCGGGAAGTATTCCTGGCGCCCGACCGAGGGCGTTCGCTCAGTAGGTGAAGTCTTCACCCACATCTCAGTGGCGAATTACGGCGTCGCGCGAGCGCTGGGCACCGCCCTTCCCGCAGGCTACGACTTCAAGGCTATCCTGGCACTTTCGAGCGATAAGCCCAAGGTCGTGCAAGCTTTGAAAGAGTCCTTTGCACATCTTCGCCAGGCGATCGTGGCGTTAGACGATGCCAATGCCGACAAGCCGCAAGATATGTTCAATCGGCACACGACGCTGCGCGGTTCCTTCATCGTGATTACCGGACATTTTGGCGAGCACCTGGGACAGTCGATTGCCTATGCACGCATGAACGGAGTAGTGCCGCCCTGGACCGCGGAAGCCCAGAAGCGACAACAAAAGCCTGCCGATAAACCAAAGCCGTAGAACATCATAGGACAGCAAGCAGCCATTGATGCTTTCACATCCGCCAGAGCATTTCGGCGCATAGTCGGTGTACAACAGTTATATGCCCCGGCGAATCCAATCAAAGTGTGTTTTGGCGGCTCTCTCGCCAGGTCGAATCATGATCAACCGTGCGTTCATTCCCGTTGCGATGCTGTCTTCGGCTCTCGCGGCTAGCGCCGCGGCGCAATCCATCGTCCCCGAGTCCACACCGGTGATGGCTCCGGCAAAACCGCATTATTTCGACCGTATCATTGCCAATGAAAAAAAAGGTGAGGCCGCTCTCGACCTCTACGAACGGATCGAACGCGTGGAGACGCGCAAGGGTCCTAACGATCCCACTCCCGCCACCACAAAAACCATGCGCGTCATTCCTTCGGGCACGGGGATGGACCGCATTCCCGTTGGCGCCGATGGCAAGCCTGCCGATTTCGCTGCTTATCGCGTGGAGCTTGAGAAATTGGAGCAAGCGCTTGCGCTGCTGGTCAGTGGCAGCCGTTCGCAGCGCGACGGCGTGGAAAAATTCGAGAAAAAAAAGAAGGACCGGAACGATCTCATCGACGCTACGCGCAGCGCATTCCTGTTCACTTATTTCGCTGAAGAGCAACGCGGCGGCCGCACGCTTTCCAAGTACAAGCTGGATCCCAATCCCACCTTCAAACCCACTACACGCTTCATGGCCGTGTTCACTAAGGTGCACGGCTTCGTGTGGGTCGACGAAGAATCCGCCGAACTTGCCCGCATCGAAGGCGACGTTACCGAAGACATTTCCATCGGCCTCTTTCTGGGAAAAATCTACAAGGGCAGCCATTTCATGCAGGAGCGCTACGAATTCCGGCCCGGACTGTGGCTCGCCAGCTTTTCACAGTACGATTTCGACGGCCGCAAATTGTTTTCGGGCTTCTCCATCCACGAACGCACGTTTTATTCAAACTACCGCTACATCGGGCCGCCCAAAGAAGCCCTGGTGGCCATTCGCCAGGAACTCGGGCATGCCGGTTTGGACAAATCGCGCGCCGACGCGGCCAATCAATGAACTTTTCCGTCTAGAATGGTTTTAGCGTCCTCGACCTCAAGAGACTGGAGGCTGCGTGCCCCGTCCGCTCTCATTCGCTTTGATTTTCACTTTTTTCGCAGCCCTTTCAGCTACCGCGCAAACGCCGGATACCAGTTCGCCCACGTCGCCGGCGCAATCGCAGGATTCCGCACCGCCCGCCGACGCGCCAAAGCCCAAGAAAGTCTGGACGAACGACAACGTTTCGGGAGCGAAGGGCCCGGTCTCCGTTGTCGGCGATCCGAATAGCAAACCGAAACCTGCGCCTCCCAGGCCGGCGAACACGCAATACGCCGCTTCCGTTCGCAAGCAGATCGAAAAGCTTCAGGCCCAGATCGACGACATCGACAAGCAGCTTGTGGATTTGAAAAATTTCAGCGAAGGCGAACCCCCGACGTCGGCGAGCGGGATCAAGCTCGACAAAAGTTACAACCGCGAACCCATCGAGGTACAAATGCGCTCGCTACGGAATAAGAAGAAGGATCTCCAATCGAAAATCGACGCACTGCTTGACGAAGCTCGCAAGAAAGGCGTCGAACCCGGCCAACTCAGGTGAGCCTCGCGGCCCCGACGTTCTCGGTCCCGTGCCGCGCTAGCGGATCAGGCTCCAGGGGTAGACGCCGACATTGATTTTCATGATCATGTAGCTGAAGCCGCCGGCGTCGGGCTTAGGCTGGTGCGGCGTGTCCGGCGGAATGAGCAGCCAATCGCCCGCTTTCACTTTGTAAGTCTGCGCACCAACGACGGGTTGCCCGCGGTATTCGCCGGGCACGGGACCGTCCTTATCCATCAGATTCTGCCGATTGGCGATTTTCCCTCCGACAATCATCTCGCCCGTGCCGCCAGTGATCACGTAGAAATCGTATGCGCCGGCATGCTGCTCCGCGTCATCCCAGACGCTATTGACTTTCGTCAAGCTCTGGACCGGCTGCTCGCGGTGCGCGCGATAGAGCATGAAGATGCTGAAATTGCGCGTGGAAATGTGCACGGGCCCGCCGCCGAACGATTGGGAGCTGCCGCTGGCGGCTTCCTTCAACATTTTCGCGGCCTTCTCCGCCAGTTCGCCGTGGGCCTTGCGAATGTCGTCGATGTTCCAGTAGGTGACCGGCGGGGCATCGGGCGCCAACTGCGGCTCGCGCGGCGAATTAAAATTGAACGGCATGACCTCAGGCTTGTTGTCCTGCGCGTTGGCGCTGGGGATCATGGAAAGATCGTCGAAGTGCCCGGTGAGCACGGCCTGCGGGTTCGGTTTTGACGCGTACCCGGCGATGTAGCCAGCGAGCGCGGCGCCGATTACAAGTACAGGAAGTATTTTTTTCATCGAACAATCCTCCGTTCAGGAAACCTCGAAGAAATCTTCGGATACTGCGGCTGCGACCACTGAATCATTTCCCGCTTATTTCTTGGCGCCGGCTTCGCCGATTCGAACCGAATCTCCCGAAGCATCTCCGACTGGCGGTAGAGTTCCGTTTTTCCAGCCGGAAATTTATTGACGCTCAGCAGAAAGGCCAGAATGTCCGCGTCTTGCTGGCGGGTGAGGCGGCCAGGATTGCTTTGCGGCATGGTCTTGCGAATTCTGTCGAACAAATCGCCCATCGTGAGGCCGTTCCAATTCGCAAGAAACGGGCCGCCTGTCAGCGGTGGCGCGGACTCGCCTCCGGTGAGCATGTCGCCGTGGCACGCCGCGCATTCTTTGCGGTAAAGCGGTTCGCCGCGCTTGGCCTGCTCCTCCGTGTAGACGCCATCCCACACCGAACGCGACTCCGCAGACGGCGCTTGCCCACGAAGCAAGCTGAGCGGCAAAGCGATCGCGCCCAGAACGAAAATGGCCGCTGTGTTTTTCATCGCCAAATGGTCAGTGCTTTTCTTCCGCACAGCAAGCCGCTCATTCGCCCGCAGATGGCAGCGCGTAGGCGATATACTCGCCCGAGTAGGGCCCGCCGCTGACGGCCACGACGATGTACTGTTTGCCGTTGACCATATAGGTCATCGGCGATCCGGTTTGCGGGGCCGGCATATAGACCGCGCCGACTTCTTTGCCGGTAGTCTTGTCGTAGGCACGGAGCATCGCGCCGCGTGGATGATCCGCCGTCGTAGTGACATTTCCTTCGCCGGCGATGACCAGCGTCTTGGTGACGAGTGTCCCGATGTTGTAAGTTGTCTGACCGGTGCGCGGAATGCTCATGCCTTTGAGAATCTCAGAATTCCTTACGACGTCCGGTGTCTCGCCGTGCGCAATCTGCCAGACGAATTCTCCTTTGTCGAGATTGATGGCGGTAATCGTTCCGTAAGGCGGCTTGATTAGCGGCAATCCCTCGACGTCCATGCGAACGAAACCGCCGCCAGCCGCCTTCTTCGGCGGCTTGGGAGAATCGGCTCCGGCGTTTTCGCCCGGACCGTGGAGAACTTCCACCGCTCTTCCGGCGGTTCCCGCGACGTAGTTCATATCGGTAACTTCTTTAGGCGCGGGCACGAGTCCGATCGGCTCGATGCAGGAGTTGCAAGCAAACACGTAAACGTTGTGGGTTTCCGGATCGTAAGATCCGCCTGGCCAGTTCGTCCCGCCGGAGGCCGTCCCCATGGTGAGCGTGCCGAGAGGCCCTTCGACTTTGCTCGCCGTCGGCGGGGTGTAGACCGGGCCGAGATGATAGTGCGACGCAATCTCCTTCGCGCGCTCGCGAAGCGCAGGCGTGAAGTCGATCAAATCGTCGATGGAGACTCCGTTGCGGCTGTAAGCGGGCGGCTTCGAGGGAATCGGCTGCGTCCGGGAGTACCACTCGCCTGGGACGCTGCCGACTTCCACGGGCTTTTCAGGAATTGGCCAAATGGGTTTTCCGGTCACGCGATCGAAGACGTAGAGAAATCCTTGCTTCGTCGGCTGGGCCACGGCTTTGAGTGGTTTCCCGTCGACGGTGATATCCGCAAGAATGGGAGCGGAGGAAATGTCCATGTCCCACAACGCGTGGTGCACCAATTGAAAGTGCCATTTGCGCTCGCCGGTTTTCAAATCCACGCAGACCAGAGTTTCACCGAACAGATTGTTTCCCGGCCGGTGCCCGCCATAAAAATCGTTGGTCGGCGACTCCACCGGCAAATAGACCAATCCGAGTTGCTCGTCCACGGTGATCTGCGTCCACACGCCGGTGTTGCCGGTGTATTCCGCGGAACCCTTCTCCCAGGTGTCGTAGCCAAACTCGCCTTTCTTCGGGATGGTATGGAAAATCCAGAGGCGCTTGCCGGTTCGCACGTCGAATCCGCGCACGTATCCTTTGTTGTTGCGCATGCTCTTCGGCGTCATGCCTTCGCGGAAAGCGGCGCCGACAATTACCGTGTCTTTGGCCACCACGGGCGCGGACTGGATGCCGATTTCACCGGTAATCAAATCCGGCAGGATTTCCTGATCGTCATTCAGCTTCAAATCCACTTCACCGTTGTCTCCAAAGGAGGGAATTCGAACGCCGTTTTTCGCGTCCAGGCAAATCAAA
>WNFD01010378.1_pt1 | contig 12191 bp, 11 predicted proteins | sample 5400491 | NCBI WGS metagenome assembly WNFD01 (sample SAMN13153343, study PRJNA577476) | soil metagenome | isolation source: 120 cm saprolite under Douglas fir tree site 2 hole 2 replicate 2 | place: USA:California | collected 2015-04-18 | reverse complement strand
AAGGTCTACAGAATTGTCCGGTTGAGCTATCCGTCGAAGGTGTTGTTGAGCCCGAATTGGTCGTGAACCGACTGGCCGAATGCGATGTGTTGCTTTTCGTTCGGAATGGAATTTCCACGCGCCGCAGCAGCGCCATCGCGGGAATAGCCGCCGGCCTTCCGGTCATAGCCTATTCAAATTCAGAAACAGCCGCGCCCATAACGAGCGCGGGCGTAGTTCTAGTGAATCCGGGTGACCACGGCGAACTCAACGAAGCCCTGGTTCAAGTGTTATCCGATGTAAACCTTCGCGCCGAGCTATCCGCGCGCAGCCGCGCCGCCTATAAAGCCCATTTCGCCTGGCCCGCCATCGCCGAACGATTTGCCGCCCTGCTGAATTCCCGCTAGCCCGGTGTTCGTTCTCACCACTGGCGGGCAACCGCTTCCACAATTTTCGCCCGGTGCTGCAGGATTATTGGCGTGTTGTGCGGGTGAAACGCTGGCAATCGCGGCAAGAGACAACGCGGCGAGCACTATCCGGGTAAACCCGTTCATATTTGGCCCTCTCGAGGTGGAATCGCGAAGAAGAATAATAGCGGACAGGAAGGCCTACCGGCAAAGCGTTTCGATGAGCAACTCTTTTTTGCGTTCCGCAAGGACGCTGAGCGGATCAAGCGAGGCAAGATAGCCCCCCAGCGCAGCCGCGGTTAATCCGGCGAAGACGACAACCGGCAGCCACGGATTCCCGAACCAGCGGCCAGCCAGCAGCACAACGGCGGCAATTCCTCCGATCAGAATCTGCGCGCCAAACGCAGTCCACACCGCGACTCCCGAATTGCGTTGGCCCTTCATTTTTCCAATTTCCATTTTCTTGGGAAAGCTGAGCGCGGACCAGTTGGCAATCGTTAACTGCCCCACCACTGCAAATGCGGCCGCGGCAATCGTGGAAAGAAACAAAGGCAGGCCAGGGAATCCAATCCGCCAGACGAGAACGCCAAGGGAGATCGCCAGTTCAACGGCCACCACGGAGACAAGAAACAGATTTTTGCCAACCAGGACGTCGCGCATGCGCACGGGCGCCATGAAATAGGACTGAATCCCATGTCCTTCAAACGCGAACGAGTTGTACGCCGGGGAGAGCAGAATCAAAATAAGGTAAGCCATCGCCGCTGGGAAAAACGCTTGCGGAGGCAAACCGTGCTCGTGGATCAGTGAATTGCTCCCGGCGAATTGCATGGAAAAAAACATCACCATGACGGGAGGAAGTATCAACGTGATGAAGGAAAAACCGTTTCGCGTGAGGTAATGAAATTCCTTGCGCATCACACCGGCGACCGGAGGCGGGAGAAAACCCGGCAGGCCGAACGAAGCGGCTTGCCTGCGATTCTCGCGCTTGCCAGTCAGAGGGGCCGCGCTCTCGCTCAGTTCCTCTCCCAAATATTGCGCTCGGTAGCGCAGCCACAGTAAGCCGCTCGTCGCCCCCATCCAAACGAGCAATCCCGCAATGGTCAGAAACAAAGATTGTGAATCCGCATCACTCGCAGCGGCAAGAGCGTTCCCCGCCAGCGAACCCGGCAACCATGAAAAATAGGACACCAGATGAACAATTCGCGGGCGCGTCCCGTGATCGCCCCAGCGCTGCAGCGCTGGATTCAGAAAATTCAGCGATACCATGGACAGCACAAACAATCCAACCAGCAGCTCCCTTGCCCGCCGGTTCGCAAATATCTTCTCCAGCCACGACCCAATCAACCGCTCCAACGTCACATTCACCAGCACAAACAGCAGGCTCACCAACACCATCACAGGCAGAAGTTGCACTTGCCCCACCGCTGTCGCCACCAGCATCGACGCAATCCAGCACAGCGACGCCACTGCCGCAAAATCGGCAAATCCGTAGCCAACTCCAAGAATGTAAAACGCACGCAGGCTCAGCGGAAAACGCAGCAAATTCCGAAACTCAAAATTTGCCCCAAACCCCGCCACCAGGATGGGGACCACCTGCCACCACAAAAATATCGCCCAGTAGAGCAGCGGCATCCAGTTGGCGCGTCCCGTGGTCAGGAAAAAATAAGCGCCTGCGTAAAACGCCACGCACACGCCCACCACCAACACCGCGCTGCCCGCCGCGGCCAGAATCATGCCAACCAAATCCCACCGGTTGTTCTTGCGTTGCAGGCTGTTCTTCAGCAGACTCCAGCGCAAACCGGCGATCAGCTTCAGTTGCTCCGCCACCCCCGGCATCTGGATCACGTCAGCCACGTCAGCTCCTCCAGTCGTGACTGTTCACCGCCGCTCTGGCCAACAATCGAGAGAAAAATCTGTTCGAGCGTTTTCTTCTCCCCTTCCGCCCCCGGAATCTCCACGCGCAATTCCTCCAGTGATCCCTGCGCCACCAATCGACCTTGGTGAATGATGGCCACGTGGCTGCACAGCCGCTCCACAATCTCCAGCACGTGCGAAGTCAGAAAAATCGTCACGCCACGTTCCGTCATCCGTCCCAGTAGTGCTTTCAGCGCCCCCGCCGCCAGCGCATCCACGCCCTCAAAAGGTTCGTCCAAAAAAAGAATCCGAGGCCCGTGAATCACCGCCGCGGCCAGCGCCAGTTTCTTCTGCAATCCCGTGGGAATAGTCGGCAATCAGCGTTTTCTGCCGATCCGCCAGTTGCATGAACTCCAGCAATTCCGCCGTCCGTTTTTCCGTCGTCGCGCGATCCAGTCCATACATGCGCCCGACAAAGTGCAGGTATTCGCTGCCGGTAAGCCGCTCAAACAGGCCCATTCCTTCGGGAACCACGCCGATCTGGCGTTTCACCTCGATTGGGTCCCGCTGAAAATCCAGGCCAAGAAGTTCCATCCGCCCTGAACTGGGCGCCAGAAGTCCTGTAAGCATCTTGATGGTCGTGGATTTTCCGGCGCCGTTCGGTCCGAGGAATCCGAAGAACTGCCCCGCATTCACGCGAAGATCCACGGAGTCCACCGCCGTCAACGCGCCAAATCGCCGCGTCAGCTGCTCCGTGCGGATGGCAATTTCATTCATGGTCCAGCCTTTCGCCCACACCCTTGCCCGCAAACTCTACTATGAGCTTCTACGCACCGTGCCGCCGCGAATATCAACTGCCGTGCCGCAATTTACCCAAAGAGTATTTTGCCGCCGTGCTCCTGCACGATTCCATAACAGATGCTCAGCCCCAGCCCGGTCCCTTTTCCCACCGGCTTGGTCGTGTAAAACGGATCAAACACGCGATGCGGCTCCTTGATTCCTGGCCCGGTATCCGAAAAAAGAATCACCACGCTCCCGCGATCGCGCAGCGTTTTGATCGTCAGCACGCCGCCGCTGCCGTCCCCCATCGCGTCCAGCCCGTTGTTTACAATATTGAAAAAAACCTGCATCAACTGGTTGTGGTCGCCGCGCACTCCCGGCAGCACGGATTCGAGCTCCGTTTCAATCTGCGGGCCGCCGGTGTGCAAATCCAGCGCGCGGAGCTGCACGGCATTCGAAATCACGGAATTGATGTCCAGCAGCGTTCGTTCCGGCGGCACCTGGCGCGCGAAGCTCAGCAGGTTCTGCACCAGATTGCGCGTCCGTCGTGCTTGCTCGCGTATCTTGCTCGCCGTTGTTCGGGCACGGTCCGGCAAGGCGGGATCGTCGGCCAGCAAATCCGAATAGCCCAGTATCGCTGTAAGCGGATTATTGATTTCGTGTGCCGCTCCCGCAGCCAGTTGGCCCAGCGAAATAAGTTTTTCAGACTGCACCAGTTGAGTTTGCAAGCGCTGCAGATTTTCGATGGAAGACTCCGACCTGGCCAGCAGCAGCGCCCGGTCTTTGTCGGCAAGATGGGTGCGCAGAAACACCAGCAGAACCAGCGGCACCGCGGCAACCAGCGTCACCGTCAATCGAAAATCCCGGATGGCCCGCGTGTCGTTCTCCAGATGCATCGCATACAGCGCGAACAGAGGAAGCGACAGCACTGCGCCCATCGCCATCCGCGCGGCCCAGGCGTTTCCCGTTACAGCGTTATCGTTTCCTCCCGATATGCTGCCATCGGCAGGCAGGTCGAGTTGCTTTCTTTTTTGAAAGGCCACAAATCCCGCAAGCCCGTAAAGAAAAAAGACGCTCAGCAACGGCAGGTCGTACAGGCTGCCGGTGTAGTAATCGTGCCGGGAAATCGCCACATTGCTGGCCAGGGAACTGAGCATGTACAGCGCCGACGCGATAAAAAGATACGCGTACACGCTGCGCCACGCGTTTCGCGTTCGCAGCAAAAAGACGCCGAATCCCACGATTACCACCAATTGCTGCAGCGTATTCAGCACGTTGTACGCGTAGTTGTATACGGGACCTGAGTAGCTGACGTACATCCACGGCAGAACAAAAAACGCGTACACGAACGTCCACCACGTCAGCAGCAGCGTAAAATCCAGGTATCCCAGCCCCATGCGCAATTCTTCGCGCTTCAGGTGCGGCCGCAACGCAAGCGCGGCAATCAGCGGAATTCCCCGCAGGAAGAAAATAATGTCTCCCGCGAAAGGATCAGGAACTTCCCGGTGCAGGTAGATCTCGTAATACGTCCACTCAAACTGCCCCATCATCCACATCGAGCAGCTCAGCGCCAGCAGCATCCAGAAAATGTTTCGGCGCCAATGCGGTGTCCCCGCATTGATCAATAGCCCGGCATTGGCGATCAGCGGCACGAAACACTGCACAATATCGCCGAACGCGCTGAGCGAGTGTCCCGGCTTCAAATAGAAGGAGACCCCGGCGTAGACACCGAGGAAGACGGCCCAGGCCGCCACCAGCCAGGCTATTCTGCGGGCATCGGACATAGTTCAACTGACTCTCTATTTTACGGGCGGAAGGCGAAGCAGGGTTGGAGCGACTCGCCGGATCATGGCGTAATGATTACCCAAGCAGGGCCCGAAAAATTAGATACAGATGAATCGCGCATGTGGCGGAGGAGGAGGGATTCGAACCCCCGAGACCCTTTCGAGTCTAACGGTTTTCAAGACCGCCGCATTCAACCACTCTGCCACTCCTCCGCAGTGATTCTATTGCACTTGTGGAAACCAGCGTTGCACATTCTGTTGCACATTTGCCCCTAGCCCGATAGAATTCCCTCATGCAAAAGGGATACATCTACCAGACCAACGGCGCTTGGCACATCCGCTACCGGGTGGACGGTAAGCAGGTTTCGCGCAAGCTGGCCGACTACAACGACCAATATCGCACGAAGCGCAGTGTCCGTCCACTGGCCGATGAAGTCCTTGACCCGTTGAATCAGGGACTCCAAGTCAACGGACCCATGACCCTGCAACAATACGCGGAGACGGTGTACTTCCCGAATATCAAAACGAAAAAGAGTCCGTCCACGTACAAGGGCTATTTCAACCTCTACTCGAAACAAATTCAGCCGCGTATCGGCGGACTCAGGCTTTCGACGTGTACGACTGCCAACATGCAGCGCATCTTGTACCGCATTGACGAACAGGAAGAACTCTCTCACCAGTCGTTCTTGAACATCAACTCGGTGCTGTCGGCTATCTTCACCCACGCTCGGAGGAGCGGAACGCTGCAAGGTCCGAACCCAACGGACGGCGTGGAAATTCCAGAAGGCAAACGGACGGGCAAAACGCACAAGTATTCGTTAGGGGAAGTCGAGAAGATCACGGACGCGGTGGATGGCTTGGCGCGATGCGCGGTTGTGGTTGCCGCTTGGACTGGCCTCTCGCTCGCAGAACTTCGCGGCTTGAAGTGGGAAGACATCGACTTCGACGGGGAGCAATTGAACGTCGTTCGCACGGTGTGGCACCGAGAAGTCATCGACACGAAGACGGAGCACCGCGCCGCCACTGTACATCTCTTGCCGAACGTAGTCACCGAACTGAGGAAGCATCGCGAGGCGAATCCCGGTACGAAGTGGGTCTTTGAAGGTCCGCGTGTATTCCCTCTGGACTTAGCAACGCTCGGCTCGAAGCGAATCAAGGAAGCGTTGAAGGGCACGGGGGTTGAGTGGCACGGCTTCCATGCTTTCCGCCGTGGACTCGGGACACGGCTCTACAACAACGGGACGCCATTAGACCTTGTCGGCAAAATTCTCCGCCACGGATCGGAAAGCGAAGTTACGTTGAAGCATTACATCGAGGTAGAGGACAAGACGAAAGCCGCTGCGTTGCAGAGTTTGCCGCGAAAAATCAAGAAAGCGAAGTGACGGCGAAAGAGTGCTGCGTGCCAAAATACGAAGCAGGTGACTCTAGCAGGCTGCGGTCATGCTCCACGTTCCTGTTGACGGAGCCAGGCGGAAACGCTCGTCCAATCAAATCGCAAATAGCGACCGATGCGGATACACGGCAGCGGGTTGAGGCAACGGCGCCGAGACTTCTCATAAACCCATCTTTCGGAGACCTTCAAACGCTCTGCGAGTTCAGTGAGCGTCAAAATCTGTGATGGGTCAACCGGGGCTGGACTGTGTACGGCAACTGGGACGCATGTATCTTGCCTAGCGAAGCGAAGAGAAAGGCCAGTCACTTCAGCGGCTTCGCGCGGTCGATACGCCGCTCGCGGTAGATTGCGGTGCATGTGTCATTCCCTTTCCTGGCCGAATGCCCACCGAAGTTCCCGAACCATTCGCCTAGAGCCGGGTCTCACCATGAACATGCTACTATACATATAGCACCATGAAAAGCATATTCTTTTTGGGGCCTGGTCTTCTTCTGAGGCTGCACCTGACGTTGTGGATTCAGGAGCGGGCGATTATCAAAGCAGCAAAGAGGGGAAACCGTTTCACTTCTTCTTCGGTAAGCGAATCAGTCAAGAAATTCTCTTCCGCCTTCTTTGGCAGGCACAGGATAAATGGTTCAAACGCTTCCCGCAGCATCGCCGCGTATTTCTTTCGGTCGTAACCGAACCATCCTTCCCATAGGGCGAAAGCCCGCACGCGATCATTCGGTACGGAACACTCGCTGTTGGTGATGATGTATTCCACGGTTTGGCCGGTCCGAAGTTTTACGCCGCTGCCGAAGAGCTGTTGCGCCGCAATCGCGGTGACACTCGCTTTTTGGTAGTCCCGCGGCTCTTTCGTGATGCGTTTGCTGACGATGAGTTCCCGAATGTCCACCTCTCCGCTCGAAAGACGCTCATGGTAATCCGCGAGAACCATCCGTGCGGCCTCGATCTTGTCAATGTAGGATTCAAAATCGTGCGCTTCCGCGAGGATCGCCAATACTTCGTGTTGCATCCGTTTCAGCAGCGGTGCAGTGTCATGGCGGCGGCATTCCAGGCCGCGAACTTTTAATTCGCCTTCTTCGCCAACGGCAAAGAATCGATTCGGTACGGGCACGTCTGCATATTGCTTCGAGGGAAGAAAAACAAGATAGCGATATACGGACTCAATCGCGAGCGGGAGCTGCGTTTTTGTTTCGATTTTGGTAGCCAGCCGCTCGAAGCCTTCCCGTGTTGCCCCTTCTTTCCAGACATAGAGGGAGTCCACCAAAGCATGGATGAGTTGAAAACCATCGTTTTCCGCAATCTCTTTCGCGACAAGAAGCGTTTCGCGTGCCACAGCATTGATGGCTTCGTGGGCTTCGATTTTTCCGAAGCGCGCGTTCTTGTAACCCGTGTAACCAAAGCAACAAACGAGAAGCCATTTCATGGAATCGCGTTGCAGTTTGAAACGCAGCGCGGCGTCAGGCGGAGAAGTCTTCTGTAATTTTTTGAGTTCGCTGCGCTTGGCAATCAGGCGTTCGACAACGCGGCTGGTGATGCCTCGCCTTTTTTCGCAGATGCGGTATCCCAGCTCAGGAATGCGGGGAGCATCGGGGCAGCACGGGCAGTTGACAGTTTCTGGCGAGATATTGAACCGCGCCATGATGCTGGGAAACTGGCTCACGAAGTCGAGTTCCGCAACATTTGCGGTGAAGCCGAGTTTGGGCACGAAGACGAGCCCGCCGCGATCGGCACAGAGAAGTTCATCGGGATGCTTGGGATCTTCGGGTTCCGCTTTCTGTTCGGGAATCAGGACGCCGTCGCGGTGGGCCAGTTCCATTTGCATATAGGAAATGCCGGTACCCGTCGTTGTGCGGGCCGCATATTGAATCGGCAATTTTGTGATGCGGGCCAGTTCCCAAAGTCCGGCGAAATCGCACTTCTCTGAAATGAAGGAATTCTGCTTGTCCACATGAATGCGACCAAAGAGAGTTGTCGCGCTCGCCTTGAACAAGATTCTTCCGTAACTCGTGTAACTGCGTCCGCGGGACTGGTGAACGGCGACGGACTCATCGCGATTCAAGGTCAACGAAAACTTCAAGCGATCCGCCTGCTGGCGAAGCAGGGGGAGAATCGTGGAATCGCCCCACTCGGACAAAATCACGTCGGGGTCTTCCCTCTTGACCAATCGCGCAAATCCAAGTGCGGGAGGCTCGCCTGCCTCGTCGAGTTCCCAGCACCTCCCATCCATTTCGATCTCAAGAGCGGCGCGGCGGCCATGTGTGGGATCGATGCGCGATAGTCCGGCGAGCCGAATCTGCATGATCTTGAGCGGCGGCATTTCATAGTCGAGAGTCCATTCATCATCGCGGCATTCGATGGATTGGATTTTGCCTTCGTCGTCCGTTTCGACTTCGACGTACGCCAACGGGAAGATTCGTTTCTCCCAGCAGTAGAGCGACGCGACCATAAGGTCGCTGTTGTAGAGCTGCAAGCGCGAGTCGCGCTTGTGGACCCAGCGCCCCCAGCCCATAAAATCGGTCGGACAGAGAACAGACACTTCAAGGACGGTGCGTGGCGCATTGAGCCACAAGTCCGTGCGCTCGGTGAAGCGCGTGCGCAGTTCTGTGGTTTGATGTTGAGCAGCGTCCTGCAACTGGACGAGTCGTTCGCGGTCCCCCGAAACGTAAAACACTGGAGCGAAACTATCGGTCAAACGGTAGTGTGACTGGTTCCGGTCGATGAGCCATAACGTCATCCCGTGCTGGTTCGGGTAGAGATCGAGAATCCATCCTTGCCGCAATTTCACAAAGCACCCCCGCGTTCTGCAGAACTTTCTCTACGGCGTTGAGACGTTTCTCCTGATCGAGGGCGATGGATAGCAGAATGGCTTCCATCGGATTGTCGTGGCATTGATAGGTAGCGGCCTGGGTGTAGTAGCGCACACGGACAAAGAGACGATCGAAATGCTCGTGGTCTTCTCTGCGTAGAGCGCGCCGGAACTTTTTCCAACGTTCCGCGGCCTGTTGAATCAATTGAACAAATGTAGGGACGGTTCTGCCCATACTGCACCTCGCACTTTCCGTTCACGCTGATAAGAGCGGCGTATTTTTTTCGCGGGTAAAGGAAAGGGAGCTTTCGGGACCGGATTCAACTTTGATGATGTGGTCTGCCTGATTACGGAGTTTCTTAAAGAAATCGTGCCGTTTTGTCTTGAACGAGGTGGCATCGGAAAAAACGGCAATGGACAGCGGAAGCGGCGCGAGCTGCTGCAACCCTTCCAGCGCATGTTCAAAGGAAGCGCGCGCCGGCCGGTCTTGCACATCCTCGTCGAAATATAAATCCGGTAAGGCCGTGACGATCAGTACATCGGCGGAAAACGTCGCAAGCACTTTCGGGACACGCCGGACGAGTTCGGTCAATTGAAAACAGGTAAAGGCGCGCGCGATGCGAGTGAGGTTATTGAATGCGGATGGTTCGAGACCACGGCCTCTGGCGAAACGCGCGATGAGGAGTGGGCTGATCTGGTTAGCGCCGTCCAGATACAAAACCCTTTTCTGGTGGAGCAGAATCCTCGGGAGGAAGTAATGCGAGAGCCGCTGGATTTCAGGGCATCCGTACAAGACGGTGAGGCTGCGTTCGGGGAGAATCCAAGGGTTCGGCGTTGCTGGTTGCTCCGCTTTCGCTGCTGCAATGGATAAACTCATGATGAAGTGCCCTCGGCCCTCGATGCTGATAAGATAGTAGGCGAACAAAAGGCGAAGAGTCAAGGGCACCGCATTTCGTTCTTGTGGGAGTTTCTCGATGGCGGAAATGCCTTCAACGCCGAAAATCCGAGTCGGCCCAGCTGGATGGTCCTAATAAGGACTGGATTGGCATCGCGTATCCGAAAAGGAAACCGCCGCATTTTCAAGAAGCGACCCGTTCTGGCGAACTACATCGAACTGTATCGCGTGTTTGACCAAATCACATCGTCGCGATCCGTGACACATTCTCTGTTTTGAGGGGAGACTTTTTTCGACTTAGCGCCTTTTCCGTTTTCCGGTTAAGTCATCCTTGAGGTTACGGATGTCGTGCACGATCAGTCGTAACACAGCCAAGGAAGCCAAGATGATGATTCCTCCCTTTACTATGAACGATTCTGGGTCGGGCATGGGCAAGGTCACTTTCGCGGCTACTTAGGAAGCCGACTTTGCTTTCCGCCGGGAACCTGGTGAAGACTCGGAACCGACATATTCAGGCGGAAGCGTGATTTCAAACATCTTCTCTTTTTCGTTCCACGTCGCGGGCAACATGGTCCGCTTAGGTGCACTCCAGCCGATGTGGCTTAAAAATGACTTCGCTCTCAAGCTGCCCGAATAGGTGCCCTTCACGATGGAAACTGCATAACAATCTTTTTCTCCCTTTGACGCGGCCTTAAGCGCAACTTTCCTGCTGGCCTTGTCCCATAAGAGCAGTACTGACTTAACCCCGGCCCCCGTCAAAACCCTGACTGCGGCCGCATTGAATGCTATCCGGCCGTCGGGCACGAGAGACAACGAAGGTTGCTCAACCCTGACCGCAGTCCTCTTGAACACTTCATAGGCCATAAGAAAGCCAGTCTCCTAGACGTAGTGTACATGAAGCAGACACCGTACGCAAGCGCCTGTGTAGACACTTACGTAGACGCGATAGGAGCCCAAGAGAGAATGCAATCAATAGACCCGACCGCTAGATGGATTTTCAGCTATGGCGCCGTTACCATAAGCACGCATGGCTTCGATTCTATGAATTGTCCATCCATTCGGATAGGGACATCCGCGTTCACCGCAGCAGGGTGGCCCGGCACGTTCTATCCCAAGAACTTAAAGGCCGCGGACTATTTGTCCTTTTACGCGGAACATTTCGATGCGGTTGAAGTTGACTCCACGTTCTATGGAACGCCGAAGATCGGCACAGTTCGGAGTTGGGATGCGAAGACGCCTAAAGGATTTCTGTTCGCTGCAAAGGTGCCTCAAGAGATCACGCACAAGAAGGTGCTGAAAGATTGCGATGGGGAGTTCAAGACATTTCTCACGACAATGGAGACGTTAGGGGAAAAGCTTGGTCCGTTGTTGTTTCAATTCGGAAAGTTCGACAAGTATTTGTTCAAGTCTCTTGACGATTTTCTTGAGCGGTTAATTCCGTTTCTGAAAAAACTCCCGAAGGACCGCCAATTTGCTGTCGAAGTTCGCAACAGGAACTGGTTGGTCCCGAAACTGGCTGACTTGTTGCGGGAGCATGGCGTCGCTCTTGCACTCATTGATCAAAGCTGGATGCCGCGGCCTTGGGAGATGAAAGACCAATTTGATCTGATTACTTCTGATTTCACTTACGTTCGCTGGCTTGGGGACCGCAAAGGCATCGAGGAACAAACGAAAACATGGGACAAGGTGATCGTTGACCGCCAAGGCGATCTTATCGAATGGGTCGATCTGTTAAAGAAAGTGCACGAGCGCCGCATCATGATTCTCGCTTTTGCAAATAACCATTACGCGGGATTTGGACCTGCGACGGTCGAGCTGTTCCGTAGTCTTTGGGGTGACGGACTGCCGAAACCCATGATTCCTCGACGAATAGAACAGCAAAGCTCACTCTTCGACTAGAAATTAGATATTCATTCAAATGTTCTGTATAGGGCGTGAAAGAAGAACGAGATCTTGAGGTGTTGAGCCAGCAGGAAGTTGCCACACCTTGGTGAACAATATTCTGTCGGCGGCTAGCTTTTATGGACGACCTCAATATCGTGGCCGTCAGGATCAAGCACCCAGGTCGCATAATAGCCAGGATAGTATTCGGGACGCGCTTGAGGTGGTTTCTTACTCTTTCCTCCAGCTGCTAAAGCGGCCTTGTAGAACCTAACTTATGCACATAAATTGCCCTTGTGGCGGTGCAGTGAGCTTCCGCTGCCGCAATCTTTTTTAATCTCCGCTTGATGGTCCCTGTCTGCGTTCCCCCGATGTTGTAAGTTGTTAGAGCTGCTTCGTTTGCCGT
>WNFD01005960.1_pt1 | contig 12191 bp, 13 predicted proteins | sample 5400491 | NCBI WGS metagenome assembly WNFD01 (sample SAMN13153343, study PRJNA577476) | soil metagenome | isolation source: 120 cm saprolite under Douglas fir tree site 2 hole 2 replicate 2 | place: USA:California | collected 2015-04-18 | reverse complement strand
TTGGTCCCCAGCGGGTCGGGCGGCCCCTGAAAGCCGACGTGCGGATCGCTGAACTGGGCAAAAGTGAAGCTGGCGGGCGCCTCGCCATTCACCCGTTTGAAAAAATCGGTGAGTGCACCGGCTTCAGCGCGATGCGCCAGGAACGGCGCGAACTCATAAACCACGCCGATGCCGAGCGACATCCCGGCGATTCTTAAGAACGACCGTCGAGCGATGGGGTCTTTCATTGCGTTTCTCCGTTGCAGCCGCCAAGGTGTCTTGCAGCAGTCTTCATGCAGATCCCGGCGGCCGCGTTGTGGGCGTATGCGCGAGCGACATTTCGCCGTTTCCTCGGGCGCCTTGGGGCGCTAGAGTCAGCTTGCCGTCAACAGGCCATACCGCCGCGCGCGGCCAAATATTCCCGCCGCTCGTGCCGTTCCTCGTGCGGGAATAAAATCGCGGCTTCGCCGGTCTTAACTGCGGTGGTGTAAGAGGACGGTGGAAAGAATCTGAGCTTGCCCGGGCCGGACAAATTCTCACGCTTCGAGCGGGCGATTCTGCCGCATCTCGACGCCGCCTATAACCTCGCGCGCTGGCTGATGCGCAACGAAGACGAGGCCGCGGATGCGGTGCAGGACGCTTGTTTACGCGCGCTGCGGTTTATCGGCAGTTTTCGCGGTGGCGACGGCCGTGTATGGCTGCTCGCGATCGTGCGCAACACCTGCTATTCGCGCCTCAAACGCGGCGCGATCCGCGAACAGGAGACCGAATTCGACGATGAGCTCCACAGCCCCGCGACCGAGATAACGAATCCCGAGGCCTTGTTGGAAAGGAGTCGCGATAGTGAGACGCTCCGGCAGGCGCTGGAGGGATTGCCCGAGGAGTTCCGCGAAGTTGTCGTGATGCGGGAGCTTGAAGGGATGGCCTACAAGCAGATCGCCGAGGTTGCCGGAGTTCCGATTGGCACCGTGATGTCGCGGCTGGCACGTGCGCGCAAGCGCCTGCAGCAGACGCTCGTTGCCGCGCCGCCAAAGGAGTCCTAAGTGACCTGCCAAGAAGCCCGCCCGCTGGTGCATGCCTACGTCGACGGCGAACTCGACGTGGTACGGGGTCTCGAAGTCGAGGCCCACCTCAGTAGTTGCATGGCATGCGCACGCGAGCAGGCCAGCCTGCGTGCGTTGCGTGCGGCGTTCAGCAATGGCGCGCTCTATCATGAGGCGCCGGCGGGGCTCGAACGGCCGTGTACGTGCGGCGGTGCGCGACGCGCGCCGGGCCGAAGGCGGACGGAGCTTCGCGCTGCGGCACTATGGTTGGACAGGGGCCGCGGCCGCGGCGGTCCTGCTCGTTGCAATTATGGTTAGGGGCGTCCTGCCGCTCGCACCTTCCGCCAGCGACCTAACGGCGCAGGAGGTGGTTGACGACCATCTGCGTTCGCTGACCGCGAACCACCTGACCGACGTGCTCTCGTCGAACCAGCATACGGTCAAGCCCTGGTTCGATGGCAAGCTAAATTTTGCACCGCCGGTCGAGGACCTCGGCGCTGACGGATTTCCACTGGTTGGCGGCCGGCTCGACTATCTCGATGACCATCCGGTAGCCGCGGTGGTGTACCGGCGGCGCCAACACGTAATCAATCTCTTCATTGCCCCCGCGCAGCATGCCAATGACGCTTTACCGGTAAGCCAGGTGCGCGGAGGTTACAATATCATTCATTGGACGGAGTCGGGGATGGCGTATTGGGCGGTGTCCAGTCTCAGTACCGCCGAGCTTGAAAGGTTTGCGCAACTGGTGCGCGGGGAAAGCTCAGCAGCCTCGACGCCGCGCCGATGAAGGGTGAGCAGTGAAGTCGGCGGCGTTCTCAACTTAATCGCGAATAGCATCGCGTTGCTGTGAGCTGCCGGACACTCCACGAGCCGCCCGCAGCCTGGTCTTTATCATATCCCTCCAGTTCAATTGCTATCGGGCACGTTTTTCGCGCGTTTGGAGTCGCGGTTACCCTTACCCAATGCACCTCCAGCATTTCAGAGTCTCACTTGGCTGCGAAGATGACCAAAATGACTAGCAACATAAAGCGCAAATGAGAAGAAGCGAATAGGACCTGTCGCGCGAATCAGGAGATCGGCATTACGCAGATGAAGGCCAGCTGATCATCGGAACCGAGTCTTTTACCTCCACCGCAGCGTTGGCGAGTCGAATGAGCCGAGGGGCGATTGCCATGCGAGAGCGAAGGCATCGGAGGAGCTCCGATGTCGTCAATGAGACGTTGCGCGGCGCGATTAGCAGGTTCATCATCGGAGCCAGCATCGTGTTGTCTTGGCGAGCTAAACGGTAATTCCGGAAATTCTCGCGATGCCGTAGCGTCAGCGCCTAGTCAAATACGTGATCGTGTTTACTGCAAGAAAGTCGACCAGCCGTGGCTCTGCCGAGGAATGATGGCCATGTTCGTGCTCAAACTGATTTACGGCGTGATGATGCAGATTGTGATTTTCGGGCTCCTGCTGTTGGTTCCGGCTGGGACGCTGGCGTGGCCGCGCGCGTGGGTCTTCATCGGCGGCATTATGGCCGCCACGGTAGTGACGATGCTCTATCTGCGCAACGACGAGGGCTTAATCGATGAGCGGCTCAAGGGACCGCTACAAAAGGGTCAGCCGCTCTCGGACAAGATTGTACTGAACCTGTTTATGGCCACCTTTGCCGGGCTGATCGTCTTCATCCCGCTGGACGTATTCCGATTGCACCTCATGCCTGAGCCTGGAGTCCCCGTTTCATTCGCCGGCCTTGCGATGATTGCGGCGGGATGGTGGGTAATCGCACTCGCGCTGCATCAGAATGCTTTCGCGGCGCCGGTGGTGAAGTATCAGGAAGAGCGGCATCAACGGGTGATTGACGGCGGCGTGTACTCGAAGGTGCGTCATCCGATGTACGCTGGCGGCGTTCCGTTCATTCTCGGAACCTGCCTGTGGCTGGGCTCCTACGCCGCCGCTCTGCTGGCGATCATCCCGATTGGCGTGATTGCGCTCCGCATCATTATTGAAGAGCGCTTTCTCCGGCAGGAACTCGATGGGTACAAAGCATATACCGAGCGCACGCGTTACCGTCTGATTCCCTTCGTGTGGTGAAAGGCTGCAATCACGACAACATGTGACAAACCGCTCAATGCACGGCGGAGAGGAACCGTGGCGCACCCAAGGAGGTACAACGAGGCGCACCAATTACTGCGACCATACGCCATCAGCAACGGGTCAGCGGCGCCAGAGCCAGAGCCGGCTCCGCGAAATCACGGATGGCAGACCGCTCGAATCGATAGCAACTCACAGCACGTTCGGACCATAGCAACTTTATTAGCCGTTGAGGCGAGGCTAAAGCGGAAATCACAATGGCAACGACGCGGGAAGAAGCCGCCCCCACATTTCCCACCTGGAAGGCCCGGCTTGAAAGAGCCGAGGGTGCTCAGCTTGAGGAAGAGGTGTCGCGGTTTCTGCAGATCCTGAAAGCCTTGGGTACGCCGATGATCGAAGGGCCGCAAGTTAATTTCGTCTACTACGGCCCGCAGGCCAGGCACGTGGAGCTTACCGGCGAGTTCAACCAATGGGGCCGGGGTGGACAGGCCTCCCCAATGACTCCGATCGGCGCCAGCGGGTTTTTCTATCACACCTTGCAATTAAGTGAACCCGCCCGGCTTGAATACAAGTTTATGGTTGACGGTGAATGGCAGCTTGACCCGTTTTGCCCCAATCAGGTCGACAATGGCCTCGGCGAGTCGAACTCATACTTCATTGTCGGCGACTTTCATGAACCTCCCGAACTACAATGGGTCGGCGAGATTCCCCACGGAGGCGTCGAGCAATTCGACTTCACCAGCAAGCATCTGGCTAATACTCGCCGGGTTTACGTCTACCTGCCGGCGGCCTACGACACCGATCGCAGCCAGCGCTTTGGCTCGCTTTACGTGCATGATGGCGGCGAATACCTCGAGCGCGCGAAGATGGCTAATGTGCTGGACAACTTGATTGCTGCAGGGCAGATTCCCGCGCTGGTGGCCGTGATGGTCGATCCGGTGAACCGAATGGAGGAGTACTGGGCCAACGACCGCTACCTGGAATTTCTGTGCGGTGAGCTTCTGCCGGAGATTGAGGAACGTTATCGGACAGCGTCTGATCGGAAAGCCCGGGGCGTCATGGGCGCCTCGCTGGGTGGGTTGATATCGATCTACGCGGCGCTTTCGCGTCCGGATCTGTTCTCACTAGTCGCAGGGCAATCGAGTGCGTTGATGACTGAAGAGCAAAAACTGGCTTCGATGGTGCAGAGCACCAGGCGCGCAAGCTTCAGATTTTACTTTGATGTAGGCAAGTACGAGCCCCGCTTCATACCCGCGCACAAAAACTTAGTCGCATTGCTGAAGAAGAAACGATGGCCGACCCTTTACCAGGAGTTGCCTGGCGGCCATAACTGGACCAGTTGGCGCGCCCATTTGAAGGATTTACTGGTATTCTTATGGAAGACGCCGCGCCGGCAACGCCCTGCACCGCGGCGCGCTCCGCGGCGGCGACGTGGCAAATGAGGGACAGCCGATGAGCACTTCAAACTCATGGCCGGCGGGACCGCGCATCTACAACTTATTTCCACTTCTGGCTGGACCATTTCCGCGCTGGGACGAACATTTGGAACGAGCCCGGAGGATGGAGTTCGATTGGGTTTTTCTCAATCCATTTCACAAGGCCGGATATTCCGGCAGTCTCTATTCGATCGCAGATTACTACGAGTTTGATTCACGGTTGATTGATCCTTCGGCCGGGCCGGCGGCTACGCAATTCCGCCAGATGGTCGATAGTGCCCGCGGGCGCGGTCTGAGCGTGATGATGGACCTGGTCATCAATCATACGGCATTCGATTCGCCATTGCTGGAGCAGCATCCTTCCTGGTACAAGCGCGGGTCCGGCGGCAAGCCGGTTCATCCGAGTGCGCGCGAAGATGATCGTGTGATCACCTGGGGAGACCTGTACGAAATCGACAACAGCAAAGACCGCGACGGCCTTTGGAATTATTGGACCGAGCTGGCTGAGCATTATGCGATGATGGGAGTCCGCGGCTTCCGGTGCGACGCTGCCTACAAACTGCCTTCGGAACTATGGCGCACGCTGATCGGACGTCTGAAGCGGACGCATCCCGATACAGTCTTTTTTGCGGAATCACTCGGCTGTCCCTTCGCCGAGACAGTGCGGCTGGCAGGTTGCGGCTTCGATTTTATCTTCAATAGTTCAAAATGGTGGGACTTTACGGCCCCCTGGTGCCTGGAGCAATACCGCCAGACTGCGCCGCTGGTCCGGTCGATCAGTTTTCCTGAATCACATGACACCGTGCGGCTTGCGGCTGAGCTCAAGGGCGACCGCGAAGCGGTCAAGATGCGCTACGGCTTTTCTGCCATGTTCTCGACCGGGGTAATGATGCCGATTGGTTTCGAATATGGCTTTAGCCGGCGCCTGAACGTGGTGGATACCCGGTCCGAAGACTGGGAAAAACCGCAGTGGGACATCAGTGAGTATATTGTGCGAGTCAATCGGCTCAAAGCCTCGCGGCGTGTGTTCAACGAAGAAGGGCCAATCGATGCGCTGACGGTTGATAATCCGCGCATCTTCGCCTTCGTCAAATGGTCGCGGGATAGGCGGGAGCGGGCGCTGGTGGTAATCAACCAGGACGCGCGGGTCCAACAATCGTTCCAGTTGCTATCGCTGGGTCAATTTCTGGCCGGAGCCGCAAAAATCGACGATGTTTCGCCTGACGGCAGTTTGCAGCACAGTGCCGATTTTCAAAGCGCGTTGGTTAAACCGTCGGCTCTTCACGTGATCTGGGCGGCGGCGTCGGCATAGATCCGGGGGCCAGGTTTTAGCACGTGAATCGGCCATTCCAACGTTGATCAGCCATTTCGAGGAACCGGCGCGACATGGTTTTCGGCGCCACTGCCGGTTAGCTGATGGGCGCGATTCGTGATAACTCATCTGGTGGAGAAACAGTCAAAAAGGTGCGTTGTCTACGGCAAAAGGGAGCGCTGCTATGTTTTCCTTCTACATGAAAAAAACCTTTGTCGATTCGATGCCGGGCATTGAGCTGGTGAATATTCATTATACGTGGACCCCTCTTTCCCAAATGCCGAACTGGGAGGCTCATCGCGAGACGCGCGTGATGCCAAGGGGCGGCACTCTGGTCAGGGGCATGGGTGGAACGACGATCGATGACACGGGCGAGGTACGTCAGACGCAGCAGGAGGTGATCGAGCTACCGGATGATGGGATACGCCGCAAGATTATCAAGCTGCCCAACGAGATCGAGGACCCCGGAACCGGCAAATATAGCGATAACTACGCCTTCCATCACTACTTTGAGATTTTCCGCGGCGGAAAACGCGAGCTGAGCCCGCTGTTCAGCGAGGAGATCGTGACCAAGGAAGTCGAATACGTCGATTACCGCGGCGATCTCGGCGGCATGTGCATTTACTGGAGCATCTATGATTGGGATTCGCCGCAATATCAGCCCACCGAGGAAAGCAGTTTCACTGCACGCTATGGCGAAGACAGCCCCTATCGTTCCTTCAAGTTCTACGGCTGTGAAGACATGGAAGAATTTTCACGGATCCGGTCTGAAATGTTGAAGACGCTGCCGCTGCCGCGCCGCTACGTCGGCCGCATCCGCGGACCCAAAGGCGCGACCGTCCATCAGCGATGGCATGTGGGCGGGTTGTGGACTCCCAATCGGGCAGACCGATGGGAGGATTACTGGGGTTACGTGGTTCATACCCTATGAGCTGCGCGGCGTGCGCCCTATCAGTCTGACGGCGGTCCGAGCCCGCTTGGCGCAACAGTGGATAACAATATGGCCTCCCATCGTATCGTGAAGTGGTTTCGCGATTACGCTGATGATATAGAAGCTGTCAACATCCATTACGTTCTGACAGCAGTTGACGAGACGCCCGATTGGAACAATGCGCGGACGACTCGCTATATGCCACTGGTCGGCAGGTCGATTCGGATGAAGGAGCTGAGATTGCCGCGGTCTATCTCAGACACTCAGGGCCGGCCGTCGAGCCGCTACGCGCTGCATTATTATTTTGAAGTTTGCCGGGGCGGCGATCTTCAATATTCGCCGCTCTATTCCGAAGAAGTAGTGACCGGGTCAGGAGATGGGCCGGATAAGGGTGTCGATCAACCGGATGATGAGGCGGGGCGGCGCTAGCCGTCTACATTTGCGGGGCAAGGCATGAATGTTGCCCATTACAACGGCTAGTTCGGAGGAGAGGTGACGCGTGAACCCTGGAAGAATCAGCTGGCTAGGTGGCGGGGTGGACAGTTCTCAGCGCTGGATAGCTTATCGTGGCGGGCTCGAAGGACCCGATCTCAAGCTACACTATGGCTTCGACGGGTGGCAGGAACCCATCCAGGAAGTTCGCATGGAAACCGTGGAACCTGGATTCGCGGTTGCCGAAATTGATGGTCTCGACGGTCATGTTGCGCTGGATTGCGTAGTCGGCTGCGGCGACGACTGGGACAATAATCGAGGGTTTGATCATCGCGTATGGATCGGCTTCGACGCGCTGGACTCCCATCTGCACGTTAGCGGCGTAGGTGCGGGGGCCTTGGGCATTCGCAGCCTTGGCACGGCAATGGCTTCCGCGGGTATCGTGGCGGGCGTAAGTTCATGGATCGACAATCGGGCGCTCGACCGTGTCGATCTGCATGCGGCCCGGCTGTTTCCGCTGGTATGGGTCCGGCCCGGCGATACTTCGATTACCGAGGTCAAAAAGCGCCTGGCCACCGGCGCAGTTGGCCTCAAACTCCATCCCACGGTCGATGATTATCCCGCGGACGATCCACGGCTGGACCAATACCTGGAAGTAGCCGCGCGTGTGGGCTGCCCCGTCGCCTGCCACAGCGCGCCAGGAGATGCGGACCCGGACCATATCCGGCGGCTCGCGGAACGTTTCCCCGAGACACCGGTCATCCTATACCACACCTATCTCGGACCAGAGGAAGGCCGGTTGCGCGCCTTGGAACATGCACTCGAGCAACCCAACCTTTATCTTGAGACCTCGTGGTGCCGATGGCAGATGGTTCGACGGCTTATCGATAGTGCAGGCGCCGACCGGATTCTATTTGGATCAGATGCGTCAATCGATGGTCCGTCTCACTACCATCGTCAGCCACCCAACGTGGAAGGCTCCGAGACTTACAATGATGGACTGCTCGCGCTGGTCAGGTCGCTCGACCACGATACTGCTCGTAAAGTCATGGGTGACAATGCTCGCCGCCTGTTCAATCTGAATGGTGAGTCACACGGTTGAGGTAGCGGTTTTATTGAAAACCGCCGCTTGAGGCATCCGCTTGGGGTCGGCTGGTGCAACTTCTTAGACCCCAGAGCGGCATTAGCTATTTCACGACCAATCTCTCTAGCAGAGTGCGGAAAATATTTTGCCAATGAGAAGTCTTTCCGCATTCTGCGAGAGCTGGTTCCCCTTCTTTTAGTTATCCCCCTCTGGGAGGGAAAGCAGCGTGCGGAAGGCCTTTTTCCCGCAGCCTGCTAGCGGAGCCGGCGTCGCTTCAGACCAGAACCGGGGTCACGATATGATCCAGCGCGCGTGCAATGTCACCCTCGGTCGCCCGCGTAAACTCGCTCACCGGGGATTCGCATCTAAGACATTGCCGAAATCCCGCCTCATAGATCTCGCGCTCGTGTTCACTCAGGTTATAGCGGACGAGGGCGCCATCGAGATCGGCTTTCTCATCCTCGGTCATCTCGTAATGGACCCAATGGCAGGTTCTGCATACGAGCAGCTTTCGATTAATGAGTGCCTTGGGCATCGTCCCCCCTGCAGCGCTCAGACAAATCGCCACGCCGGGATTGTAGCGCTGGTCAGCTCAGGACAACAGAGAAATTGTGATTTTGGTTGTTGTCCCAGTGCACAAACTCGTCACCCTCAATTGGCGTGTTGTTGCGCAGCAACTGAAAACAATATTCGACCGCAGCGCCACGCGGCCCCCATACCCGCGCGACGAAACGGCGCGGCAGCGGAACTGTCTGAACCAGTTCGTAAATCGCCTCATCGGCCAGGCCTTCGCCCTCGGCATCGTGTCCAGGCGCGTCCACCGGTACCTGCAACGGCAGGCCGTCGAGCCGCGCCTGCGTCCAGTTCGGCGCCGCCCAGCCACCGACGCTCCAGAGCACGCGGACTTCGGTAAGCAGGCCCTCACGGTCAATGTACTCGACTTCTTTCGAAACGATCTCCTCGGTGTAGACCTCGGTAAAACCTTGGTGATGTTCGCCGCCACCGCTGAAGTGATAGTGGAGCAAATAATTATCTTTCCCTTCGAGATAACGCGGAATCTCGACCACGGCCTGGCGTATCCGCGGGTTGGTGCCGAGCACCACCTGCATCACCTCAGCCTCGTCTTTGCCGTTGGTAAAGTCCGGCGCCGTCCCAACCGGGGACCACGTATAGCGAATTTCAACACTGTCAACGCGATCGTTCGGATCGACCCACACCTTGGCCATTTGAAACATGATGGCTCTCCTTCCGAACCTCTTTTCACCAATCTACAGGTGCTACTGTTCCGCGATCACGGTATCGTCGCGGACGCATGAGTTGATATGGTTTCATCGGCCAAACGGGCTTTCCAGGCTACACCGGTTTGAGAGCCGCGGCATCGCAGAGGTTCATCCTGACCTCGTAGGACTGGACCTTGGGCACCCCCATAAACAATGGGGTAATACGTCTGAACAGTTCGCGCGCGATTTCGCCATTGGCGTAGGCGGCGAGATCGTCCTGTGTTTCCCAACTGGTGATCCCGACGATTTCATTGCCATGACGCAAGACCTGGTTGAGGATACAGCCCTTCTGCTGCTTCACGCGCTGGGCGAAATCGCTCAAAATTTGCCAGGCTTCTTCGTATTTGCCCTGCTGAACTTCGCCAAAAAAAAGACGCGTGTGCATGGTCATCTCCTTACTGCCCAGGCAGCCAAGCCGCTATAACATCTTTGGCCGAAGGTTGCCAATCGATCAGCTTGCCCTCCACTGGTTCAGGCTGATCGAGCCCCGGCAGATGGAGGCACAACCCTTTTTTCCAATTAAACTTAATTCTATTAGACTGGACACGCTAACCAAAACAAAAAAAGATGAATAAAAAGGCTATCGATGCCCGGCGCGCAGCGCTTACCGACGCCAGCGGCGAGCACTAGCAGGGTGCGGAAAAACCTATTTACTTATGAAGAGTCTTTCCGCACCCTGCTCGGGCGCAACATCGTGAGAAGTGGCCACGGGCTTAGCCTGTGAATCTGAGGCTGACGGGCGGAAGTCTGTCTCACTCGGAGATGGTATGGGGCGAACGCACGCCGTGGTCATTGGAGGCAGTTTTTCCGGCTTGGCGGCTGGACGGGTGCTGAGTGAATTCTTCGACCGCGTTACCGTGCTCGATCGCGACAAGTTTCCCGAGGGCATCGAGGACCGGGCTGGCGTGCCACAGGCGCGGCATGTTCACGGTCTATTGGTGCGGGGCTTAATCGAATATGAAAAGCTCTTTCCCGGGTTTGAACGGCTGGCGGTCGACAAGGGCGCGACCTTTCACGACCATACACTCGATTTCGTGGTGCTGCGGCCTCAGGGATGGCAGCCGCGCTACCGTTCCGATCTGAAGTTCCTTAGTGCCAGCCGCGAACTTATCGAATCCTGCGTGCGCGAGTTGTTCCGGCAAATCCCCAAGGTCGAACTGCGCGAGCGTACTGCGGTTACCGGGCTACGCGTGCATCGCAATGGTCCGCGATGCGTCGGCGTCCTAATACCGTCCGGTCCGCGTGGTCATAGCGAAACGATCGACGCCGATCTGGTGGTGGATGCCAGTGGTTCTGTTTCGCGCGCGCCGATGTGGCTGGAGCAGGCCGGCATACCGCCGCCGCGCGAAACGGTAGTCGATCCGCTTGCCGGCTACGCTTCGCGCTGGTTTCAGGGACCGCGGAGATGGCCGGATGATTGGTGGTGGTGGGCCGGTGCTTATATCAGGCGGCGTCCGGACGACCTCGTCGAAGCTAATTTCCAGCTCAAGGAGTTTAACCGCTGGCATCTCACGCTTTCCGGTTTCAACCGCCAATATCCGCCCACGCGCGAAGTCGATTTCATGGAGTCGCTTACACGCCTGCGCTCGCCGTTGATAGCCGAGATGGCACGTTTGATGGAGCCGATATCGCCGGTTTACGCTAACCGCGCGATCCGCAACCGGTGGCGCCACTATGAACGCTGGAACCATCGCTGCGCCGGTTTTGTCGCGATCGGCGACGCATACGTGACGTACAATCCCGTCTATGCCCAGGGGATGACCGCGGCGGCACTCTCAGCACAGATGCTTCGCTCATGCCTCGATCGCTACAACCCTTCAGATCCGGAGCTTCCCCGAGCGTATCACCTTGCTCAGGCTGCAATTCAGCACGACCCGTGGATGCTGTCCGCCGGCGTCGATTTGCGGTTTCCATTCACCACAGGCGAGAAGTCAGTACCTATACGCCTCTTCAATTTGTATTTGGACGGGATTGGTCTGGCCGCGCGCGAAGACCAGTCAGTGAGGCGTAGTCTGGTCGAAGTCGCGCAATTGATGCGCCCGCTGTCAGATTTTTTTCAAGCAGGCATGGCCGCCCGCGTCGGTCTGGCCGCGCTCAAGGCAGCACTTCGCCACATCAAAGCCACGATCCTTCGAAGAGAGACGGCTCCGATTCCACCGATGCCGCCGGCTATTATCGCGCGCCGTTGACCGCCCGAACGCGGCAGCCGCTTGAGCTTGTTATTTTCAAGAGTGCCTGTGGCGGGCCGAGCCGCTTACTAAGTGCCTGGCAGGGTGCGGAAAAACCTATTTGTTTATGAAACGTCTTTCCGCACCCTGCGATAAAACTGGCTTCCTTCCTTTTTGGTTCGCACCCTCGCGGACTCTTTAGCTCGCTCCGCCTTGCGGCTCCGCTAGTGTTTAGTTCGCCTCCTCTGGGGGAGATTACAGAGAGGGAAAGCAGGCTGCGGAAGGCCTTTTTCCGCAGCCCGCTAGAGCATGTGCTCGCCGTCCTCTATCCGTATGCGAACGATTCGAAGCGTGTCGAGATTGTAGGGCAGGCCGCAATGAGTTGAATCGACCTCAAACGCCATCACGTTCGGGCCATCCTCGATACAACTGGCCCAATCGACCACGCCA